>Ga0070740_10002425_pt1 | contig 21945 bp, 14 predicted proteins | sample Coa_R2_FD_67286 | JGI IMG/M metagenome (GOLD analysis project Ga0070740, IMG submission 67286) | Surface soil microbial communities from Centralia Pennsylvania, which are recovering from an underground coalmine fire - Coalmine... | ecosystem: Environmental > Terrestrial > Soil > Unclassified ...
ATACGGGAGCGCCCGTTCGTCCCAGGAGAAGAAAAACCAGTTGAAAAACGCATTCAGCTCATCTCCCCGCGCGCAACAGTGAATCGGTTGTTTCTGTTGATCAAAATTCGCACGGTTATCTATGCACAGCTTCACGGGCGATTGATGCCGACGAAGCTGAAGCAAATTCCTGTTCTCAAAATTTTAGCAAGCAAGTATAAGGAGTGATATGCATTGGCTATTAAGAAATGCGCATCATTTAATCTTATCCTTCCGATGCCGCTGCTTTATAACGCAATCTCAATCTATGCGTATATGACCCGAGGAAAACGACTGCGCGGTGATACGAGTGCAAGAATGAATCGATTCGTTCAGGGGCTAGCTGTCGTTAGCACTGTTTCGGAGGTCTCATTTTAGGAATTCTGATTGCTCGTATTTGATTATCTGGGTCCATCCATCTAATGAATCTGCCTGAAACGCAGCGCATTTAGGTGATTTTTGAACGGGGCACACCTTTATCCTAAGGGGAAATCAAGTTGTGGAGAGAGATGCGTGCTGCTCCACAATATGCGCGCCTGCGGACGCGCGGCTCTGATAAATCTCAGGATGAATGCCGGTAAGCTCTTCGTAGCCGGCGGCAATTTTTTCGGCGAACTGTTGTGCGTGCGCTGATTCCACGAGATTGACGGTGCAGCCGCCGAAGCCGCCGCCTGTGAGCCGTGCTCCGACACAGCCTTCTAGCTTGTTAGCGAGATCGACCATGATGTCGGCTTCACGGCAACTGGCTTCGAAATCATCACGATAGCTGGTATGGGCTTCGGCCATGAGCCGTCCCAATGTTGCGAGGTCGTTCGCTTCGAGGGCATCGGCGGCGGCCACGGTGCGGGCATTTTCGGTAATGATATGGCGGCAGCGTTTGAGCACATCGGGCGGCATCTCATGGCCCCAGCGCTTGAGGTCATCCACAGTGGCATCGCGCAGCAGGCGAATCTCAGGCCGATGGCGCTGGAGAATGGCGGTCCCTTCTTCCACTTCGGCACGGCGGGAGCCGTACTCGCCTCCGGCGTGGGAGTGCTTGACCATGGTGTTGCAGATGACCAGGCTGAGGTGCTTCGGAATTGGCGCAAGGCGATAATCGAGGCTGCGGCAATCGAGCAATAATGCATGGTCTTCGGCCCCGCAGCAGGAGACGAACTGGTCCATGATGCCGCAGGGCGCGCCGACGTAGTTGTTTTCCGCGCGCTGGCAGAGCAGGGCAATTTTCGGCAGCGACAGGGAGACCCCGGCCAGATGCAGCATGGCCAGCATGCTGGCCACCTCAATCGAAGCCGACGAGCTGAGGCCCGCGCCGAGAGGAACATCGCCGGCGAGGGAGAGATGGAAGGGCGGGACGGTGACTCCTTCTTCGTTGAGAATGGAAAGGACACCGAAAGGATAGTCGCTCCAGTGGTGCTCACCCCGCGTGCCGATAGCGTTCAGGGGGCGGCTGGCTGTTTCCTCAAAATTGCTGGAGAAGACGGTAGCGTTGCCATCGTGCGCGGGAGAAATGGCGGCGACGGTGGCGAATTCGATGGCGGCCGGCATGACAAAGCCGTCAGCGTAGTCGGTGTGCTCGCCGATGAGGTTGACGCGCCCGGGGGCCAGAAAGAGGACCGGCTCAATGCCGAATTTTTCGGCGTGCAGTTTCCTGATACCGCTTACATTCGGCATTCTGTCAGCCTCAGGAAAAAATAAAAAGCCACGTGTTTACAATACACTACTTACATGAAATTCGAGGAACCAATGGTCTTCAGCGCCGGGACCGATCTTTAAGGCACGGCCTTGTTTCATGGCTGTCTCCAGTGAATCGCCTTCGGCAGTGCATGGCTCCAGAGCGACGCACTGCTGGCGACCGGCGGCATTCTCAGGCCATCCTCCATAACAAAGCCAGAGGCCAAGATAAGGCAGCTGTTGAGGATCGAAACGCAGTTCGATACGGCGCTTCAGCCGCCTCCGTTCGATGGCGCACCAGCCCTCCGGGGGGGATTTCGCGAATAGCTTGTCGCCGGTTTCGTCTGTGAGCTTTCCGGCTATGGAAAGATCGGCGACGGGATTCGTTGGCCACGATTGTTTTGCTCCCTTGCTGCCAAGCCGGTTGTACGCGGAGCCTTCCACGGTGACTTCAGTGACTGATGGAGGCAGGAGAATGCGGTCGCAGGGTTCGACGGCAAAGAGAGGATGCGCGGACCAGATGTACTCGACTGGAGCAGTGCTGAGATTCCGGACGCTGTAATCGATGCGGAGGCTGTTGCCATCCAGGCGTAAAGTTCTGGTGAACTGGAGGGGGAGGCTGAAGGCATCAGCGGAGATGGTCAACGTGTTTTCGGTTTGTGACGTGACTTGCCAGGAAACCTGCCAGAAGTCTCCGTGATCGGGAATTTTGGCCGAGCCCAAAACGGTTTGTACTTCGCAGGCAGCTACGGAGGGGAGGCATTCATCCCAACCGCTGGCGTCACTATCTTCAAAGCGGAGATAGTGTGTTCGCGCGGCATAAGGTTTGAGGGGCTGCTGCAGGAGCTCTTCGTTGCCGGGCAAGATTTGAATTGACGCGATTTTTCCGCCAAGCGCAGCCAGGATGGTCACGCGCATCGCGCTGCTTTCGAGCACGATGCGTTTTAGATTGCCTTCGCTGCCGCCTGACTCAGTCTGTTCCATATCGCGTCCACCCAGTCGAGATGTTCGGGTTTCATCAGAACCGACCGCAGGCAGGTGACCTTCGCGTCGGCAGGCGCATCCGGCCATGCGTCAGGACCGAAGAAGGTAATCGGAACCTGAGCGAGGGCCAGATGCAGATCCTGTTCTGCCGCGAAATGAAAGACTGCCGCAGCCAGTCTGGATGATTCTTCTAATGTATGCGCTTTCATGGCCCAGACCAAAATGTCCAGCTCTGGTTCGGGGCCGGTAAGAAAGCGCGCGTCTCCTCGTAATTTTTCGTAGACGCGCAAGGCGGCCTTACGGCCGCATGCGAGCCGGTTGGAGAATTCGCCATCCGGGACGAGAGGAAGAAGTTTCTGCGTGGTCCACAGAGCGGTTGCGGCTGCTCCGGCGCGGGAGCACTCGAGGCTGATCTCTCCGAGATGCAGTTCACTGGAAGTGAAGTAGGTATAGGGTGAATCGTGTTTGTAGAAGCGGCCTACGGAAGGATCGCGAAAGAGAATGCAGCCGCATCCATAGGGCTGCAGGCCATGCTTGTGGGGATCGACGACGATGGAGTCAGCTTGGTGGATTTGCGCGTAGGTTCCGGCGGTGTCGTCGGCGAGATTGGAGACCAGTTTGAAGTAGCCACCATAGGCCGCGTCGACATGGATACGGAATTTGCAACGCTCGCGCAGCGCGAGGATTTTGTCGAGCGGATCGACGGCTCCGGCGGAAGTAGTGCCGAGGGTGACGACGACCGTTCCTATTTCACCGGACTGCAGGATGTATTCGAGCGCTGCGAGATCAATGCGACCTCGCGCGTCGGCGGGAATACATTGAAAGGGCAGGCCGAGGACGGCGCTGATTCGCTGATGAGTGTAGTGGGCGTTCTCGGAAGCGACGATCCTTTTTCCGGGAGCGAGCCGGCCGGCGATCCATAGAGCTTCGAGATTGGCGAAGGTCCCGCCGCTGGTGAGATGGCCGAGGTATTCAGTCCAGCCGAACATCGCGGCGATTTCGCGAACGGCTTCGACTTCAAGCTGTGAGCTGGCGCGGCCTCCATCAAGCGCATGGTTGTTGGGATTGAGCCACATGGCGAGCGCGTATGCGGCGCGCGCGATGGGGTGCGGCGGCTTGAGCATCTGTCCGGCATAGAGCGGATGGAAGTAGGGATAGTTGTCGGCGAGCCGCTCGGTGAGCTGCGTCAAGATGGAGCGCATGGCGTCAATGGATGTTTGCCTCTCATCGAATGAGGGGAGATGCGCGAAAGATTGTTTAAGTTGCGGCAGAGCTTCGTACAGAAGCTGAAGAGCATGATCCTGTTTCATATGGTCCGGTGATAAGGATAGCTGTTCATTCACGAGAAGATTTTTGCAGCGCGAGGAGTTGTGTAAAAAGCGCAAAAAATTAAGGACAGAAAATTGCGCGGAAAATGAAAGAAGCCGCCCGGCAACAGGGCGGCTTCCTTCTTTAGGGAGAATAGTTCCAACGGAGGCAAAGCCATCAGAACTTTCTGGCGAAATAGTATGGGGGCTGTAAAGGGGTGTCAAGGCAAAATCAGGAAAGATTTAAAGCTTTTATATTCAGTAAGTTACTGAAGCTGGTTCTTTCAGGTGAAACAAGACTGCAGTTTCGTCTTTTCTTCGCAAAATCAGGCTCTTCGTTCTGTAGCTGATTGATTTTCAGGCAATTAGGGCAGTTCTGCACAGGTTTCAGTGCAATTATTTTCAGCGGAGTTTAAGGCTGATGAATTCCTCTTCGCTTAAGGAAGATACCGGCTTGCCGCGAAGACGGCGAATGAGGGCACGGCCACCTCCGAAAAAGAATCCGAGGATGACGGCTGCGCCACCGAGAATTCCGAACAGCGAAGCGATGCCAAGAAGAAGACGCGCGGTCTTCGATGCTTCACTGACATAACCTTCGGGATGGTTCCAGGTGATGTCGGCTGTGTAGTTGATGGAGTTGAGCAGGTTGCGCGCTTCATCGGCAGAGAAATTTCCACTGGTGAGAGCGACAATGGGTCCACTGCGACGAACCTGCAGGCTTGCCGGAGAACTGTCGGCCATCGGCTGCGGCCATGCGCCGCGTGATGTGCCGGCGGCGTTGAGCAATGCCTGAATGGTCTGTTGCTGACGGATAGCGAGCTGCGGCGTTGGATAGATGAGCAGCGTCAGCGCGCCGTCGCCATTGCGCGTGGAGTAGTTGGCGGTTACGGCTTCGGCTTCACGGTTGAAGTCGATAGTGGTTGGCGGCAGCACTCCTCCGCTGCGCGCGTATGCTACCGGGCCGACAGCGTAACGCACGCTGGAGGGATCGAGCGATGTGGAGGGCAGATATTTCGGGAGCGGCGGAGCGACTCCAGATGGGCCTTCCAGTTTGGGAAGATCAGCGGCCAGTTCACGCAGCTGCGCGGCGGACATGGCGGTGAGATGATCGAAGGTGGCATCGATCAGGATGGCTCCTGTCCAGAAGAGGACATGCGCGCCGTCGAAGGCCGCGTCGTTGCCGATGTCTTCCTTCTGCATGCCTGGACGGCGATAAAAAGTGAAAGCTCCATAGGCCCCGGTTGCGTCCTGAAAGCGGATGGCGCGGACGTTCAGCTTATTGTCCGGCTGGGAGTAGTTGGCGGCAGCGAATTCGGTGAATCCGTATTCGCGCAATACGGGAGCATTGGCCTGATCGGCGGCTTCCGGCGCAGTACTGGTTTGCGGAGATGAAGATTGCTGCCATCCTGCGAAGCCGGCGGGAAGAACAGGTGGCGCTGTTGGCGCAGTGGGAGCTTTCGCATAACTGCAGAACGAAATGCCAGCGGTGACTGCGAAGATAAGCAAACGGCGCAACATAACGGCCTAACAGTGAGACTATCACCACAGGGGTTTGGCTGGCATTATCGCAATGCGTGGGATCCCACCCTTTCGCAACTGCGCGAAAGGATGAGGCACCCCCCGTTGAAGATTTCCTTACCTCAGCGGCTGAAGCCGCATCGATTCTGTGCTGTTTACGGCATAGCTGAAGCTATGCCCTTACGAAACTGCGCCGAAATCGTGCGTTTTTCCGGCACAGCCTCGAAAAGCAGGTCCTTCGACTCCGCGCTGCGCGCTCCGCTCAGGATGGACAAGTCATTCATTGTTATCACTTCGCCAGCGGAATGTAGCGGTTGGCCCAATCCAGGTCGCGCGATAGCCGGGCTTGCGCAAGGATGCATGCAGGGCACGTTCGAGGAGGATTGAATGAAAGCCTTTCGTCTATTGTTTGCACTTGTATTGTTGTTGCCTCTCCACGCTCTCCATGCGCAGGTCGAGGAGCGGGCGCTGATGTCGGTCCACATTCCATTTGCCTTCACGGTTGATAATGCGCGGCTGCCTGCCGGCGACTACGTGATTTATTCAGAGCTGGGCCATGAGTGGAAGCTGGCCTCATTCCAGCGTGGCGGCAATACATTCTTTCACATTACGCCCGATGAAATTCGCGCTCTTCCGGGGCAATCCAAACTGATTTTCCGCCGGTACGAAACAGAGTACGTATTAAGCGAGATCGACGACGGCAGCACGAAGATCAAAGCGACGCTCGCTGCCGGGAAGCGGGAGAAACAGCTTCTGCACGGCAATGCTCAGCCTGAGATCGCGGTGATTTATGACGTGAACCAGATGCGGGCAAGCGGGCGCTAAAGCATTTTTCCTATAAGTGTAGAGCAGTTACATAGGTGTCATTCTGCGCCGTAGGGGAAAAATCCTCAGCCAGCCTAGCCTGGATTCTTCCTCCCCTTCACCACCCCATCACGTGAAAACCGCACGCGCTGGGGCCCCGGTTCTGGTCGTCAGAATGACGGTGGTTTTACACGTAAACGAAATGCTTTAATAAGCTTCCCAAAAACGCGAAGAGGGCCCCGAAACCAACGCCTCGATGCCCTCTTCGCTCTTTTTTATTTGGGTTTCCTGCAGGTGTGTAATTTTCGATCCAATTAAGAGCTGATTCTGAGTCGCAGGCGAAGAATCCCTTGCCAGGCCGGCTTGAGATTCTTCGTCGCGTTGCTCCTCAGAATGAGGGTCTACATCTGCTTTGAAATTGATCAGCTATTGCAGCAGTGTTCCGTTTTCCGGTTCCTGCTTGGCTTCTTCCGGCGGAATGACGACTGCGGCTGCGACCTTGTCTTCTTCTTCGAGGTTCAGCAGCTTGACGCCTTGTGTGGAGCGTCCGGCTGCGCGGATGCTGTTGGTGTCGATGCGGATGATCTTGCCGTACTGGCTGATGACCATCAGCTCAGAAGTTTCATCGACGAGCTGGATGGACGAGACCTTGCCGTTGCGGGCTGTCGTTTTGACGTTGATGACTCCCTTGCCACCGCGTGATTGCAGACGGTACTCGTCAACATCGGTGCGCTTACCGAAACCGTTCTCAGTGATGCTGAGGATGAGACAGGCGCAGTTCACGCCGTTTTCTACTTTCCGTTCTTTGGGAGTAACGGCGAGACCTACGACGTAGTCGTTTTTGCCGAGGTCGATGCCGCGCACGCCGCGGGCCGGACGGCCCATGGAGCGCACATCCTCTTCATCGAAGCGGATAGCCATGCCTTCGTGGGTAGCGAGGAAGAGAATCTGATTGCCGTCGGTGATGCGAACACCGATCAACTCATCATCTTCTTCAATGCCGATGGCGATGATGCCGCGCGACATGACATTGGAGAAGTCCTTAAGCGGGGTCTTCTTGACGGTGCCGTTACGCGTGGCGAAGAAGATGTATTTGCCCTCTTCTTCGAGATTGCGCACGCCGAGGATCGTGCGAACAACTTCACCGGGCTGGAGGCTGAGCAGGCTCTGGATGGACTTGCCTTTGCCGGCTGCGCCAACGTCAGGGATTTCGTAGACCTTGAGCCAGTAGACGCGGCCTGTGTTGGTGAAGCAGAGCAGGTAGGCGTGCGTCGAATCAATGATGAGCTGCGAGACGAAGTCTTCCTCGCGCGTCTTCATGCCGGTGCGTCCCTGTCCACCACGGCGCTGCTGGCGGTAGGTGGAGATGGGTGTCCGCTTTAGGTAGCCCTGATGCGAGACGGTGACGGCGACCTGCTCGTCTGCAATGAGGTCTTCAAGCTGCAGCTCGGCGGTTTCGTCGATGATTTCGGTGCGGCGCTCGTCGCCGTAATCTTTGCGGACCGCTTCGAGTTCCTTGACGATGACGGAGCGCAGCTTCTTCTCCGAGCCGAGAATGGATTCGTACTCGGAGATGCGGTCGCGCACGTCGGCGAGTTCCTTGAGCAGCTCGTCGATGGAAAGCTGGGTAAGGCGATAGAGCTGCAGTTCGAGAATGGCGTCGATCTGGCGGTAGCTGAGTGTCAGCGTGGGCGAGATGAGCGTAGTTGGATCAATGGCATACTTCGCCGGATCGAGCGTAACGCCTTTGAGCGCCTGATCGCGGACCGTGATGGTCTTGCCGGAGAAAAACTGGAAGAGGTTCTCGCGGGCATCGACGCGGGAAGACGATCCGCGGATGATTTTGATGACGTTGTCGAGGTGATCGAGCGCGATCTGGTAGCCGATGAGGATGTGCTCACGTTCGCGCGCCTTGCGCAGCAAGAAGGCGGTGCGGCGGCGGACTACGTCGATGCGGTGATCGATAAAGTGGCGGATGGCCTCGGGCAGCGACAGCTCGCGCGGCTGGCCGTTGACGACGGCCAGGAAGATCATTGAGAAGCTCTCCTGCATCTGTGAGTGCTTGTAGAGCTGGTTGAGGATGATCTGGGGCTCGGCTCCGCGCTTCAACTCGATGACGATGCGCATGCCGTCGCGGTCGCTCTCGTCGCGCACGTCGGAGATGTCGTCGATGACTTTCTCGTTGACCAGCTCGGCGATGCGCTTGATGAGTGTGTTCTTGTTGACCTGATAAGGGATTTCGCTGACGATGATCGCCTGGCGGCCCTGGTTCAGGTTTTCGATGGCGCACTTGGCGCGCATAAGGAAGCGTCCACGGCCTGTTTTATAGGCGTTGGCGATGCCGGCGCGTCCGTAGATGAAGCCGCCGGTCGGGAAGTCAGGGCCCTGGACGTGCTTCATGACTTCGGCAAGGCCGGCGTTCGGGTTGTTCACCATTTCAATGGCGGCGTTCACGACTTCCGTCAGGTTGTGCGGCGGGATGTTGGTCGCCATGCCGACGGCGATTCCGTTTGCGCCATTGATGATGAGGTTGGGAACGCGCGCGGGCAGAACGGATGGCTCGAAGGTGGATTCGTCGTAGTTTGGCGAGAAGTCGACGGTTTCCTGGTCGATGTCGGCGAGCATCTCGCCCGCAAGGCGGGTCATGCGGCACTCGGTGTAACGCATGGCCGCAGGCATATCGCCATCGACGGAGCCGAAGTTGCCCTGACCATCGATCAGCACATAGCGCATGCTGAAGGGCTGCGCCATGCGCACCATGGTGTCGTAAATGGCAGAGTCGCCGTGCGGGTGGTAGTTGCCCATGACATGGCCGACAACCTTGGCGCACTTGGTGTACTTCTTGTTGTACTGCAGCCCCATGTCATGCATGCCGTAGAGAATGCGGCGATGCACCGGCTTCAGTCCGTCGCGCACGTCGGGCAGCGCGCGGCCGATGATGACCGACATCGAGTAAGCGAGATACGACTGGCGCATCTCCTCTTCAATGTTGATCGGGACGAGGTTGGCTGCGCCGGGTCCGGTGGGACCGTCACCGCTGCCGTTGCCGAGGGGGAGCTGAGGGTTCTGATCGTCTGCCATAACTGTTGGGGATCCAAATGCCGGCTGGATGTGGTCAGGATGGGCTGATTTGAATCTATCTTTATGATACTAAAATAGTTAAGCTGCGGCAACGAGAGGTTAACCTATTGGATTCAGGGGTTTGCGGACGGACAAATCCTGATCCTTAACTATGTTCGTTACACTGAAGTCAGAACGCCACGACAAGATGCCGCCTTCGACTGCCCACAGCATCCGCAAATTCCGCTTTAATCGTCCGCAAAAGATTGCTGCTGTGATGCTTTTTCTGCTGCTGGCGCAGTGTTTGTGGGTGGTAAAGCACCAGACACTCAGCCAGACAGATTACGAATTTGCTCGCTGCGGACGGGAAATGTGGGAGAAGCCTTCTCCGCTGGCAGGATATTTTACGAGCTGCGGAAATATTCATGACGGAACGCTGGCGTATCGCGCGGCCGGGCTGCCGCTGAGTATTGAAAGGATTTTTGCCGGACAGGAGTCTTCAACTTCGACCTGGGAAATGCGCCACGAGGTCAGCTATGTGATGTTGCTGATGCGGCTGCCGTTTATCTTCGCTGGGCTGGCTTTAGGGGCTTGCCTGTGGTGGGTGACGCGGCGGCTCTACGGCAACACGGGCGGCTATATTGCGCTGGCGCTTTACTGTTTTGCGCCTCCGGTAATTCATGCGTGCACGTATCCGAATAACGAGATAATGGCGGCGTTTGGATTGTTCGCTGTTGTCTATACGGCGATTGGCGTGGCGCATGCCATGCAGGGGCCGAGGAGAAAATGGCGGCCTCGGATTGTTCTGCTTACACTGGCCTTTGGCTTTACCGCGGCTGCGCATGTTTCGGCGTTTTTTCTGGGGCTGGTGCTGGCAATTGCTTTCATGGCCTATGTGGCGGAGAGCGGACGGGCGTATCTGCCTACGCTGGTCATCATCTGGGTGCTTGGAACGCTTTTTCTGCTGTTTGCTTCTTATGCGTTTCGCCCGGATGCGTTCAGTTACGTCTTTCGCAGCGAGGCGGGAAAGATGTGGCTCTCGCTGAATCAGGCGGAGGCGTTCTTTTCATCCCTGACGAATGCGGGTATCACGATTGCTTCGGCGGTCGCTCTGGGGTTGTATCTGGCCTTCCGGCGATCGCGGTATTTCGGAAATACGACGCCATTGCTGGTTGCTGTTTTGCTGCTGGTGCTGGTGACGACCGGCGTGCAGAGCGCGCCGTGGCTGTGGGCGCTTCCGTTTCTTGTGACTTTTATTGGCGGCGTGCTTGCCGATGTGCTCGAGACGCGGTATCGAAGGCCGTTTTTATGGATTACGGGAGGGCTTGTGCTGGCACAAGCTGCTTTGTGCGTTGCCGGGCTGCCTCTGCTGTGGAAGTAAGAATCAGGAAGCTGCAGCGATTCGGTTTACTACTATTCCTGCCTTGTGACCTCTGCAAAGTGCCACAGTACCCCTGTTGGATCAGAAACATACACCACAGTGAGACCCCAAGGCTCGACCCGAGGCGGTGCCAAAGGCGAAATGTTGAACTCACTCGCCAGACCTAAAGAACTGAGGTGTTGCCACCACGCCTGGATATCGTTGACAAGGACATGCATCACAGTGTTTTCCGCCCACTCTTTGACATAGCAGCCCTGGAGCAGAAATGCATGCGTGCCGAGGCTTAGTTCGGCGAGCGTGTCCCCGAGCGGGTAGGCATCGAAACCAATCGTCTTATAAAAACGAAGGCTGGTGGCGAAATCTTTCGCTGGAAGAAAAGGGCGAAAAGAGCGAATTCCAGGAATAAGCTGAGCAATGAGATTCATCGGTAGTCCATTCATGGAACCTGATTTGTAGGGAAGGATAACTGGAGTAGAGCCGTAAGAGGAATGTCAGTCGAGAATAAATTGAGGACACAAACCAACTTTTTATTCCTATCTAATAAAACGCTGATGCGTGTCTATGGTTGAGCAGGGTGCTTTTCTTTGCCGAGGCGAACATTGATTCCTACGATGGAACCATAGACATTGATTCCCAGATCTTCATACCTGGGTTCTGATAAATAAAAATTGGACACGTGCATATAGGTCATTCCAGCGGCGATGCTGTATTTGGGATTGAAGTTGTATCGCGCGCCGCTGCCCATCATGAGAGTGAATGTCAGGTCCTGTCCCTGTGCGTAGGCTACGCCATACGGCCCTTTGGCGTTAATGTCTCCTACGCCGCCTCGCGCTTCAAAATAAGGCACAATCCGTGAATTCGGCGGGATGAAGTTGCGCCGGATCCCGTAATCGAAGGCAAAATAGCGCGTTTCGGCGCCTCTGGGAATCGCGGTATAGGAACCGCTGAAGGTAAAGTCAGTATTGCCGCGCAGGAATTTCCAGCCCCAGATGTTGTCGATGTGCCAGCGGATGGAGGCGATGTTGGGAACGAGAGTGTAGTGAAGCGGCCAGGTGTTGTATTTGCTCCCTACGATGAAGTCAAAGACGAAAGGGATGTTGTTAGGGAGCCAGCCTGTTTCCAGGGAGAATTCGAGCTTGTTCCTGTAGTAGATGTCTCGATTGAAATCCGGTTTTGAGGTTGGCAGGCTTTTCGAATCCTGACCGTAAGCAGCGCAGATGAAAGCTGCTGGTATGAGCGCGAGCAGGATCACGCCGCTGGTCCTCACGCGGAGGCGGCATCCCGGAAGGTTTCCCGGCTTAAATACCTGCACAGGGAAAATTTTCTTTACTTTGCGATAGGACAAGGTCTGCGATGTCCGGATTTTGCAACCGGACATGTTGAATTTGTCCAACGACGATGATCTGCTCGAGTTGGCAATCATGATTTCGCAGAAAACAAGGGGAGAGTTACGACCTGATGATGATAGACCACCGGCAGTTTAAAAAGTTTCTCTATCAGACGCCAGTCATTGCACAGGCTGCAAGGGCGCCGTAGGCTATGCCGCCGGAGACGCGACTTCTGCAAGCTGCTAAACTCCGAGTGAATGGCAGGCAGAGACGATCCGGAACGGCTGGTGAGCGCGGCTCGCGCGGAAGATGAAAGCTCTTTTGAACTGAAGCTGCGTCCACGATGGCTCAGGGAATTTATCGGCCAGCAAAAGGCCAAGGAGCAGCTCGCAATTGCGCTGGAGGCGGCGAAGAGCCGTGGCGAGGCGCTGGATCATGTACTGCTCTTCGGGCCGCCGGGACTGGGCAAGACAACGCTGGCTTCGATCATCGCCAATGAGCTGGATGTCGGCTTTCAGCAAACTTCCGGACCGGCGCTGCAGATTCAGGGTGACCTGACGGCGATCCTGACCAATTTACGGGAGCGACAGGTCCTGTTTCTGGATGAGATTCACCGTTTGCAGCCAGTGCTCGAAGAAAAGCTTTACACGGCGTTGGAAGACTACAAGCTGGACATCATCATCGGGCAAGGGCCGGCGGCGCGCACACACGTCATGGACATTAAGCCGTTCACCTTCGTGGCAGCGACGACGCGGCCCGGGCTATTGTCTTCTCCGCTGCGATCTCGCTTTGGGATTCTGCTGCGGCTGGAATTCTATACCGATGATGATTTGCGGTTTATTGTGGAGCGCTCGGCGGAAGTGCTGAATGTGCCGATTGACGAAGATGGCGCGGCGGAGATTGCGATGCGGTCGCGGGGTACTCCGCGTATTGCCAACCGCCTATTGCGGCGTGTTCGGGACTTTGCTCAGGTGCGCGGTTCGGGGAAGATAGATCGGGCAACGGCGGAGCAGGCTTTGAAGCTGTTGGAAGTGGACGCGCACGGATTTGACGAGCTGGACCGCCGTTTGCTCATGACCATCATCGAAAAATATGACGGCGGACCGGTTGGGCTGAACACGCTGGCGGCAACCCTGGCTGAGGAAGAGGATGCGCTTGAGGAAGTATACGAGCCGTTTCTGATTCAGATTGGTTTCCTCGACCGTACTCCGCGCGGACGAGTAGCGACGCGGCTGGCATATGAACATTTTGGGCTGCCGCTGCCGCGTAAACAGAATTCCCTCTTCTAAGGAGAGTCGCTATGGCCAGAACCGAATCTGCCATGCTGGCGCTGGGAACCAAAGCGCCTGATTTTTCTCTTCCAGATGTTGTGAGCGGCAAGACAATCGACCTGCGATCTGCGGCAGGGCCAAAGGGATTGCTTGTCATGTTTATCTGCCGCCACTGTCCTTTTGTGAAGCATCTGGAAAAGACGCTGGCGCAACTTGGACGCGATTATAAGGGGAAGGGTATCGGTATTGCCGCCATCAGCAGCAATGACGCGGCAAATTATCCGGATGATGCTCCGGAACATCTGGCGGAACAGGCGCAGGAGCTTGGTTTTTCGTTTCCATATCTATACGACGAGACGCAGGAGATCGCGCGCGCTTACGATGCGACCTGCACGCCGGATTTCTTTTTGTTTGATAACGGTCTGAAGCTGGTGTATCGCGGGCAGTTTGACGACAGCCGTCCGGGGAATAATGTACCGGTTACAGGCAGGGACTTGCGCAATGCGATGGATTCTGTAATCGCTGGCCAGCCTGTGCATCCGATACAGAAGCCGAGTCTGGGATGCAATATTAAGTGGAAGGACTAGCCGTCCAGTCAACCGCGCTTTGCGCCAGCATTTTATACGAGGTGAATTGTCATTTGAGCGAAGAGCCTGCCGCTCATGAATAAAAGCGGCTTCTGCGCTTCGCTCAGAATGACATTCCAATTACAGGGTTAATGATTTCAGATACTCGCGGAATTGCCGGCCTAAATCCTCGCGTTTGAGGGCAAAGTCGACCGTCGCTTTCAGCATGCCGAATTTGTCACCGGCGTCGTGACGAATTCCATCGAAGGTATAGCCATAAACTTTTTCAGTTTCGAGCAGGCCCTTGATGCCGTCGGTAAGCTGTAGCTCTCCGCCTGCGCCGAGCGGAGTCTTTTCCAACAGTTCGAAAATTTTTGGCGTGAGAATGTAGCGCCCGATGATTGCATTTTTGGACGGCGCTTCCACAGGCTTCGGTTTTTCCACCATGCCCTTTACTTCCATGAGGCGCGAATTGCCATTGACCTGCTTGCCATCGAGAACGCCATATGCGGAGATGGCGGGACCTTCGACAATCTGCGTGGCCAATACGGATCCCTGATATTGGTCGAAGATGTCGATCATCTGCCTGAGGCAGGGGACAGGCGCATCGATGACATCGTCAGGCAGGATGACGGCAAATGGTTCATCCCCCACCAGATCGCGCGCCATCAGCACTGCGTGGCCAAGACCGCGCGCTTCTTTCTGGCGCACGTAAGCAAGCTCAACCATGTTGGAGACATTGCGCGCGACGGCAAGCAGCTCTTTTTTCCCGCGCCGCTCAAGCGTTGATTCCAGCTCATAGCTCACATCGAAGTGGTCTTCGATGGCTGACTTGCCTCGTCCGGTAACAATGATGATGTGCTCAATACCGGCTGCGAGCGCCTCTTCGACGCCGTATTGAATAATGGGCTTGTCGACGAGCGCCAGCATCTCTTTGGGAATGGACTTGGTAGCGGGCAGGAAGCGGGTTCCAAGCCCGGCGGCGGGAAAAACTGCTTTGCGCACTTTCTTGTTCATGCGTGTCCTTGTTCTTTCTGGCTTGAAGTGTGTACAGCTGCGTTACTGTGGTAAAGACCAACCGAAGTATGATGCAGAAATCGTTGTTCAGAGCGTCGGCGAGTTATCTCCCAGCATCGCCTGCCGCACGATTTTGATGGGAGCTCCGCCCTGCCGCATGAAATCGTCATGGAACCGCTGCAGAGAGAAGGCCGTCCCTTCTTTCTTTTGAAGATCCGAACGAAGTTTCAGAATCTGGAGCTTGCCAAGCGTGTAGTAAAGATACGTGGGATCGGAGGTACCGCGCTTCGTTTCTACTGTGCCGACAGATCGCGACTGATAGCCTTGCTTCACGAAGAAATCTACCGCCTCGTCAAAAGTCATTTGTCCTGTATGCATCTTGATGCCGACAATGAAGCGGGCATCGCGCAGCAGTGCATCCTGCAGCTGACCCAGACGAATCAGGCGCGCTTCGCGCTCGTCTTTTGCGCCTGCTCCCGGTTGTCCATAACCTTCATCGAGCATCATCTGCTCGCAGTAGTGCGCCCAGCCTTCGATGTTGGTGTTGGCCCCGATCAGTTTGCGAACTTTGCTCAGAGGCGCTTTCCTTGTCCAGAGAAGCTGGACATAGTGGCCGGGATACGCTTCGTGCACGGATGTGCTGATGACTGTGCCCACGTTGAAGGCCGCCATGTGTTCGGCAATGTGTGCCGCAGTCCAGTTCTTTTCCGGAAGGGTGACATTAAAGTAGGCCGTAGTGGAATGGGTTTCAAAGGGTCCGGGTGGGTCCATGGAAGCCTGGGTTGTTGCACGCATGAATGGCGGCGTCTCTTCGAGCGTTGGCCGGACGTCAGAGGGGATGGTAATGATGTGGTGCGCATTAATGAATGAAATCAGACCGGTGAATGTATCGCGGAAGGTCTGAAGAAGTTGGTCCGGCGCAGGGTGAATCGTTGCCAGCTCGGCCAGTACTTCCTGAGGCGTCTTCGATGGGTCTACTTCCCTGGCAACACGCGCGAATTCAGCCTGGTTCTTATGCATGTCAGCGTAGGCAATGTCGAGCAGCCTGGGCAGCGGCGTGTCTACCATCTCGTCGTATTCAAGCTTCTTTGAAAATGTATCTGCGCCGAGCTTGAAGTCGCCATTGGAGCGCGGCAGCAGGTCCTGCTTCAGCCATGATTCGTAGCTTTTGAGTGCAGCGATAACACGAGCATTGGTCTTCCGGAATTCTGCTTTGGTTGCCGGGTCGGTGGCATCCTTGAAGGCTTCGGGCACATCGCTCTCAAAGAAGCCGATGATCCCGGGCAGTTGCTCCAGGGCAATTTCTGTATAAATGCGCGGCGGATTTTTTAGATTTTTTCTTGCCTCGGCAAAAACCGCAGGCATCTGTTTTTCACGAGCAATCAGGGAGCGCAGCCGCTCGTCGGCGGGAGCAAAGTTGCGCTCCATCAGAACGAATGCGCTGTTGGTGATGCCGCTTGAGTAATTGTCAGGGTTCTTTTCCCACGGTTTGATGACCTGGAGGGTCAGCAGCTTGCTGCGAATATCATTCAGCACCATCTGATGGTCGGCCTGGGTAGCCTGATCCATCTGGAACGCGGGCAGGTCTTCAAACTTCTTCTCGAAATCATGGAGAGTCATGATCTCGGCGTCAACGGCCGCCCGGCTGTAGTTCTCGAGCTTCGCATCGTATTGATGCAGTCCGGCGCTGGTGCCGAAGGTAGGATTGTAGGCGAACGTCGCCTTTTCAAAGTATTCGTCGGCCAGGGATCGGAACTGCGCATTGGCGTCGAGCGCCTGTGCCGATACGGCAATCGTTGCGGCCATTATGCCTCCAATGGCAAAGCAGAGAGGAATCAGTTTCTTTCGCAAAATCGGCCTCATTTCAATTGGTAACTGCAAAAAACTTATTTAGCCGTGACCTGTTCGACTGTCAGCTCGTCAAGCAGCAGGCGAATTTCCATCAATACTTCATCGGGCTTTGTCTGCGAGAGTGGATAGCGCAGAACACCCTGCGGAGTAAACTGTGCTCCGCGTTTGGCATTTTTGGCAATCAATTTCATCAATCTGCCCGGATCGATTCCGGCGTGCTCTGTGAATCGGATATGCAGCTGGTCTCGCTTACGGTCGACTTGGGCAACGCCGATGCGCTCGCATTCTGCGCGCAGAAGAGCAGCTTCCAGCAGCAGCTTGACTCCGTCAGGCACGGGGCCGTAGCGGTCTTCCAACTCAGACTGGACATCGGCAACGGCCTGCTCGGTCTGGGCTCCGGCAATACGCTTATAGATGCGCAGGCGCTGATTTTCCTCGGTTATGTAGTTCTCGTCGATACGAAGACTGATGCCGAGATTCAGTTGTGTTACCGGAACCTCGACGCGCTCCTCGCCTTTAAGTTTTGCGACGGCCTCTTCAAGCATGCTGGTGTACATCTCAAAGCCAACGGCTTCGATGTGCCCGCTCTGCTCTCCTCCAAGCATGTTGCCGGCCCCGCGCAGTTCAAGATCGAGCGCGGCGATTTTGAAACCAGCGCCGAGATCGGAGAACTCTTTCAGAGCGGCGAGCCTGCGGCGGGCGATTTCGGTCAGTTCCTGCTCCGGTGGAATCAGCAGATAAGAGTAAGCGCGTCGATTGGAGCGGCCAACGCGTCCGCGCAACTGATACAGCTCAGATAGGCCGTGGCGGTCCGCACGATTGATGATGATGGTATTCGCCAGCGGGATGTCGAGGCCGTTTTCGATGATAGTGGTCGCGACGAGAACGTCGTGCTCATGGTGCATGAAGGAGAGCATGACCTTTTCCAGCTCGCCTTCGCTCATCTGCCCGTGGCCGACGGTGATGCGCGCAGTGGGAACGAGTTCCTGTATCTTGGCGGCAATTTCGTAAATTGTTTCGACGCGATTGTGCACGAAGTAGACCTGCCCGCCGCGCTCCAGTTCTACTTCAATGGCCGACCGGATCAGCTTTTCGTCAAATTTTGCCACAACGGTCTGGATGGCCATGCGGTCTTTCGGCGGAGTTTCGATCACGCTCATGTCGCGCAAACCAACCAGGGACATATGGAGCGTGCGCGGGATCGGGGTGGCCGACATGGCCAGCACGTCAATGGATTGGCGCATCTGTTTCAACCGCTCTTTATGGCGAACACCGAAGCGCTGTTCTTCGTCTACGATGAGTAGGCCGAGGTCATGGAACTTGATGTCTTTGGAAAGCAGGCGGTGCGTGCCGATGAGAATGTCCACCTGGCCCAGCTCGACTTTTTCGAGAATCTGCTTCTGCTCTTTCGGCGTGCGGAAGCGGGAGATCATCTCGACTGTAATGGGAAAGAGCTTGAATCGCTTCTTGAATGTCTCGAAGTGCTGGAAGCTGAGGACCGTAGTTGGTGTGAGCACGGCGACCTGTTTGTTATCCTGTACTGCCTTGAAGGCGGCGCGCATGGCCACTTCCGTCTTGCCGTAGCCGACATCACCGCAGAGCAGGCGGTCCATGGGCATGGTTGATTCCATGTCGTGTTTGATATCGGCGATGGCCGAAAGCTGGTCGTCAGTCTCGTTGTAATCGAAGGCGTCTTCAAATTCGCGCTGAAACTCGTTATCGGGTGTGAAGGCATGGCCCTGTGCTGCCTTGCGCTGCGCGTAGAGTTTGAGCAAATCGTCGGCCATGTCCTGCATGGCCTTCTTGACGCGCGCCTTGGTCTTTGCCCACTGCTGCGATCCGAGCTTGTTAAGCACGGGAGCTGTGCCGGCTTCGCTGGAGCGGTACTTCTGGATCAGGTCGAGTCGCGTGAGCGGCACGTAGAGGCGCGCCTGCTCAGCGAACTCGAGAATCATGAATTCGATATTGACGCCGTCCTGGGCAATCTCCTTCAGGCCCATGTAACGGGCGATGCCGTGCTCGACGTGCACGACGTAATCGCCGACGGCAAGATCGCGGAAGTCGGAGACGAAGGCCGCGGTCTTCGATTTTTTGGGAGCGGGACGCGCGGTGACGTCGGCTTCGTCAGAAAAATCATTTGCGCCGAAGATAACGAGGCCGGCTTCGGGCAGGCTTACGCCGTTCGCAAGCTGGCTGCGGACGAGGATGGGCGTACGCAGGTCTCCGGCCAGATAACTGGACTCGTCATAGATAGTCTCGCTGCCCGCATGCTGGATGCGGCTGCCGAGACGGTAAGGAATTTCGTACTCGCGCAGCAGACTGGCGAGACGCTCTACTTCGCCCTGGTTGGGAGCGACGAGCAGCATGCGTGTTTCCTGCTGCATGAGCGTGCGGACCTGCTCAATGAATGCCGGAATCGATCCGTGGAAGCGCAGTGTGGGACGTGATGAGATTTCGATTTCACCCAGCGTCTCGTCTTCTTCGAGGACATCCACTGCGCCAAGCTGGTCGATATCGAGGCCGGGATGTGCTCCGAGCTGGGCCTGCAGTAGCTCGGGGCGCATATAGATGTCATGCGGCTGAATGAGGGAGCCAATGCCGCTGCGGTCGTGCCGCTGCTCAACTTTGTTCCACCAGCGGTCGAGCTGGTTTTTGATCATCGCCGGTTCTTCGACGAAAAGAGCGCAGCGCGGAAAGAGATCGAGCAGTGTTTGGTCAGCTCCGGCAACTGTCGAGAAAAACTCCCATCCGGGAAAAACCGTCACGCCACTGGCCGCAGCGGCTTCGGCAAGCAATTCCGGATCGTCAGACGATTCGAGCCGCGCTCCGCTCAACCGCGCATGCACGGCAGCCAGCAGGCGCTCGGTGATTGGGGTTTCGGTCAGCGGCAGCAGGATTGCTTCGTCGAGGGGCGTCGATGAGCGCTGCGATTCGGGATCGAACTTGCGGATGGAGTCAATCTCGTCGCCAAAGAACTCGATGCGCACCGGGCGGTCCGCTTCCGGTGAATAGACATCAAGGATGCCGCCGCGCCGCGTGAACTGCCCCGGCATTTCGACAATATCTGCTGTGCTGTAGCCGACGCTGGTCAGATGTGTGATCAGCGCGTCAAGGTCGATTTCTTCGCCGCGTCGCAGTGAGCGCGCCAGGTCAGCGTAATACTCTGCCGGGAAGAACTTCATCGCTGCCGCTTCGACCGGAGCGATCACAATGGATGCTGCTCCGGTTGCCATCTTCCATAGCGTTGCTGCGCGCTGCTCCTGCACTTCGGGATGCGGAGATAGATTTTCAAATGGCAGCACGTCGTGTGCCGGCAGCTTCAAGACGCGCTCGGGAGGAACGGCGCCGGTCAGCTCGCATCCGGCGCGAAGGGCAATCTGCAGCGTGTCGGCAGCTTTATTGTCCGCAACCACAATCACAACAGGAACATTAGCGGCGCGGGCAAAAAGCGGAAGATACAAGGCGCGGGCAGTCGAGGTCAATCCGGAGACACGACGACGCCCACGGGCCAGGGCGAGATGCCTCCGTGCTTGTTCAAAAGATGAGGAGTGCTCCAGATCCGCCAGCAACTCGCGGACAAACGGGAGGATCATGCAGTTCTTAGTTTATCAGTGGTCTCATAAGAAGGGATATATGAGAACAGCGCTGAGAAAATCGAGGGCTGCTTACAAGCGCGCCGGTTCTGAAGCATTTATGACGCCTCCGGTCCTGAGACAATGGATGCAATTGACAAAGCGCTTCGCATCAGTCTTGGTCTTTGATCCCCGCTGCTAAAATTGACCTATCTATGGCTACTACAGCGAGTGTGTCGCCGGACGTTCTGGCGAAGTACGAACCGGTTATCGGGCTTGAAGTTCATGTCCAGTTGCTGACTGCAACCAAAGCTTTTTGTGGATGCTCGAACCAGTTCGGCGCGCCTCCGAATACGAATGTGTGCCCAGTATGTCTCGGATTGCCGGGAGCGCTTCCGGTTCTGAATGAGCGGGCTGTCGAATTTGCAACGCTGGCCGCGCTCGCCCTGAACTGCACGGTGAACGACCGCTCGATCTTCGCGCGCAAGAACTACTTCTATCCCGATCTGCCCAAGGGCTACCAGATTTCTCAGTTCGACAAACCGCTGGCCGAGCATGGATGGATCGAAGTGCCGACTCCAAACGGCACCAAGCGTATCGGCATTACGCGTCTGCACATGGAAGAAGACGCAGGCAAAAGTCTGCACGACGGCTTCCCGGATTCAGCGACGCGCACGTATGTTGATCTGAACCGCTGCGGCACGCCGCTCATCGAGATTGTCAGCGAGCCGGACATTCGCACGCCCGACGAAGCCTACGAATACCTCACACGTCTCAAAGAAATCCTGCTCTACACCGCTGTGAGCGACTGCAACATGGAAGAAGGCTCGCTGCGCTGCGACGCCAATGTGAGTGTGCGTCCACGTGGGCAGGAAAAATTTGGGACGAAAGCCGAAGTCAAGAACGTGAACAGCTTCCGGTTTATCCGTTCTGCTCTTGAATACGAGATCGAACGCCAGGTGGAAGTGATCGAGAGCGGTGGCCGTGTGGTGCAGGAGACACGCCTGTGGAATGCGAACGAAGGCCGCACATACTCTATGCGCTCCAAAGAACAGGCGCACGACTACCGCTATTTCCCCGAGCCTGATCTTCCGCCGCTTATCCTCACTCCGCATTTGAAAGGCGAAGTGGCCAAACTGATGCCGGAGCTTCCGGAGGCACGCCGCAAACGGATGATTGCTGAATATGAGATCAGCGAGCAGGACGCTCAGACGCTGACAGCAACGCGTGCCTTTGCTGACCAGTTTGAAGCCGCAGCCAAAGCGGCAAAGAACCCGAAGCAGGTGGCGAATCTGGTACAGAGCGAGCTGACCAGCCGCCTCAAGACAAAAGGTCTCGAACTTGAGCAATCGCCGATCACCATGAAAGGCATTGCCCTCGCCGCCGACCTGAAAGAAGAAGGCAAGCTCTCAAGCAAGCAGTTGAAGCAGCTCTTCGACGCGGCATTTGAGACAGGCGAAGATTTTGGCGCAGTCTACGAGCGGGAAAAGCCACAGCAGATCACCGATCCGGTAGCCATCGAAAAGATGATTGATGAAGTTATCGCTGCCAACCCGAAGCAGGTGGAGCAATACCGCGGCGGCAAGAAGACCGTCGC
>Ga0070740_10002430_pt1 | contig 21894 bp, 26 predicted proteins | sample Coa_R2_FD_67286 | JGI IMG/M metagenome (GOLD analysis project Ga0070740, IMG submission 67286) | Surface soil microbial communities from Centralia Pennsylvania, which are recovering from an underground coalmine fire - Coalmine... | ecosystem: Environmental > Terrestrial > Soil > Unclassified ...
ACGCCCAGCGTTTCCGCGGCCGCGCCGGTCAAGCGGCTGTCGAAGTCATGACGGCCGGTCGTGTCCTCGTATTGCTTCTTGAGGCCCCTGAGCTGTCCAGCCATCAGTTCTCGAATGGTCTGAATGGCCCCCTTGACCTGCTCCGGCGTCTTCGCGGCATCAAGAACGCTCTGCGCCTCCTGACGGTCGGTGACGCCACCGCCCGATCCCACGATTGCCTTGACGATCTCGCTGCCGACGATCTGCTTGGCCGAGTTGAAGTTATTCGGAGCCGTGCCGCCGAACTGTTCCGCCCAAGCATTGGCGACGCGGTTGAACGCCTTCACGTCGTTGTTTTCGAGCGCGTCGGCGAGCTTTTCGAGCGTCTTCAGATGATTCGTGGCGACGTTGAAGGAATTGATGATCTGACCTTGTTTCCCTGTGGCGAAGGCGGTGACGGCTGCGCCTCTTGCGCGATAATCCGCGGCGAAATTGGTTATGTCTTCCGCCGTAGCGTCGGGATGCTCGTCGATATAGCGTTGCATCGCCAGCGCTTGAGCGGAGCGCGGCTGACGAAGCTTTTGCAGGAATCCGGCTACGTCTTCCGCCGTGGCGTCGGGATGCTCGCGCTTGTACTGAGCCAAGGCTTGTGCCTGGGGTGTCGTGCCTTCCTCGAGTTTTCTGCGCTCGTTCTCCATCCGCTCGCGCTGAATTTCCAAGGACTGCTTACGGAACTCATTCAGAATGTCCTGTTCCTTCAACCTATCAAGCATCTGCTCGCGAGTTTCGATGATCCTGATCGCCGCGTCGTAATTCCCCGCCTTTACCAGAGAAAGGACATGTTGATCCTGGAACGCGGAAGACACGGCTTCCAACGCAGCCGATTTGTCTCGAATCGAAGTTCCGTGCTTTTCGAGCTGCGCGCGGTACGCTTGCATCATCTCGTCGTTCTGCTTCACCACCTGATCCAGAGCGTCCCGATACTGCTGCTCGGCCTGCTTCGCCGCTTCCAGATGTCCTTGGTGATAGCCCTGCATTGCAGAGGCGGCGGCATTCAGAGCCGCGGTGGCGGGCGATCGGGTGCCGAGCGCGGAGAAGATGGCGAGAACCACCAGGGGGTTGTTGAAGGACTGTAGATTGTCCTCCGGCTTGATCCTGGGGGCTTGCGGCAGAGACTGAGGTTTGGGGACATCGGGAAGCGAACTCGCCTCCCTGTAGATGTCCTCCCCGATCTGTTGCTGACGCTTGGCAAGGCGGGACATCTCCGCTTCCTGCGGCGCCGTCTGCGCACCGATCTTCTTCGCGAGAGGATCGATCTGCTCAAGCAGGCTGTCGAGCGATCCGAAACCGCTGTCGGGCATGGCTTACACCGACTGTATCCCGCGCGCCGCGGCGCCCAGAGCGGCGGACCCGGCGAAATTCGCCAAGGCCTGTTGCAAGCCCTGATCCTGTTGCAGGGTGAGCCCGGCGATGGCGTTGAAAATCTGATCCTGGAGTCCCGCGGCGTTGAGGCCGGTTTGAGTGGCCTGCGCGGCGAGCTGGGCGCGTTCCGCCACCGCTCTTTCGTCCACGGCATTGAGTTCTTGGGTTTCCATCGTGGACCCAGACAATCCGAGATTTGCATATTTGGCGCGGATCTGGGTTTTGGCGTCGTTGATGGCGTTCTGCACCATCTGCTCCTGACCCGGAGGAAGAACGCCCGTCGTCTCCGATGCGATGAGCTGTTTGGCCGTGCTGCCGATATTGTTGAGCTGATCCTGTACCCCAGAAAGATTGGGGATGCGCGGCTTGGTCAATTGACTCAAGAGGAGCCCTCCCCCCGACAGCGCTAGGCCGGGATTCGCTTTCAGGAAGCTCAGGATGTTGCCGCCAAGACCGCTGGAGCTGCTGCTGCCGAGATCGAAGGTGCCCGTGGCGGGGCCAAAGGGTAGGTCTTCCATGCCGGCTCCTGTAGCGGCTGGGGTGGAAAGATTCGCCGGGGCGAAGGCGGAATTCTCGGCGCCCCCGGCGATCGAGGGATCGGTCTGGAAATTGAACGTGGTCGATCCCGTGGTGGCGGGTGCCGTTGACGTGCCGCTGAAAGCGTCTGCAGCGCCATTGGCGCTGCCGAACGCATTCGATCCGGCGGTGCTCGGATTGAGTTCGCTGGCAATGTCGTTAACCTGCCCCGTGACGGGCGAGGTATTGGCGAGTCCGCTGGCAAGGGACGTGGCGGCGGGGCTCAGAGAGGTGGGCGCAGCCCCCGTCATGCTGCCCGCGCCGGACAAGGCACCGAGGTCGGAGGTTGCAATCGACGGAGCCGTACCCACACCCGCAATAGGACCCGCACCGGAGATCGCGCCGAGGTCGCTGGTCGCCAACTCGGGAACGCCGCCCCCGAGGATATCCGCTGCCGCAGCCCCGCCTCCAGCGCCGCCGATCGCGCCGGCAGTGCCAGCCGCCGCCGGAGCGGCAGCGCCCGCGGCTTCCGGCGCGGCGGCACCCGCCGCTTCGGCTCCCGCTCCCGCCATGCCCCCAGCCGCCGCCGAAATAGCCGGGGCCGCCGCGGCGAAGATGACCGGACCGAAGGTCTGGAGGAAATCCATGAACCCGAAACCGGGGTCGGGCGTGGCCTGGGTCGGGAATTTTCGCACGAGCGCCGGCAATTCGTCTAGCATCTCGGGGGTGATGGCGCCTGGAGGGGTGGTGTCGAAAACCCTCCCGTTCTCGAAATCCGGGATGTTGGCCGTTATGAACGGAGCTTCGGCGCCCCGCGCTTTTAATTGATTCAGGATCGCCATCACGTCCGGGGCATAGCTGGGCGGCGGGATGTAGCCTGGCCAATTCGGGTTGTCGAAAAGCGGCACCTGCGACGCCACCTCATAGGCGAAGGTATCCGGCAACTGCCCCGTCGCCAATTGCTGTAGCAACGCCCGGACCTGAGGGTCGCTCTCCTGCATCCACCAGGCGTTCGGGTCGTCAGCCATGTGTCAATTCCTTAACCATGAATTCCGCTTGCAATCGCAAGGTGTCGTGCCGATCTTATGTGCGACCTCGGATGGAGGAGGAGGACATGACCAGGATTTTCGGGGTTTTGGCGCTTATGGGACTCTCCGCCTGCACCATGGGCTACTGGCCCAAGGTCGAGGGGACTGTAGATCAGAGCCGCTACCAGGCCGATGTCCGCGAGTGCCAGACGGACAGCCAAGGGGCCGGCGGGAATGCGGCGTATCTCTTGGGTGGAATTGCGGGTCAGGCGCTTGCGGCAGACAGCGACGCGCAAAAGACCGCAATCAACGCCTGCATGGCGAAGCGGGGCTATCACGTCGTTTCCTGACCGCGGACAATCCATCCGGCGACACCCTCATTGGAGGATGCAGCCAGCCGGTCAGGCGAGGACTTGAGGAGAAAACGGCACGCGCCTCCGAGGGGCTGCGGCGCTACCGTCGTTTAGAACCTATCACAACCGGGCTTGCGGCTCAAATTTTCAAGGCCTGGCAGGCCGCAAGATGTTCCTCGTAATTGTAGAAGGCCCACGCGTTCCTCTGGAGCCGGTCGGAGAAATTCACCGAGGTCAGGTCGTTCGACGCCAGACCCAGGGCCGCGTTGAAATCGTTGTGGGCCGATTGATGATCGTTCAGCCATCGGTCGATATGCTGCATGTCCACGGGATCCAAAACGTAGATCGGCAGGTTAAGGTGTCCCTGCTGCTGGATCGCCGTCCGGATCCGCAAATGCTCGGCCTGATGATAGAAGAACCACGCTTTCAGGTCGCGGTCGTTCTCCGGCAGGAACAGCAGCTGATTGAGACTCACTGGAAATTCTTGGTCGGTCGCACGCCGCGGGGCGGGATGCCCGGTCCCCTGACCGCAACATCGGCATCAGGCTTCTGCACCCGAGAATCCATCCCCTCCTTCGCCTGTTTTCCGGGGAAGGAGCGGGGCTTGTCAGGATAGCGAGAGGTCATGATCAGCGTCCTTTCAAGACGAGGGTGACGATCAGCGTTGCCATGCCGATGATGAGAGCGCCAGCCGAGGACAGGACAACCCACCACAGGCTTTGAATGCTCGCCCCCATGCTGTCCAGGCGACGGCGGATTTCTCCCCAGCGCTCGGCGCATACCGCCTCATGCGCCGAAAGACGCCCTGCCACGTTTTCGGCTCCATCGCTCATGTGTATCTCCTCGATCGGTCATGGCGCGAGCAGCGTGGCGACTTCCCCCTCAGTGAGGAGTCCCTTTGAGCGCAGAAGGTTGACGTTCTGGATCGTCCGCGGATCGGTCACGTCGATCGCCACCACGCCGCCCGCGTAGCGCAGCGCCAGTGACACGGCGGTGTCGGTCCGCGCCGCAGTGTCGAGCGCGGCTTGCGTCGCTGGCGACAGCCGCATGAACCAGTCGAGGGGTGACGGCTTCGGTGGCGGAGGCGGCGGCGGCGCAAGACGCGGGTCGTCGTCTTCGACCTCGACCTGTGTACAGCCGGCATAGGCGGGTTGCGCCATGTCCTGCGCCACAGCGAAGTCGCCGACGCGCTCACCGCGCGCATCGAGAATGAGCCAGCGCATCAGTTGAACCTCCCTCGGGTGTCGAGCCAGCCGATGACGCGCAGCGCGAAGCTACAAGTGGCATCAGACTCAAATCGTAGCTGTTGCGAGGTGTTGGTAAGTGTCCATCCCGACGCCTGAAGTCGCACGATCGTAGTCGCTGAGGCGTTGTCCGTGAAGCCAAGGGTTGGACCACCCGTCGTTGAGGTAGGCACAAAATCAGTGAACGACGGATTGTATATCCTGACGTTGCCCGAAGTGTTCGACGACGAATTGAACGCCGCGGCTTGCCAGTTAGCGAGAACCTGTACGCCAGGCGGGCAATTGACGGTGCCATTTATTGGCGTCGCCCCGGTAAGGACGGTGCTGATGTCGTCGTTGGTGGGGCTATTCCACCAAAAGTAATCGCCAAATTGCGTGAACGGGATGAGCTGCGCCGAGGCATTCGTCTTCACCGAGCCGAGCCGGCGCTTGAAGGTGAATCCATTGGGCATCGTCGGCGCGGAAACGGAGGTCGAGAACAGCGCATCGACCGTTCCGTTTGCCTGACCAATGAGAAACACGTGATACCACGTGTTAGCCGCGATCGTTCCGGTATCGAGCGCGCCATTTCCCGACCCGAACGCCCACGCCGCCGTGCTTTTGCCGTATCCGGCAACCGTGAGCGTCATCGCCAGCGCCTGCGTGTCATCGACGGCGACGCCCTGCGATATGTCCAAGACGGTATTCGGATTGCCGCTGTCGTTGCTGAGCGTCAGCCCGGCCAGATAATCCCTCGGCACAAGGAGACCGCCGGAGGTCTGGCTGATAATGACGAAGCCACCCGCGCCGTTGTTCAGAGATGAGACGAACATGATGTCGTAGGCGGAGTTCAGCGCCACTCCATTTGCGCCCACTTGCACCGCGCCGCCAGGCAGGTAGAGATTGAAGATCCCTCCGCCGGCAATCTGCACCGTCACCGATCCGGTAGAAGTCCCCGCTGCGATAAAGGAGAAGCGTTGCAGGTTCTGCGGCGGATTGTTGACCGAAGGCTGATTGTTGAAAGGCGTCAGCACGATGGAATTCGTACCTGTGGCGGTGCATTGGGTGATGCCCATCGCACCCACGGCATTGAAGTTCTGATCAAGTTGGACCAGGGGGATCTGCGATCCGCCCGGCGCTGTCGCGAAAACGTTGTTCAATGCCATCGGTCAGGCTCCGTAAGGTGCATAGTCGCGATAGCCCAGGGCCGCGGTGACCAGCGTGAAATCAGGGCTTGTCGAGGTGAGCGTTAGCCCCAAAAGTCGCCCGTAGACGCTATCGACGTTGGCACCGGAGATCGCGCCGCCAGTGCTGCCCCAAGTGACGGTTTGCGATGCGTTGTTCTGCCATCCGACCGTCTGAGCGGAATTGTTGATCCACGTGACCGACGCCAGCCCCGAGATCGTGACAGCGCCCGAGTTCACGTCGGTATCGATGCTGGCGGAGATCGAGAATCCCTGTCCGGAATTGTCATTGGCCTGCGTAAAGACCCGGAGCGCCTGTTTGATGACGATGAATCCCGAACCCGCCCAGAGCTTGGTCTGCAAAATCTTCTTGAGACTGGACGAGGGCGTGGCGAAAAGCTGGAAGATCGTCGTGCCATCCGTCCCCCACGCGACGGGCTGTGAATTCACTTCCTGGGTGGCGATGTAGGTGAGATTCTTCGATTGGCTGGCAATGAAAAAGGTCTTTCCGTCCCAGCACAGCAGGACATTTCTCGGCTGTCCGGTGAAGGGGTCGATGATGGTGACGAGGAGAAGATAGACCTTGAGAGAATAAATCGTCGCGACCGCCGCGGAGGGAATGCTTGTCCCCGAGGTGGGAAGAATCGCCGTGGCGAAGATGCCATCCAATTTCTCGGACAGCTTCTCCGCTGTGGAGCCGAACAACCCATAAATTCCGGTCGGATTGGCAAAGACCAGAGCCCGGCCGTATGCCTGCACGCTATCGCGCCACGGTGTGCCGGATTGCGGGTCGGTGTTATTGTTGTTGAAGGTGGTCGTGGGCGGACTGCCCGCGGTCTGGACGTTGGAGATGACTTGAATCGAGGAGTCGCCGAAGGGATAGAGATAGCCATTTGCTTGCTTCACGGCATGGAAGCCGACGCGCAAAAAACTGTCCGAGGAGGTGAAGGTGCCACCCCCGGCAGAAGTCGAGAAATTCGCCCCATTGCTGGGGGCGCTGAACGTGCCGACGCCGTTGGTGTCGTTGAACACCCAAACCCTGGACTGAAAGGTCTCGATCGAGCTGCCGCTCAGTCCCGTCGGCATGGTGGTTGCTGAACCGCCATTGAGCCATGACGGACTCGACCCGCCAGGCGAATAGAGCGTCCCGCCCGAGGCTTCATCCCAAGCCCAATAGCCGTTCGCTTGCGCCGTCGACGCGACGATGATTCCGGAAGATCCCCATTGCGCCGCCGAAGGTCTTTGTCCGCCCGCGATGAAGAATGTGTTGGCCGTCGTGCTCATCTGCGTGACGGCAAGGGTGCCGAGATTCACCTGATCGGCGGTGCCGTCGTTCAGAAACGCGGCGATATAGTTGGTCGAGCCAATATTGAACGGGAAGAACGACACGATCGTCTTGTTGGCGGGTGCGGTGTAAACCGCGCCGCCCACGTCCCATAGGGTCCGAAGATTCCCGTTGCCGATCCGGATGAAATTCTCCTGCCAGGAAGTCTCCTGATCGTCGATCGCGGAACGCGCGTCCTTGGTGTTGAGCCCCTTGGACTGCTCCAGGGCAAACACCTTGAACTCCTCCGGAAAGGGAAGGCCCTCGTTCTGCTGCTGAGCACGCTGCGCCATGTCAGCATCCCAGCCCGTTGTAGTAATCGGTCACCAGCGAGCGCATCGAATTCGCGCGAGCCGCACGTATGCGCTGCTGGTACATCTGCATCATCAACTGCGCGTCCTGCTTCCTCTGTCCGTAGAGGAAAGCAAGATAGGTCGCGTAGTATTGAACGGCGTCGGTGAAGGGCGAGGGAATTGCTTCCGGATCGCTGTCCGATCCAAGAGCCAGAGGGACGCAGATGCAGTCCCAATCCATGCCCAAAACCGAAGAAGGGATAGGCCAGAAATAGAGCGTTCCATTCTCTCCCTGGCCGTATTGCGACCACACCGAAGGGAAATTCGAGACAAGCGGCCACGAGCGGTATTTCGCGTTGAATAGGGTCCACGGACAATAATTGAGGGGCGGCTTGATGTTGCCCCAATAGACCGCGACCTGCTTCAATGACAAAATACCCGAGACACCCGCGGTCTGCTGCACGAAGGCATTCGCGGTCGCGAAGCTGTAGACTTCCTGATTGGCGACGGTGAAATTCCCCGAGCCCAGCACGGCCGTCGCTCGAGCTCCAGACCCTCCTCCGCCGGAGAAAGTGATTCCGGGAGGCATGTTGTAGCCGGACCCGGCCGTGGTGACGATGACGCCGGCCACGCTCCCGCCCGATATCGTCGCGGTGCCTTGGGCGGTCACGCCGTTGATCAAGGCGGGACCGGAGAAAGTTACCGTCGGCGCGGAGGTGTATCCCGTTCCCCCATTGGCGATCGTCACCGAAGCCACGCCGGCGCTGTTCGGGGGCAAGACGCGAATGCACTGCCCGTCTTCCGCAACGCGCTGGCGGGCCTGATTGATCCAGCCGGTGATCAGCGAGACGGGATAGAACGATCCTGCCGTGTCATGGACGAGCTGCTGAACCTGGCTGATATAGCCGTTGAGCGCCATTCATGCGCTCCTGCCTTTTCGCTCGTCAGCGCAGCGGCACAGAAGAATCACCGCAGCGTTGAGAATGTCAGCCTTGGCGGGAGAGCGGCGGAGCTGTTTCAGCCCCGCCACCATCCGAGAGCACGAAGCACAGGAGTGCCGATCATGCATCGGCCGGCATGAGGTAGACGGTATCGGTAACGCCGCCCACTGTCGCGGTGGCCTGCGCCGCCGTCGTGGTCGGGAGAGCGTTGCCGGCGGGAATGACCGACAAGAACGGAACCAACTGAAAGCCGATGCCGCTGTCTTCGATGATCGAGCCCGCGGTCTGGATGCCGCCGCCCGCGGTGGTCGTTCCCGCGATGCGCGCCTGCCGCACCTGAGTAATGCCTTTCTCGACGGCGGGCTGCGTATGCACAGCGCTAGCCGCGCTGACGCCGCCCACCGACTGCAACTGGAAGGGCTGCGCGTTACCGTAGCTCGAGCCCGCGGTGACCACGGTGAAGCCCGTCACCGCGAAGTTCATCAGAGCCGTGGCTGCGGCCGAGGACCCGCCACCACCCGAGAAGCTGAGCGTGGGAACCGAGGTCTGCGGCGTTCCGGGATCCGTGCAGACCACCGCGGCGATGGTATTGGCGCCCGTCAGAGTCAAGGTGGTGCCAAGCGTGCCCTGCCCGACCGGTGTTCCGATGGGAACGCCGGGGAAGTTCGAGACCGCCGCGCCGCACGGCGTGATGGCCGTGGTGGTGTTGGGATTGAAGACCGGATTGTTCGGGTCGCGCGGATCGGCGACGAACCAGATCTGCGGCGCCGACACGTAGCCCGCGCCCTGATTGGTGATGGTGATGCCATTGACGGCGCCGCCCGAGATCGTCGCTACCGCCGTAGCCTGAATTCCGCCGGCCGGCGGCGGGGCGATGATGCAGATCGGCGGATAGGTGTAGTTCGCTCCCGCCTGGCTCGGAACGGTCGCGGTCGTGTTGACGAGACCGCCGACGATCGCCCGCCACAACGATCCGCCGGCCGAGGCGGTCACGGTCGGAGCGGAGGTGTACCCGGAGCCCGCGTTCGTCACGACCGCGCCCGCGGCGCAGCCCGAGAGATTGGCGAGACGGAAATTCGCGCCGTCCGACGACACCGGCTGGGCGCAGTTGCCGTTCATCTGCGCGACGTTGCGCCACAGCCCCGAGACGGGATCGAGGAACTGAAGGTAGGTGTAGGGGCCGGGGACGATGAACCACGATCCCGCAGGAATGAGCGCCGTCTGACCCGCGGTCAACGTGATCTCGTTGGAGGTCAGCGCCTTCAGGCTGAGCGGGATGTTGATGCCGCCAATGGACATGATAGCCCCTCCTTAGAAGGCGCCGCCGGTGATGCCGGTCACCTGCATCGACGAAACCGGCTTCGAGCACACGAAGTCGAAAGCGACGATCAGGACGCCGACGTTGGCGATCTGCATGTTGGGGATGGCGCTATAGAAGCCGGAGAAGACGAACGGCGCGTCCTCCGACAAGTACATCGCCATGTAGCGGGTATTGACCAGGATTTGCGTCCCCTTCGGACAGAAGGGGTCGGGATAGATCATGGTGTTGCCGATCGACAGCCCGCGGAAGCCGGCATTCACCACGTCGTTCTGGCCGAATTTCGTGCCGGGGTTGGTGTTATACTGCTCGGCCGACATGTAATCGGTGAGCAGCGTCGCCCAGTCCGAGAAGGACATGAGGATGAGGTCGGGCGTCTCACCCCCCGCCAAGAGACTCGCCTGCGCCAGCTTCACCGCCTGCGCCGAGCGGGTGAGAACCGCGCCCGCGGAAGTGATGAGATTCGATTGCCAGACCGGAGTAGCCTGACGGTTGATCCCGCCATAGGTCGGGGCGTTGGTGCCGTTGTCGAAGGCGTTCAGGAAGCTGTCGGGCTTCAGAGAATTGGCGGTGTTGAGGGTGTAGAGATCCGACGCCAACTGCTGCAACGCTACGGTCTTGGCATCGGTCAGACGCGCCTTGCACAGATTGATGATCGTCTCCGACGACTGAATCACCGCCTCCATTCCGAGGAAGGGGATCGGCACCACGCCGAGGGAGAGATTGAACTGCGCGTTCTGGATCGCCGTCTGCACCTGAGGCTGCGGGAAGCCCCCGTCGTAGCCCGCATAGGAGAAGCTGACGAAGCTGTTGCCCTGGACGGGAATGGTCACCTGAGAGACGCCGCCCTTCGCCCGCTGCGCATTTCTCAGCAGGAAGGACAACGCCGGATTCGCCTTGTAGAGCTGGACGATCAGGTTCGGCACGAAGGCCCGGCGGACGATGCTCGTCAACTCGTTGAAGATCGGTCCCGACGCAGGGACGATACCCTGACCGGCAATGGGCGTGACTGCCATGGATCAGACTCCTTTCACCGGCAAAGAGCGGGATTCGCCGATGATCTTCGGGACTTGACGCTCGAACCATGCGTCGGGATCGTTGACCATCGCAGCCAAGTCCTCCTGCGCCTCCTTCCCGTCAGCGGAGAAGAAGTTCCAGGATCCGCCGAGATTCGATTGACCTGCCGGTTCGGGCTTGGTGGTGCCGACGACGTAGCCCGCGGCGATTTCGGGATCGGAGATTTTCTTTTCCTCCATCACCTTGCGCACCCGGTCCATGCCCTCGTCGGTCAAGCCGAACTGCTCGCGCACCTGGGACAAGGCACGCTCGCGCGCGTAATCGGTCGACGCCTTGCCGAAAAGTTCCTTGATCTCGCCGATCGACTTCTCGATCTTGTCCATCCGCTCGTTCTGCGGCTTCAGGAGATCGAGTTCGGGAATGCGGGCCTGGGGGTACTTCTTCTTGATGAGCTCCTTGAAGCTCACGCCCACGGATTCGTCGGTGTAGAGATCGTTCAACAGCGCGCGCAGGCGCTGATTGGCAACGAACTCCTCATCGGAGATCTCGCGCGGCATCAGCTACGACCTCCGACGTGCTTGATGCCCATGCCGATATCCATTTTCTTCGGCTCGGTCGAACGGCGAGAGCCGATCTCGGCATGGTCGAGGTCAACCCGCTTGATCTGCGGGTCGCTGTCCTTGACCTGATCGTAGGCGGGGCCGGGAAAGCGGGGATTGGGCATGATGTCCTCTATGCGGCGGCTCTGCCGCCCTGGGATGCGAGCGCGCGCATCAGAAACTCCATGGGCGCGTTCTGGCGTTGCTCGTTTTGGAGATTGTTCACGGCGGTCTGCTGAATGCCCGGCTGCGCCTCAGAAGCCGGCGCCACCTTGGCAAGCTTCTGGACGCAATCCAGAACCGCCTTGTGGCTCTCACTGCCAACGGGAAGCGACGGCAGCGCTTTCTGAAGCGTCTCGATAGCGAGGCGAACCTGCGCCATCGCCTGAGCGCCGTTGCCGGGCTGGGCAAGCTTCTGCCCCATCGGCGCCGCACCCATCGGCGGGGTGCCGGTCATCTGGGGCGGCATGCCGGGAAGCGGCATGTTCGCCTCGAAAGGCGGCGGAGAAGTAGGGAAGCGTCAGGGGGCGGGGATGGTCAGGACGGGAGGAACTGACGATCGGCCCAGGAAGGAGAGGAGCCGCCCCCTGACGGCTCCTTACTTCTTGCGCCGCGAGCGACGATGACGACGAGCCATGTCTTTCACTCCTTTTGACCCGCGGGTCTCAAGTCGATACGCGGGCCGAGGTGGCGCCGACCATCAGCGCCGATGAGAGCCTTGCTTGGTCAGAAGCTCTGGATGCTGGCGTATCAGCGCCTCTTGAGCTTCCTGGCGTTGCTCGGCTGCCGCCACCAGATTATCCTCATGCTGCGGATGGGTCAAGCGCAACAAATCGATGGGCGAGATCGCGTGATTCGCCGCCAGAGCGAAGGCCAGTCGTCTCTCGTCCTCGCTGAACGCCGGCGAGGCCGAATGGCTGTCCACCTCCACGTGGAAATCGTCGGGCAATTGCGATAGCAGGAATTCCCCGTCTTTACCCATGAGCCTCGACATTAGGCCGGATGATTTGGTCTTGTATCTGTATGCAGTGGCGTCCTGCGCCTGCATCAATCTCAGGAAGAGATCGCCGCAATCCTCGAGCTGACGCTCGACAATGAGCGCTCTGTCCCGGATGCGGGGGCTGCCCGTTCTCAGCAACGTATCGGCATGCACGCCGGCTCTTACCCCAGGCTCTCCCTGCCCCTGCATGATCGGCGGGGTGCCCGTCACGTCGTCGAATTGATTCCCGAGCTCGTGAAGGTCCACCCAGATGTTGTCGGGCATCGGTGGAGCTATGGGCTGGGCCTTCGCATTCGGATTTTCCTCGGCGATGAAGCCGCCTGGGATGTTTTGCGCCGCCCAGACTTCATCATTGATGCCGCTCGTTCCGGAAAACATCGTCGGAGGGTTTTCCTGCAATCGCATCATCCTCTCGATGCCGTAGCAGCGCTTCTTGATCTGATCCTGAAGCATGAAGATGTCTGCAATTTCTGACCTTCCCCAGAAATATCCCTCCGTCTCGTTCGGGCAGACCTTCACGAAAGGATGATGCTCCTTGATGTTGCAAAGATTCACGTGCTGCATGTCGCCAAGAACGGGCGTCGTGCCGATGAGCTGAATCGTGGTGTAGTCCTGCCGGTCGTCATCGATCACCCAAAGCTCGTCGAATCTCAGAAGTCCCGCCATCACCTGAGCCGACAATTGCGGCGCAGGGCCTTCCATCCAGCGGACGATTCCCCCAGCGGGGTTGTTGGTGGCCTGCAATGAGACGGGATTGGTGCCGCCAATCACCAACTGCTTGAAGTAATCGTCCTTCTCAGATGTCTCGTCGCCCTGCTTTTCTTGACCGTGAATCTCCCGCAGGATTTCCTCGCGGCGTGGATTTCCGACCAACAGGCGATCGACGGCGGTAGGCGTCAAAAACGTCGTATGAACGAACGCCTCCTGATGATCTAGGCTCGGCAGGTCTTCCCGATAGACGGCAAATCCCGCGGCGGGGATGGTGAAGGTGTCGACGCCATTCCGCCCCCAAAGCTGCTTGACGATCCGACAGCCATCGATAAGGCCCCATTTGACCGCTTGCCCAAAGGCCAGGTCCGCGCCGCGCCGATGGAAGTCCTTCGACAGCACCGACGCCGCAGCTTCGCCCATGCGCTTCGCGTCGTCGCTATGCGTCTTGTCATAGTCGATGGCGAATCGGACATCCACCGGACTGTAGAGATAGGAAGCGAGGCGATCGACGTGGCCCTTGATCTTGTTGTAAGGGCTGGGCTGATCGTCATCGGCTCCGGTGAAATAGTACTGGCGCCAGCTCTGATACTGCGAAATGCGCTGCTTGCGCGACGCCTCGCATTCGTCGATGAGCTCGCGCGCCCAATTGCCGATGTCTCGCTGCGGAACCTTCACCCACTGCTATGCTCTCGATCTGCGCTCATCGCTTAAGACTCTGTTTGATCGCTGCCTGAGCCATCGCCATGGGATCGGCGATGCCCGATGCTCTCGTCTGCGCCGTAGCGGCCTGCGCCATCTGAATCACCTGTCCCGCCGGCATGCCCAATCCCCCGCCGTGCCAGGATTGAGCCATCTTCTGTTGCGCGGGTGTGAGTTTCGGCGCGGAGGTTTCGCCCTGGGCCAATCCTTGAACATCCCCTCCCGCGCTCCCTCGCAAATCGGTCAAGCCATATTGCTCTGATGCAATCCGCTCGACTTCCTTCAAGGCCGTCGATCGCACGGTCGTCATGGACGGGGCCTTGGACCTCGCGAAATCGAAAAGGCTCTTGTCCTCGATCTCGGCAGAGCAATTAGGACAGTCGGGTATCTCGACCTCCGCAGTGCTGGCGGGGAGCTTGAAGGTCTGTCCGCAGTCGGGACAGCGGAGAATCATCATCACGGGCATGGTCTCACCATCTCACGGGCACCTGACCGAAGGCGCGGCGCTTCAATTCAAGCTTCCGCTCCTGCTCTTTTCCCTGAAAGAAATTCCTGACGATTCCACCGACCATGCCGTCGTCCTGGGGCGCCGGCTTTCCCGCCGCTTCCGCCGCCACGGCTTGCGCGTAGGTCCGCCCCCGGCTCTGCAAATCGCTCCTTCGCCATTCAATCCATGCCTTGTGGGCCAACGCAGCGGCAAAAACGCGGTCGTCCTTGCCTTTGCCATAAGCGGCGATCGACGCACCTTCCTGAACGATCGTCTGCATCTCCCGGAGCAAGGGGGCCGAGCGGATCACAAGAGAGCCCAGATGATAGCTGTCTCTCATCTGGTTCATGATGACCATGTTGGCGTCCAACGTGGTTTTCCAGCCGTAGGCGTAGCCCGCGCCCATGCTGTCCGGACGGTGATAGAGATACCACCTCGCGCCGCCCAAGGCGTCGGTGAAGCCTTTCACCGCCTCCGGCGCGCCTTTCACTTGCGCCTCGGCGCGAAGCGTCGATTTCAATTGCTTCAATCCGGTCATGATCGTCGTGCCGGGACCGTTGACCTCCAAATTGATGAGACAGTCCCGATACTGGCTCGCCAGATGAGCAAGGACCCATATCACCTGCCATGTCTCGGGAATGGGTGTCGCATATTCCGCCACCTGAACCAGCTTGTCGGCAAAGCACCGCCACACCGATATCGCATGGCGGTCCTGCCAGTCGTTCCGGCCATAAGCCGGATCGACGCCGATTACGTAAACTCCATTGGTCTTGGGCGGCTCCCATACCCGGAGATGCGCCTCTGACGAGAAGCTCACCGGCTCCATGTCGAGCACGCTCAGCTCCGAACCCAGGAACTGCTCACCCAGATTATAGCGATAGGCTTTGAACAGGACCGATTTCCCGTCCATGACGCGCTTCAGATCTTCGGTGAGCTTGCGGGCGGGAAAGAAATGCTGCCCCGTGACGATGAAGGCTTCTTCCTCGTGCCAGGGATATTCCTGCTCCATCGATCCTTCATTGAAGGTCCGATTCTGCGACCTCCAGCGGTACCACGCCAGTTGCTCATGCGTGACCTTGTGCCCATACTGGTCCCAGACGATCGCGGCTTTCTTCTGCTCCTCCTGCGTCGGCGATTCCTGCATCACCTCGGCATACCGCGGATCGCTCTTGGAGATGGCGTAAATCTCCTTGGCCCACCAGCCGATGAAAAACGCCCTTTGCGAATGACGGTCGTCCTTCGCGGCGTTCCACATCTCATGCCAGTGGTTGAACCCCTTGGCGGTCGATTCAAAGATGTAAAGCCGGTCCGGATGCGTCTCCGCCATGGACGCCATTAGACTGTCCAGACCTTCGCCGCCGCCCCACTTCGCAACCTCGGTCGCATGGACGAAATTAAACCCGCGGGACGTGCCAAGATCGGCATTGCGCTTTTTGCCGGCCACCAGATAGTCGAGCCTCGAGCCGTTTTCGAGCAGCAGGAAGTACTTGTTGTTTTTCACCACCGGAGACAGGAAGCCTTTCGGCAGGCTTTCGATGTATCTCTGGATGGTGTTGCGAAAGACCTCCTTGTTCTCGTCGCTGTCCGCGATGAGAGCTCCCCGCAGACCCTTGTGCATGTTCATCCAGAAAATATCGATCGCCAGCGATATCGTCGTGATCCCAAGCTGACGAGCCTTCAGGTTGACGAAGAACCGCTGCCCCTGATCCAGCCCCTGACACACCTCTTGCAGAAAGCGCATCTGCGCCCCGTAGGGCTTCAAGGGAGACGGCCCCTGAAGCTCCTTCGACTCAATCCGCAACATGCCGATGAAATCAAGGAACAGCTTGAGCCAGTTCTGCCGGGTCTTTATCGAACGCGCGACGAGGGAACCTTCCTTTCTACGCCATCGCCGCCTTCAACCGCGCCACATAGGCGTCGGCATTGGCCGGTCCATTATACACCCGAGCAAAAGCCAGCAGCTTCGCATCGTCGTTCATGTCGTCATCCGACAACACCACGTCATGACGTCGACAGAAATCCTCAAACGATGCCCGCTGCGCCGCCTCATCCGCCAGATAGTCAAAAACATGCTTCAGCCAGTTGAACCCGGCGGGGTCGTACAGATTGAACCCCATGAGCTGCCACGCGCCCCAGGATGAGCACAAAATCACCTTCGCCGTATCAAGCGAGCACCGGCAAATCCGCGCCACCCTCACCGCCGAATCATTCCGAGCGTCCCCACGAAACGCCGCGCGCTCAAACCGCCATGCGCGCGGATCCCCCGCGCTCTCAATCTGCTTGACGATATCCGCGAGACCCATCATGCCGAATCGGCCGAGGAATGAACCATCATCGCGTCATCATGACACCAACGGCGGCCCCGCCGCGCCCAGACCCAAACGCACCATCGGATCGGCACTGGCCCCGCGCTGCACCATCACCTGACCCCGCGCCTGCAATACCGCTATATCCGCCTGCGCTTCGAATTGCCGGCTCAATTCGCCCAGGCTCACCAGCATCAGATCATAGGACGAGACCATGCCTCTCAGCCCATAATCATCGGACACCTCGATAAACGCCGCGCTTCCCGTCGCGCCGGAGATCCGTCGATAAACCTCCTCGGCATTCTTGAATTCCTTGAAGTGCAATTGCCATTGCGCGCCGTTCTTGAACAGCATCGACACCGTGTTCATCGCCTTACGCTCCCAAAAGCCTCGCTACCTCGCCCATCGCATCCCTGATCGCACCCGCCAATTCGACATACGCGAATACCGGAGGGGGGACCTTCGCCGTCTTCCCAGAACACCAATTGCTCACCAGCGACGGCCGAACCCCTAAACGCCGAGCCAACTCGGCCTGAGACCAGCCCAAATCGATCAATTTCGCCCGCAATTCCTGCGCCGAAATGCCCCGGCGAACCCGCTTCGACGCAATTTCTTCGGGATTGTCGAATGTCCGGGGGCCGGAAATGTTCATTTCGGGAATCCGGTTTTCTCTGGGAAATGCGGGGGTGTGGGGCGCCCGAACGCCGATCGCCCGGGCCATCGAGGCCGCGGCGCCGCTCGCCTGGCTCGCCAACTCCGCCCGATCCATCACCATAGCACCCCGACTCTCCGCCAGTCGTTTCACTTGAAACTATGCTGCACCGAACATCGCATAACCGGCAGTATGGGAAATGCGAGTTTCAGCGATTTCAACGACTTAGATAAACGCGCGGCGCAATATGGGAAAAAGCACCGCAGCACGCGCAAGATGTAGTGGCGTCAGCCGCTTACCGCTCCTCGCCTTTCGCAGGCGCGTCATGGCCGCGCGAGCACCCGCGCCAGCCTTCGCCGCGCGTCGCTGACGAGTTGATGCCACGCCACCCGCAAGCAGTCGGAGTGATACCAGCCCAACACTCTAAGCCCGAGGGTGAGTGGGGCGGGAGATAGCGGGTCGTCGCGCAATTCTTGGCCGCACCTCGGGCATGTTTCCTGCTCGCTCGCCTCGATTTCGTGAGCAGTCACGTTGAGGTAGAGGGCTGTAAGCTCGCGTATAGCAAGCTCTGTGGCGCGCGGGGAATAGCGGTAGCGCTCGATCGACTGGTCGTACAGGTCGCGCCACCACTGGGTGGAGTTGATACTTGGGGCGCGCAAAACGGCTGAGATTGGCTGCCATTTGTCGGGCAGTACTTCCTCGATCGTCATGTAGCGCGGCGCGCCGGCGCCTGGGCGTGAGGGCTGGGGCTGGCCTTTCATCCAGGGTTTGAGCCATCCGCCGTTTTTGCCGCGACGCCAGCCCTGAGCGATACGCTCCTCGTCGGTGATGGGTTTGATTTCGGTCATTCGAGTGGGCAGCCTCGAGGCTGCAGCGCGAACGGCATGACGTGCTCCCTACCGGCCTGCGCCGGTCAGTTTATCATGAAATCGGCTCGGTGACACGGGATTTTGTGAGCGAATGCCGAACGACTCTGGGCGATTGTGACGAGATCGGCCGGTAGCAGATTCGAAGATGATCGTCACAATAGCTGAGCAGTGGATGCCCGACGCCCGCGCCGCAATACCGATGATCGGGCTTGGCTTTGTCGGGCCAAAGCGGGAATCGGCAGCCTTTCATGACACCACCCCACGCTGCCGGGTTTCACGTGCGAGAAAGCAATAAAATTGCGCAGATTTCCGCTTGCGCTCTTGTCCTAACTTCCCTATATTTAGGACGTGGCAAGGGCGATGGCGCCCGGCCGCGGAAGGGCAAGGAGGCCCGCCACGATGACCAAATACCACCTCAAGTACTGGGCGAAGCGTTCGGGCAGCACCAGCAACCCGCTGATCCCGGCCCTCTCGATCAGTCGCGTCTACGTCAACGCCGATGACGGCTCGACGCTCGGCTATGTCGAGCGCCGGATACAAGAAGGCGAGCGCTCCGGCCGCTCCTCCTATGACCGCCACCGCGCGGCCAAGGGCGATACCACGGTCACGCAGTCGGATGTGATCACCTCGACGCTGCCCGAGGGCGTGCTGGAGAAGATCCTCGCCGGCATCGTCGCCTTCAGCCCCGATTACGCCGAGGCGATGAGGGGCGACATGGACCGCTGGCTGGCCCTCCAGGGCCACGCTCGCGGCGTCAACTGGATCGCGTCGGGTGCACAAAAGCGCCGGCTGACCCGCCAGGCGCGCTTTGAAATCGAGCTGTGAGGAGCGCAACCCATGACCACCTACACCGTCTATCGCCACGCCTCTGATTTCGTCGAAGGCAGCGGGCTCACCGCCGAGCAGGCGGCCGAGATCATTCTGAGCCATGACGGCGCGCGCTGGGAGCTGCGCCGCGAGCCGGCGCGCTGGGATATCGCCGGCGTACCCTGCTGGCAGGTCTACGGCCCTCCTCCCGGCGGCCGTGGCGAGTGGGTGCCGTACTATGACGGGCCGCCGCCCCATGGACGCGCGCTCGAGGCTTGCGCGCCGACCGAGGCGGAGGCGTGGGCCAAGATCGCGCCGATGGTATTGACCGCTGATTGGCGCGGCCCGTTTACGGTTATGACCGACGCCGATTTCGACGCGATGATGGCCGAGCTCGCGGCCGAGCGGGAGGACTGAGGGGTGCGCGACCAACAGCTTGGCCGCTTTCTCCAGCGCGTCGCCGCGGAACACGACGGCGAGATGCCGCGCCGCGTGATGATCGCGCGGCACTCGCCGCAATCGCTGGCGCGCTTTCATCCGCTCGCCAGCTACGCCGAATGGGAGCGGCGCTACCGGGAGGTGGTGGCAGATCTGCGCGCCGCTGACGTGCCGATGACCGAGATCGACGCCGACGCGGCGCCGGCGAGCATCACCACCAGCCAGCAGCTCGCCAGTTGGTGCGAGCGGCAGCGGGGCGACGGTGCTAGGCCGCCCTATCGCCTCGGCATCAAATGGGCCACAGGGAGCAAGGCACCCTTCGGCAAGCTGGGTTTCGCCGGCACGAGCCAGAGCCAGATCGGCTGGTGTATTACGGGCCTGCGCTCTTTCGAGAGTGGCGAGGAGCGCTGATCGATGACGCGCGACGAACTCCGCCACATCGGCGCGGCGCTGTACGGCTACGGCTGGCAGCGCCGCCTTGCCGGCGAATGGGGTGTCAACGAGCGCACGATGCGGCGATGGGTAGCCGAGCCCGAGCGGCTGCCGCCTGACCGCGAGACATGGCTCCGCGAGGCTTACGCGGCCAGCGCCAACCGGATCGGCGATCTCGGCGCCACGGTGCTGCGCGTGCCGAGCCGCGATGAATTGCCGAATCTCGTCGTCCGCGTCGTTCGGCTGTGGGCCGAGATCCACGAGGCCGATCGGCCGCTGGCGCTGGAGCTCGCGGCGAAGCTGCCGACAATGGCGATACGGCGAGGCTAGCCGTCCTGAGCCTGGGGTCATAGCGGGCCGTACTCCTTGCGCTTTGCCGCCGCGGCGCCGGGATCGGCCTGGGCTTTCAGCGCCCACGACAGCCAGCTTTGCCGCCAGTCAAAGGATTCCGCCGCTTTTCGCCGCTGCCAGGCGACGAATTGCGCCGCTTCCTGGCGCAGATTGGCGGGAGGCAAGCTGAGATTGCGCCGTTTTTCCTCGGCTTCCGCTAGCCAATCAGGCGGAACGGTAAAATCCGCCGGAAGTCGCGTTGCTCGGCTCGCGCCGTTCACGGCACCGAGTCTCCCGGCGGGAGGCTCCCTCTCTCGCTGTGACTGTGACTGTGACTGTGATGGTGCATCGTTTTGCGATGCGTTTGCCAATGGCTCAACTATAGCTGAGCTATCGGTTTGCCATCGCTTTGCCGCGCCTTTTGCTCCCGCCTTTCGACGCTCCTCGCTATTCATCAAGGCCCGCGCCAATTCCGCGTCAATGCGCTTATGGTGCCAGAGGCCATCGACGATCTGAAAAAACGCACAGAGGATGGGCCGTAGGAGTTTCCGCCACTCCCCCACCGTCGCGCGTGCGATGGCGGCCAATTGATTGTCATCGTCAGGCAGCGGCCCACCGCGGCGCCAATAGGCGAAAATAAGCAATAGATAGGCGCCATGCTGATCGCGATTAAGGTGCATCGTGTCAGCGAGGTAGTCGCCGATATAGAACGGCATCCAGCTATCCGGCCGAGCGCCGCTCATGCGCCCTCCCGATCCGACCAATGGCGCGCCGGCGGCTGAACCTCGCCCGTCTCGCGCTCGAAATAGGTTCCCGTGGCGCGCTCGTATTTGAGATAGGCAATGCCCACCTTGCCGACGGCCTTGAACCGCACCTTCTTGACGTGGATCTCCACATCGTTGCTGGCGTCGGCCCAATCGCGCGCGACGACGACGCCGAGATCGGCCTTGTTCACCCAGTTGGCGCTGCCTGAAATGTCGTAAAGCGTCGGCACCGGAATATCGCCCGCCTTGTCCCTGTACATCTTGGCGGGGTGCGCGACGAACCAGACATGGACGCCATGGCTCTGAGCAAAGCGCTTCACCTTGCCCAGAATTTGGGAGACGTATTCCGTCTCCGTCATGTTGGCTGGGCGCTTGTGTTCGATCTCGTTGTAAGGGTCGATCACCATGCCCTTGATGCCGTAGCGCATGACGGCCACGGCGGCTTTCTCGAGTATCCAGTCAATCGTCGGCGCCTCATCGTCGGCGCGGATGAAGAAGATGTGCTCCTTGAGCCAGGCGATGGCGCGTAGCAGGTCCGTTTCGCTCATTCTGAGCCGCGGGCCATCCCAGAAAGGTGCCATCACTACTTTTTCGGCGAGCTTCGCGATATGCTCGTCCGGCGGATTTTCGAAGCTGCAAACCGCGAAGCGCCATTTGTCACGGCGCGCCAGATTGACCATCAATGCATCGACGAACTCGCTCTTGCCGCTGCCGGGTATGCCCGTAACGACGCTGAGCTCGCCCGGCCGGATGGTCATGAAATTGTCCACTTCCCGCCATCCGGTGCTCACGCCGCGCTTCCGGCCGCCGCGATAAAGTGCGAGCGTATCGCTCTCGAATTGTCCGGCATCGAACAGGCTCTTGATGGGATGAGGCTTCGCCTCGGCAATGCACTGTGCGAGCTTCTCCGGGCCGTGCTTCACCAGCACGTCATTCGCGTCCTTGCAGCCCTCGGGCCACGCGACCAGCCAGCACCGCTCGCGGCCGAGACGGCGCGCCAGCTCCTCGGCAAGCGCGCGGCCAGGCTCGTCTGCATCCGTCGCAAGAACGATCTTGCGAAAGCGATCGATATCCTCCTTGCAATTCCAGATATACGCGAATTTCTTGTCGTCGGCCGGATCGACCTCGCCGGCGCGCACGGTTTTCGGCGCGCCGTCCGGAACCGAAAGCGTGTTGTCGACGCCGGCCTCGACGAGAGACAG
>Ga0070740_10002433_pt1 | contig 21872 bp, 22 predicted proteins | sample Coa_R2_FD_67286 | JGI IMG/M metagenome (GOLD analysis project Ga0070740, IMG submission 67286) | Surface soil microbial communities from Centralia Pennsylvania, which are recovering from an underground coalmine fire - Coalmine... | ecosystem: Environmental > Terrestrial > Soil > Unclassified ...
CAAGGACCGCCCCGTCGCGCCACAGATGAGTAGTCACCGTCGATTCATAGGTCGGCACAAAATTATCGAGCATGCGAGAGCAAGCGGTGGTGCGCACGTCCCGGGTGCAGAACATGTCCTTGACTGCAAGCGGAATGCCCTCGAGTGGCCGCGCCTCGCCTTTGGCCAGACACGCATCGCTGGCCTTCGCCATCGCGACCGCACGATCCGGCGTTTCCAGGACATAAGCATTGAGCGCGCGCGCCTTCTCAACGGCTGCAATATGCGCTTCCGTCAGCTCCGCGGCGGAGAAGGATTTTTGCTTCAGCCCGTCGCGCGCCTGCGCCAAAGTGAGCGCGGTGAGCTCAGTCACATCCACGCTCGTCTTTCGAGGGCATCTCACCGTCAGGAGCTGCCGCGACTTCGCAGGCAAACTGGTCCGCCTGTTCGCGCAAAATGCGCCGGCGCGCCTCGTCCGGTAGCGCGTCGATCATCGCCCAGAAGTTCATCTCGCAAGCGATGCACATCACTCGACGACCTTCGGCACGAGAAAGAAGTTGTCGTCGCTCTGCGGCGCGTTTTTCACGATGTCATCGGGAATGCCGCCGTCGGTCACTTCGTCCTTCCGCATTTTCATCGTCATCGGTGTGACTGAGGTCATCGGCTCGACGCCGGTGATGTCAACGCCCTGCAGTTGTTCGACCCAAGCGAGGATCGCGTTGAGTTCGTCCTGCAGATGCGCAACTTCGCCATCGGCGATGGCAACGCGCGCGAGATGCGCGATGCGGCGGACAGTATCGGCGTCGACAGACATAATGGCTCTCTGCGTCGCCTATAGCAGAGGCCGCTTTTGCTGGGCAACCAGGGCGTTTCAAGGCCGCTGATGGTCGCGAACCGCCCAATTCCGCTGCTGCATTTCCTTTTTGGCCAAGGCTGTCGCCATGCCGGTAATGCGCAACTCGCCGCGGTCGCCTGGCGCCAAACCCTTGCGCGCGGCCGTCACGGCGTTGAAGCCTCCTGCCGTCTCGCGTGTCCACGCGAAGGCATCGATCGGCAACAGCGCGGTCACTCTGCCGTCACGGGTGACGACGTAAGGGAAATCGGCGAGAGAGGCGAAGCGGACATAACCGCCGTGCTTGCGGTAATCATCGGCGTATAGCTCCGCCGTGCGGCGAAGCACGTAGGCGATCGCCCGCCCGTCTGCCGAAGCCGCACGGGCGATGAACAGCTCACGATGCTGAACCCCATTGAGCGTGTTCAGTGCGGCCACGAGGGCGGTTGCGTCGATCGGCGTGTAATTGCGATTCGAAAGGAAGCTCTCGGCGAGCGCGGACTCGATGCCCATCTTCTCCAGCGCCGCGCGGTTGAGGTCGAGTATCTGGGAAGCCGTATAACTGCGCGCGATCTCCTGCAGGCCGAGATTGTTGACGGTGTTGGCCGTGGCAAGGTTCGAGACCACGATGCCGGCGGCACCTGGGATGGCAAACAGCGCTCCTTTCACCACCAAGCCGCCCGCCGCCGCCGCGCGCGACAATTGATCGAGCTTGGCCGCCAAAGGTGGGAAGTCCGTGTACGGATCGACGCCGTAAGTTGCCGCCAGCTCCCGGCGCTCGTCGGAGACACCAAGCAGGCTCGACATCGCGTCGTCCTGCGTTTTGCCGGCATTGGCCATCCCAGAGCTCAAGCGGCCGAAGAAATTGCCAACGCCGGCAAATGTATTCTGAACGGTGCCGACCGGATTGGTGATCAGATGGCCGGTAAAGACCAGTGGGCTCAAGCCCGCTTTTGCCACAGCCTGGCCGAAACTCTCCGAATTGCTCACCTTCTCCAGAAGCGCCAGCGCATGCAGCTCGTTGCTGCGCATGCGCATCATCTCATCTCCCTGAACCGTGAACTCGCCGTAGGGCGTGGTCAGCTGATAGATGCGTAGGATGCCGTCGCTCTTGACGGGATTCTGGATCGTATAATTTTCGCCCACCCGTTTGATGCCCGCGATTTGCGCGGCATTGAATGACGGCGGCCGTTCATAAGTCTGCGCGTGCGCCGCGGTGGCAACCACGACAATGGCGGCGAACTGCGCGAGTAACCGCGCGCCAAGAACCCGTCCGTTGGCCATAGAACCCCCGATATCAGAGCCGGAACGAAGACCGCAAAGACTTGCCGAAGCGAGTATGCGCTTTCGAGCCACGCAGGGGCAAGAACGAAGCCACGCGGTCGGCCTCGCTGGAACACGCGGCTAGGCGCGGCTACCATTGCGCATGCCCGCCCCCACGCATGGTCGCTATCCCTATTCCCCGATTGTCGCGCGTCGCGCCTATGATTGGCCGGGTGGCAAGCGGCTGGCTGTCTACGTCGGCCTTAACCTCGAATGGTTCTCATTCGGCGAGGGACTCGGCGCCGAGCTCGCGCCCGGAGGGCCGCAACCGGACGTTCTCAACTACGCCTGGCGCGATTACGGCAATCGCGTCGGCGTGTTCCGGCTGGCCCGGCTATTCGACGAACTGAAAATGCCGGTTTCGCTATTGGTCAATGCTCAGATGCTCGAGCACGCGCCGCAGGCCGTGCGCGCTTTTGCCGGCGCCGAAATCATCGGTCATGGCCGCAGCAATTCGGAGCGCCAGGGCACGCTTTCGGAAGATGACGAGCGACTGTTGATTGCCGAGACCACAAAGGCGATCGAACAATTCTCGGGCGCGAGGCCCCGCGGTTGGCTTGGGCCGTGGATTTCACAATCACACCTGACACCCGATTTGTTGCAGGAAGACGGCTACAGCTATTTGCTCGACTGGTGTCATGACGACCAGCCGACCTGGATGCGAACCCGCAAGGGCCGAATTCTTTCTGTGCCATATCCGCAGGAACTAAACGACATTCCGGCGATCGTCGCGCGCAAGCGCGAAGCCGCCGAGTTCGCCGACATGATTGTCGATGCGTTCGACGTGATGCGGCGCGAATGTGCCGAACGGCCGCTCGTCATGGGAGTTGCACTGCACGCCTACATCGTCGGGCAGCCGCATCGATTTAAGCATCTCGCCCGGGCATTGGAGCAGATCGTGCGCGCCGACCATACCGTGTGGTTCACCACAGCAGGCGCAATCGCTGCACACGTCGAGGCGTTACCCTCGGGCACGGTGCCTTGATGGGACTGGTTCTCCCGCTGACGCAAGCTGCCGGGTATTTGCCGCCGCGGGGCGTCCTTATCGGCCTCGACCTCGGGACGAAGACAATCGGCGTCGCCGCCAGCGATCCCGACCGCAAACTGGCGACCGGCGTGACTACGATCGCACGCAAGACTTTCACCGCCGACGCACAGGCGCTGCTCGCGCTTGCCGGGGAGCGCGCTGCCGCGGGTTTCGTACTCGGCCTTCCGATCAATATGGACGGTTCGGAAGGACCTCGCGCCCAATCGAGTCGCGCCTTCGCGCGCAACCTCGCGAAACTTACCGAACTAACGATAGCGCTCTGGGACGAGCGGCTATCGACTGTCGCTGTGGAGCGAGAACTAATCGCCGCCGGAGTCAGCCGCAAAAAGCGCGCAGCCGTTATCGATCAGCACGCTGCAGCGTTTATCCTCCAAGGTGCGCTCGACAATCTGAGCAACATAAAAAAATGAGGCGGCTGCGAAGGCCGCCTCATCGTTGTCGCGACTACTTCTACCGTTGTGAATCGATCGCGAAATTGTTCGTGCTGTGCTCACGCGTCCAACGCGAACCGCCGTTGAGCCGACCGTAGCCATAAGCCGGCCGCGTCGTCGGGGCATAAGCGTAGGCCTCGACGCCAACATCGTACCCCGGTGCGTAGGCATAAGAGTCATACCCGTAGTCAGGTGCATAGGCGTAGTCCGGAGCGTAGGCGTAACCGGGACTGTCGTAGCCGTAGTCATACGCGTTGGCCGCCGCAGCGCCAGCGACCGCGCCCACTCCGAAGCCGATAGCTGCAGCGTTCCAGCCGTTGCGTGCTTGCGAGGGCGTTGCCACTGCCGCTACCAGCGCGCCGGATACGGTTGCAGCCGCTGCATATTTCAGGAACTTGTTCATGGTGCCTCCTTTACTTGCCGTCGTACAGCTTGACTTCAACGCGCCGCGAGCGGTGCGCGCGACGATCAGGGCACCAACAGCCGAACGGACTATGCGGTTTCGAAATCATTCTGCGCGCGCGATCACAAAGTTTTTTTGAAACTTGTGCGGCAGGAACTGACAGCGCCGGTTAACCGAACCTCGCCCTTGTGGACGTGGGGAACTTTCCCTTGCCCCAGCCGAGGCTTGTGCCTATAGAGATGCCTTTAATGAACATTGCGCCGAAATCGTCCTTCGTCCTCAGCAGGCGTCATTTGCTGGGGATCGAGGGTCTTTCGCGCGCCGACATCGTCGGTTTGCTGGATTTGGCGGAAGAGTTCGTCGAGCTCAACCGTCAGGTCGAAAAGAAGCGTGCTTCGCTCCGCGGGCGCACGCAGATCAACCTGTTCTTCGAAGTCTCCACCCGCACGCAATCGTCATTCGAGCTTGCCGGCAAGCGTCTCGGCGCCGACGTGATGAACATGTCAACGAGCTCGTCATCAATGCGCAAGGGCGAGACGCTGATCGACACGGCGATCACGCTCAACGCCATGCATCCTGATATTCTGGTGGTGCGCCATCATGCTTCTGGCGCGGTGGCGCTGCTCGCCAGCAAGCTCGACGGCTGCTCGGTCATCAACGCGGGTGACGGCGCGCATGAGCATCCGACGCAGGCGCTGCTCGACGCGCTTACCATTCGCCGCAACAAAGGACGCATTGAAGGCCTCACCGTCGCCATCTGCGGCGACATCCTGCACTCGCGTGTCGCGCGCTCTAATATCATTCTGCTCAATCAAATGGGGGCGCGCGTGCGTGTGGTGGCGCCCTCGACGCTACTCCCGCCCGGCGCCGAGCGTTTCGGCGTGGAGGTGGCGCGCGATATGCGCGAAGGATTGAGCGGCGTCGATATTGTCATGATGCTGCGGCTGCAGCGGGAACGCATGAACGGCTCTTACATTCCCTCCGTCTCCGAGTATTTCAACTACTGGGGGCTCGATGAAAAGAAGCTCTCTTATGCGAAAGCCGACGCGCTGGTCATGCATCCAGGCCCGATGAATCGTGGCGTCGAGATCGACTCCATCGTCGCTGACGGTGCTCAATCGCTCATCCGCGAACAAGTCGAGATGGGAGTGGCCGTACGCATGGCCGTGCTGGAAGCGCTGTCGCGCAATCTGCCGAACGCATGATGCTCTCCGACCGCCGTCCGATCCTGCTCGCCAACGCGCGGATCGTCGATCCCTCGCGCAACATCGACATGCCTGGCGACCTGCTGATCGCCGAAGGCATGGTCCGCGACGCCAAGCGCGGCATTGGTGCTGCGGGCGTCCCCGAAGGTACCGATGTGATCGACTGCCGCGGCAAGCTGGTTGGGCCCGGATTGATCGACATGCGCGCCTTCATCGGAGAGCCGGGCGCGGCAAGTCGAGAAACCTTCGCCTCGGCAAGCCAGGCGGCGGCTGCCGGCGGTGTCACCACCATCATCTGCCAACCCGATACCTCGCCCGCAATCGATGACCCGGCGACAGTCGATTTTGTGCTGCGCCGCGCCCGCGATACCGCCATCGTACACGTGCATCCTATGGCAGCGATCACAAAGGGCCTCGAAGGCAAGGAGATGACCGAAATCGGGCTGCTCAAAGCAGCCGGCGCGGTGGCTTTCACGGATGGGGATAAGAGCGTCACCAACGCGCAAGTGATGCGGCGCGCTCTCACTTATGCCGGCGATTTCGACGCCCTCATCGTGCATCACACCGAGGACCCGAACCTGATCGGAGATGGTGTGATGAATGAGGGCGAATTCGCCGCGCGTCTCGGTCTGCTCGGCATCCCTCGCGCAGCCGAAACGATCATGCTCGAGCGCGATATCCGGCTGGTCGCGCTTTCGGGCGGGCGCTATCACGCGGCCTCAATCACCTGCGCAGAGTCGCTCGACGTCGTGCGCCGCGCCAAGCAGGAGGGGCTACACGTCACCGCGGCGGCGTCGATTAATCACGTCACGCTCAACGAAAACGACATCGGTGCTTACCGCACTTTCCTGAAAGTCTCACCGCCCTTGCGCGCCGAAAGCGACCGTAAGGGGCTGATCGAGGCGGTGGCTGAAGGGCTCGTCGACGTCATTATGTCGGACCACAATCCGCAGGACGTCGAGACCAAGCGCTTGCCGTTCGCCGAAGCAAGCCCCGGCGCCATCGGTCTCGAAACCATGCTCAGCGCCGCGTTGCGCCTCGTTCACAATGGCGAGATCACTTTGATGGCCTTGCTGCGCGCCATGTCCACGCGGCCAGCGGAATTGCTCGGTCTGCCGGGGGGCACGCTGCGGCCCGGCGCCCCGGCCGACGTGATCGTGATCGATCCAGACCTGCCCTGGGTGCTCGAGCCCGCAGAGTTGAAATCGAAATGCAAGAACACGCCGTTCGATGAGGCGCGCCTCACCGGCCGTGTGGTGCGCACCATCGTCGGCGGCCGCACCGTGTACGAATACGTATGATCCTAGCGCTCGCATTCCTGTGCGGTTACCTGCTCGGTTCGATCCCGTTCGGCCTGATCCTGACCAAGCTCGCCGGCGGGCCCGACGTTCGCACCATCGGCTCCGGCAACATCGGCGCAACCAACGTGCTGCGCACCGGACGCAAGGGCATTGCCGCCGTCACGCTCCTCTGCGACATGTTGAAGGGCACGGCGGCGGTGCTGATTGCCTCGCATGTCGCGGGGGCAGATGCGGCGCTCGCCGCGGCGCTCGGCGCATTTCTCGGCCACCTATTTCCGATATGGCTCAAGTTCAAAGGTGGCAAAGGCGTCGCCACTTATATCGGGCTGCTGATCGGGCTCTCCTGGCCAGCCGCGCTCATCTTTTGCGCGGTCTGGCTATTGGTGGCATTCGCCAGCCGTTATTCCTCGCTTGCGGCGCTCGCAGCCAGCGCCGTAACGCCCCCGACGCTATGGCTGCTCGGCCTTGCGCCCGTGGCGGTATTGTTTCTCGCGCTCAGCATCCTGCTTTGGCTGATGCATCGCGCGAATATTCGCCGCCTGCTCGACGGCAACGAAGGCAAGATCGGCGCGACGAGTCGCGCGTAATCCCCGGTTGTGCGCGAACGCTCGTTAGGCAATGCTTGCTCATGCTTCGGGGGCACGCTTCGCTGCGCGAGAACGTTCGACTTTCCGACGAGCAGCGGCTCGATTGGCTGCGGCTGATCCGGTCCGCCAATGTAGGCCCGCGCACCTTTGGTGAATTGATAAGGCATTTCGGGAGTGCCCGCGCCGCCTTATCGGCGCTCCCGGGCCTGGCCCGCCGCGGCGGGGCGTCCGACCGCACGCACATCTGCTCGGCGGAACACGCGGCCGCCGAATTGACTGCCGCTCGCGCCCTCGGCGTTGAGCTCATCGCGCTGGACGAACCTGAGTATCCGCCGCGGCTGCGGATGATCGACGATGCACCGCCGCTGTTGGCGGTGCGCGGCAATATCGCCGCGCTCGAGCGGCCGCTCGTCGCCATAGTCGGCTCGCGCAATGCTTCTGCCGCGGGAGTGAAGTTCGCCGAACGCATCGCCCGCGACCTGAGTGACTCCGGCTATGGCATCGTCTCAGGCCTCGCCCGGGGCATCGACGCTGCCGCGCATCGCGCCAGTCTGAACCGCGGCACCATCGCCGTGCTCGCCGGCGGGCACGAGCGCGTCTATCCGCCGGAGCATGAGGAACTGCTCGATGCGATGCTCACCAACGGCGCTGCCGTCTCGGAAATGCCGCTGACCTGGGAGCCGCGGGCGCGCGATTTTCCCCGCCGCAACCGGCTGATTTCGGGCCTCTCGGTCGGCGTCGTCATTGTGGAGGCTGCGCGCCGCTCAGGGTCGCTGATCACCGCGAGGTTCGCCGGCGAGCAGGGACGCGAAGTCTTCGCCGTCCCCGGCTCGCCGCTCGATCCACGCGCGGAAGGCACCAACGCGTTGCTCAAACAGGGGGCGACGCTGGTCACCGAGGCTGCCGACGTCATCGCGACGTTAGAACCTATTCTCGGCCGTGGTGGCGGCTTATCGGCACAAGAAACTGCGCAAGATGATCCGCCTGGCGAGGAGCCGCGCGACAGCGAGCGCAGCCGTATCGTCAGCCTGATGGGCCCGACGCCCGTTGCCATTGATGACCTGGTGCGGCTTGCGCAAACCTCGCCACCCGTCGTGCGTACGGTGCTGCTGGAACTTGAACTCGCCGGCCGTCTGGAACGCCACGGCGGCGGCTTGGTCTCCCTGCTGTAAACGCCGCATGCGCAAACGATCTTTCCTCATTTGGGCAACACTGATTTTCGCGTTTTCGGCCGTTTGCGCGCGGGCGCAGGCGCCGCAATCATCCTTCGCCGAATTTACAGCCCGGCTTTGGCCCGAGGCGCAGGCGAAAGGAGTGATGCGGACGACCTTCGATCTCGCGCTGCACGGCGTCACGCCCGATCCGCGTGTCATCGCCGCCACCAAGCGTCAGCCGGAATACGGCCTGCCGTTCGGTGACTACGTCAATGCGGTCGTCAACAAGCGTCGCATCGCCGAAGGGCAGATGAAAGCACGGCAATGGGCGCGCACGTTCGATGCGGTGGAAAAACGCTTCGGCGTCGAGCGTTGGATCTTGATTGCGCTATGGGGCATCGAGAGCGACTTCGGCGCCGAGAAGGACCGTTGGGACGTATTTCGTTCGCTCGCAACGCTGGCCTATGTCGGCTATCGCGATCCCTATTTCCGTAACGAATTGATCGTCGCGATGAAGATTATGCAGGACCAGCATTTCGATCGAAATCGCATGGTCAGCTCCTGGGCGGGCGCCATGGGGCAGACTCAGTTCATGCCGTCAAACGTCGTGGACTATGCGATCGACTTTTCCGGCGACGGCAAAAGCGACATCTGGGGCAACGTGCCCGACGTGCTCGGCTCGACTGGAAACTACCTCTACAAGCAGCATTGGCAGCACGGGCTCGCGTGGGGCTTCGAGGTCGTGGTGCCACCGGGCTTTGACATGATGCGCAGCCGCGCGAGCTTTGCCGAATGGCAGGGACTGGGCGTCCGCCGCGCCGACGGCAAGCCCTTCCCGCGCGAGGCCAGCGGGATTCTGTTCTTTCCTGCGGGCTACAAAGGTCCGGCGATCATCGTCACCGAAAATTATACGGTGCTGAAGGAATACAACAATTCCGACGCTTACGCGGTGGCCGTCGGTCACCTCGCCGACCGCATGCAAGGGGCCGCCCCGATCAAAGCCGCGTGGCCGGCCGATGATCATCCGCTATCGCGCGACGCCCGCATCGCCTTGCAGAAGAAGCTTGCCGCGCTCGGCTATAGAGTGAATGACTTTGAAGGCCACGTCGATTTCGACCTACGCGACAACATCCGCGCCGAGCAAAAAAGACTGCACATGGTGCCCGACGGCAATCCGACTGCGGCGCTGCTGGAACGGCTGGGGGTCGCGGCCCAGTGATCGGGGCCGTTATCGTCATGGCAAGCGCGATCCATCGCTGAATACGGGCGGACGCGCGGGTCTTGTTCGTGCCCCATTTGGCTGGTCTGGAAAGCCGGGCAACGGCCCCTAATTTGACACCGGGTACCACCTTCCCCATGTTCCGGACGATGCAGGCAGCCGATTCTGCCCCGGAGTCGACCTCACACGGCCGATAACCCTTTGGAGATGCATGAATATCGTCGTTGTTGAATCGCCCTCCAAGGCGAAGACGATCAACAAATATCTGGGCCCCGGCTACGAGGTTCTCGCCTCCTATGGTCATATTCGGGACCTTCCCCCAAAGGACGGTTCGGTCGATCCGGACAACAAGTTTCACATGCTCTGGGAGGTGGATGCCCGGTCAAACCAGCGCATCAACGACATTGCCCGTGCGCTGAAAGGTGCCGACAAGCTGATCCTCGCCACCGACCCCGACCGCGAAGGGGAAGCAATCTCCTGGCACGTTCTCGAGGCGCTCAAGGAGAAGAAAGCGCTCAAGCACCAGAAGATCGAGCGCGTTGTCTTCAACGCCATCACCAAGCAGTCCGTCACCGAGGCGATGCGGCACCCCCGCGAGATCGACCACGCGCTGGTGGATGCCTATCTCGCCCGGCGCGCACTCGACTACTTGGTCGGGTTCACGCTTTCGCCGGTGCTCTGGCGCAAATTGCCCGGCGCCCGCTCTGCGGGGCGCGTACAGTCAGTCGCGCTGCGGCTCGTGTGCGACCGCGAATTGGAAATCGAGAAATTCGTCGCCAAGGAATACTGGTCGATCGTCGCCAAACTGGTGACGCCGCGCAACGAGGTGTTCGAGGCGCGTCTCGTCGGCGCCGAAGGGCAAAAGCTCCAACGTCTCGACATCGGCTCCGGCGCGGAGGCGGAGGTCTTCACGCGCGATCTCGAAAATGCCTCCTTCACAGTAACCGCTGTCGAAGCCAAGCCGGCGCGCCGCAATCCACCGCCGCCCTTCACCACCTCGACGATGCAGCAGGAGGCGAGCCGCAAGCTCGGCTTTGCCCCGGCGATCACGATGCGGCTTGCTCAGCGTCTTTACGAAGGCGTTGAAATCGACGGCGAGGCCACCGGCCTCATCACCTATATGCGCACCGACGGCATCGACCTGGCGCCGGAGGCAATTGCCGATATTCGCGGCATGCTCGGCCGCAACTACGGCAAGGAATACGTACCAACGTCACCGCGTGAATATCACAACAAGTCGAAGAACGCACAGGAGGCGCACGAGGCGGTGCGTCCGACCAGCGCCAGCCGCACTCCAAGCGAGGTCGCCAAATATGTCGACCGCGATCAGGCGCGGCTCTACGAGCTGATCTGGAATCGAGCGGTGGCAAGCCAGATGGAGTCGGCTGAACTTGAGCGTACGACGGTCGACATCACTGCCAAGGCCGGCTCCCGCAATATCGAGCTGCGCGCCAGCGGTCAGGTCGTAAAATTCGACGGATTTCTCACGCTGTACCAAGAGGGCCAGGACGAGGCCTCCGAGGACGAAGAGTCACGCCGGTTGCCGGCTATGTCGCAGGGCGAGACGCTGATCAAGCAGGCAATCGAATCCTTCCAGCATTTCACCGAGCCGCCGCCCCGCTTTTCTGAGGCTGCGCTAGTCAAGCGTATGGAAGAACTCGGCATCGGTCGACCCTCGACGTATGCCTCCATTCTGCAGGTGCTGCAGGACCGCGGCTACGTTCGCATTGACAAGAAACGCCTTGTTCCAGAAGACAAGGGTCGCGTCGTTATCGCCTTCCTCGAAAGCTTTTTCACGCGCTATGTCGAATACGACTTCACCGCCAGCCTCGAAGAAAAGCTCGATGAGATATCTGCGGGCAAAATCGATTGGCGGGCTGTGCTCGCGGAGTTCTGGCAGGACTTCGTCGGCGCGGTCAATGACATCAAGGAAGTTCGCAATCGCGTGGTGCTCGACGCTCTCAATGATCTGCTCGAGCCGCACATCTTCCCTGAGCGCTCCGACGGCAAGCCGCGCCGGCAGTGCCCCCAATGCGGCAACGGTGAGCTGTCGCTGAAGACAGGCCGCTTCGGCGCCTTCATCGGCTGCTCGAATTATCCGGACTGTAACTTTACGCGGCAGATTTCGCCGAACGCCGACGGCGTGCAAGGCAAGAAAGTGCTCGGCGAGGATCCGCAAACCGGGCTTGAAGTGACACTGCGTGGCGGCCGGTTCGGACCTTACCTGCAGCTCGGCGAACAGATCAAACCGCCGAAGGTCAAGAAAGGCGAAAAGAAGCCGGAGGTCGAGAAGCCGAAGCGCGCCGGCATCCCCAAGGGCCTCTCGCCCGACGATATCGATCTTGAGAAGGCGCTCGGGCTCCTATCGCTGCCGCGCGAGATCGGCCGGGCGCCGGAAGACGGCGAGCCGATTATTGCGGGCGTGGGCCGTTTCGGCCCTTACGTCAAGCACGGCAAGACCTACGCCAACCTTGAGCCGGGCGATGACGTGCTGACGATCGGTCTCAACCGTGCGGTTACGCTCATTGCCGAGAAAAAGGCCAATCCGAAGAAAGGCCGCCGCTTCGGCGCCGATCCCGGCCGCTCACTGGGCGAGCATCCCGACCAGGGCGGACCCGTGCTCGTCAAGAACGGACGTTACGGCCCTTACGTCAGCCACAACGGCATTAACGCCACTATTCCCGCGGATAAGACGCCGGAGAACATCACGCTGACCGAAGCCGTGGTGCTGCTCGACGCGCGCGCCGACCAATTGAGCGCGCAGCCGCGTCGTGCGGCTGGACGCAAAAAAGCTGGCGCACCATCCGAAGCGCCGAAGGGCCGCTCCAAGAAGACCGAGGCCGCCGAAACCAGCGGCGCCACAAGCAAAGCCCGTAAGAAGACCGCGCCTAAGAAAAAGACCGCCAAAATCGCCGCCGCCGAGTAGCTAGCGAATTCTGATTCTCACCCTTACATTCGATCGACATCGCGCCGTTGCGGCGCAGGATACCTGTTTTGCACAAGACCAAATCCAGACCTTGCTCCCTCCCCTCCAAGGCTGACCTTCTCGCTTTTATCGGCGAGCGTCCCGGTAAGGTGGGCACGCGCGAGATCGCGCGCGCCTTCGGCCTGAAGAATGCGATGCGCGCCGAGCTCAAGCGCATGCTGCGTGACCTCGCCGATGAAGGCGCCGTCGAGAAGCGCCGCAAGAAGCTGCACCGTCCGGGCTCATTGCCTTCCACCGTCCTCGCCGACGTCACCGCGCGTGACGCCGACGGCGACCTCGTCGCTACGCCCGACGAATGGGACGAGGACGCGCATGGGCCGGCACCGAAGATCCACATTCCAATTGTGCGCAAGGCCCGACCGGGTGAAGCCGTCGGCCTCGGCGACCGCGTGCTGCTGCGCATCGGCGGCGACGGCGAAGAGTTGCACGGCCGCGTCATCAAAATCATCGATCACCCCAAGCAGCGCGTACTGGGCATCTTTCGCAAGTTGCCGAACGGCGGTGGCCGGCTGGAGCCAACGGATAAGAAGATGCTCGGCAAAGAGCTCGCCATTCCGCCTGGCGCGGCCCAGGACGCACAGGACGGAGACCTCGTCGCCGCGGAAACGAGCAAGGGCGGACGTCTCGGCCTGCCGACCGGCCGGATTGTCGAGAAGCTCGGCTCCCTGAAATCCGAGCGCGCCGTCAGCCTGATCGCCATCCACGCGCACGGCATTCCGCACGTTTTCAAACGCGAGACGCTCAATGAAGCGGAGGCGGCCAAGCCGGTGGCGCTCGCGGGAAGGGAAGATTGGCGCAAGCTTCCGCTCCTCACCATCGACCCCCCCGACGCCAAAGACCACGACGATGCCGTGCACGCTGACCACGATCCGGCGCCGAACAATCGCGGCGGCTTTGTTATCACCGTCGCCATCGCGGATGTCGCGCATTACGTGACGCCTGGATCAGCCCTCGATCGCGAGGCGCTTACGCGCGGCAACTCGGTCTATTTCCCCGATCGTGTCGTGCCGATGCTGCCGGAACGCATTTCCAACGATCTTTGCTCTCTGCGTCCGCATGAAGACCGTCCCGCGCTCGCCGTGCGCATGGTCATCGGCGCCGACGGCCGCAAGCGCTCGCACAGCTTTCACCGGGTGCTGATGCGCTCGGCGGCGAAGCTCTCCTATCAGCAGGCGCAGCTCGCGATCGGCGGCCGCACGGATGAGGTGACAGAGCCGTTGCTCAAGACGGCGCTCGAACCACTTTATATGGCTTACGAGGCGCTCGCGCGCGCCCGCAGCGAGCGAGCGCCGCTCGACCTCGACCTGCCCGAACGCAAAATTCTGCTCAAGAGCGACGGAACCGTCGATCGCGTTATCCGCCCCGAACGACTGGAAGCGCATCGGCTGATCGAGGAGTTCATGATCCTAGCCAATGTCGCCGCCGCCGAGACACTCGAGCGGGCGCGTGTGCCCTTGATCTACCGCGTGCACGACGAGCCCGCGCCGGAGAAGATTGCGGCGTTACGCGAGTTTTTGCAAACCCTCGACATCAATTTCCCCAAAGCCGGCGCGCTGCGCCCGCAGGCATTCAACCGCGTACTCGCGCAGGTAAAGGGCCGCGAAGCCGAGCAACTTGTCAACGAGGTCGTGCTGCGCAGCCAGGCGCAGGCCGAATACGCCGCGGAAAATTACGGACATTTTGGCTTGAACCTGCGCCGCTACGCGCATTTCACCTCGCCGATACGCCGCTATGCCGACTTGGTCGTGCATCGCGGCCTCATCCGCGCGCTCAAGCTCGGCAATGGCGGCTTACCCGCGACCGTCGATCAAGCGCAGCTGGCGGAGATCGCCGCCGCCATCTCCGCCACCGAGCGACGCGCGATGGTCGCCGAGCGCGAGACCGCCGACCGTCTGATCGCGCATTTTCTCGCCGACCGCGTCGGCGCAACGTTCGACGGCCGCATCTCCGGAGTCACCCGTGTCGGCATTTTCGTGAAGCTCAATGAGACAGGCGCCGACGGCTTCGTGCCGGCGCGCACCATCGGCGACGAATACTTCGCCTACGACGAAGTGCGCCATTCGATGATCGGACGCCATTCGGGGGAGACCTATCGCCTGGGCGATCCGGTGACGGTAAAGCTTGTCGAGGCGGCGCCGGTCGCCGGCGCCTTGCGCTTCGCAGTGCTGTCGGCAGGGCGGCCCAGTCACAGGCAGCGCCCGCGGCGCGCCGAGCGCGAGCTGCAACATCGGCCGCGCGGCAAGAGACGGCGATGAAGCGCGACACCTCCAACCTCGGCAAGCTCTGGGCCGAGCGTATGACCAAGTCCGAGCGCGACCAGTCCTTCCCGGACAGCGAGCCGCGCGATGCCGCCACTTTGATGCTGATCGACCGCTCCGGTGCGACGCCCAAAGTGCTGCTCGGCAGGCGGCACGCCAACCACAAATTCATGCCGGGAAAGTTTGTTTTTCCGGGCGGTCGCATCGAACCGCTCGACGCCAGAATGCCGGCGGTGAGCGAACTACATCCGGATACGGCGAAGAAGCTCAATGAGCGTGTGGCAGCGCCCGGCGCGGACTATGCGCGGGCCTTTGCCCTCGCCGCGGTGCGCGAGGTTGCGGAGGAGACTGGTCTTCTGCTCGGCGTCAAACGCGATCAAGCCCCGGCGACGCCCGGCGAGATTTGGGCGGAATTTGCCAAGGCCAGAGTGCATCCAGACCTCGGCCAGATCCATTTCATCGCGCGAGCCATCACCCCGCCGCGCCGGCCGCGCCGTTTCGATACGCGGTTTTTGACCGCCGACGCTTCCGCCATTGCGCACACGATCGAAGGCGTGGTCGGCCCCGACTCGGAACTCGTAGAGCTGGTATGGGTGCCGATCGAACGGGCCACGCATCTCGACATGCCGACCATCACCGGCATCGTGCTCGAGGAGCTCCTGGCGCGGGTCGAGGCGGGCATGGCGCGGGACCTGCCGGTGCCGTTCTATTTCATGACCGAGGGACAGTTCTTCCGCGAACTGCTGTAGTTGACATCCCGCCCCGCATCGCTACTTTCGCGGCCAAATCAGCAACGCGAGGATGTCACCGATGGCCAAGGCCGCCAGTCTTAAGATCAAGCTCGTCTCCAGCGCGGGAACCGGCCACTATTACGTGACCAAGAAGAACGCGCGCACGCAAACCGAAAAGCTGAAAAAGAAAAAATACGATCCCATCGCCAAGAAGCACGTCGAGTACACCGAATCCAAGATCAAGTGAGCGCAGTAGCGTGCGCACGAGTACAAAGGGCGCCGTAATGGGCGCTTTTTTTTCGCTGCTGATCCAAAAAGGTGGCCGGCCGGACGGCGGTGTTATGAGGAGGCCACTCTCACCGCGTCCAGGCCGGCCGAACCCCACGGACCCAGGAGATGCGGCGGACCTGAGCACTCCGTAGGGTATGGCTGTCGGCCTGCGGCCGGTCGAATGAGCATAGCGCGGGCGCAAAGCCGTGGGGCAGAAGGTTAGACCAAGCCCCGTGGTCAACCAAACGGCTTTTTAAACCGCTGGAATGCCTTGGAAATTTTATTAGGCCGCGCTCGCTTGCGGTACGGTAGCCGACTCAGGAGCCGCAGGCACTACGCCGCGTGGGGCACCACGCGGTTGCGGCCGTCGCGCTTGGCGCGATAGAGCGCCGTGTCCGCACGTTTGAGCACCGCTGCCGCGGTGTCTTTTGCACCATCGAACGCCGCGATGCCGACCGATATGGTCACGTCGAGATTGCGTACGCCCTGCTGGATGACGAAGGGCTCACCGGCGATGCGGCGGCGGATGCGTTCGGCGACCATCGTTGCCACCGCCATGTCGGTTTCCGGCATCACGATGACGAACTCCTCGCCACCATAGCGGCAGGCGAGGTCGATGTTGCGGATTGACTTGCGGATGCGCAGCGCGAATTCGCGCAGGACGTCGTCCCCGGCGTCATGGCCATAGCCATCATTGATCGCCTTGAAATAATCGATGTCGAGAATGAGCAGGGCGAGCGGCTTTCCGCGCGAAGCTGCCTGCTCGACAAGCGTCGCCAGATGCGTCTCCATGTAGCGGCGGTTGAACAGGCCCGTGAGGGCGTCGGTGATCGCCATTTCGATCGAGGCCTGCACGTTATCGCGCAGCCGCTCAGTATAGCGCTTCTTTTTAATCTGCGTGCGCACGCGCGCCAGCATTTCGTTCCTGTCGATCGGACGGATAAGATAGTCGTTGACGCCGATCTCCAGCCCGCGCACCAGCCGCTGGTTGCTATCGGCTTCGGCAACCGCCAGGATCGGAATGTTGCGCGTGCGCTCAAGGGAGCGAATCTGGCTGCACAATCGCAAGCCGTCGAAATTTTGCAGACCGAGCGAAACGATCACCAGTTCGTAGTCGCCTTCGGCGGCGTGAAAAAGCGCCTCGCTCGGATTAGATTCGACCTCGACGCTGTGCTCGGCGGCGAGCGTCGCCACTATGCGCTCATACGAGCTTTGCCGGTCGTCGACGATGAGGACGCGGCCGTCGCGGCCGGTTTCCGCTACCGCCGCACGTTCCGGACTTTGCATGCCGATCTCTTTGGAGGTGAGCGCGCGCATGCGCAGCTCGTCGGTAACCATCTTCAGCCGAGCGAGAGAGCGCACACGCGACACCAGCGCGACATCGGTCACCGGCTTAGTCAGAAAATCGTCGGCGCCCGCCTCCAGCCCCTTCACGCGGTCGGACGATTGGTCGAGCGCAGTTACCATCACCACCGGAATATGATGCGTGACCGGATTGGATTTGAGCTTGCGGCAGACCTCGAAGCCATCCATGTCCGGCATCATCACGTCTAGGAGGACGATGTCGCATTCGGCGCGCTCGCATATGGTCAAAGCTTCGCGCCCACTATAGGCGGTGATGACGTCGAAATATTCCGCCGAGAGCCGCGCTTCGAGCAGCTTCACATTCGCCGGCACGTCGTCGACGACAAGAACGCGCGCGCTCATCTCACTCAGCACTCCCGAGGAAATGACGGATGGTTTCCATGAACTTGCCCACCGAAATGGGCTTCGACAGATACGCCTCGCAGCCGCCTTCGCGGATACGCTCCTCGTCGCCTTTCATGGCGAAAGCGGTGACCGCAACCACCGGAATCGTTTTTAGCTCGGGGTCGTCTTTGAGCCACTTCGTCACTTCGAGGCCGGACACCTCCGGCAATTGGATGTCCATTAGAATCAGATCGGGCCGGTGCTTGCGCGCGAGTTCAAGCGCCTCGATGCCGTTGCGCGTAGCCGCGGTACGGTAGCCGTGCGCTTCCAGAAGGTCGTGGAAGAGCTTCATATTAAGCTCATTGTCCTCCACGATCAGGACGGTCTTCGGCATCGTCCCCGCCCGTTGTCCCCAATGCGCCTCCCGCGCGCCGTCGCGTTGCCGCGCGTGCTCGGGCATGATTGGCCACGGTAGTGGGCATTTGTTGACGAAAGGCAAATTTGATCGATGAAACAGGCCCCTCCGTTAACCGAAGAAGCCGCAGAAGAGCTGGCGATTCAGGCGCTTACCTTCTTGGCGGCGGACCCAGTGCGCCTGGGCTCGTTCCTGGCGGCAACAGGCATCGGCCCCTCCCAGATTCGCGCGGCCAGCGGCGAGCCGGGATTTCTTGCCGGCGTGCTCGACTTTCTCGCCTCGGATGACCGTTTGATCGTCGACTTCGGCGCGGCGACCGGCGCCGATCCGGCCGATGTCGCGCGGGCCTATGCCACGTTATCGGGCGCGCGCTGGGAGCGCGAGGTCCCATGAGCTTCTGCCGCGACTGCCTCGCCGACCTCGCCCCGGCAGCTGCGCGTTGCGGGACGTGCGGCTCACCCCGCCTTGCGCATCATACCGAGATTAATTGCCTGTCGATTGCGCATGTCGACTGCGACGCCTTTTACGCCACGATCGAGAAGCGAGACGATCCTTCGCTTGTGGACAAGCCGGTCATCATCGGCGGGGGCAAGCGTGGGGTCGTTGCCGCAGCCTGTTATGTCGCGCGCACCTACGGCATCCATTCGGCGATGCCGATGTTCGAAGCTTTGCGCCGCTGCCCGCATGCGGTGGTGATCCGTCCAAACATGGCGAAATATGTGGAAACCGGCCGCGGCGTGAGGCAGGCGATGTTCGCGCTGACGCCGCTGGTGGAGCCGCTGTCCATAGACGAAGCGTTTCTCGATCTCACCGGTACCGAGCGCTTGCACGGCCTAAGTCCCGCCAAGGTGCTCGCGCGTTTTGCGCTGCAGGTCGAGCGCGAACACGGCATCACCGTGTCGATCGGGCTGTCGGCCAACAAATTTCTGGCCAAAATCGCCTCCGACTTGGACAAACCGCGCGGCTTTGCAGTGCTCGGGCCGGCCGAGGCACCCGCTTTTCTGGCGCCGAAACCCGTCGGCTTCATCTATGGCGTGGGCCGGGTGAGCGCGGCGCGGCTCGCCGCCGACGGTTATCGGCTGGTCGGCGACCTGCAACGCGCCAACGAACGCGAATTGATAGAGCGCTACGGCGATGAAGGAGCGCGGCTATGGCGCCTCGCCCGGGGCATCGACACGCGCAACTTGGAGGCGCATCGCGAAACCAAGAGCATCTCCGCCGAAACTACATTCGACACCGATATCGGCGAGTTCCGCCCCATGGAGCAAACCTTGTGGTCGCTCAGCGAAAAAGTCTCCGCGCGGCTGAAGGCGAACGCGCTTGCGGGAACGACTGTAACGCTCAAGCTGAAAAGCGCCGATTTCAAAATCCGCACCCGCGCAGAAAGCCTCGGTGCGCCGACTCAGCTCGCCACCCGTATCTTTGCCGTGGGCCAGAGGCTGTTGAGGCGGGAGATCGGCACCGTACGCTACAGGCTTATCGGCATCGGTGTCTCCAATCTCGAAGATGCCGAGGGCTCCGACTTCTCCGACCTGCTCGGTCGCCGCGACGCGCAGGCCGAACAGGCCGTAGACCTGCTACGTCGTAAGTTCGGTCGTGCTGCGGTGCTCAAGGGGCTGGCGATCGAGGACGAATAGATCGGCTATCGAGATGCAGCGGATGAAGCCTGGCGATAACGATCCGGACTACTTGCAGGGGATCTCCTTCTTCATCTCCAGCGAGGTCAATTTTCCGCTGATGGTGAAGTCGGGATAGTCGAGCGTGAGCGCGCGCGAAATGCCGTTCTCGTAGAGCTCAAAACCGATCGCGTAGACCGGCGTCTGCTCTCCGCTCTGCTCCTGCTTTTCGCTCTCCTGCTCGAAATAGCTGATGGTCACCGGCCAGCGCCTGAGGTTCGCCAGCGCCGGCACATTGGCGCTCGCATCGTCCACCGGCTTTTCGCCAGGCTCGATTGCGCGGCCGATGACCGTCAAAGTGTTATAGAGCTTTTCGCCGCTTTCCGAGCCGTCATAGACCGGAAATTCCAGGATGCTCTTGTCGTCGCGCGCCGCGGCGATAATGCGGCGCATGTGCTCGGTGGGAAACACGGCGTTGACCGGCTCGGTAAAACGCTTCTGCTTCGGCTTGCTTAAGCTCACATCGACCACATCCCCCTTACGCTCGGCATGACCGTCGACGGCCTCAGTCTGCTGCTCATTAAGCAAATTCTGCGAGTTGAAGCGAAAGCTCGTAGCCGCCGCGTCTTCCCAGGTAGTCGAGCGCAGATCGCTCAACGCCGCCTTGCCCTCGCCGGAATCAAGCTCAGACACCTGGCGGAACTGCAAAGCGTAGCCCTCGCACGCATTCCCGGAAAAATCGTAGAGGATGCGGCCGCGCACGCTTTCGATGGCGCGGCTGCCGCGGATCTTGGCAAGCTTGAGATCGTAGATCGCCCGATGCGGAGCAAGAACGACCTTGTTGGCAGCCGAAGCAGGCGCAGCCTGCGCCGAACTGGCCAAAGTGGCCGCGAGTACCGGCAGCAGCACGCGGATGGCAATGGTTACCGCGGTCATGAAGATCCTTCCGCAAACATGCGAGCGATAAAGGTGCAAGAACTGGGCAAGATAGAGGCCGCCCGCGGCCGCGGCAACAGCACGCCTACCCGCGCTTGCACTGTCCGACCTGATCGGCCAAACAAGCGCCCTTCGGCACAGGAGGCGGTCACATGGCGGGAACGATCGAGAACAAACTCGCGGGCCTAGGTATAGTGCTGCCGACGCCGGCAAGCCCCATTGCGAACTATGTGCCCTTCGTCCGCTCCGGTAATTTGCTCGTCGTTTCCGGGCAAGTATGTTTCGGGACGGACGGCAAGCTGGTCGCCAAAGGCCAGCTCGGCGGTGGCGTGTCCATCGAAGATGGGCAGAAAGCGGCGCGTGCCTGCGCCGTCAATCTGCTGGCGCAGTTGAAAGCGGCGCTGGGCGACCTCGACAACGTTCGCCGTGTCGTGCGGCTCGGGGGCTTTATTAATTCCGCGCCCGGATTCACCGACGGCCCCAAAGTAATGAACGGCGCGTCCGATCTCATGGTCAAGGTATTTGGCGACAAGGGCAGGCACGCGCGTACTACCGTCGGGGTTTCCGCTTTGCCCGCCGACGCCGCCATCGAGGTCGAAGGCCTGTTCGAAGTCGGCTGACGCCCATGGGCGCACTCGATTGGCTCGTGGCGCGGCCGATCGCGCATCGTGGGCTACACGGACCGGGCGCCGTGGAGAACACCGCAACCGCCTTCGCCGCGGCCATCGCCGCGGGCTATGGCATCGAATGCGACTGCCAGGTCAGCGCCGATGGCGAGGCGATGGTTTATCACGATGACGCTCTTGGCCGTGTGACCGAAGGCAGCGGTGCACTGGCGCAGACGAGCGCCGCCGCATTGAAGACGATCACCTTCAAAAATACCAGCGACCGAATGTTCACGCTGGCCGAGCTCTGCGACTTAGTCGGCGGCCGGGTGCCATTGCTGATCGAGCTGAAGAGCCATTTCGACGGAGACAAGCGGCTGGTCGAGCGCATCGCCGCCGTCCTGGCGAGCTACCGGGGACCGGTCGCCGCCATGTCGTTCGACCCGGAATTGGTGGGGACGCTGCGACGCATTGCTCCTCGCCTCGCCCGCGGCATTGTCGCCCAGCGCCGCTATAGTGACTGGGTCGACCTGCCAGCTCGGCCTAGGCGCTGCATGACGCACATGCTGCACCTGCCACGCACGCGGCCACATTTTGTCGCTTATGCCATTCGCGACTTGCCGGCATTTGCACCGTTGGCGATGCGGTCGATATTGCGGATGCCGCTGCTCACCTGGACGGTGCGCACACAGGCCGAGCGCGCCACCGCAACACGTTGGGCGGACCAGATGATCTTCGAAGGCTGGTGTCCATGAGCGGAACTGCCGCCTGATGCGGCCGTTCACGGAGCAGAACGCTGCTTTGTGGCCGCGGCGACGTGAAGACGCATGATTTCCGGCGTAAAGTCGGGCTAAAACTCGCCCGATGACAGACACCCGAGTCAC
>Ga0070740_10002434_pt1 | contig 21847 bp, 15 predicted proteins | sample Coa_R2_FD_67286 | JGI IMG/M metagenome (GOLD analysis project Ga0070740, IMG submission 67286) | Surface soil microbial communities from Centralia Pennsylvania, which are recovering from an underground coalmine fire - Coalmine... | ecosystem: Environmental > Terrestrial > Soil > Unclassified ...
TTGATAGTAAAAATATTGGTCGCAACAATCTTTGAATATGATAAAAACGCATATTGCTATTAATGATCAACATTTCATATTTGGTATCATTTGATTCATCTTCATCTAGCAAATAGACTAAGGCACTCAAATTATCATGTACATCATCACAGTCTATTCCTTCACAAAGTTCGGTAGGTATATGATGACTTGCCGAAAGGAGTGAAGTCAATTCAGGATAATAGCGAATGACCGCTTTTTTAGTTGCTCTCGTAATTACATCCGTTTGCGCAACCATATCACTAATAGATTGTTCATTTTTCGATAGACAGCCATCAATGATAATCATCATTCGCGTTGATTCATCAGTTTGATCAACCAGTAGCTGTAAAAGCATTTTTTTATAGAGCAATAACAAGAGCATGATCGTTTCTCTGACAAAACTATTGTTCTGTAAATATCTGTACGATAAAAAATCACCCCACACTCTATAAAATGGTTCTATACTTTGTTCTGCGATAATTGCTTGGGTAACTTCTTGTATAGAAGGATGCTGAAATAATTTAGAACTAGATTGATCGATTGGAATCTGACTTGCCGTCTTAAAAAAACCTTTTTCGTGCAATTGCTTCTGGACTGTATTCAATGTCTTTACTGGCTCTTCCAATCTTCTAATCAAATAATTGCGTTTTTGAACATATCCTACTGATCGTAAATTAAAATGATCATCTTTTTGATGTTCAGATTTACAATCACAAGGAACAACAATAGCTAATAAATATATGAGATTCGTTATTATTTTTTTCATATTCTCTCAATCCTTTTTTCTTCACTGTATCAGGAAATTATATAAGCATTCAAACTTTGATATACAATGACAATAATTTGGGAGAATTCTTCGATAAAAAGTTCTTTATCTTCATCTTCCTGGGGTTGTGACCTAAAAATATCCCATGCTTCTATAATCGATTCCAACCGATGACTAGCGCACATTTTTTTTATAGTGTCTATAACAAGTGGATGTTTAAAAGAAGTTTCATAATTAACTTTAGCAAAAAAGGCATTTAGCTTAGAGCAAACAGTCATACAAATCGTTGGATTTGTGGTATTAAATTGAGCCAATATTTTAATATGTTTGTCCAATCTACCTATAGCTTCAGAGGGGTCAAATGAAGGATGATCATTGGCCAAAAAGCAGGCTGATCCAAACAAAGACCCAACCAGTAACAGGTTATGATATACTGCCATCAAAAAGCCCCCAGTATGAAAACAGTAAAACTGCGGTATAATCATACTTAAGAGCTTGCACTAATCGCTAGGTTTTCATGAATATTTTATATAAAAAATATACCCGTAGCTTACAATGGAATACCATTGAGGCAATTGTTTATCAAACCATATTAGTTGGTCATCAACTCTTACTTTTTAGTAATATTGATCGTTCAATGTATGGCTTAATGGGAACATTATTTTCCTCAATTTATCTGATTTTACCCCTCATTAATGGGGGGCTTGATGGATCATTGGCCCCTTTTTTTGACAACATAACCCAATCTAAACAATCGTTGCGCGCTCTGTTAATACCCCACTATTTTCCTGAACTGTTTGCAGTCCTAGCCCTTATCGGGGGTTGGATTATAGCAAAAGAACAATTAATAAGCCTTGTGCCGACCCTATCTGCCGCAGAAGGCATGGTTGTGGTCAGCATCTTTTGCATTATTCTGTCCGAAGGCTTGAAAAAGACATTACGGACACTGTTACAGCTCGCCTTTCTCAATCACAAGACGGCTCTGATAGAATTAATGACCATCACTAGTTATACCGGAATTATCTGGGCAGCTTTCTTAATGGGGTATTCTATCAACCTCACCCTTATATTTCTTCCAATGGCCTTAACCTCCATTTTTTCAACAACTCTCCTAGCTTATAGCGCTCTTCAATTATATAAGGAGCTTCCTGATAATCCCCATTTTTCCATTGAACCTGGTCTGACAAAGCGAATGATAAAAAGTAGAATCTTTATGACCATTCACTATATGAGCCATGTAATTTTTTCAAGTAACTTTCTTATACCACTCTATGCATTATCAAGTGGATTACAAACGGCAGGCATATTCAAGTTAGTAAGCACCTGTATCTATGCAATAACTACCATTGTTTATAAAATTTTTGGATTAACGAGTGAGGCATTGTTAACTCAAGTCAGAAATCTAACTCAAGAAACAAGACAGGAGGCATTTGCGGCAATTACGCAACTTTTGCATCAAGTAGTGTTTAGTCTTCTGATATTTTTTATTATCAATTATTCGATGCTTCTTAAGATGCATGGTACAACGGCTGAACTACTTCCGCTTATTGGTCTTTTTTTCATTCTTCAAATTTCTGACTACTTTTTTATTGTCTATGAACGGCTTTATGCAATTTATGAGCAAGCGCAATTTCTGTGTCTTTTTAATTCGATCGTTATGCTATTACTCTACGGGGGTGTTCAACTGAGCGTTGGATATGGACCGCTCATCACGTTAATTATCATGATCATGATGCGTATTATATCCTTTACTATGCTCAGCCTTTTTTCATGGTATCGTTGGAGCGTTCAACCAAGTTGGAAAATACAACCTCTGTATATGTTAGGAGCAGTTTTCATTGCTCTTGCATTTCGGTTCATTATGTATTAAGAGCTCAACTTGAAAAACAAAAATAAAATTAAGATACAGTGCAGCAATCAGATCAGTTGCCATAGAAAACAAGGAAACATAGAAACATTTGCAATCATTTAGATTTTTTATTATTAATTGAGCATCCGGCAACCATTGATACAATCTGAAACAAAATAAACTATAACAAAATTATTTTATATCTTTCTGTTTAGAGCTTAGAGATACCAAGTACGCTCACTGTTATTTTTTGATTATATTTTAAGAATCATATGTAAAATCATCTAACATTCTTTGGATAAATCGATTCAGACGCTTGAAACAAAAACAATTTTATAATTGGTCGCTATTGAATATTTTTGAACCACATAATGTTATGGGTTTAAAAAAAGCAAACATTGAATATAGGGCAATTTTGTTCATAAGCTTTTCATTGCACCTGTTTTGTTTCTAATGAGATAGTTTTATTAATTATTTTTCTAGGATTGATACTATGTCGTCGTACTGTAATTTTTTTGCCTGTTGCAATGCACCAGACCATAGTGGACTTTCCTTGGCTGACTTATCAAGATCTCTGAGTGTAGTTACCAATGATGTATCATGAAAACGAATAGCATTACTCAACACTGTTTCCCCACGAGAATTTGCAGCATCTATTTTTGAACCTGCCTTTATGAGTAGTTCTGCTACTGAACTTCGTTCAGTCGGGTTATTGATATTTACCACAAACATTAATGGAGTATCGCCTTCACTATTTGCAATGTTTGGTTGAGCGCCATGTGCAAGCAACATATTAACAAATGCCTGCGGAGCTCCGCTCATGCACGCATAATGGAGCGGGGTATCTCCTTTATTATCTTGTGCATTAACATTAGCATTAAGGCTTACCATACGTTGAGCAAAATTAACATCCAGACGATAAATTGCTGCCATCAAACCTGTTCTTCCACCAGAATCTCGCGCAGTAACATCGCCATTGCTCCCAATGGGCGGTACCACATCTATTAATTCAGCCTTCATATCACCAAGGCCATGATCATCAGCCAGCTGAACTGGAGTACGACCAAATTTATTAATAAGATTAAAATTAACCAATGATGCATAATATTCTTTTAATAAAGCAACCCAACTAATAAGATTTAGATCAGTTGCTATATGAAGCATCGTATCCCCATTTACATCTTGTATATTAATATTTGCTCTTTTATTAAGAAGCGCCTGTAAGATTCGCAATCTCACCGGCTCCTGCTGAACCCACATAACTAAGAAGTGCACTGGTGTTTTGCCACCAGAATTACGGGCATTAGGATTTGCACCATACGCAAGCAAAAGATAGGCAATAGCTTCTTGCGTATCATTATCAAATTGGAACGCCAAATGTAAAGGAGTATTTCTATCTTTATCAAAGGTAACCAAGTGAACATTAGCTCCTCTTTCAAGAAACAACTTTACTCTATCAAGATAGCCATGCTTAACCGCATACATAAGACCAGTCATACCATCACTATTTAATACATCAATATTATAGAAGGGTTTTTGATCCATTTCCCGAGTGATATCTTCAATAGTTGCAAGCGCATTAAACCAACTCTGTGCATTTGCTACCTGAAATCCCATCATGAACATACTCATGAGCAGTATTATACTCTTTTTCATGATAACCCTACATTCAATATGGATAATACGCAGATATTTTATTATCTATAATTGTAACAAATAGAAATGACCGTGCGCAAGGTTTGGTAATAACCCCCCTCTTTTGTTATTCTACAGAACAAGCACTATGAAAGTTAATTATGAATAATACCCAACTTTTGCATAAATTCTCGCAGGGAATCAATTGGAATGCATTTGTATATATTTTATACAAGGGTCTTTTTACTATTCTTTCCTTACTATTATTTAGCCATTTAACTACTATCGATTTTTCAACTTGGGCCAATATTAACAGTATTATATTCTTAGTATTGTTATGGCTAGATGGTGGATTACGCAAATCTCTCCCTCGTTACTGCCCCGAATTTGCTCGTAATGCCTATTCTTACAAGAGGTTTATAACTGCTATTATCATCTTTCAAGCAGCTCTGTTATTGGTCGCGCTACCTTTTTTTATTTATTTGGTGAATATACTCTCTAGAACGCTTCATCTCAACTCAACCCACTCAATAGTCTCTATTGCATCGCTCATTTTTTTGACTGAGGGCTTTGTATCGGTCTTACGGCTTTTATATCACTCCCATTTTTGGCAAAAGGAATTCAATATTTTGCATTCAATCATCCTCATCGCCGAAATGCTCTTGAATGGCTATCTTATCTTCACTATTTCCAACAGCAGCCAGCTTCTACAGAGCATATTGATCACGAAATTACTCAGTAGTGCACTCTTAGTTATCATTGCTGGCTCTATGATCACCCAGTTATATAACGCAACAGAGCTCAACAACGAACCAATCAATGCCAATGCCCTACACAAAGCTTTTATACGACACTCTGCTATTATGTGGTTCAACACCTCCATAAAAAGCATCTCAGAGCGCAACTTCATGATTCCACTTTTGACCTACATTCTAGGTCCCGCACCAGCCAACCTATTCAAGATCGCCAATGATGGAGCACTCCTTTTTTATCGGCCAGTAGTCAAGACCATTGGCACTACTGATACCTCATTATTAACCTATGCAACCAATTCTCAAGAACCCCACCAACTAACGCATGCTTTCAGCCATCTCTGCCATAAACTCATCACTATATGTCTTCCACTGCTGGGGCTCATTTCCCTTCTCATCATCAGCTTCAATACCTCCCCCACCAATCAATTTATTATTCAAGCATTTGGTATCCTTACACTGGGCTATCTCTTTGAAGCACTTCTCTCTCCCTACGAAAGAATTCTTGAAGTTAATGGCAATTACCTGAACCTATTCATATCTTATATACCTTATATTGCTGGCATGGCATTCATGTTACTCAATAATAATATGAACTCGGTTGGACTACTCGGATGCATCCTTCTGATGCAAACAATACGATTAAGTGGTTCTTCACTCATGGTATATTTTGCTCAAAAGCAATATCAGTTGCCACTTCCCGTCAAAAGTCTTGAAAAAATAGCGCTCATGATCATTCCATTATATATAATCGGATACACCATCATAACAATGACTGGCACTACTCATTATTGTTCACTATTACTCCACTATTTAATCAAACTGAAATAGTATAATGTCGATCTGCAGCAAATTATGAGCGATAACAAAAAAGACAAATCAAGAGTCGCATTGTCTACTCAAAAAGATATGCCTCGAGATCACCGCGCCCTGCTTTCCCCTTTCAGCTACTAGTATTAAAGACTATGCGATTTCAACACCCAATCTGATAATAACTAAAGCATCAACGGAAGCTAAAAATAATAAAATAACGTCAGCAATACGATCATCTGCGTTAAATGGTTAGTAATCTTAATATTCGGTAAGCGTTCGTACGATTGGTTAGTAAAGGAAGGATTCGCGTATACCATATATATGTTTATTAAGCAGGTGGGTAAAGGCAGACCCGTTTATGTATAATCCGGTATATACATAGTAATACTTCGTAGTATATGAATCATTATATATACATAACCTCTTCTTCTAAGGTGACTTCTTCTCCTTCATATACTTCTTATTTTTATTAAAGGATAATCAGGTAATAATAGCGTATATAGTATACCTATAATAATTAGGTAAAATCCTTAAGGAGAGTAGATATAAAGGGCTATTTTCCTTATATATCTTACTATATCATATGACTCATACAGATACGGATGTAGAGAGAATGTATATGTACTGATATATACCCCTAGGTAGTGTAAAGATAAGGCTCCGCATATATATAATTCTATACCATAGATATGATTCTGTTCTTCGTAGTATCTAAGTCGTAGCCTAATCAATTCATAGCAAGGCTTTATCAATGTAACTTCCTTTGTCTTACTGTCTTACATCATCTTTCTCTTTTTCTACAAATAGAGCCCTAGAATAATGCAGATAATATACCTATACACTTATACATATATATATGAGAGAGAGAACAGGAATAACTCAATAATTGGCTATATTTAATAGATTCAAGTAGGAATGGATAATAGGCTCTCCCCATTAAGCAATTAAGGAATAGATAGCTCTACAACGCTTTACCTCGTAGATAATACCTTGTAGATAGTCACTTAGTATCCCGTAGACGTCTGAGAGTTTATACTGCAAAGCTTTTCCCTCCTTATCTTCATCTTCTTTACTCCTTTTCTTCTTTTATTCCCTTTGATTTTCTTATTTTCCCTTATTTTCTTATTTTACCCACGGAGTCAGAGCCACCAAGCCCCCTGTTATACCCACGGGAAAGGCTTGGGGGTGAGGACGGAGTGATGGGTGGGTCCCATCGCCAGATGGGTAATAGTGATGTGGGTGCCGCCGCCCAAAAATGGTGCTGAGCCGGGGCAAAGAAGGCAATCCAGGCAGTAAAAGCCACCAACCAAATCAACCCCGCACAAAGTAAACCGCCTGAACCCAATAATAAGGATAAACCTGGGTGTATAACACAGATAAAAAAGACCCCAACAAAGGCACTTTTATTATTTTTCCTAAAAAAATTAATCCAATACCAACCCATGAGACACGCCTACATTATGCGACAAATTCAATATCAGCCTAATTCATATCGTAAAATATATTTAAACAATAAATAACCAGATCGATTGACCTACATGAATTAATCATAAAACCTTAGTCACTTGCACTAAGATTTTATTAGCCTATAATTGACAGGTGACCAGGCCTATTATATACTATGCATAGTAAAAATTGATATTCAAAATTTGATAAGAAAATTAACCAGTTTTTAAAGAGGAAAGAACCCATATGAAAAAAATAATAGGGATAGATTTAGGGACAACCAACTCCGTTGTAGCCTTCATGGAAGGTGGCGCGGCTAAGGTTATTCCTAATAAAGATGGCTCCAATATCACCCCTTCAGTCGTAGCCTTTGATAAAGAAGGCAAGCGCCTGGTAGGAACCTTGGCAAAACGCCAAGCAGTAACCAACCCAGAAAATACCATTTATTCAGCAAAACGTTTTATTGGCCAAACCTATGATAAGGCGTCAAAAGAACTTGAGCATATCCCCTACAAGGTAGTAAGCCGTTCTAATGGCGATGTAGCAATCGTAGCTCAAGGCAAAGAATATACCCCACAAGAAATATCTGCCGCCATATTAAGCAACCTCAAGCAGGTAGCTGAAGATTATTTGGGTGAAACAGTAACCCAAGCGGTTATAACCGTTCCAGCCTACTTTAATGATGCCCAACGTCAGGCAACCAAAGACGCAGGTAAAATTGCCGGCCTTGAAGTATTGCGTATTATCAACGAACCTACTGCAGCAGCATTAGCCTATGGCGCCGATAAGAAAAAGAACGGCACCGTAGCAGTATTCGACTTTGGTGGTGGTACCTTTGATATCTCAATCCTTGAAATTAACGATGGTGTGATTGAAGTTAAATCAACCAATGGCGATACTCACCTTGGTGGTGATGATATCGACCAACGCTTGATCGCATTCTTGGTTGAAGAGTTCAAAAAAGAGAATGGTCTTGATCTAAGCAAAGACAAGATGGCATTACAGCGTCTGAAAGAAGCTGCTGAGAAAGCAAAGAAAGAACTTTCTTCTCTTGCAGAAACTGATATCAACTTGCCATATGTTACTGCAGATGCGTCTGGTCCTAAACATTTGAATATCACTATATCGCGCGCGAAGCTTGAATCACTCTGCGCTTCTATCTTTGATCGCTTAGTTGCCCCATGCAAACGCGCAATTCAAGATTCAAAGCTCAGCACTGATCAAATCGATGAAGTAATTTTAGTCGGTGGTTCAACCCGTATACCAAAAGTACAAACAATCGTTAAAGAAGTATTTGGTAAAGAACCAACCAAATCAGTAAATCCAGATGAAGTAGTTGCAGCCGGTGCCGCAATTCAAGGTGGCGTATTAGCTGGTGATGTTACTGATGTATTATTACTCGACGTAACACCGCTCTCGCTCGGCATTGAAACTATGGGTGGCATTGCAACCAAGATCATTGAACGCAACTCAACTATTCCGATGAGAAAATCACAAATATTCTCAACAGCTGAAGATAATCAAACAGCAGTGGATATTCGAGTAGTTCAAGGTGAGCGTGAATTTGCACGAGACAATAAAGAACTTGGCTTATTCAGACTCGATGGCATTCCATCAGCGCCACGTGGTCGTCCGCAAATTGAAGTTACCTTCGATATCGATGCAAACGGCATCGTGCATGTATCTGCAAAAGATAAAGGTACCGGTAAAGAACAAAAGATCACTATCACAAGCAGCACCGGTCTTTCAAAAGAAGATATAGAAAAGATGGTACAAGAAGCAAAAGCGCATGAACAAGAAGATCGCAAAAATAAAGACACCGTTGAAAAGCGCAACAAGCTTGATGGCATGATCTTGGAAATTGAAAAGACTCTCAAAGAGCACAAAGAGAAGCTCAAAGCAGAAGATGTAACCAACGTAGAGGCCGCAATTGAAAAAGCCAAAGCTGCACTAAAAGAACATGCAAATAATGGTGATGAACTGCAAAAGGCAACTGATGAGTTGATGCAAGCTTCATATAAGATTGCTGAGGTATTATATCAAAATACCAATCAAGCACCGCAACAGGAAGCACAAGCGGAACATGATGCACAATCACAAACTCATCAAAGCAATAACAGCAAAGATACTATCGATGCTGAGATCAGCTAACCTTTGCACCAGGAAGACCTTTCCAACAATAGAGCCCGGGTATATCCCGGGCTCTCGTATTTATATCACTTGCAGATTAAACACTTATTCTTTGCAACAAGCGCAGCCGCCAGATAATGCCATAAAGAACATAAGCAAGCTTAAAACGCCCGCTACCAAAATAACATAGGTTAATGGCATAGCAACGCTCGCTAAAGAAGGGTGAGCCATAACATCATACCCGAATGGCTTCAAACCAATAATAATCGCAGCCAATGCAGTAATGAGCCATGCAGCAAGGCCAACCCATTTCATTGCACCTGAACCGGACTTCATCATAATCAAACTCCTTTTTTGAAAAAACAGTTATTAAATCACCTAGTACATTTCGTACCACACAATGTTCATTAATGCAAATATATACAAGCATGCCTGCAATAATGCAATAATTTATATCAACTAAACCTGGAGAAGATACCAAAAAAACCCTATTTACCCCTACTCAATCACAGAATTTACCATTTCATAAAAACTGCAAAAAGCATTATTATATAAGGAATATAGTTCCTTACCGTCAGGTAACACTCAATAACTTTCTTAAAGGAATACATTGTATGGGCATTCAAGCGGGCCTTGTAGGGCTTCCAAATGTAGGCAAATCTACCCTTTTTAATGCGTTAACCAAATCGGCGGTACCTGCTGAAAATTACCCTTTCTGCACAATCGACCCACATGTTGCTATAACCGAAGTTCCCGATCCACGAATGGATAAGTTAATGGCTCTCTATAAATCCCAAAAACAGATTCCTGCTACGGTAACGTTTGTCGATATTGCCGGATTGGTTAAAGGAGCTGCAGCCGGTGAAGGTCTGGGCAATCAATTTTTAAGCAATATTCGTGATGTAGATTTGATCTTGCATGTGCTCCGCTGTTTTGAAGATGAGAACATAACCCATTCAGGTCCTATTAACCCTATAAATGATTTTGAAGTTATTGTAGCGGAATTGATGCTCAAAGATGTGGAATCAGTTACCAAGCGCATTCCAAAGGTTGAAGGCGAAATTAAAAAGCACCAAAGCCAACCACTTAAATTGAAAGAGTTTCAAGAAGAGCTCAATTTACTAAAAGCATTGCTAACCGCTCTCGATGCTATGGACTATACTAAAGCACGATCATTGGTTTTAGCTTCAAAAGTACAAACAGTTCCATTGTTATCGACTAAAAACTTCTTAGTCATTGCCAATATTACCGAAAATGAAATTGAGAATGATGCTTATAAGAACAACAAACATTATCAATCATTGGTAGCTCATTTTGGTGCTGATAAAGTTATTCCAGTCTCGGTAAAAATCGAATATGAGCTTTCACAGCTTTCTGATGAAGAAGCCAAAGACATGATGGAGATGGTCGGTCTTAAAGAGAAAAGCTTAAACACTATTATTCGTCAAACGTATGCCAATTTAGGACTCATCACTTTTTTCACCTGCGGACCAAAAGAGATTCATGCGTGGCCCATTCGTAAAGGATCCACTGCACGCCAAGCCGCCGGTGAAATTCACTCAGATTTAGAACGTGGTTTTATTTGTGCAGAAATTTTCAACTGCCATGATCTGTTTGAACTGGGCAGTGAAGCAGCAGTAAAAGAAAAAGGCAAACTGCGCCGCGAAGGCCAAGATTATATTGTAGCCGATGGCGACATTCTTAACATTAAATTTAATGTGTAAAGAGGAAATGTAATGATGCTTGCCAAAAAGATATTCCTGAATGCTCTAGCAGCAGTGCTGCTTGCACCAGCTCCAATGTGCGCAAACCCCGACTATCTTAATGTGTTACAACCTTGCCCGTTGTATTCCACGCTCGTCAATCACAAATTAATCAGTGCTTCCCTTGCAGCACTTACTGCAGTTACTGCATATAAACATCATGCATATAAACAGCAACTAAAATGGGATTGGAAAGCAATAGAAGCACGCACAGAGTATCCGGTTAAAGCATCTGATTTCCCTGCATGTTTTTTATGGGGCGCAGGAACTTCATCATACCAAGTGGAAGGTAACTGCACCAATTCAAGTTACGCCACATGGGAACAACAATCACCCGAATATAAGCACCAAGCGGGTATTGCATGTGATCATTGGAACAGGTATAAAGAAGATATCGCGCTCATGCACAAGTTGGGCATAAAAGCATATCGTTTTTCTTTAGAATGGAGCAAAATAGAACCAGTACCCGGCACATTTGATGACGCAGCATTAATGCATTATGTAGATGTTTGCGCGGAACTACTTAAATATAATATTAAACCGGTTATTGAATTCCATCATTACAGCGATCCACAATGGTTCATCGATTGTGGCGGATTTGCAAAAGAAGAAAACATTAAGCTGTTCAAACGCTTCTGCACTACCGTAACTGCTAGACTCATAAAAGAGCTACCGCAGATGTTCACCACCCATAATCGCCCGTTCTTTTTGACTTTTAATTCTCCTGCAGCCTATGCCACAAATGGTTATTACATGGGAACTCGACCACCAGGTGAACGTAACATGGAACGTTCACTTACAGTACTGAAAAATATGTTAGAAGCTCACGTGCAAGTATATAACGCAATCAAGAAACATCCGGCCGGCATCATTGCACGCGTAGGAACTACACATAATATTTACCAGCTTGATCCAGGCAACTGGTTCAACCCACTATCCCAAATCAAATGTTATTTTGGGGATAAACTTTCTCATACCTGTGTGTATGATTTTTTCAGAACTGGTAATTTCGTGGTACATATTCCTGGCCTGGCAAACGTTACTCACCAAAATCCAAAAGCCCCACAATCACTCGATTTTATAGGCCTCAATTATTATGGCCATGGGTATATGCCGGTCGCAGGTGGACCAGAAAGACCACAGGATGAGATAGCAACTGATAATCCACGCTACAGTATTTATGCAGAAGGATTATACCGCAGTATCAAAGAAATCTCTGAAAACATTGCGCAACCATTGAGTATACCTATCTATGTTACTGAAAATGGTATCGGTACCAAAGATGGAGCAACCCGTGATCTATTTTTAAAACGTTATATGTACGCCTTATCTAAAGCAATCAATGATGGCCATATGGTCAATGGCTATATACATTGGTCATTCATGGATAACTATGAATGGGGAAGCTTTGATATTCCGTATGGCATCGTGGAAGTTGATTTCAAAACTAAAGATGAAGAATCTCGGCAGCCACTGCTCACCAGATCAGTAAGAAAAGGTTCAGAATATTTGGTTAAATTAATGCAAGATCAAAAATAGTCATTGTCACTTAATTTCATGATTGCTCTAAGTTCGAATAAAAAAACTTTGCTAATGGACCGAATCAATCATTATATATGGTCCTCCTAAAGGCTTCTTTAAACACTCCATATGGCAAAACAATTGCTGTTCCTGCTGCAATTGTTGATCCTTGTCCCAATTTGCTATTATAATTAGCGCCGTAACATGAGAGGTTATAGAATTATTGCAAAAACCACATTGATATATCTCTTTTTTCATAGATCACCGCCAGCAATAATTTACGCTAAATTATTATTAGCTTACATTTTAATAATTGATTAATAATATAGCCAAGAATATATCGTCTCCAAACCAACTCAGTCAAATCTCTATTTTCAATCAAATCTTCTATAGATTTGTTAAGAATGCGCCAGGCACTATGCTTTTTAAATTTTTCATAACTTTTTTTTGTACATTTTCTTGGTCTTACAATCTTGATTCCAGTTGACTCATTTAATGAACTAGTGGACAGTAAATTATTACGTCTGAGATCTCCAATAAGATACGTTAGGGTATTCTGTCTTGCGGTAGTCTCAATTATTTTCTTTGTTTCAATCAATTGTTCAATACATTGATTTAGTACATCCCATATTTGAGTTTTCTTTAAAGCTTCGAGCTTATATTTTCCCTCCGTGCGCCAAAGCTCTATATCTGAATCATCATTTTCTTCAATATTATTTGGATCAGTTTCAAATATATCACTCAAAAAAATATTTTTTGGTTTGAATTTTCGATAGTTAATTCTACGATTCATTAAAAAGTTCCTCAATTAAGGCTTCTTATTTTTATTTTTCGGTCCATCAGGCCAAATCTCATTACCTTCATAGTCAACTTCTAATATTTTATTTCCATTACGATCAGAGATATCCCAATGCTCAGATTCATTCACCCGATGTTTCATATCTTTTTTCCAGATACGTCCTTTTGGATCTCTCCATCCTTGACCATTTTTTAATTTAGCCCAACCATCTGGCACTTTTTCACCCTTGGCAGGAGGGAGATCATGCTTGATGTAGTTAATAATTGGCAACTCTTTTCCAACTCCGCCGTCGCCACACCCAACTACCGGATCAACAATTGGCTCTGTATTACCGCATCCAATGATTGGATCAACTTTGGGTGCCGTATCGCCGCAACCAATAACTGGCGTTACAACTGGTTCAACACTACCACAGCCTGTTACTGGCTTGGTTAAAGGCTCGGGACTACTTCCGCATCCAATTACGATTTTTTGGATCGCATTAGGATCAATAGATTGTCCCACAACATCAGCAAATACAGAAAGTGGCATAGTTCTTGCCGTTTCCGTGTCTAAACCAACAAAACCATACTCCAGCAATTGCTGTTCAGTGATCGTATGCGCTGTTTCGGTTTGATTATTAACTGTGGTATTAGAATCTATCTGGTTTTTATGACGAACTTTCGCGATTAGTTTCCAAATTCCCCATGCAGTACCAGTCACAACAACCGCAGGAACAACAACAGGAAAACCAAAAGATGTGGTTGAAGCGATAACGGGGGTAATTAATGCAGGAGAAAGCAATACTTGCTGCGATGATTTTCCCGGCAAAGCATTTTTTCCCGGAAGATCGTGACGAACATAATCATTTACACCAGGCAATCTTTTAGGAGTAAAATCGGTATTTGAGCCAGGCAAGTAATGAAGGCCGTCATTATTTGCTGCTATGGGAAAGCCAGCATTCTCTGAATTAGGTATTACTGCCCTTGGAAATGCTATAACCGATTCAGCGCTATCAGTAGTTGGATAAACGAGAAGTGAATACATACCATCTGAGCGCGGCGAGATCAGTAGCTCAGTTGCATCTGATGCTAATAAATCTTCTAATGTTTCTGAAATGGCAGTCAAAGGAGTTAATGCAGGCTCTGTGTCTTGTTTAGTTAATACACTATTCTCTGCTTCTTTTTTAGATGAATGAACAGTAAGTCTTGCTAGTCTGGTATCAGAAGAACTTTGGCCTTTATTATGTAGTAAGTCTTGTGCATAAGGTTTTTGAGCTGGCAAACTACTTGTTGCTGGAATTTTTGTAGGCAAAGATTCTTGTGTTGCTTGTTGTGATACTGAGTTTGCCATTCGATCGAATACATAATTAGCACCAACATACATTGCTACAAAACCAACCGCAGGAGGTCCAAAGGTTGCCAATGATCCACCTACAACAGGTTGAGTAAGAATACCTGCTATTATTTTCTTTGAAATAATCCCTTTTGCTACAGCAGCAGTCTTACCCAAAAAAGTAGCCGTAGCAATATCTGCACTTTGAATAGAATGGTTATTGATGAATAAAGAAAAGAATATAAAAAAGATTGCAGAACGATGAGCTTTTAGCATTGTCCGCCCTTCCCCAAGAAGTAATATTAGATATGCGCTTACTTGTATTTCAAGGTACCAAATAATATAAATTGATCAAGATCATTTTTTTTTATTTTTATTTCAATAATATAACTATACTCAATCCTTCCATTATTATTTTCTTTCATGCTACCCTTCAGCCAGATTAATCTTCTTACTGAAAGGGTTCATCATGAATTCACTTGCAGTGCGTTTACCAATGTTGTTAACTTTAGCAACTCTTGCAACAGCATGTACCCTCGTTCATGCTATGCAACAACACCCTCTTGCTTTGCCGCAGGTACAAAATCAAATGCAACAAAAGTGTATTCAAAAATACACTAATCAAATTCAATCTTTATTGAATGCGGAGAAAATTACACAACAACAGCATATTACTCTTTCAGGTATTATTCATGGCAATGCTCATTTTTTCAATAAACAAGACATCTATTTTGCTACATTAAAAAATATTCTTGCCCAGCAATCCCAACAAAAAATCGCTGCCTATCATCAACATGTAGCCCATGCATAAAAAGCTATTAATTTTTGTTTTGTATTATGTAACGATTCAAGCTGATGATCATCGTCAGCTTGAATCGTTATCAACTGATTGGGCTCATTCTACTTTGCAACAGCTGACCATCGATGAAAAAATTGGCCAGCTTTTTATGGTTCCTGCTGTATCAGATGAATCACTCAATACTGAATTTATGCAGGAAGAAGATTATGTCATGAATCAAGAATATGTTGAGCAATTGATTCAGAATCATAAAATCGGTGGGGTTATTTTTTTAGGCAAAGGAAATCCAGAAAAACAGATTGAAGTAACTCAACGCTTTCAATCGATCAGCAACATACCACTTCTTATAGGCCAAGATCTTGAATGGGGCTTGAGCATGCGCCTTGCCAATAGTATACGCTTTCCCCGCAATATGACTCTTGGCGCAATAGACGATGATCAATTGCTTTACAACATGGGCTATGAGATTGGATGCCAAATGAGGAACCTGGGAGTGCATGTTAATTTTGCACCGGTAGTGGATGTTAATAATAATGCTGAGAATCCGGTGATTAACGATCGCTCATTTGGCGAAAACAAAGAAGCAGTAGCCCATAAAGGCAAAATCATAGCCAGAGGTTTACGCGATGCAGGCGCCATTCCCTGTGCTAAACATTTTCCTGGTCATGGCGATACCGAAACTAATTCACACGATCGTTTGCCAAAAATTGAACACAATACTAAACGATTAGATACTATTGAATTATATCCATTCAAGCAGCTCATTGATGATGGTATTGAAATGATTATGATCGCGCATTTGGCTATACCTGCACTTGAACCGGCAGAGAATCTGCCTACCAGTTTGTCTTATAACGTTGTAACCAAATTACTGCGAGAAAAACTTGGCTTTAAAGGATTAATCATCACAGACGGCCTGGGCATGCATGCCGTTACGAATCACCATGAACTTGGGCAAATAGGATTGAGAGCATTGACTGCAGGTAATGATATTATTCTTTGTACGGTTGATGTGCCTGCGTCAATTGAGCTTATCAAACAGGCGATAAATAACGGCACCATCACACAAAGAGAGCTTGATGAGCATGTTTACAGAATATTACGGATTAAAGAACAGGTAATACAAACGTTCAAAACAGAATGTAACTTAGCTCGGCTGCATACCCCCCAAGCCTATGCACTTAAAAAAAGGCTCTATCAAGAAGCAGTAACCGTAGTACGTGATCGACAAAAAAACATTCCAATCACTGATTCAAAATCGATTGCAGTTTTGCAATGTGGATCTAATAGCGATGAACTATTTACCACTGCAATAGCCGATGCCATGCGGTGTAACGTATATCAGTTCGCAAATGATACCAATGTCGATTCGATGGTAAATAATTTACATGAAGCAGAAATGATCGTCATTTCTATGCACGGGATGAACAAATTTGCACAAAAACAATTTGGTATTGCCGATTCAACGCGAGATCTGATAAATCAATTGAACGCTCAAGGAAAAAAAATAATTTTGGTATTATTCGGATCGCCATACAGCATCAGCTTATTCGATACTATTTCTACTATTACCGTTGCGTATGAAGATGATGCTGATGCTCAGCGCGCTGCAGCGCAAGTAGTTTTAGGAAATGTAAAGGCACATGGAAAGTTGCCGGTTTTGTGTAAGTTACAAGAATAAAGATAAGAATACTTTTTCCAAATAGTTTTAGGGCGATATCACTTTCGCCTAACGGCAATCATTTAACTTCTCCTTCTAGGTTGATTATTTTATCAAAAACTCCCAAAACCACATGCACGAGGGAAGACCCTTAACCCTATGCCTCAAGCAACAAAAATGCTCGCCGCATTTTAGAACTCAGCAATAAGGCCCAGCAAATCAAATATGAATACTTTCGCTTCACCCACTAACGTGGAACTCCGACAAAAAGTTAATCTAAAAAACTAAAAAGTAATTTTGGTAGATCCTTCCCCGATTGGTTCACTTCGAAGTCGCACAGGCAGAGCTTATGCCATTAGGGCATCATGTAAAAATAAAATGTGCAACATTTTCATTTTTACGTCAGGATTCCAAAGTGCTCTTTGGTGCGGGGTGCAGGGTAACCGCACCGTTACCCTGCAAAAAAAATCAGAAATTATAGAGTGTAGAAAGTCGTGCGTTTGCCGCTAGGCGGGATGATATGGCTACAAAGCACTTATAAAAAAATTATTTATTAAAAAGCAAACCCACCCTTTATCCACGCTCCCCATTCAGACAAGGCTGCGGTGCGTCTGCTCGGTCCACCTCTCACCGTTATTTCACCACCCAATCCAAAATAGGGTAGAATGTACATAACATCTTCCCAGGCATAACTTGCATGCATAAAGAATGTATGTGAAAATGCCGCCGGAGAAACAGCAGATAATGTATCTATATCACAATCGGTCAACAGAACTGATTGATTAGAACCAGAAACTTGGGTCATGCTTTCAAAGAGTGTCAAATTATCTTCGCCGTTGCCAAAGTCAAAAGTAGCCAACGCAGCATTATCAGCATTTGAATTTGAAAAATTGCCATTGCCATTACCCTGACCAGCATGCATGGTCGCATCATGTTGCGTAGCATTAAGTGCCGCAAAACGTGTACTATCTGCTTCATTAAAACCATATACTAATGCATCACCTTTTACTGCATAACAATTTTCAGGGAATGTTTGCCTGCAACCAACTCTTTCGGCAGTGCGCGCCCACAAATCATATCCAATATCGAGGCTAAAAAAAGAAAAATACATATAAGAAAATTTAACAACCATATCAGTTTGCACTGCAACGCTAATTTCTGCATCCAATGTGGTCTTGTTAATTGCTGGAATTAGCTTGCCGTGATACTGTTGTTGCGCAAGAATATCATCCACCATTAAACCTTGAACCACTGGAGTGCCAATTTCTTCTAATAAAATATAACGACTTCCCGTTCCATTGTGCTTTAAATCAAACGAGCGCCGTTCACGCGCAGCAAATAGATGCGTGATGTTCATATCCCCATATACAAAAAAAGAGTGCGCCATATTTTCCCATAAAAATCCATGACCGGTAAATCCAACGCCAAGCTCCCAATGGCCTCCATTACCTAAAATGGGTTCAAATAAATAACAAGCCAATGAGCGATTACCCGTAGGAATCGATGTACGCAAATTAAAACCAAAATGATAATCTTCTGTGCATAACATATTCCATCCGAATGCAACTTGCACATCAGAGATTCCTGATTTATGCACTGGTCCAACAATTCTGCCATATTGAATCGGCTGAATATCGCCAACACTTTTAATGCCTCTGAACCAATCAGTAATATTGTGTGATAACTCTGCACGAGTAAGTTCAGTGCTTGCACGGTAGCCAGGTGGATCATTCAACTCACCAGAATTTTGCACTTGTTCACACATATTAAGATTCCATTTGGTAGTACCAAAGGGTGCGTGAAAGCGGGCATACAATCCTGGATGCCAAGAATCAAGCCCAACATATAAATTGGTATCAATAATCACATTCTCAATACGTGGTTTAAAATGAACAGTACTTACAAAATCAATAGGAACACCAAAATAATCAGCGAGCGTATCATCTTCACCACGATTTGGCGCATGGCTCCCAGAGAATACTACCGAACTTTGCCCGAAGAAATATTCTGCAATATCACAAGGTCTAATAGATCGTGAACATATGGGCATCACATAAAAACTGCCATAACACTTTCCAACATCACATAAGTTAATATCTTGCTCCCAGCCTACCAATTCACGTTCGGCATGAACACTTTGTGATCGCGGATAAAAAAATGATCGCCCACGAATAAAAGCCTGAGTTGGTATAATTATCAACATACATACACTAAGCAGTATGAATGATCTAGACGGTATTTGTATCATAAATCAAATGCCTCATGCGATAGTAACAAAAATACTATGGTTTGAAAGGTACGCTTAGTTTACCTACTTTTTTCCAGAAGCCAATAATAGCGCTGATAAGTTTTTTATTAACGAGGTTACCGTTCTGAAAATGTTAGAAAGATAAACCTCCCTTGAACCAAAAACCCCATTGAGAAAGACCAGTTGTTTTCAATTGTGCATGTGATGCAAATTCAACTTCACCACCAATACCTAAAAATGGTGTCATCGGTCCATAGCCTTCCCAACGATTATCCACATGCCAGAAAAATTTATGTGTCATCGCATGTGGTGATAATGCGGAACCATTATCAATATCATCGTCTGTCAGTAATATCGCAGGATCAGAAGTATTTACTTGTTGCTGTGGAATCGCCAGATTGGCAGAATCAGTGGTATTTAATTGTTCAAGTGACTGGCCAACTCCAGAAAACGCCGGCGTTGGGTTATCTGCATTCGCATTCGAATATTCTGCTCCCACTACAAAATTGGTTGCTCCCTGACCGCTATCAAGTGTTGCATTGTGTTGCGTGACACTCAATGCAATTGGCACATCAGTTGCCGTAAATCCATAAATTTGCGCGTCACCTTTTAATGCTAAATTGCGTGCGAGTTCACCTCTGCATACCAATTTCTCTGCACTGCGATACCAAAAGTTGTATCCAATATCTATACCCATGGAACCACGATAAAAAGATGTTTTAAACACCAGATCTACTTGAGCAGGCACTTTAATATCCACACAAAAAGTAGTTTCATTAATTGCGGGTACTAAGCGTGATTGATACTGATTTGGTGTTGGTATGGTACCACCATCTACAAATAAATCTTGGGATGGTGATCCAAATTCTTCTAAGAGCATATAACGACTTCCTGGCCCGTGATTTTTAAATTCAAATGAACGCGTTTGTTTTGAACTGAAAAGATGAGTAATATTTGCATCTAAATAAAATGAAATGGCCAAATTATAAATATCACTTTCCCAAGCATCTACATGACCAGTAAATCCAATACCTGCTTCCCAATGGTGCGCATTACCAATAATAGGCTCAAAAAAATATTGCGCACTTGGTTTAGTCCCTGTTGGTATTGCTGAACGCGCATTAATACCAAAATGGTACCAGTCATCTAACAGAAAGTTCCAACCAAATGCCAATTGAACATCAGATAACTTAGTGTCAATAAGGCGCCCTGCAATTTTACCAAATTCAAGAGGCTCCTTCATATCACCAAAAGTAAATGGCTCAACTAAATTGCCAAAGACTAAGGGATCATCTTCTTCAACATCTTCAGGAATAAGACGCAAACCTTCCATTGCCATCATAAATGAGCTTGCAAGATCTGATCGAGGAATATCCACAGGCCCCATGTATCCTGCAGGAAATGAAGCAATACCCTGATCTACTATATTCTCTCGCAACTTCAGATCCCATTTAGTATGCCCAATGGGTACGTGCATGCGAAAATATAAACCTTCCCAAACACCATTAAGGCCAATATATAAATCAATATCGAAAACAAAATTGGTAATGCGAGGACTAAAACAGATAGTACTTTCATAATCGGATGGCAAGCCAAAATAATCGGCAAGGATATCAGTTTTTGATCGGCCCGCAACGCCACTACCGGTAACGTTGAAAGAACGTGATCCAGCAAGTAAATAATTGACCAATTCTTGGTTATCAAAGTTGCGCATATATTCGGGCGTAAATGATAAACTCCAATAATGCGCATCTGGTTCATAAAGATTTATTTCACGCTGCCACCCTGCTAACTCGCGGGCTGCATTAACACTTAATGAGCGAGGAACAAATACTGTTTTACTCCCAAAGCCACCAGCAATTGGAATAATAATTAGTAGAGCAATGGCAATTGAAAAATTAACTCTGTTTATTAACTGCTTGCTGATCATACACTCTACTCCTTTTTTTATTGAGCTTTCTAAACTTGATTTACCAGCTCAATCAACTCCTTAAGCATTTTAGTATTATCGCATCGCTTTATAGCATTATTGGCAGTTTCATAAAACAATTCCTGCAATTTATCCGGCACATCATCAAGTTGCGCAAGAAGTGCTTCAAATTCTGATAACTCGTGATCATATGGATCAGCATCCAGTAATGCTTGCACTTGAGGCAATAATTCTTGATTGATTTTATTAAATACCTCTTGCGATGGATAGGTTTGTTCGCTAAAGAGTAAAAATGGTTGTAATTGATGGGCTTCTATGCGTTTCAGTCCCTCCTGTACTTGCTGCATCTTACCGTGCAATAATTTTCTATTAAGCGCAAGCAAGGTATTAAATTTTTCATG
>Ga0070740_10002435_pt1 | contig 21844 bp, 16 predicted proteins | sample Coa_R2_FD_67286 | JGI IMG/M metagenome (GOLD analysis project Ga0070740, IMG submission 67286) | Surface soil microbial communities from Centralia Pennsylvania, which are recovering from an underground coalmine fire - Coalmine... | ecosystem: Environmental > Terrestrial > Soil > Unclassified ...
GCTCCAAGCTCATCCTGATGTCGTTCGTGGGCGGACCTCCTTTCATTGGTGGCCTTCTTTAGGCACTACTTAAACGGATTTGATATAATGCTATGAACGTTCTCTCGGATGTGTTTCACTTCCTCGATGATACGATGCACCGCGTATTCTATCTCTTCCTGCGTATTTTCTCGCCCAAGCCCTATGCGGATAGCACTGTGTGCTCTGGCTTCCCCGAACCCCAGCGCTTTAATCACATAAGAGGGTTCTGCTTTCGCTTTCTCCGATGAGCAGGCGGAACCAGCAGACACTGCGATGTCTTTCAAGCCAATGATGAGCGATTTACTTTCTACACCTTCAATAGAAATATTCAAGTTATGTGGCAGACGCTCGATCGGATCTCCGTTAAGCTCAACACCATCAAGCTCTTTCCGTAACTGATCCAGCATCCATGTCGTCCATGTCTGAAAACGCTTCGCCTCTTTTTTCATCTCCTTCGCCGCTATTTCACAGGCTTTAGCCAGAGCGACAATGCCAGGAACGTTCAATGTCCCCGAACGCATCCCACGCTCATGGCCGCCCCCGTAGATGATGGGAGCGAGTTTTATGCGAGGCAGCGACCTTCTCACATACAGAGCGCCCGTCCCCTTTGGGGCATAAAATTTGTGCGCCGAGAGAGAAAGGACATCGATATTGAGTTTTTGCACATCTACAGGGATATGGCCAACGGCCTGGGCAGCATCTGTGTGAAAGACTACTCCATGTTCATGGGCAATGTGTCCGATCTCCCCGATGTTTGCGATTGTCCCGATCTCATTATTCGCCATCATGATCGAGATGAGTATCGTGTGCGGCGTGATCGCGCGCCGCACATCCTGAGGATCGACGCGGCCATAGTGATCGACCGGTAAAAAAGTCACGGTCTTTCCACTTCGGGCAAGCTTCTCAGCTGAGTCGAGAATCGCCCGGTGCTCCGTGACGCAGGTGATAATATGATTGCCCTTCTCCGCATACGCCTCTGCAGTGCCAAAGAGCGCGAGATTATCGGACTCCGTTGCCCCGCTGGTGAAAACAATCTCATTTGCCGCGCGCGCGCCGATGAAATGGGCTATTTGCTCGCGCGCTTTTTCTACGGCGTCGCGAGCGGTATAGCCAAAGATGTGATCTGTACTGGAAGCATTTCCGTACACCTCACTCAAGTATGGCAACATCGCTTCTATCACACGGGGATCAGGCTTCGTTGTGGCATGATTATCCAGGTAAATAGGAAGCGTCACTCCCATAACCATTCCTCTCCTTTTTTCAGTTGATTGGATGGCCGATTCTGCGGTAACAACAAGCCGATATCTTCGATCTGGCGTACTCTCTTGAAGAGGAGAAACACGCCCCTATTCAGATGAAGATACAACTGCTCTTCTAAGTTGGACTCTTGTTCAATATCTATCCCATCCTGAAGCAATCGCTCTTTGAGATAGGCTATATAAAGCTGATCGTGTTGCCCAAACAGAGTTGACCAGTTAAATTCCCGCTCGCTTTTCCCGCCAAATTCTTCGGCGGAGGGGGTTCCATATTCTTCCAAAGAGAGAATAAGCCCCATCCGACACGCGATGTTCGGCGTCAGGTTTGTTCGCTGCTTCAGCATGTTCAGTTGCTGACTTGCGTCTGTGGATACATAGACTTTATTAAGACGCATCGACGAGTTCCTTTCCCTGCGCTGATTGCCAGAAATACCCCAGCGTTTCTTTTGTACTTTCCGTTTCTTCGTCGAATTCAAGATGGTACGCATGGGATATAAAGGGCGTAAGTTCCGCGAAGTACGACGCATCGATTTCGGTGTCCGTGGACAGGATAATCACCTGGTGGCTCGCATTTGGGAAATAGTACTCGACCAGGTTTTGCCTGTGACTGCTATCTAATCGCCCCAGAGGCGTATCGATGATCACAGGGAGCGGACGCGCTGCAACTGCCCGTAAGGCCCACAGCAGGGCAATGGCGTAGATCTGCTTCTCTCCGGCGGATAATTGACTTTTCGAGATATATCGACCATCGCGGCTGACAAGTGTCATCGAGAATGTTTGTTCATTGATAATGACGTGGCTGACAAATTCTTGCTTCCTTGCCAGACGATTGAAATAATCCGTAAACCCCGCCTCTAAATCGGTAATTTTGAGCCTGAGGAGTTCTTGACGGAATTCAGCTAAGACGTCCTGGACGTCGCTTGCAAGCTTCCCTTTTACCTGGCCCTGCAAATTCTGCTGAAGAGATTGTTGGATTTTTTTTATTTTCCGCTCAACCTCAGTCAGTTCGTATGCCGTCCGCTTTTCGGCCTTTTCTATCTCCTTGAGGCTTGCGTTTAGTCTTTCTTCTTCAGCATAAAGAGCGTGCAGAGACTGAATAAGGGGCGCCAAAAGCTCATGTGGAGGAACTGATTGCAAAAAGCGTTCTGCTTGTTCGAGTTCTACTTGCGCCTGGGAAAGCTTTCCCAAGTGCCGAGAGACATCCTCACTCGTTGTAGTAAAGGCTGTGCGAATGAGCCGGCGCCAATTCCTCCGCTCTTGATTGGAGAGGGCATGGATTATTTTCGCGTTCGACCCTGCGGCGGCAGCATCAGCTTGAGATAACAGGATGTGCCGAATGCGCTCACTGATAGCGGACCGTAGCGAATCCGTTACTGAGTCAGGAGCAATCTCTTTCCACAGATCGTCATGCTCTACTTTCTCAGCAAGCATATCGGCGTGTTCTCGCAGCACAGCCTGCGTTGACCGCTCATGCTCTACACGTTCTTCCTCCTGAAGCCGCCTGTACACCGCTCGACCAATAGTAGGAGAGAGGGCAAAGGGGAGAAGGTCTGCACAGGATGCTTCGAGAAAATTTTTGATTTCTTTGATTGATCCGCTCAGCATCTGCTTTTGCGCCTCGGCAGCGCTGCGCTGCTCGACGAATATACCGCCCTGGTTCGCTATTTCTCCCTTTTTCTCCTCAATTTTGCTCTGTACGCGATCCTTTTTCGTCTGTACGCTCGCTTTATCTTGTCCATGCGCACGGGAGAGTTCTTCCAGACGGTTCTTTTCTTGAAGCAAGCTCTCTAATTCCGCGTGCATCTCTGCCAAACCATTTACCTTACTCTGACGGGTGAGATAGACCTGCAAATCCGTTTCTAATTGCTCGATCAGGTTCACTCCCAGCAGATCTTTGAGCGCTATGGCGAGTGCGGGACCGCCACGTTCGTCATCGGCCAAACTCTGGATGCGTTCTCCGTCAAAGAAAAAGAGATCAGCCAGTCCGAGGGGGATCAGACTTTTGAGCACTTCTTGCCAGTGTTCTGGGCCAATTCCAAATTGCAGTTCTCCCTCCTTACGGACGGATAGTGTCTCAGTTACCTCTGTCTGATCACACTTCCAGGACCGCTCAATGCAATAGGTTCCCCGATCCTGATTATCCATGTATTCGAACTCAATGGCGACCAGGGCTTCGTCCGCGGCTCTGCGTCGTGTATGATGAATTCTGCGCAGAATATACGCATGATAATCGGCGGTGGACACGCGAAATCCTAGCGCATCACGTCCATAGAGGCAGAGCCTGATGGCCTCTAAAATCGTCGTTTTCCCCGAACCATTTTTTCCGCCAAAGAGGACAATGGGTTTTAATTCCTCCTCGGTTTCTCTGGGGCGCAGGTCGAATTCGTGATAGCCACCATAGAGGCCGAAATCCGACAGAACAAGTTTTGTTAAAATCATAGCTATTCTACTACACTTACTACTGGCGGAGTCGAGGTCGGACGCTGTTGGAGCGTCACTGCATTTTGCAGGACCTCTTCTCGTGAGCGCCAATCTTCAGCCAGAACGCTATCAATCTTGCCCTGTATGGCGGTACGGCGTTGCATTCCATACATGCGGCGCTCTAAATCAATGAGCTTGAGGACCAGTTCGGCTGGAACCTCCTTCGTGTTTGCGAGCTGTTCGAGAACTTTTTTCTCGCGCTCGGTAAAAGGATCTCGGCCAGTGCCAATTCCCGGCAGCCGCTTTCCTGTTACCTGGAGGTAAATTTTGGGAAGGGAGTCCTCCCAGTCGTGCATTTCTGTTCGCCACAGTCGACGAATTTCATGGAGTTCTTCGTCGGTGATAAGAACCATATTGGGATCTGGCCCATGTTGTCGAACCTGCTCCTGTGTTTCAAGGAGCCTCTTGAGGAGCTCTTTACGGAACCAGGGCTGGAACGGTCCCCAGACAAAATGCCCGTCGCGCTCTTCGACTCGGCCATTGCGCCGCTTATGTTCGCGCAATTCCGCTTTTTTATCCGGGTCCTGAGTCGAGACCAGGAAATCCCGAAACTCCAGGAGCGGCACCATCCACTCTTCTCCGGAGTCGATCATCCCTTCCAAGGCTTTGTCTTTTGTGACTACGGTACATGTCCAACAACCAAAGCGGCTGTTGCCACAGGATGGCGTGGTTTTATCAATGACAAGCGGACACTCGCCAGACTGAGCAGTTTGATAGAGTGCAGCGAGATCACGGTTGTCATTTCCCCAGGGAGAAGGCCATTCGAGCAAATATTGCCACACGTCCTTTACTTGCCAGTCTTCGATGGGCGTATAGACAAGGGCCCCACGCAATTCGTGATGGTAGGAAAGATGCTTTCCTTTCCGAACATGGGCGCTCATCGTTTTTGCTCGGTTGGCGCTCTCTGCTCGGCGGACTCCCATCACCAGGACGACCTCTCCGTATTTCGCGACACAGTCCAGGATGAAGCGGTTCGCCGGCTGGATTTTCATGCGATCGGTACACCACCGAAAATTGCTGTACGGCGCAGGGTATCCGCGCCCGATAATATTGACCCAGAATGTGTCTGTGGTGCGGGGGACGACTTTTCGTGCCTCAAAAAGCAGGCTTTCTCGTTTGGCCGTCTCATTGATTCTCTGGAGCGTGGTGTCGATGTAGTTAACAATCATGGGTGTTTCCACCAACGTATCCGAAGAGAGGACATAGACAGGCTTTTTGCGTTGGTCTGCGGGCAAAGCACTCAGCGCGTACCAGACAAGCTGCAAAACGGTGGTTGAGTCCTTTCCCCCGCTATAGCCAACGACCCAAGGAAAGTCGTTCGCCAGGTATGTCTCTCGGATCTCCTGGGAAAGTTGCTCGATCTCCCCTTTCTGGAGAGCTGAGCTATTCACTTCGGGCAATAAGGTATCAGACATGATCAAGGACTCCTATTCTATTCGCCCTGAACGATTGCTCCAGTTGCTCTTCCTCATCAGTCAGGGGAAGTTGGAGGACAGATTTCAGGTACGTGACAGTTAGCAGAAGGTTATTCTGCGCTTTACTCATCCTGCCCCCACTAATGGCCCGGCCGTTCCACTGAGGATTTGTCCGTCTCCAGTCCACCTGGCTAAGCGGTTGCAGCCGAGGTTTCCAGTCCTGCGGGTATAAGGTAAGGAGTTGATTCCCTACAATACCCAAAGCATGGAGAAGCACACCATGGACATGGACATAGTTTTGGCGTAAGTCCATTGGCGAGACTTTATCCTCCATGGCCCAACGCCATTCCTGGAAAAGCGTCGCAACATAATCCCAAAACTCGATCGCGAGTCTCTCCTTATTTGGACCAGAGAGCTTCATCTGTTTCAGGAGCGCTTCCGTCGCCTGGTAAACCCCACTCAAAGTAAAGATCTTCGAGGATCGGTTGGAAATGGACGTTTTTTCGAGATCTGTACGGTTTTTAAAAGCGGGTACATGATCCACCACTTTTTTGGCGAGTTTCGCTTTCTCATTGCGATGGTCATACAAAACACTAATTGACTGACTTGGACGAACAGCGTGCTTGTTGAGATCGGCAAACATCTGTTGACTTTGTTTCAAACCGATGTCTAAAAAGAAAACGACAGCAATGGTCTCATTTCCCAGTTCAGGCCGGATTCTCAATGCTTCTTCAATAGCAGCCCGCCGGTGTTGGCCATCATTAATAAGGAAGCGTGCCTGCATATCAACGCGCAATTCCCCCATATTGCGTGCAATACCACTCTGTGCCAGAGGAATAAACTCGACATCTCCATCGATGGAGGCAGTTATTGCCGAAAACGTGTACTCTTTGGGATGGTCAACAATGTAGCGCGTGATCTCTGGAATGCGCGACTTATTCAAAAGACGCTGGGAGCGAAGCTCTGGAGGAACTTCTGGCTCATCAAAAATAAAGAGACGAGGGATAAGTTTTAGATGACACATGACTAAATAGTATTCATGTCCGGCCTGTATCCCCCTCAGCGCGGTGAAACTATAGCTGTGTTGTGCCATAGAACCTCCTTAAAGGTCGTTTTTAGAAGGTAATTTCTTTTGGAAGTTTAACATAGGGCAGAAGGAAGTGTCAATGAAGATGGTGGGAAGTTTCTTCATCTTGCAATTTTATGCGATAAAGGAATAGAAACCTCCTAGGTTATACCATAGAAAAATAGTTGGTGGTGATAATAATAGTAATTATGGATGGAACATTCACGGCTTGCGCAACGAAGAGGAAGGTCACCATGCGAGAGAAGAAAAGAAAAGGATTCCCGATTCTGCCAGGATTAGGAAAGAAAATCCAAACTTCTCCTTTTGCCGCCCTCGACGACTTGTTGATACACATACCAGCAGGTCACCAGATCCTGAAAGGCCAGGCCAACACCGTCATAGATGGTTATTTGCTCTGCGCTGCTGCGCCCTGCTTTTTCCCCGGCAATGACTTCGCCCAATTCGGCATGCACGGCTTGTTCATCCAGTCCGAGACTCTCTATGGTGCCCATGCTGATCGCCAGGTCCCGATCATCGCAGATAAAGAGACTCTGTTGGAGAAGCTCTGCCGCCACCTCACATTTGCCCGGTTCATCCGGTCCTAGCGTGGTGATATGCGTGCCGAGCCGTACCATGTAGGGGAGGAGAAAGGGTTCACGTGACCAGGTGGCAGTGACAATGATCTCCGCGTCTTTCGTCGCCTCGGCCAATGAGGGAGCAGCTCGCACCGCAAACGGCAGTTCTGCATCCATCGCACAGGCAAACGCTTCGGCACGCTCTGCCACGATATCGTAGACCAGAACCTGTGACAGCTGGCGGACGAGCGCGAGCGAGCGTAATTGCCATTTTCCCTGCGCTCCAGCTCCAATCAAAGCGACCCGAAAAGCGTCCGGACGTGCCAGGACATCAGCAGCAACTGCGCCCGCTAGTCCTGTACGGACGGCGGTGATCGCGGTAGAATCCATGACGGCGAGGAGATCGCCTGTCTGGAGATCATGCAGCAGCAACACGCCTTTAATCGCCGGTTGCTGGGTGGGAAACTTGGCATGGACTTTCACAGTATAAGCGGGAATGCTGGGAAGCAGCCCCGGAAACAGGAGCATCGCCCCTGGCACGGACTGACCAGGGAGAAGCGATCGCACCCGCTGAGCAGGGAGAGAACGCTGCAACGAATAGGCCTGAAATGCCTGGCGCATCATGGGCAGCAAGGCAGGCAGGTGCAACAATGGCTCGACCTCTGAGCGCGTCAGCAGAACCGTTTTCATGAATGATTATCTCCAGCAATGCAGATATGAAGCTATCTTGCCGGATGTTTGCCTTTTCTCGCAAGAGCCAATCCAGAAGAGACAAAGCCAGTCATTCTCTCTTTTGTGAAATGATTCTCGATCTGTTGCGCAACCCGTAACTTTCTCCAGCACCCTAACGGCTTTTGTCTACTGAAGGGCTAATAGACTACTCTTTCAAGGCAACGCCAAGCTCACACAGCACCGGAGATTCTGAAAAGGAGGTCAACGACATAGCCCAAGGGAAAACTTGATTTGGACCAAAACAGGCTAATCTCCATCTGTCCGAAGATCTTTCCTCTTCGGACAGATGGAGATTTCACGAGAATCTAGCTGCCATCCATAGAGACTTCCTATACTGAAAACACCCTCTTAGCTATGTCGATCAATCGTTGGCGGCGCTGTTCAAGCGCATTCATATCCCATGTAGTGAGCGTGGCGAGTTCCTGGTTTAACCTCACCATAGAATCTCCGTAAAGCGCTCTTTTCGTAGCAAAAGGAGCGTTTGTTGCTGACGTATTGTCACTGGGTCCCCAGAATGTGAGGTTTCCAATATCATGTTTGAAAGGATCGAGCAATGGATCTGGAGAGGCCGGCCTTTGGGAATAAATGTGCTCGATACTGACTTGGTTAACATCGAACGTCCTGGTTGTTTCCGGAGAAGGGTTGCCGTGTGCTCCACGATTGTACCATAACAGGTAGTACTCGATCGTTGTCAAAAAGTAGCGTAAGCTTGAACGCATTGAGGAGCTGTACACCAATTTTTGTTTCATCGCCTCTTCAAAGAAGCTATCTGGCGCATTATTTCTCTGCAACGTAGCAAGCTCACTTTGAAGATTCGTGACATTATAGCCAGGCTCGTTCTGACGCAGCTTTGTTGCATATTTGTAGTATACTTCGCTCAATCGCCCTGCATGGGCTCCCACCATCGTGATATAGCGAAAGACAAAACGCTCAAGCAGACCAATGAGCCGGGAAAACTCCGCCTCAGGAAGATGTTGATAGGCACTCAGCAAGAGCGGGATACAGAGTGTGTGCTTCAGTGCTTTAATCAAATGCGATAATCTGACCCTTTCCCATTCTGATACCCTTGATGCTTCAAAAGGCCAGTCACCGTTGGAAATGTCGAGAAAGACACGCGACTCATCCCGCATATTCATTACGCGTGCTTGAAGCTCGGCCGCTTGATCACTCTGGAGCGTTGCTCTGTAGTTGAAGAATTGCTTCTTGAAGTGATCGGCAAAATCTCCGCTTGGTGCCCGTACACCTTTGTATGACGGGTAATAGGCGCGCAAGAATTGCGCAAGGTCTGTCTCCTTGAGCCCAAGCATTTCATCCCAACACTGTTCTACTCGATCCTGCTCCGGATAGTTTTCTAAGAGTTCCAATGTATGGACTCGCAGGAGGTCTGCCTCGCTAAGACTTTTCCCCCGGTCATTCAAGATTGCAAAGAGTCGAAAAGCTTCGTTCACATTGTCACTGACAATGTGAATAATGTAGCAGTCCTCGGTAATAGCCGATCGCAGTGCCAGAAGATGATCGAGTTTGTCCGCGAAGCTCAGTGTGGTGTCCCCAAGGATGGGCTGGATGAGTTGTTGATCGATCAGATTCCAGGCTCTCAGCAGTCGCTCCTGAGATGCTCTCTGCCTTGCCTCGCCAGCGGGCCCATTACTGCCGCTACTGCCATTTTTGATGAGGGCCTCGAAAAACGTCTCATCAATACGAGAGAGCCGCAAGCGGATTCGCGTCTGTGTTCGGCTGCTCACCACTTCTTTGTACTCCAGATAACTCTCTCTGATGGTATCGGCATGCGATAGGGCTGTTTGCGCAGTGTGTGGTTCGCCTGCACTTCTCGCCTGGTTGGCAAGCTGTTCTAACCCTTTGACGAGCAGTGATACGGTAAGCATCACTGTTGCAAGCCGCTGCTGGCCATCTACGACATCGAAGAAACGCCCGGTAAAGGTGTTCGGCGCAGGTCGATCGACACTGACGATGCCGCCGAAGAAATGCGATTGAGCATGTTCGGGATTGGGATCACTTATCCGTAGCTCATACAGTTCGTTGAGATCCCGAATAAAGTCATTTATCTCATCCTCTTCCCATGCATACGGTCGCTGATACTTTGGGACCACGAAAGGAACACGACGAGAAATTAAGTCGCCGATGTGAAGGTTTTCTGTAGCTTTTATCATTTTGCCCTCCATGACAAAATTGTTACTGGACCAGTGGTTAGGACGTTCTCCTTCCACTTCTGTCGAGCACATCTAAAAAACCTTGAAGTTGTTGAGGTGTAACGCAGTAGGGACAGATCATCTCTCCATACTTCGGCACTGATGGATGTATACTGTTGAGTAAAAAGTCCTCGTTCCTGAGGAGATGCCACCACCCTGCTTCTTCGACAAATGCCTGCTCGGCGTTTGTCGCAATTTTGAACGTGAAGTAGTCGAAGCGGCCAAGCAGGTTATGGTAAACCAGCCTACGGCGAAGGCAGGTATCAGATCGGCCAACGTACCCAGACGCGAGAGAACCCTCTTCATATTTGGCCAATAAGTACACTCCCACAGCATGAATGGGCACAGCCTGGCGAACCCAAGAAGGTGTAAATGGGTAAAAACGCATTGCCATCCTGACCCCCGCATCCTCATTCTACTGCTGAACTCGGTTTCCTAAACGGATGTTGTTCGTTATCTGACAGGATAGCGAACCATAATTTCGAAGCCCTCTTCCTCGCACGACTAATCCAGACCTGAGCGCGCGCAAGTGGCACGTGAGCAGCTTTTGCAATGTCTTCTGCTTCGTACCCTGCTAAGAGAGAGCGCAGAATTTTTTGATCGCGCGGCTCAACCTCTGAGCGGTCGATCAAAGAGCCGATATCGCAGGTCAGTTGGTATTCCTCTGCATAACTGTCGGCTCGCTCGTCCAACTCTTCTTGATATGAGGTTACAGGCGCAATTCTAAGCCGATCATAGGTAAATTTACGGCCATTTTTCAAGGCAGAGAGTACCATTTTCTGGGGGTTGCCGATGCGATGAGGATGTCGGATGAGTTCATCCAGGCCGTGTTCGTACTGCTCCATCGTTACAGTATTCGTGGCTGCCAAGCAGTACTTCTGAAGGATCGTAATAGCCTGAATGACATCAGCGGATAGGGAGGCGCTCACTGGAGCTCCACCCGCGGTGATTTTGCCCATATCAATCTCCTTGTTTTTGCTGTGCCCGCGAAAATCGATCGGCCCACAGCCGTGTGACGGTTTTGATGGTGAGCTGTATTCAATTGTCCCAACTACTTAAGGGCAATTTATCTGACTCCGTTGAGTAGTATGCCCTTAATGTATCCAATTATATCACAGTAGATAGGATGAGGCAATATTTCTGCCTCATCCTGCCTGATTGTCTAGAGTTTGCGGAGGAGTAGCCGAACGCCCTCAGCGGTAAAGCGCCCCCAGTAGCTTCTCAACCCGCTATACTGTTCATCAGGGTCGGGGTGCATGCCTTCTGCTTTCGCATAGCTGAAGAACAGCAGGTCTATAGCACCCTCGATCTTCCGCGCGAGCCGTTGGAGATCGGCCTCGCTCAGGCTCGACAATTTCCCGTCGGCGAGTTCTTGAATGGGAAGATAGATCTCCCTCATGAAAGGATGGCGCCTGTTGATCCTTAAGATGGCCTTGCCATTCAGATGCTCAATCACAAAGAGTTCATTGCCAGGCCAATCGACGTCGATAGGGGTAATCGGCTCCTTTCTGATCTGCTCTTTAAGCTGTTCTATATGAGCATCCGTGTACTGAGCTGGATCTATACCCATGTCTCTGACTGCATCTGTCAGAATGGTTTCTTGTTGCTGCGGAGGAAGATTGGTCCCACCGATACTGCGCGGGGCAGTTTCCTCCATTTTCTCAAAAGCCTCCTTTGCTGGCTGGTGTTGTGGCGATTGCCGCCGTTCCTCGTTGGCACTCTCCGCCCATACTTCCTGGATCTTCATCCGAGCCACTTTAATGGGGCGTTCAAGGAAGCGCCGAATATTACTGCGAAGTTTATCGACCGGTTCGGCGCCGCGTTTGACATGACGCACCTGGAAGTACTCATCAAGGGCGGCGGGGAAACTCACCTCGATTCCAATGAACCGGTCAGGGTTCTCGATGGCACTTGGGAACATATGCGGTATCACGTTATAATAGATTTCCCGGCCATTGCGAATAAGGCTGATGCGGCCCTCATTTTCCCAGATGTAAAGTTCCTTGAACGCAGCACCTGACCGGAACCTGGCCCCTTCACCGCGCACGAGGCGAACTGCTTTGGGGAGCAAGGTTACCGTGATCTCAACTTGATGCCCATCGATATCTATCGTACCCGACTCGATGATCTCCGCGCGCCGTTCCTCAGGAGAAACGTCTGCAAGCAGGCTGTTCACCCGCGGATTATCGAGTAAAAAGAGCGGATCGTGGAGGGTTACCTGTCTCCCATTCAGGATGATGCTGAAGTCATTGCTCAGGAATTTACGGTAGGTTCGACCAAGGTACCTGTACAACTCGCTCAGGTGCTCGTTGACCGACGTCCCAAATTTCCCCCCCTCTTCCAGACGGTCCACTTTTGACCAGACGACCAGTGTTCCAGATTTGAACTCCTTTCCACTCTCGTCCCGCATCAGGTGGGCGTACTTTTGCGGAAACTCATCGGCAGCCTCAGCCCGGAGGAATCTCTGCTCTCCATTTTTGATGAGGTCAAGGTCGAAGTGAGAATGATAAATGGTGTCGTCAGCCTGCGTCCGAGTGTAGATATCGACCCTGCGCGCCTGGCTAAGTGCTGCCAGTTTCGCCCCCACACCAAAGCGTCCGAGTCCCTCGCGCCTGTTATATCTGGTCGAAAAGCCCATTTTCAGCGAGCTGGGGAGGATGTCAAAGGGAATGCCGACTCCGTCATCGGCAAAGGCAATCTCATCAATGCTTTTCTTGTGACGCCGGCCATCCTCTACCTCGACTTCAAAGGTTTGGACGTTCACATGACGCGCTTTCCCCTCGATCGAGTTGTCGATAACCTCGCCGCTTGCGGCCGGAAGATCATATCCGGCATCCCGAAAGCTTTCTAATGCGCGGTCTACCTGGATGAGCTCCGTTTTATCCGTATCATCATCAAGAAGCTGGGCCTGGGCGAATGTATCCATTGTCTTTCTCCTTTTGTTTTTGCCAGGAAGCGCACCTTTATCCCTCCTGACCCATAAGAGTATCTGAACAAAGTTCCATCACTATATATAGGGGTTGAGCAGCTAAAAACTTTCACTTACCGTATTTAAATGCCATCATCTTGCCAGGCAGTATACTGAGTTGTGTGGAAAATGAAGAGTCTGGTATCCTGAACCGGCACTCAGTTGTCAGTCAAAAGAACCAGGAGGATACCAATGGCTCACGCACCAAACAATAGCGAACCCCCGATGGGAAGTCAAGAAGTCTTTGAACAGATGGTGAAAGAGCGGTTGCGGCAAGCCGTCCGCGTTGCCCTGATCGACATCCTGGAGGAAGAAGTGAGCGCCTTGATTGGAGCCCGGCCCTATGAACGGAGCCAAGCGCGTCGGGATTACCGCAACGGCCATTACCTGCGCGATTTGGAGACCACGGTGGGACTGGTGGCCGATTTGCCGGTCCCGCGAACGCGTGGAGGGCATCAGACGCAGGTCTTTGAGCGCTATCATCGTCGTCGAGGCGAAGTGGATCAGGCGATGGGCGAGATGTTTGTGAAAGGGGTGAGCACAGCCAAAGTGGGGGAGGTGATCGAGACGCTGACTGGCTCTCAGCCCAGCGCGTCAACGGTTTCACGCGTGTTTCATACCTTGGAGTCGGAATATGAGCACTGGAAGCAACGCCAGCTAGCCGAGCGGTATACGTATGCCTTTGCGGATGGAACGTACTTCACGGTGATTTACAATGGAGAAGGCTGCAAGATGCCCATCCTGGCCGTGATTGGCATTGCTCCTACGGGGGAGCGAGACGTGCTCGCCTTTCGTGTGGGAGATCGGGAGAATCAACAGGCATGGGAAGACCTCCTGGACGATCTCAAAGCCCGAGGGGTGAAAGCGATCGATCAGTGGATCAGCGATGGCGGTCAGGCCATGCTCAATGCGATCGAGACCAAGTTCCCCTCCTCCAAACGGCAGCGCTGTGTGATGCACAAGATGGAAAACGTACTCAGGTACGTCCCTGCCAAACAGCGCGACCAGGTCGAACCAGAACTGAAAGCCTTGTTTTATCAGAGAGGCAGAACAGAAGCTGGTCAAGCAGTCGCTGCTTTTATCGAGAAATATCAAGCCATTTATCCGACGGCCATCGAGTGCTTGCAACGCGATCTCGATGCCTGCTTGACTTTCTATGCGTTCCCCAAAGAGCACTGGAAGACGATTCGCACCAATAATGTGATCGAACGACTCTTTGGGGAGGTCAAACGTCGCTCGCACAAGATGGCTGCCGCGTTTCGCAACGAGGGGAGCTGCGTGCTGCTTTTCTACGCCGTCATTCGCAGTCTCAAGTTCAACAAGCTTACAATGCCAGCCGTATCGCAAGCGCAACCAGCCTCTGAGCTTTTCCACACAACTTGACATACTGCCAAACATGATAGTATCCTTCAAAAACATGAGATCTCGAGAATTTTCATACGCTTGGTATGACTCTAAACTTCTCTTGAAAGAATGCTCCCCATTTTCTCGGAGGCTTATAGTAAAATCTTTTTCGGGCATATATACACCTAATCACTGCTAAAATAAACCAAGCATTTCTCTTTATTCAGAAATGCTCTCTTCCTGGAAAGAGTCGTATTTGAACTGGTACACAACGCTTCGTGAAGAGCGAATCCCCTTGAATGTGACTGAACTGGACTCGGCTATCGAAAGGTGAGCCAATGGATTAATGATGATGCGCACTTTCGGCGAGACACCCTCTCTTTCTTCTACGTCCGACACGACAACCAGGAAAAAGTTCGAGGTACTCCTCGCGCGATGAATTTGTGATCCCTCAAGCCTGACCTCATCAGGTTCCGCTCCAGCGTGGACTTTCAACTCAAAAAAACGGTTATGCTCATCAACAGCATCCGCTCCCAAACCATATTGCGCTCGCAAATCTCGGATGGTTTGCTGATCGCTCGCAAAGAGTTTCCGGAAGAGCTCAAAACCGATCGATTCTTTGGTACGCTCTGTATAGCTACGCGGTCCGGCATATTCATGAGGAGGCATGCTTGTAGCAGAAGGCGTCGGGAGTGCTTTGGGCATCGTTCTCCCATCTGGTTCTTCGCTCCCAGTGCTGGCCCCTCTTGCTTCTACACCATTTGCAGCTTCGGTAACAGAACCACGCGCATCCATGAGCCGATAATGATTTGGATCGATGAGACTTCTTTCGGGCACGATCTGCTGGTTTGATGAGATGGATGTCGATATATCAGCAGAAACTGGTGTTGGCATCATGGATGGGGAGTGCTCTGCGCTCACTTCACCCGATTGGTTGTGGAGGCTCTGCGTCTCATCTCGAAATGCTTCCAACTGCGCGATATCTGCTGCCCATTGGTCCTCTTCTTTTTTCTTGCGATCGCTTGCCAATTCTAGTTGAAGCGATTCTCGCCCCGACGACGCACTATAACACGCCACGAGCCAGGCTTGTGCCACGCGCCGTCGATCAGTGGTCGTAAACAAACCTGCTATCGCCTGGCCTCCTGCTTCTACCTCCATCAGCGACTGCGCATTCGTGACATACAGTGTTGAAGTGCTCAGATCAGTAATGGCGGGAACTGGCACCGTGAGTGATCCTTGATTGGGTATGTCAGCGATCTCGACATGCAATTTAGGAACGACTCGTACATCGAATTGGGCTAGTTGGTCCCACGAGATGCGACGAAGCGAGTTGTACGTGTCAGGATCGTTCCGAGCAAAATCCTCGTGCAGTTGCGAGACCGCTTTCCTCAGCCACATGGTTGCTTCCTCATCGTTAATTATATCTCTGCTAGGTAGCACATGAGCAGATTCTAGAGAGAGTTCGGTTAACCGCAATGGCTCCAACAGGCTTGTGAATTGATTCAAGTCACCACCGTGCTGCCACACGGCTACCTGGGAACGAAGACCACTGTCCAGAAGAGGATCACGCACAGCATACACTGGTCGAGTGCTCGTCCATGCCTCGCCCGTCCAAAGCGGCAAGCTGGCAAGATCCTTTTTTAATGAATCGAGAAAGGGACCCTTGTGGGAAAACTCATCCGCAAGGTAACGCAATGTCTCGAGCACGATCGTCTGTTGGGAGGCGGTGGGCTGCGGGGAATCCCTGGCGATTTCGTTGAGCACCGCCACGCAGTCAGCAGCCGAGGGCTTTTGCACCTGAAGTGCTGGCCAGAGGTGCTCTGTGGCTGGGACAGAGGGAGTAAAGGCGCAATAGTCCCCAAAAATAGGATCGCCTCTGAGCACTTGCGATGGTGGTCGCCATCCCAAATTGGTCAGAATCAAGCCATCGTTTTCAAAAGCCCGCTGCAATGAGGGGATCGAGAGATCGTCGGACGCCCGGCCACGGTTCGTGAGACAAGCTGCCAGTGCCTGGTAGAGAACGGAAGTCTCTCTCCGAAGCAGAGCCCTATCGTCGGTATCACCCTTCCGCAGAGCCTGGAGCTTTTTCACCAGGTCGCTCGTTTTCGGATCTCCCGTCACGCCGAAAAGCTCAAGAACTCTTTGCGCTTGCTGCAGGTCTTTATGAAGATAGCCTTTCGCATGAGAGCCATAGAAAGCAACCGTTCCAGATGTCTGAAGACGAAGGGTCGTTGGCAGCGTTGGCTGTGCGTCCGCATCATCCAGCCATGGAATAGACATCGCCTGCCAGATCCAAAACGCCTTGATCGTCCCACGATCCTGCCACCCGTAATAGTCGTTGACAGCTCTCACCTCAGATGCCTCGAAGAAACGATCCCAAGCACGGTCAATTGTCGCCAACAAGGCGAGAGAACGTCGTTGACGTTGTTTCGCCTCCTCCTCTCGTGAGATACTCGTAAGAACTGCAATGAGGTCCGGGCTATAGTGATCATTGAGTGTGTACGTTGCTCTTATACGGGACAATTCATTGACTCGTGCAGAGAGATTTCCGACATGCCGGCCCAGACCACGCGGTTTGCCCCGAAAACGCCATTCCAGATCTGCATGGGGAGGGGGTGCCAGGCGGGGAGCCGTTTCAGCGCCGAGAAGCTGTAAGAAACGCTGGACACTCAGACCTGTTCGTCCAGCAGGCGGATGCAGTCTGGTGGCGTATCGTGCCTGTACCCATCTTAATCCGGGAGTTTTCCCGGCAGCCACCGCAAAACTGTCTGATCCGCTGTCCATGCTGCTCGGCAAGTACATGTTTGCGGGAGAATCATGGATCGAGAGGCGCTTCGCCTCCTCGTCAAACTGATACCCATCAATTATGATAGCCCGACCCACCCCAGGGCCAAGCTTTTCGCGCTCTTTCTGGGTCAGATCCTCAAAAGCATCCCAAATGGCCTGGAACTGCGCATCACTGAGTGGCTGCTCTAAACGCTTTCCATCCTCTCCTGCTGCGGCAAGCCTGGCAAGGACACTGGAGGTATCGTTCGCTTCGTTGATTGCCCCAGATGACCGAAGCCACTCTCTCACTTTGAGAACCTCTTGTTCATCTGTGCTGTACGCTTCATGGAGCACCTGGGCAACCCCGAGTTCTTGCGCGAGCGGCACGACACTCGTAACAAACATCCAGGGATCGTTTCGGGCAGGGGGACGCAATGCTGAACCGTCACGGATGATGACGCATGGCTTCTGAGCAAGTTCTTGCTTTAGGTTTTCATCCAGTGCGACTGCTGCAAGTGCAATCGTTTGCTGGACAGAGCGCCCACTCCTCTGAAAAAGTTCAAGAGCGCGACGCACGGAAACGGGTACTGTGAGAGCTGCCCCAGACTTTCTCCAACTCTCTAAAACCCTGCGCCATCTTCCCTTTTGATCTCGAGTGTGAAACGGCAACGTGGCTGGCAGAGTAACCAATTCAGCGATCTCCTGTTCGCTCAGAATGGGGCGAAGGGGAGGAACTTCATGGGCAAGGTGCGTCAGCGGCAAGTACGTTTCCCCTACCCGGATCTTCACTAGTCCGGGGAGCGTCTCCTGTGCGTAGCTCACCAGCATCTCTTCAAACTGAGCGACTAAGCCGGTTTCGCCGCTCTGTCTGAGAGACGCAGCAAGAGGTATGGCCTGCCACGCGACTTTGGGATCTGTTTCAAAGAGCTCAAGCACAGCAGCTTTCCAAAAATCAGCAATCAGTGACCCCAACGCGGCATTCCACTCGGTATCGGCAAGACCATGCCGATTCGTGAGCGGGTCAAACTGTGCATTGATACACGCAGCATGAGCAAAAGAAACAAGAGGGAGGCCAGCATAGAACAGACCTTTCTCAGCATCATGCAAGGCAAAAGCAACACCAAGAGGCATAGTGGAGCCACGTGCTTTGTGCGTCCGATCGACGCCTGTCGGTGGAGGTACCTCAGCAGTGTGTACACGCCATATCCTCCCGTCCGGTGCGATTGCTGTGCGTCGGCGTACAGAGGTATCCGTTCCACCAATGGTGACCCGACCAGGTGTTTGTTCTTCCCATTGCAAGGCAAGCGAATGGATTGGACTGTCCCCTGGATGAACCGTGACCCTGCCGACACTATTGCAAAATAATAAGGCAGAATCATCCCACGTTTTTGCCCACGCGATCAAGCTGTTGGCATCAAGCGAATGATCGATAAATGGAATGCGAAAAATGGTGTCGTCGGCGTCTGCGAATCCATCAGGGATGGCAAAGGGTTCTATAGCAGTCACGATGGAAGCATCGAAACGAACGTTATACGGGCCAGAATGGAGTTCAAGTGTGGAGGAGAGCGCCTGGAGCGTCATCATGCCAATACCGAAACGTCCGAGCGCTTTGTCATTGTCACGCTTGGTGGTGATCCAGGGGGTCGCAAGTGCATGGACATCACGCAGACAAAAGGGACAGCCGTTATGGGCAATGAACAAAGCATCTGGTTGAAGCAAAACACGCACATTGGTAGCCCCTGCATCATCCGCATTTTGTATGATTTCGGAGAGACCTTGAAGACGATTCCCTGAGAGCGACTCAGCCCCACTCTTGGCCCTTTCCAAGACAGCAGTGATTGTGCCAGGAAGCGATGCGAAACGGCGTTCAAAGCAACGCACTGCAGCTTGCGCTGTATCCACATCATCGGGTTCAAATTCAGGTACCGCATCCGGGTTATCAAACAGCACCTCTGCTGCGGCGATAGCGTCCCTACGCTTTGCGAGAATAGAGGTATCCAACCCCTGAGCCATTCCCTTTCATCTTGAGCAGCCGAAAACCTCAAAAGCAGGTGCTACATGCGCTCTCTAAGCCGCGCTTCAGATTGTAATAAAGCCAAAAAAGATTACTGCCACTGTCAACATAATCTCTTCCGAGAAGGCTCTTCTCTTGGGCTTTCTGGTGTTTGGGAAACTCGTGTAGCTTATTATACCATGTTCCTCATTTGCCACCATTGGCAGTTTCGACCAGTACATCCAGGCCAACTTGCTGTCAATCTCCATGGGGTACAATAGAGCCGTAAAGAACCTATTTGTCGTTAGAAATGAATAGCGAAAAAGAGTTGGGCTATGAGCATTCAAACCGTCGGCATTCTCAGCCCAGGGGATATGGGGCACGCGATCGGCGCTGTCCTGTACCAGCACCAGATGCGCATCGTCACCAATCTGCGTGGTCGCAGCGCTCGCACCGTTGCTCTGGCAAAAGCAGCTGGTTTCGACGATGTCTCCGACGATGAAACCCTGGTACGCGAGGCTGATGTGTTGCTCTCGATTCTGCCCCCGGACCGGGCCTACGTGTTGGCGGAGCGAATCGCAGACGCTCTGCGAGCCACTGGAGCTACACTGCCGTTTGTCGACTGTAATGCCATTGCTCCCCGCACGACACAGACGATTGAGCGCCTGCTCACCGAGGCAGGAGCTTGCTTTGTCGATGGCGGCATCATCGGAGGGCCGCCCCAGCCGGGGAGACCAGGGCCACGCCTCTACGTCTCCGGCCCCCGCGCCGCAGAAATAGCAGAGCTGCAAGCCTCTGGCCTGAATATCCGGGTGCTTGGCCCACAGATTGGGCAGGCATCAGGTCTGAAGATGTGTTACGCCTCCTTAACCAAAGGATTGACGGCCCTGGCGACCGAGGCGCTGGTGGCAGGGCGAACGTTAGGTCTGCAGGAGACGCTGCTGGCCGAGTTCCAGGCACTCCCACTGTTCCGGACCATCGAGCGTTCAGTTCCAGGGATGCCTCTTAAGGCCTATCGCTGGGTCGGCGAGATGGAAGAGGTTGCGCGGACCTTCACCGATCTCGGGCTTCCTGCCCAAATGCCGGAAGGGGCAGCATCCCTCTATCGCTTCGTGGAGGGAACGCTACTCGGTGCCGAAACTCCGGAACGGCGCCAGCATGGCCAGACGCTCGAAGAGGTCATCTCGATCCTGGCCTCTGCTCTCGCAGAGCAGAGGCCAGAAGATCCAACGACTTCGTGACCTGTTGGCCTCTGTTCGGTGAGGAGGGAGTGGAAGATTTCTCAGCAGATTGTAAACCTCGCTCCAGTTCCGTTCGTTCAGCCTCTCACAGACGCCAGCCAGGTGTTTCTCGGAGGAGAGTGTTATGTATAAGCGCGACCCGTGGCGAGCCACCTGGCCCAATCGGATCGCTGGTTGCGGCGCGCGACCTCGGCTGCGTGTTCCCAGTCATATGGGATCTGCACATGCTCCACCTGCCAGTCGCTCCCCCTCTTACTCAGCAGCGCATAGCGGGCGTGTGGACTGCCCGACTCCATCTCGTAGGGAATGGGGTCCTCCCAGGGATTGGCGGGCATGGTATAAGCTGGCAGGCCCACACTACCCGGATTAACGATCAGTTTCCCCCCAGGCGTCAGGTACACTGTGTGCGGGAGATGGCTATGCCCACAGAGGATGGCTGGTTGGGGAATGTCTGCCACACTGGCTTCGATCTCCCCTGTAGTTCGCAAACGAACGCCGGACGTTTTCACCTGTTCGAGCAGGTACGGCGTCCCAAACAGATCCCCATGGCAGGCAAACACGTCGCTGCCGACGACGGCTGTGTCCGGCAAGGTACGCAGCCAGTCCAGATGGGCCGGGCTGAGCTGTTGTAGGGTATATTGCCGCGCCGGGGAAAGCTCTTCCCAAAGGGAGAACAGTTCACGATCATCATTGCCGCGCACATTCACCATGTGGCGTCCGATCAGCAGATCAGCCGTGCCTGCCGGGTCAAGGGGACCAGTCAGATGATCTCCCAGATTGACAATCTGCCCGATGCCTCGCCGATCGATATCCTGTAACACCGCCTCCAGGGCCCAACGATTCCCATGAATATCGGCAATGACCGCGAGAGTCGTTGAAATGATCTTCTCTTCACGCATGATGGGATTCTTTCTTGTTGAAAGGATGGCTCAAGCACAGTATATCATAGGGCTTCTTTGTTGTGCTGCCATCCCTTTTCTTGTCCAGCATGCTCTGGTTCCTCCACCACAGATTTGGTAAGCGTGACCAAGGTGGTCTCCCGTTGGAGACCGATTCCAAAACCTTCTTCCTGAAGTGCTGGAGTGGTTTTCTTTAACTCCTCTGGCTATCCTCATTGGGCCGACAAAGGTCATTGGTTTTGCGGTCAACGCGTGCTCAATCGGTAGCGCTATACCGCACTCGCTGACCAGCTCAGAAAGTGGCTATGTGCTCCCGCGCCATGATCACGAACTGAAGCGAGAACATGCGGCCCGATCGAGTAGTGTGGATAGTGCAACGTCTGGTTCGCGCTGGCTCGCTACAGCCAGGTGACCGGAGATCCACAGGTCCATGCCGCGCGCATGCGTGCCGCGGAACTCTTTCTCCAGCGTCGCCTGTTCAAGCACCTGCGTGATGGCGAGGTGATAGCAGAGGATTTTCTCCGGTTGTGCTATCCCTGTTACTGGCATTACGATATCTTATGCGGTCTCAAAGTGATGGCGGAGGTCGGTGTTCTGGCGGATACACGCTGCCGTGAGGCGCTCGATGTACTGAAGTCCAAGCGCTTGGCCGATGGAGGCTTCCCGGCAGAGAAGAAGCACTACCGGGTCACCAATCCACGCGTGAGCGGCTATTCGTTGGTCAATTGGGGAGGCACGAGCAGAAAACGTATGAATCCCTGTAACTACGCAGGTCCCTGGCTCCCAAGCGATCGGAAAAGGAGAGCCGTTAAAGACAGCAGCCAAGGCGGCTAGCATCGAGCGACCTTGCTTGCGCATGGTGGAAAGATAACTGCGAAGG
>Ga0070740_10002438_pt1 | contig 21838 bp, 17 predicted proteins | sample Coa_R2_FD_67286 | JGI IMG/M metagenome (GOLD analysis project Ga0070740, IMG submission 67286) | Surface soil microbial communities from Centralia Pennsylvania, which are recovering from an underground coalmine fire - Coalmine... | ecosystem: Environmental > Terrestrial > Soil > Unclassified ...
GCTGGCGGTGGTGGAAACCGGCGATGAGATCGTGCTGGATGTCGGCGCCCGGAAGCTGGAATTAGCGGTACCGCAGGACGAGATCGCCCGGCGGTTGGAGCCGTTTTCAGCCGCCCGCGCCCCATTACACTTGCGGCTACGGGCGGCTGTTTCTCGATCACATTACCCAAGCCCATCTCGGCTGCGATTTCGATTTTCTGCACTATTGAAGCCCGGCGCTGGCTTTTTCCACAGAGGATCCGGACACATCGGCGGTGTGAACGGCGGGCGCAGCGAACCGGTAATTGGAATAGCTCTCATCCTCAAGGGTGTTTTCGTGAAGGAACCCCAGGGCCGAGGCGTTAACCTTCATCGTGAAGCGCTTGGGCAGCCAGACCCCGCCGGCGACCGGTTCCTGTTCCAGCATGAACCTGGTTCCCGGCCCAACCTTCGCTATCGCTCCATACAGCGTGACCGGCTGCATTACTTCCGCCTCCACGCGAACCCACTGATAGGTCGCTTTGTCGATCCAGAATTTCACGTTCATTCCGGACAGAACCTTGGCTTCGCGAGTCCGGGGCACGTAGCCGGGCCGTGGCTTGCCTTCCAGAACCCACACGGCCTTGTCGCCCATTTGCTGCTCGCCGAGCACAACGTAATCGAAGGCCTCGGAAAGCTCGGCCAGCATGGCGTGATCCCGGTTGCGATCCTCGTTATAGCTTGCCATTCGTTTCCGGCGCTCGCGGGGCGACTCGTGGCTGCGCCGGGCGATTTCTTTCTGAAGCTTCTGCTCTTCTTCCTGCGCGCGCGCCGCGGCCAGCGGATGCCCGTCTTCGGCAATCACTCTCAGATAAGGCGACCCTTCGATCATGAGGACCTGGTAGGTCTTCTTGACCATCGGGGCTCCGTTCTTGCTCTTCGCGTCGCTGCGAATGCAGGAATAGTGCGGCGCTTCCAGCCAGTTCATCTCCGCGGCCTTCACCGATCGGGCGACAATCTCGTGAGCCTCCGGAAGGGAGCCCGCCCCAGCCGCACCTCCGAGAGCCGCCCAGATAAAAAATCTGCTATACATAAACCGCCAGCGCGATTGCTAGCAAACCGGAAACCAAACCGCTGGTGCCGCGTATGTCGCTGATTCGCAGCCATTGCGGGCGCCGGAAGGGCTGAGCGGTGTTCCTTTTTACCGGCTGGATTGGCAAGATCGCCGGGGCCGTGGGGACAAGCTCGCCTGCCGTCTGACAAGATGAGACTTGCGGCGATTCCTCCAAGATTTGCTGTGGGTCGTGCTTTTGATCGCGGGGACTGCGCTGGCCGTCCGGGTCGCCTACGGTCCGTTCCGGTTCGGCGTCTCCGTGGCGAACCCAATCAACGCCGAAAGCTTTGTCGGACTTTCGGCGCTGCTGCTGCTGGTTCTCAGAAGTGCCGCGCCGCGGGCGGAACTGGCGGCAGGATGGAAGGTCCCTGCCCGGTGGGATTCCCTCGTTGTGCTGGTCTTGCTCGCCACGGGTGTCGCGGCCTGGGCCTGGAGCGCGCCGTTCCCCTTTATCGCGGACGATTACTGGCACATCTCGAACGCGCTTCACGCCACTCCGGCCTACCTGGCGCATGTGTTTATCGTACCCGCGGTAGATCATTTCTTCCGGCCTTTGGGCTACGTGGCATATTCGACCGAGGCGTGGCTATGGGGCCGGAACAGCATGGGCTGGCATTTCACTTCGCTCGCGGTCCATATCGCCAACGGCGGCCTTGTGTACAGGCTTGCCCGGATTCGCCGCCTGGCGCCCGGTCCGTCGGCCGCGGCGGCGCTCCTGTTCCTGGTCAGCGGCTCGCGGCCGGAAGCCGTGGCCTGGGTTGCGGCGCAGTTTGATTTATGGGCCGCGATGTTCTTCCTGCTCGCGCTGCTGGCGTTTGACCGTTTCGTCCGGACCCGGCAGGAGCGCTGGGAACTGGCATCGCTCGGCGCTTTACTCCTGGCGCTGCTCAGCAAGGAATCCGCGTACGTGTTTCCCCTGGCCGCCGTGGTTCTGCTAGGCGTGGATCGAGTGCCGTGGAAGCGATCCGCCCGCCTTCTGGCGCCGGCGGCGGCGCTAACCCTCGGCGTGTTCGCCTACCGGTGGCGGCTGCTGGGGGGAATCGGCGGTTACCGGACCGCGGAAACCGGGCTGCCTTTCTTCTACTCGGTGAGCCCGTTCCGCACGGCGAAGGCTCTGCTGTTGCGCCTTCCGGCGATTCTGAATTTTCCCGTGAACTGGACCCGCCAGCCTGAGTGGTGGCTGGCCGCCGCCTTCGTCGCAGCCTTGATTGCGACCGGCATTCTCGCGTGCGCGCGGCCCAACCGCCGCGAGCTTTGGTTTGCTCTCGGTCTCCTGTTGTCGTCGGCGATTCCCGTGCATCAATTCCTGCTGATCGACGCGAATCTGGAGAAATCACGGGTGGTATACCTGCCCTCGGCCGGATTTTGCCTGCTGTTTGCGGTCGTGCTGAGCGCGCTGGACCGGCGCCTTGCGATCGCCGCAGCCTCCGCGATTCTAGTTTTTCAAACCGCGGCCTTGGAGCACAATCTGCGAATTTACGGCCAGGTGGCGGCGCTCGCAGAGCGCGATTGCGCCGCGGCCGCGGCTAATCTTCGTGCGTCACCCGGCCCGGCGCTCGTCTCCGATGTACCCAACTACATCGACGGCGTCTATTTCCTGCATACCGGGCTTCGACAATGCATTGAATGGGCCTACGGAGGCCACCCCGATCACCTCTACCTGGCAATCGAGCCAGAGCCGGCGCCCCCCGATGCCCGCCGCCTGGTCTGGGATGAAAAGACCCGGGCATTAAGATGGTTGCCATGACTAACGTTTTCGTTTGCGAGGGCGTCCGTACGCCCATCGGGCGTTATGGCGGCGCGCTCTCTTCGGTCCGCACCGACGATCTGGCCGCGCACCCCCTGACCGTCTTACAGAAAAAGTTCAGCACCAGCGATTGGGAGACTGTCGACGAGGTCATTTTAGGTTGCGTGAATCAGGCGGGTGAGGACAACCGCAACGTGGCTCGCATGGCTTTGCTGCTGAGCGGCATGCCCTCCAGCGTCCCGGGCGTGACGGTGAATCGTTTGTGCGCCTCCGGAATGGAAGCCGTGGCCGCCGCCGCCCGCGGCATTGCGGCCGGCGAGATTTCGCTGGCCATTGCCGGCGGAGTCGAAAGCATGAGCCGCTCTCCGTTCGTGATGCCCAAGGCGGCCAGCGCATTTTCCCGCGTCGCCGAGATTTACGACACGACCCTGGGCTGGCGTTTCATCAATCCGCGGATGCAGGAAAAGTACGGGACCGATTCGATGGCGGAAACCGGAGAAAACGTCGCAGCCGCGCACGGGATCGACCGCCAGTCGCAGGATAAGTTCGCTCTGCGTTCCCAGCAGAAGGCGGCCGCGGCGCAGAAGGCCGGATTCTTCGCGGAAGAGATCGCCCCGGTGGCCATCCCCGGGCCCAAGGGTTCGGTCAAGACGGTTTGCGAAGACGAGCACATCCGCCCGGACACCACGCTCGAAGCTCTCGCGAAATTGCCCACGCCCTTCCGGGCGAATGGCACCGTCACAGCAGGTAATGCATCAGGCATCAACGACGGCGCCTGCGCGATGTTCATCGCCTCTGAAGCCGCAGCCTCGCGATTCGGGCTGACGCCGGTGGCCCGGGTGATGGGCGCATCGTCGGCCGGAGTCGAGCCGCGCGTGATGGGCATCGGCCCGATTCCCGCCATTCAAAAGCTGCTCTACCGGTTGAAGATGGATATCGGCGCCATCGACTTTTGGGAGCTGAACGAGGCGTTCGCGGCGCAGGCTCTGGCCGTCACGCGGGCTTTCGGCCTTCCGGACGAATGCGAAAAAGTCAATCCCAACGGTGGGGCGATCGCGCTCGGCCATCCCTTGGGAATGAGCGGCGCCCGCCTGGTGTTGACCGCTACGCACCAGCTTCAGCGCACCGGCGCCCGTTATGCGCTGGCCTCGATGTGCGTGGGAGTGGGGCAGGGCATGGCGGTGCTGCTCGAGCGTGTCTGACCGCCGGCGCGGGTGAAATAGATGCATCCGCCCGGACTCTAATCTGCATGCGATTCAGACGCAGGGAATCCGCGTGGAAGAACATTCTGGCCGGCGCCGCCGCGGGATTCGCCGCCAGCATCGCCATGACCAGTTTCAAAACGCGTTGCAGACGGTTTCGAACCATCCGCGCCATCGTAACGAGGAGCGCGCGAGTGTGAAGGCCGCGGAAGCAGTCTGCCGGCGCCTCGGCGTTAGGAAACTGGACCGCGACCAGAAGAAGGCCGCGGCGCTCGCGGTTCACTACGCGCTCGGGACCGCGGCCGGCGCGCTGTATGGCGCGATCTCCAAATCCCTGCCCCAGGCGCGGTTGGGATTCGGCAGTGCATTCGGGGCCGCGGTGTGGGCGGTGGTTGATGAAATCGCCGTCCCGGCGCTGAGTTTCGCGAAACCCGCGCTCCAGTATCCGCTCTCCACGCACGCCCGCGCGCTGGCTTCGCATCTCGTGTATGGCGTGACGGCCGAGGCGGTTTCGCGCGGTGTTCGCGCGCTGGCTGCCTGACTGGTTTTGCTCGCCGTACCTCTGCTGCGCGCCTCGCTGCATGCAATGGCGCCATTTTCTCGCTCGAAATTATGATTGACGCCTTCCTCCGGCAGGTATAGACTCTCTCGAAAAAGGTTGTCTCGACCAAAGGCATGGAGGACTTACCGATGAAGTGGCTACGAATTAGTGTCTCAACCCTCGCCCTGGCCCTTGGCGCGTTTGCGCAAAGCGACCGCGGAACCATTACCGGCACGGTAAGCGATCCGGCGGGCGCCGTGGTTGCGGCCGCTCCAGTCGAAATTAAAAATACCGATAACGGAGCCGTGTACCAAGCGGCGACCTCGGCCACGGGAAACTACACGCTCTCGCAATTGCCGGTCGGCTCATATGAGCTTTCTGTCACGGTGCCGGGATTCAAAAGGTTCGTGCGCAAGAACATTACGGTGAACGTCTCGGAAACCTATCGCGTGGATGTCGTGCTCGAGGTGGGATCGGCGGCGGAATCGGTTACGGTGACCGAGGCGGCTCCGCTGCTCAAGACCGAAAGTGGCGAGCTGAGCCACACGGTGAACGTCAACACGATGGACAACCTGCCGGTGATGTCGATCGGCGCTTCGGCCGGCGCCTCCGGCATCCGCAATCCGTACGCGGTGGTGCAGTTGCTGCCGGGCAGCACCTATGCCCCTGACGTAGACATCCGCATCAACGGTATGCCGGCGAATACGCAAGCGATGCGGATTGAAGGCCAAGACGCCACCAACGGGTGGTACTCCGCGCAATCGCAAACTCAGGGCAGTGTGGACGCGATCCAGGAATTCGCCGTGCAGACCAGCAACTACTCGGCGGAATACGGCCAGGCAGGGGGAGGCCTGTTCAACGTCACCATGCGCTCCGGCACGAATCAGTACCACGGCGGCGCATACGAATACTTCGTCAACGAAGCGCTCAACGCCGGGACGCCCTTCACCGATGACCGGAAAGGGCATCTCCTTCGCCCCCGGCAGCGCCGCAACGATTGGGGCGTCCTGTTCGGTGGCCCCGTGTGGATTCCGAAAGTTTACAACGGTCACGACAAGGCTTTCTTCTTTTTTAACTTCGAGCACTTCGGCGAGACGACGATTACCAATAACGTCAGCACCACCGTTCCCACGGCGGCCTACCGCAGCGGCAATTTCGGCCCAGCGCAGACCTCGAAGACCTTGATTACCGATCCGGTGCTCGGCGTGGTGAAGGAAAACACGATCTTCGACCCCGCCTCGGATTACGTGGTCAATGGGCTGCGGTATCGCAGCGCTTTCCCGAACAATGCCATTCCGTCGAACCGGCTCGACCCGGTGGCCGTGGCCATTCAAAATCTGATCCCCATGCCGCTGGGTCCCAATGCCAATGCCGTGGTCAACAACTATCAGCCGACGTATTCGAACCCGAAGTATACTTTGATTCCGTCCGTGAAGGGCGATTATCAGATCGGGCCGAAATCGAAGATCTCGGGCTTTTGGTCGCTAAACCGGCAGGACAACCCCAATAATGGACTTCTTCCGCCGCCGATCCGCAGCAGCCAGCCCCGCCTCATCAATTCGAACACCTACCGCCTGAACTTCGATCAGACCCTGACGCCGACGCTGTTGCTGCATTTCGGCGCGGGATTAGTCACCACCCGGATCAACGACCACAGCGACCGGTTCGACTCCGCCAAGGAGCTTGGACTTACCGGAACGTACTCGACTCTGTTCCCCGTCATTGGCGCCGTGGTCGGCGCCGCTAACTCAACTCTGCTGGGCAATCAGGGCGGCATGGGCGCCACTATGGGGCCAGGCAATCAGATCCACCTGATCTACCGCAAGCCCACAGGCAACACCAGCCTGACCTGGGTTCACAACAACCACACCTTCAAATTCGGCGGCGAAACCATGGTAAACGGCTATCAGATCTTCCAGGAGACCTACACCGACGGCTGGCTCAACTTCAGTCCCAATGAAACCTCCGTGCCGGCGTTAAATGGGATATCGCTCAACGGCGGCAGCGCGGGCTACCCCTACGCCAGCTTTCTGTTGGGGGCCGTCGACAACGGATTCCTGGCCGTGCCGGTGCATAATCACATGGGAGCGCATGCGATCTCGGCGTTCGCTCAGGACTCCTGGAAAGTCAGCCGGCGGCTGACTCTTGACTACGGCCTGCGCTACGACTTCTCCACGTATTTGAAGGACGGCGCCGGCTACTATCTGATCTTCTCACCGTCCACGCCCAATCCAAACGCCGGCGGAAGACTCGGCGCGATCATCAGCGAAGGCTACGGACCTGGGCGCTGCAATTGCGCATATTCGAAGAACTACCCCTTCGCGTTCGGCCCCCGCATCGGCCTGGCGTACCAGGTCACGCCGAAGACAGTGCTGCGCGTCGGCGCAGGCGTATCGTATTACAAGACGGATAACAACAATCTCGGTTTATCCTCGGTTTCCCAGTTCCAATACCAGACCGCCTCCTTCGGCGACCCGGCGTTTATTATGCGCAACGGCATGCCGTATAAGCTGACGTTTCCGAACTTCGATCCTGGCCAGGGCCTGAATCCGGGCCAGCTAGGGTCGGCGCCGCAGGAGCAGGACCAGAACGCAGGCCGGCCAGCGCGCCAAATCCAGTGGAGCCTGGGCATCCAGCGCGAGATCACGCGGAACCTGATCGTCGAGGCGACTTACGTCGGCAACCGCGGCGTCTGGTGGAATGCCGCCGGCCTGATCTGCACCAATTGCATCATGCAGTCTACTCTGGCGCACTTCGGCCTGGATGTCACAAATCCGAATGATCAAAAGCTGCTGGCCTCGCCGATCTCGTCGGCTCTGGCCGCATCGCGCGGCTTTTACGCGCCCTATCCCGGGTTCCCTTCCGCCGCGACGGTCGCGCAGGCTCTGCGGCCTTTCCCGCAATTCGGCAACATCACAAACTGGCACTGGGTGCCGGATGGCGATACCTGGTATGAATCGCTCCAGACCAAAGCCACACAGCGCTTCTCGCACAACCTGGAGTTCTCCTCCGCGTTCACCTGGGCCAAGCAGCTCACCTCGGGCGTCGAGGACGATTTCGGCCGCGGCGGCGGGGTCATTATCAACGACGCCTTCAACCGGCGCAATCAGAAAGCCCTGTCCGTGTTCGACCAGCCGTTCCAGTTCGTGTTCTCCGGCAGCTACACGACGCCTTCGTTTAAAGGCCGCAATTCGATTCTCGGCAACCAGGTCTTTTCGTGGATCGCTCGCGACTGGCAACTGGGCGCCCTGCTGCGATACGGCAGCGGCACGCCGATCGCCTCACCCACGGCGCAAAATAGTCTCGCCACTTACCTGTTCCAGAGCACGCTGTTCAATCGGGTGCCGGGCGTGCCCTTGTTCACCCAGGACCTCAACTGCCACTGCTTCGATCCCAACAAGACCTTCGTTCTGAATCCCGCCGCGTGGTCGAACCCTCCCACGGGGCAGTGGGGGACCGCGGCCGCCTATTATAGCGACTACCGCTATCAGCGGCGGCCCGTGGAGAACCTCTCCCTGGGACGGCTTTTCCGGATTACGGAGCGAGCCTCCTTGCAGATTCGCGCGGAATTCACGAATATTTTCAACCGCACCGAAATGCAGAACCCGAGCGCGACCAACGCGCTGGCCTCGCAACTGCGCAACGCCGCCACCGGGCAGACCATTTCCGGCTTCGGCTACATCACGACGGCCACCACCTTCTCCGCGCCCCGTCAGGGCCAGATTGTCGCGCGCTTCCAGTTCTGAGGTAGACTACAGCAGGCGGGTCCGCGCCCGCCTGCTTGCCATGCAACTACGCCAGTCGCTGAAGATCATCATGGCCGGGTACGTGTCCTGTCTCGCGGCCGAAGTGGCGATTGCGTACTGGATCGCCGCCTCGCCCAGCGTGGGGATTCCCTTCTGGGTCCCGATGCTCGTGCCAGCCGTTCTGGCGCTGTTCGTGGCCATCCGGCACATCCGGCGCCGCATGACGAAGATCACGGTGCTCACCGACAAGCTGCGCTACGAATCGGGCTTGTTCTCGAAAACCACGCGCACGGTGGAACTGATGAAGGTTCAGGACGTTCGTGTGGACCAGAGCCTTGGCCAGCGCCTGTTTAACGTCGGCAACATTTCTCTTGAAACCGCGGGCGGATCCAGCCGCATCGTGATGGAATCGATCGACCGCCCTCAGGAAGCCGCCGACCACATTCTGGCTCTGGCCCAGACCGCCGCCAAATCCTGAGCCTTGGGGCGTGGTACGCGCTGGCTCACCAGCTCCTGCCCGAGTTACTTCCGCGGCGTAAGCTTGATCACCAGCGCCGTGAAGCTTTCCCCTGGCCCGACCTGGAACTGGTGCACAACGTTGGCAGGTACGTAGAGGATGTCTCCCGCCGCGATCGGGTATTTCTTTCCCCCGTCGATGGCCTTGCCGCGCATCTCTCCCTCGGCCGTTGATCTGCCTTCGATCATCGTGCCGCCCACCACCACTGTCCCCGAGCCTTCGCGGATAATCAGCAGGTCGGCCAGATTCTCGTGCATTTCCGCTTCGCCCGGGCCATTTCGGAATGCCACGAAGGCCGAATCCATCATGCGCTCGGTGCCCAAGTGGCGGTCGGGATTGAGCTTGGCGTTCGCGGACTTGTCCATGTCCTTGAGCTTGGCCGCACTCCAATAGACGGCCTCGGCCGGATCGGCCGCGTACACAACGAGCCCGCAGATCATAAGCGCCAGGGTTTTCATCGCAGCGCCAGTATACATCGGCGGCCGCCCGCGCGCATCGCGCCCGCTTCAGGCCCCCGGCGCGCCCGATTCGGCGAACAGCATCCCTAGCAACTCCCGATGCGCCAGAAAATTCGGCACGATGTAATCAGCCCCCACGCCGATCAGCCGCCGGCGCTTCCAGTCATCGACCTCCACGCACTCCGGCTCGCGCGTGGCGACGCCGACAGCGGTGCCCCCCACCAGCTTCACTTCTTCGATTTCCACGTAGCCATCGCCGAACACCAGGATCTCCTCGCCCCGCACGTCGGTCTGCGAAAGAATTCTTTGGATCAGAATCTTTTTGGAAAAGCTCTTATAGTCGTCCTGCGCTCCGTAGACGCCGCCATCGAAATACCGGGCTACGTCCAGCAGCCCGGCTTCTTCCCGCATGTAGACCTCGTCGGTTCCGCTAGCCAGGTACATCTTCAGGCCGAGTTCGCTGAGTCCCTCCAATAGTCCTCTCGCGCCTGGGACCAGGAAGTCGTGCGGCGATGCCTGGCCGCTGCGCAGCGCCTCAACCCGCCCGCGAATTTTGACCCATAGGCGGTCGAGATACATTTTCTTGTACTCGCGCGGATCCCGGGCGCGGCCGCCGCGCCGCGCGACGTGATCCGCGAACTCCATCATCTGGTATATCGTTTCCTTGCCGGTCAGCCGCCACACGAACTCCTCCACGAGCGAGTAGAGTTCTTGTTCGGATTCTCCGGTCTTCAGATCCAGCAGGATCTCCACCATCATCGGCACCATCACATCCACCCACCCGGAGCGGATCAACGAAAGCGTGCCGTCAAAGTCGAAGAGAGCCGCCCGCGCCCGGACCGGGCGCGATCCGGGCCTTACATGTTCAATCATCTTGGATTTTGATTCGCCGCTCGAACCTGTTAATTCTTCTGGAGCAGCTCCTGAATCTTGGTTCTTTCCTCGGAAGACGGATTGTTCCGCATGGCCGTCAGCAGTTCCGCCCGCGCCTTTGACTTGTCGCCCTTTTGCAGCAGCGCCATCCCGAAGTGATAGTGATACGTCGCATTGGACGGCTGCTGGGCGACGAGGTCCCCGAAAATCTGGACCGCTTCTTCCGGAAGGTTCTTCTTGATATAGATCCAGCCCAGCGTATCAGCGACGTCGGGCGAGGCCGGCAGCTTCTGGCGAGCCTTCTGCGCCATCGTTAGCGCCTGATCCAGATCCTGGCCCCGCTCGGCTTTAATGAATGCGAGATTGTTCAGCGCGACCGGCTGGTCCGGTTGCAGGCGCAGAATCTGCTCATAGATCGGCTCCGCCTGATCACGGCGCCCGGTTCCGTCCATCAACAGTCCGAGTTGTAGCAGAGAGTTGGGATCGTTGGGAGCGTTCTGGCTGGCTTGCCGGTAAGCGTTGATCGCCAGATTCAAATCGCCTTTCAGCCGGTACGTCTCGCCCAACCTCAGCCACAGGTCCGCCGAAGTGGGGCTCTGTTGCACCAGGGTTTTGAAAAGTTCGATCGCCTGATCGTACTTTTGCGCCCGCACTTCCAGATTCGCCAGCCCCAGCTTGAGATCCCGCCGCTCCGGTTCCGCCTGGATGGCCTTCTGCATCTCCGCCAGGGCCTGATCCATATGCTTCTGGCTGGCCAGCGTTTCCACCACGCCTACCAAGCCCCGGAAATCGTGCGGATTGGCTTTGTGCAGATCCGAAAAGATCTGTTCGGCCTGCTTGTAGTCCTTCTGCTGCCACGCCAGGTAGCCTACCTGGAAACGGGCATCCACGTTCTGCGGATACGTCTTGGTGATAAACGCCAGCTCCTCGCGAGCCTTGTCTTGCTCGCCCAGCGCCAGCAAGGCCGTGGATCGCACCAGGTGCCCCTGAAGATTGTTCGCGTCCACCGCGATCAAGTCGTCCGCGGCCTTCAGGGCTTTTCCGCTATCGCCACGGTTCATATAGAGGCGCGCCAGAACCTCGCGCGCCACCACGAAGTCCGGCCGCAACTTGATCGCTTCTTCCAATTGCAGGCGCGCTTGTTCGAGATCGTTCTTGGCCAGCAGCGCCCGCGCCAGGTTGAACCTCAGCAGATGATTGTTCGGCGTCTTCGCCACCAGCGCTTGCAGATCGTTCACCGCATTGGTGATCTGCTGCTGATCGCCCGAGCTCAGCATCAAGGCCGCGCGCATCGCGATCGCGTCGGCGTCCTTACTGTTCTCCTTGAGGATGTCCGCGATCAGTTGGTTGGCTTCCGGCAGCTTATTCGTGGTCGCAAACAACTCCACCAGCCGCTTCTGGTAGATGGCCTTGTCCTTCGGGAACGCCTTGATGCCGGCCTCGTACTCGTCCTGCGCATGGTCGAACTCGCGCAAGCGGAACAGGAAGAAATCCCCGGCCAGCAGCCGTCCTTCCGGAAACTCCTTTTCGTTGGAGAGCTTCTGAATCACGGCATCCATCTGCGCGCGCTGTTTGGTGACGTAGTAGTGCGCCGCGAGCTGGATCATGTAGGAGGCATTTTTCGGATTATTGGCGACCTTCAGTTTCAGCAGCTTTTCCCCATCATCGGAACGATTCTGCCGCGTGTACGCGTAGTACAACAGATCGTACATGGGGGAGTACGATTTGTTGCTGTCGATGAGCTGATACGCGAGTTTTTCCGCTTCCGGAAACTGGTTATCCAGCGCGAGCGCCTGGAAGTACGATACGACCAAGTCCGGCTGGAGCGGCTTGGCCGCATTCGCCGCGGCGAACTCCTTGATGGCGTCCTTGGGGTTATTCTGAAGCAGGAGAACCTGCCCCTGCAACCGGTGCCCGTCGAAGGAATCCGGCTTCTTCGCCAGGATCTGGTCCGCCAGTTCCTTCACGCTGTTCTGAAGATCCTTGGCGTGCTTCTGGTCCTGAAGCGAAGCCAGCAGGTACAGATCCGCCAGCTTGGCCGCGGCATCCAGGTTATCGGGCTGGAGACTGGTGGCGCGCCGCAGATTCTGCGCCGCGTCGCCATAGGCCGCCAGCTTCAGATCCGTCAATCCGAGCCGGTACCAGGCCTCCCCGAACCGGAGGTCCTGTTTCAGCGCGCTGCGGTACATGATGGAGGCTTCTTTGTATTTTTCCCGCGCGAAGAACTTGTTGCCGTTCTCCAGATATCTTTGCGCCCTTACTTTGGGATCGCGCGTACAACCGGCCAGCGCGAGCAGGAAAAGAGACAAAAATATCAAGTACTTCCGACTTACCATAAATTCTCCGGTTTCTATCACTTCAACACAAACGCGCCCACCGGCGCAACGGGCAAGCCCTGCGAAACGAAGGGCGCGAATTCAGCGCGCGTAAATCACGCGAGTCTCACAGATCCGGTCATGGAGAGAGCGTTTCTCCGGGTCGAAACCCGCCATAACATAACCGATCATAAAGATAATCGCGCTAAGCCACATGGCGAAATACCTGCCGACCGCCTGAATCGGGGTTAACAGAGCGCCATCGGCGGCCCGCACGATCTTCAGCCCCAGCGCCATCTTCCCCGGAGTTGCGCCGCGCGTCGAAACAAAATAGGCTTCATAAGCCACGCCGATCGCGATCTGAATGGTAAAGCCCAGGCTCGCGGCTCCCAGGATGATTGGAAGCGCGGCGATCGCCGCGCCCGGATCATTCGCGATTCGTAGCCCTGCGCCACCCAGTCCGAACGCGAGCGCCAGCGGTATCCGGATAATGGTCCCCACAATTCCAAGGATGATCCAGTCGATCACTCGTGCGATGAACCGGGCCCAGAAGCCTCCGTAATGCCAGCCGGCCGGCGCCGCGTATCCTGGCGCCGCATAGCCGGGAGCCTGATAGCTAGGCGGTGGATATCCCGGCGGTGGGGCCCCTCCGGGAGCAGATCCAGGCGGCGCAAACGAGCCGCTTGCCGCCCCCGGCATCCGCTGCATTACGATCGGCCGGCAGGCGCTGCATACCGCGGCAGTTCCCACCATGGTCAGCTCGGAGGCCGCAAACGGACGTCCGCATTCGGAGCAATACCGCGTCTCCGCCGGCGCGCCCGATGCCGGTGGCGGCGCGGTCGCCACGGTTCCGCCGCGAACTGCGGCGTGCGGCTGCCAAGTTGCCATTCCTTCCCGCCACACAAGAGTGTCATCTTTTACTTTTCCTTGTCTGACGAGTTCATCCAGCGCTGCGTCATCCACCGGACCCTTTTGCTGGCCCCCTTCCGCGTAATACCAAGCCATAGGGCACCAGTGTACTCCTTTTGGCGATCACAATCCGCAAATAAATCCAGCGCTGTTTGCCACGCGGCCCACGTCTCGCCGCCACAGTCCGATAGCATGTGTGGTTCAAAAAAAAGGCCTCCGCCACGTTACTGCCGGACGGAGGCCTGCTCTGGTTGGTGCTCTGTCTAGGAGGGAAAACTCGTTACTGAAAACCTAAGCATGTCCTCGCTTACGGCGCCGCGGTCACATGCGCACGGCGGTTGCGCTGCCAGCACTGTTCCGTCTCCTCCGTGCACACCGGCCGTTCCTTGCCGTAGCTGATAAGAGTGAGTTGAGCGCTGGGTATCCCCATGGACGTGAGAAACTCTTCGACGGCTTTCGCCCGCCGGTCCCCCAAGGCAAGGTTGTATTCCTCCGATCCACGCTCATCTGCATGACCTTCGATGAGCAACTTCTGGGAAGGATAATGCGAAAGAATCTCTTTGATGACGTTCACGTCATCCTTGAGCGCCACGCTCGCGTCCGAGCGGATGGTGGCCTTGTCGAAGTCAAACAGCGCATCCTCGAGGCGCGCCAAGCTCTGATCGAGCCGGAACCGTTCCTCGGCTGTCGGCCGATCTCCGCGAGTCTGCGTGGGAGCCGTGTTGCGGGCCGTAGTGGATGGCGTGGGGGTGGGTTTCGGCGCGGGCGTCCGGGCCGGAGTGGGCGTCGACGCGACCGGGGCCGCCGGAGGCGGGGTATTGGCCGCAACCGGGGCGTGCTTCGAGCAGGCGGCCGAACCTAGCATCAACGCCGCCGCACTAATCGGGAAAATCAGGTGTTTCATAAACCTCTGCACTCGGTTGTTTCTGCTCTTCCAGTTAACCGCGCCCGGCGCCTCCCATAACATCCTGTTGGGACGGTATTTTTTAAGATTTTCAAGGCGTTAGACTGGAAATCAAAATGGTCATTCCTACCAAATTTGGTGGACGGCGGCTGCTGCTGGCAGGTTTCGGCGGGTTGATTCTTTTGATGCTGGTGGCGGGCATCGATGCCGTTGTGATCCTCCACCAGATTCGAACCAGCGATACCGAGGAACGCAATCTCTACCTCCGCCGGGCGACGGCCCTCGACTGGGTCCGCACGGGAATCTACCAATCCGCTATCGTTTTACGCGCTTACCTCCTGGCGGACAACGCCAGCCAGGCCGCCACTCAGCTCGAACAGTGGAGACAGGCGAAAAACAGCACGGAGCAGGCACTGAGGGAATGCGCAACGGTTCTGGACCGCTCCGATACGCCCCAGATGCAGGCGCTTAAGTCCGAAATAGAGGATTACTGGCGGCTACTCGACTTTTTGACCACCATTCCGGAAAAGGACCGGCGAATGCTCGGGGGGGAATATCTCAACCGCGAGGTGGTCCGGCGCCGCGGCGCGACTCTGGACCTTGTTGATAGGATTGACAAAATGAATGCGCGGCAGATGGCCGCGGGCGACGTGGTGTTGAATCGCACCTATGACCGGCTGCGCCTCCGGCTGGTCGCGATGGTCAGCGTCACGATTCTCGTGGGAGTTCTGCTGGCTGCCTACACCATCCGCCAGACGCTACGGCTCGAAAATGAGCTCGAACAGCGCTACAACGAGGGTGTCCGCGCCCAACAGGAACTGAAGGAGCTTTCCGCCCGCCTGGTATCGGCCCAGGAAGAGGAGCGCCGGGCCATATCCCGCGAGCTTCATGACGAAGTGGGCCAGTCGCTTTCCGCGCTGTTGATGGAGGCCGGCAATGCCGCCCGCGTCCCGGATACCGCGGAGGTTCGCCGGCATGTGGATTCAATCAAGAAGCTGGCCGAAGCCAGCGTTCAGGTAATCCGGAATATGACGTTGTTGCTGCGCCCCTCCATGCTCGATGATTTCGGCCTGGTGCCGGCGCTCGAATGGCAGGCGCGCGAAATATCGAAACGCACCGGACTGCGTGTGCAGGTCGCCGCGGAAGATTCGGCCGGTGACCTTCCGGACGAGCTCAAAACCTGCATTTATCGCGTGGTGCAGGAAGCGCTGCACAACTGCGCGCGCCATTCCCAGGCCAAGTCCGTTAGAGTGGTGGTGGAGCAGGAGCGCTCCAAGATTCTCCTAACCGTGGAAGATGACGGCCGGGGTTTCGATGTGCGCCGGACCCGCGGCCTGGGCCTGATCGGGATGGAAGAACGCGTGAATCACCTCGGTGGAGTCTTTCAGGTTCGCTCCGCGCCTGGAAGCGGGACCCGAGTCGCCGTGGAGTTGCCTCTTGCAAGTTAGTTCACCTACGACCCAAATTCGAATCCTTTTGGCCGACGATCACACCGTCATGCGCAGCGGCCTGCGCCTGCTGCTGGAGCGCCAGCCGAATCTGAAGGTGGTCGCCGAGGCGGCCGACGGCCGGGAAGCCGTCGCCATGGCCACCGCCGAGAAACCCGACGTGGTGGTGATGGACATCGCCATGCCGCATCTGAATGGGGTTGAGGCCGCGCGCCAGATCGTGAATCAGCGCCCGGAGACGGCCGTCGCCATCCTCAGCATGCACAGCGACGAGAGCTACGTCATCCGCTCGCTCAAGGCGGGCGCGCGCGCGTATCTCTTGAAAGATTCGGCCGAGGCCGATCTGCTGGAGGCCATCCGCGCTATCTGCGAAGGCAAGAGCTTTTTCAGTCCCGCGGTCCGCAGGATTTTAAAAGAAGATTACATGCACCAGCTCGAAGAAATGGGCGCTGAGGACAGCTATGAACTGCTCACCACCCGCGAGCGCGAAGTGCTGCAACTGGTGGCCGAGGGCAAGAGCAACAAGGAAGTCGCTAACCTGCTGAACCTCAGCCTCTATACCGTCGAGACCCACCGCACCCACATCCTGCAAAAACTGAACCTGCACAGCGTCCCGGAGCTGATCCTGTACGCCGTGCGTAAGGGCATTATCAGCTAGAGAGTACGAGTCCGGATCGCCCGGGCGGCGGACTTTCGTCGCTATGTCCCTCCGGCACCAGCCCGGATCGTTCGGCTTCCTGTTTTCTTAATTTGCACGGGCACGCTTATGGCCATGGGCATGAGATTCCGGCAGCCGCGGCGATGACGCGTCGTCCGGAAGTCGATCAGGAGGCGGCCGTGGTTCGCGCCTTCGACAGTTCGTGGGAGACCCAAGGGCCAGCCGCCGCAAGTTTCCGCCCTCAAACCAATCCCGCGCGCTGGAGCAGCGCATTCGGGTCGGGATCGCGTCCCATAAACGAGCGGTATAGCTCGGCGGGATCTTCGCTGTCGCCGCGGGCCAGAATTTTTTCGCGGTACTCACGGCCCACGCGATGGTTGAAAACGCCCTCCTTGCGGAAGCGAGTGAAGGCATCCGCATCCAGAACTTCCGCCCATTTGTAGGAGTAGTAGCCCGCGCCATAGCCCACCGGGCTCGCGAACAGGTGCGTAAACGACGCGAGCATGGCGTGCTCCGCAGGCAGCGGCGCAGGCGAGAACCGCTGTAAAATCTCGCGCGAATACGCGATCACGTCGCCCGAGCCGTCCCATTCGCGGTGCAGCGCTAGATCCACAAAGCCGAACCCCAACTGGCGCATCTGCGCGTTCGCGGCGCGGAAGGTTTTCGCGCGCTTCATCTTCTGGAACAGCTCTTCGCCGATCGTTTCGCCGGTCTCCCAATGGCGCGCGAACACGTCCAGAGGTTCGCGCTCCCAGCACCAGTTCTCCATAATCTGCGAGGGCAGTTCGACGAAATCCCAGGCCACATTGGTGCCGGCGAGGCTGCGCACTTCCACCTGGCTCAACAGGTGATGCAAGAGATGGCCGAACTCGTGGAAGATCGTCTCGACTTCGCGGTGGGTGAGCAGGGCGGGCTTGCCGTCCACAGGCGGAGTCAGGTTGCCGCAGATCAGGCCGAGATGCGGCTTGTCGTGCGCCGGATTGCCGGTGATGAGCGCGTCCATCCACGCTCCGCCGCGCTTGTTTTCCCGCGGATACCAGTCGGCGTAAAACGAGCCCAGGTGCTGATTCGTGCCGGCATCGTGGACGGCGCAGGTGCGAACCCGGGAGTCCCATGCGGGCACCCCTTGTTCTTCCACCACCCGGATGCCGAGCAAGCGGCCGAAAATATCGAACATCCCGGCGCTGACGCGCTCCAACGGAAAATACGGCCGCAGCGCTTCTTCGTCGAAATCGTAAAGCGCGGCGCGCTGCTTTTCGGCCCAGTAGCCGATATCCCAAGGCTCCAGCTTTGCGCTTGCGAACTCCTCCAACTCACGGTTTTCTTCGCGGAAGCGCTTTTCGGTTTTCGCGCGGAGGTCCTCGAGAAACTCCTGCGCATGCGCTCCGGTGTGGGCCATGCGATCCTCCAGCACCAGGTCCGCAAAGTCACGGAACCCGAGCAGCCGGGCTCTCTCTTTGCGCAGCCCCAGGATGCGAACGATCAGGGCAGTGTTGTCATGGGCGGCGCCGCCCGGGCCGCACGGCGTCGCCCGGGTAGCGTAGGCGCGATACATGCGCTCGCGCACCGCCCGGTCGTCGAGATACGTCATGACCGCCATGTAGCTGGGCGCTTGCAGAGTGAAGCGCCAGCCCGGCTGGTTCTTCGATTCGGCCGAAGCGCGCGCCATGGCGATGGCGGCCGGAGGCAGACCCTTCAATTGAGTTTCATCGGTGAGGACCAGCTCGAATGCGTTGGTTGAATCCAGAACATTTTCAGAGAACCTCGTCGTGGCCTCCGCCAGGGCGATGTCGATTTCCTTCAGCCGCGCTTTGCCCGCCGCGTCCAGATCGGCCCCCTGCCGCTTGAAGGAGTCGATGGTCTTGGTCAGAAATCGCTTCATCGTACCGGTGAGCGCGCGACCTTCCCCGGTGGCGGCGTAACGCTTGATCGCCTGCCACAGAGCGTCATTGAGCGGGATGCTCGAATAGAACGCGCTGACGTCCGGCTGGACTGCATTGTACGCCGCCCGCAGGGCAGGCGTGGTGGCCACCGCTTCCATGTGCCGCACGACGTTCATCGCGTAATCGAGGCGTTCCGTCATCGTGTCGAGCGCATGCAGCGGCCGCGGCGATGCGATGGCCGCCTCCAGCCTGGCGGCCGCGTCCGCCAGAAGCTGCTCCATCGCCGGCTCGACATCGGAGGCCTGGATTTTGTCGAACGGCACGCGGAATTGAATTTCGAGGAGAGGATTCGTCACCCTATTAGGAATAGCGCAGTGATGCCGAGTAACGCGGCGCCGGAACCGTACGCCTGCCACACCAGAAACCGCGGATCGTAGAGGCCATAGAAGACCATCGCCGCCGATACCAGCATTAACCCGCCGATCACCGCCCGGGTCCGCGGCCTGCCAAAAAATTGAATCGACAACAGCGCGACCGTCACGGCAAACAGCGTCCATTTCGCGAAGCTGGCGCTGCGGATGGCGTTGAGCATCCGGGGGCTGGTGACGCTCAGGGGCAGATCCAGGATTTGCAGAATCGCGAGATCCTCCAGAACGTCGAACAGTCCGGTGGCCACCGCCGTGATGATCGCCGCGATACCGGCCGCGCGCCACCACCCCTCGCTCCGCATCAGCAGAACGCCCAGCAGCACGAATAAGGCGGTATAACTCGGGATAAAGCCGAAGTCGAGGTACTGCTTGAAGCGCATCACCTCGCGGTCCGCGCTGGGCGCATCGCCGAGGATATCGTCCAGCTCGACCAGGTTCCGAACCACTTGCAGCGCGACGCCCGGATCCGAGATCCCGCGCGGCGGCTTGGATGCGTTCGTGAAATTGGGCTTGCCCCCCAGCAGAATCCCGAACACCAGCGCTATCAGAGTGCATGCGCCCGCGGCGCGCTCCAGGCGTTTGCGCAAACGTACCGCTCCGGCGTTAGGCGAGAAGCCGCGCGGCATCGCAAGCGAAATAGGTTAGGATAATGTCGGCGCCCGCGCGCCGGATTGCGGTAAGCGACTCCATCATGGCGCGTTCATGCTCCAGCCAGCCGCGCTCGATCGCAGCCATCAGCATGCTGAATTCGCCGGAAACCTGATAGGCCGCCAGGGGCACTGGAAAGCGTTCGCGAGCCTGGCGGATCAGGTCGAGATACGGCATCGCGGGCTTCACCATCAGCATGTCCGCGCCTTCTTCGAAGTCCAGGTCCATTTCATGCATGGCTTCGCGCGCGTTCGCCGGGTCCATCTGGTAGCTGCGGCGGTCGCCGAACTGCGGCGCCGATTCCGCCGCCTCCCGAAAAGGTCCGTAGAACGCCGACGCGAACTTGGCCGCGTAGGCCAGAATCGCGGTCTTCTGAAACCCGTGCGCATCGAGCGAGTGGCGGATCGCCGCCACGCGGCCGTCCATCATGTCCGAGGGCGCGACAATATCGGCTCCGGCGCGCGCGTGCGTAACCGCCGCCTCGGCGAGCCAGGCCAGCGTGGCATCGTTATCCACGTCGCCGTCCACCACCTTGCCGCAGTGGCCATGGCTGGTGTACTCGCAGTTGCACACGTCGGTGATCACCAGCAGATCCGGCAGCGCGCGCTTCACCGCGCGCACCGCCCGCTGGGTGATGCCATTTTCCGCGTACGCCTCGGACGCGTTTTCGTCTTTTCGGTCCGGAATGCCGAACAGGATGACGCCGCCGATGCCCAGCGTGTTCGCGCTCTCGCACTCCTTCACCAGCTCGTCGATGGAAAGCTGGAAATTGCCCGGCATCGAGCTGATCGGCTTGCGAACGCCCTCGCCGGGGCAGACGAACAGCGGCAGGATGAACTGCGATGGCTCCAGATGGGTTTCGCGAACCAGCCGGCGCATCGGCTCAGACATGCGGAGCCGCCGCTTGCGGTGAATGGGAAAGGGCATGGGCTCTTCCCGATTGTAAACCCCGGCGGCGTACTGAGATCCGGTCGCACCGGGCGCGCGGTCCGCACGCAGGCACGATCTCCTCTGGGCGAAAATCAAATTTGCCGCCATTCGAGCCGCTGTTTCGCAACCCGCACCTGGCCACCATCGCCGGAAATTTTTGGCCCCGCCCTGACGGCGAACGGCGCTGGGCCGTGGAAACCCTGCTGATCCCCGCCGAGCCCGGCGTTCAGGTCCTCGTCCACTCGCAGAGGCCCGCATCCGAGCCCAAAGCGCACCTCGTCCTGGTTCACGGTCTGGAAGGCTCCAGCGCCGCGGGATATGCCCGGAGCATGGCCTACGCCGCGCTCGAACGCGGCTTCGCGGTTCATCGTTTTAACATGCGAGGCTGCGGAAACACGGAGCATCTGGCGTTGACCAGTTACCATGCGGGCCAAACTTCGGATCTGCTTGCCGTGTTGCGGCACTTCCGGGCCTCTACCCCCGCACCTTTGTTCCTCGCCGGCTTTTCCCTGGGAGGCAACATCGCTTTGAAACTCGCGGGCGAGCTCGGGCGCGGCGCCGCGCCACTCATCGCCGGGGTCTGCGCCGTTTCCACGCCCATCGATCTGGCGGCGTGCGCGGCCGCGCTCGCGCTGCCGAAGAACTTCATTTACCAGCGGCGATTCCTGAGCCGCCTCAAGGACCGCATCCGCCGCCGCCACCGGCAGGCCCCTGAGATGTACACTCTGGAGCACCTTCCCAAAATCCGCACCATCGCCGATTTCGACGATCACTATACCGCCCCCCTGTTCGGCTTCGGCACCGCGGCCAACTACTTCCGCACGCAAAGCTCGAATCAGTTTTTGGAGCGCATCCGGATTCCGGCGCTGCTTATCCAAGCCAAAGACGACCCTCTGATTCCCTTCTCGGTTTTCGACCACCCGGCGTTTGCGGCCAACCCGAATCTACGGCTGCTCGCGGTGGAACACGGAGGCCACCTCGGGTTCCTGTCGCGCCGCCGCCCGCGCTTCTGGCTCGACGGCGTGGTCCTCGACTGGGTGGCGGAGGTTGTGAACCAGGCTTCGGGCGAAGAAATGGCAGACAAATTAAACGCGGACGGCGTCCCGGCCCGGAAGCGAGGCTAATGTGCGGCGCCGGGGCTCAGCGCTGCTCCCCATCGTCCGCCGCGTTTTCCAGGAGGCGTCTGGCTCCTTCAGAAATAAGAGGATCGCGCCAGAACCTGCGATGTCCGGAGCCCGCGGCGCAATCATCACCGCGTCCCGGCCGAACCCTCCCCGAACAAAAGCGGTCCCTCCCGCGTATCCTAAAAATAGTGAAATCCTCCCGAGCCTCTTTCTTCGAAGCTGCCGCCGTCGCGCTGGATTCGCTTCGCAGCAGCAAGCTACGCAGTTTCCTGACACTGCTGGGAATTATCCTCTCCACCACCACCCTGATCGCGGTGATGGCGGTGATCCACGGCATGGACGTTTACGTCGCCGAGACCGCGTCCTCCATGGGCAACGACGGCTTCAGCGTCCTGCGCGTCGCCTTTACTGGCCCCCGCGATCCTAAGCGCTTCC
>Ga0070740_10002439_pt1 | contig 21835 bp, 20 predicted proteins | sample Coa_R2_FD_67286 | JGI IMG/M metagenome (GOLD analysis project Ga0070740, IMG submission 67286) | Surface soil microbial communities from Centralia Pennsylvania, which are recovering from an underground coalmine fire - Coalmine... | ecosystem: Environmental > Terrestrial > Soil > Unclassified ...
TGGGTTTTTTGGAGCCACCCGTCGGATTCGAACCGACGACCTGCTGATTACGAATCAGCTGCTCTACCGACTGAGCTAGGGTGGCTTCGCCTGGCATTGGCCTGCGCCCAGTTCCACGGCCAAAAACCATACTTTAGACGGGTTCTAGCTGCTATCCAAGCCGGGTCAAGCGACCCGGGTCAGGGATTTTTCCAAATCGCGCAGGTTGGGGCACGGGATCAGGGCGTCGACTTCGCGGGCGTAGGTCGCAATCGCGCTGTCGCCGCTGCCCCAGCGGGCGGGATCTTCGGGATTGAGCCACACCACCGCGCGGCACCGGCGCCGGATTTGGCGCAGCAGGTCGGCACGGGCCGGGCGGCGGTTGTTGCGGCCGTCGCCCAGGATTACCACCAGCGCGGCGCGGTTGAGCAGATGGCCTCTGGTGGCGACCAGCTCGGCCAGCACGCGGCCGAAGTCCGAGCGGGCGTAAAGGTCGAGCATCGGGGTCATGTGGAGGTAGCCGCGCTCGAAGCCCGCTTCCGCCAGATGGTCGACGTAAACGAAGCTATGGATGCTGCGGAAGCATTCGCGCGCGCCCGCCGCCAGCCCCAGCATCAGGCTCGACGCGTAGCGCACCGAGCCCGAGATGTCGGCCAGCAGTATCAGTTCGACGTGGCGCGGACGCCGCCGGCGCATCCGCAAATCGAGCAGCGCGCCGCCGCGCTGAATCGCGGCGCGGATCGTGCGCCGGATATCGATCCGGCCGCGCTGCGCCATCCGCAGCCGCCGTCCGACCCGAACGCGGAAGCGGCGCTTGAGCGGCTCCAGTGATTCAAGTGCCTGCTCGTAATCGAGGTCGGTGTAGACGCTGAAGAGCTTGGTTTCGGCCTCGCGATTGCGCGCCGCGGCGGCACCCGCCTGATTTGGTTTGCGATCGCCGCGGGCGCGTTCGCCCGCTTCATCCAAACCGCGATCCTCTTGCGGCGCAGCGGCTTTGTCGTCCCCTTCGACCGTGGCGGACTTGACGCTTTGATCCCGCGCCGGACGTTCCTGGTGCTGGCGCGGCGGATGCGGCTGCACGCCGCCCTCGGAAGGCCTGCCGTGCCGCCCGACCATCCCCTGCCAACTCTGCCCGCGCCGCACCTGGCGGCCCGCCTTGCGGGCGGCGGCGAAGTAGAGGTCGAACTCGCGATCGAACAGGGGCCGGTCGGCCTCATCCTTGATCAGCGTGGCGGCCAGCGCCTCGCGCATCCGGATGCGTTCCAAGCCGGCGGCCGCCACTGCGTGCGCCGCGTCGAGCGATTCGGCGACCGAAATCCGCACGCCGGCCTGGCGCAGGCGGGCGATAAATCCCAGGATCGTCTCGCGCATCTGGTTTTTATCGTTGCTTCAGTAGGCCTTGGCGAAGAAGGCGCGTTGGCCCGGCTTGCCGCACACGATACAGGGGCCGGTGGATTGCCGCTCCAGCGGGATAGCGCGGCAGGTGGCGCGGGTCTCTTCCCGGATGCGGGTTTCGCAGGCCGGGTCGCCGCACCAATGAAGCTCGGCCAGCCCGCCGCCGCCCTCGCCCTCCATCTGGCGGCGCAATGCCTCGTAGTTGTCAAACGTGCGCGTCTCGGCCGCCATCGCGGCCCTCGCCTGCGCAAACAGATTGTTCTGGATTTCGTCCAACAGTTTGTTCATTGCGGAGGTCAGATCGCCCAGCGGCGCCTTGACCTTGGCCTCCTTGGACGCGATATCGCGCCGCGCCAGGATCACGGATCCGGCGGCCACGTCGCGCGGGCCGATCTCGACGCGCACCGGCACCCCGCGCATCTCCCAGTCGTTGAACTTGAAACCGGGGGTGACGCCTTCGCGGGCGTCCAGGTGGGTGCGGATGCCGGCCGCCTGCAGCGCCGCCAGACACGATTGCGCCGCAGCGAGCACCTGCTCGCGTTCCTCGGCCTTGCGCCAGATCGGAACGATCACCGCCTGCATCGGCGCGACGCGCGGCGGCAGGCGCAGCCCCTGGTCGTCGCCATGCACCATGATCAGCGCGCCCAGCAGGCGCGTCGATACTCCCCAACTGGTCTGCCAGACGAATTGCAGCTCGTTGTTGTCGTCGAGGAAGCGGGTGTTGAAGGCGCGCGCGAAGTTCTGCCCCAAAAAGTGCGAAGTGCCGCATTGCAGCGCCCGCCCGTCGCCCATCAATCCCTCGATGGTGTAGGTCTCGACCGCGCCGGCAAAGCGCTCGGCCGCGCTCTTGCGGCCCCAGATCAGCGGAATCGCCAGGAACTCCTCGCCGAAGGTGCGGTACACCTCCAGCATCTTGAGCGTCTCGGCCTCGGCTTCGGTCTGCGTGGCGTGTGCGGTATGCCCCTCCTGCCAGAGAAATTCCGTGGTGCGCAGGAACATCCGGGTGCGCATCTCCCAGCGCACCACGTTGCACCATTGATTGACCATCAGCGGCAGGTCGCGATGGGAATGGATCCACTGCGCGAACATGTGGTTGATGATGGTCTCGGAAGTGGGGCGTACGATCAGCGGCTCCTCCAGCTCCTTGCCGCCGCCGTGCGTGACCACCGCCAACTCGGGCGAGAAGCCCTCGACATGCTCGGCTTCCCGGGCGATGAAGCTTTGCGGGATGAACATCGGGAAGTAGGCGTTGCGCGCGCCGGTGCGCTTGATGCGCCGGTCCAGCTCGTCGCGCAGCGCCTCCCAAATCGCAAAGCCGTCGGGCCGAAACACGATACATCCGCGCACCGGCGAGTAGTCGGCCAGTTCGGCGCGCAGAATCACGTCGTTGTACCATCCGGCGAAATCCTGCGAGCGGGGCGTGACTTTCTTTTCCTGCTTGTCTGCCATCGTGGAGGCGCCCGCACCTGGCGCGGCCGCTGCTTCAGATTAAGCGCGCGCCCGCTGCGATTCCATATCCGCCCGCTGATCGATCTGACGCCAGGGTTGCGCCCGATGCGCCTGCGCAGCCAAAATTGAAGCAACCCAGGTACGCGCAAGGACTGCCGATGAAGACTCCCCTCCTGCTGATGATGCTTGCGCTGATCGCACCCGCTCCGGCCATGGCCCAGGCCACACCGCAGAGCACGCCGGTCCCGACTATCGAAGTGACCGGCAGTGCGGAAGTGCGCGCGAATCCCGACCGCGCCACGATGGATGTCGCGGTGGAGACTCACGCGGAGACCGCCGCCAAGGCGGCGTCGGCCAACGCGCGGCTTTCGCAAAAGGTGGCGGACGCGCTTAAGGGCGCGCTCGGCACCAACGGCAGGATCCAGACCGGATCGTACACCCTGATGCCGGACTATCGGTCGCGGCCCGGAGAGGTGGAAGCCAGGATTGTCGGCTACCGCGCCGTCAATACGGTGACCGTCGAGACCACGGCCCTGGACCGCGTCGGCGCGTTGATCGACGCCGCGATCGGCGCTGGCGCCAACCGGGTCGATTCGGTCAGCTTCACCATGCGCGATCAGAGCGCTGCGCGCAACGAGGCGATCGCCAAGGCGGCGGGCGACGCGATGGGTCAGGCGCGCGCGCTGGCCGCGGCGCTAGGCGTCAAGCTCAAGCGTGTGCTGCGTGCGTCAACCAGCGCCGAGCCGCGTCCGATCCGTTTCATGAGCATGGCTGCCGCACGCTTTGCGGCGGCGCCGTCGGAACCCACGCCGATCTCGCCGGGTCAGATCACGGTCCCGGCGACGGTCAACCTAACCTATGAGATCCAGTAGCAATGGCATTGGGGCAACTTTTGATTTACGCTCTTCATCCGCGAGTTGCCGCTGAGGACCGATGCTGAAACCAGGCGATACCGCCCCCGATTTCGATCTGCCTGCCGCCGTGGGCGCCCGGGCCGGACGTGTCAGCTTGGCGCGCCCGGGCGCGGAGATGGTCGTGCTGTTCTTTTATCCCAAGGACTTCTCCTTCATCTGTCCGACCGAAGTCAAAGGATTCCAGCAGATGCTGCCGGAGTTTACCGCCGAAAGGACGCGGATTATCGGCGTGAGCTGCGACGGTGTCCAGACCCATCTGGAATGGATCCGCGAGCTGGGCGGAGTGGACTATCCGCTGGCCGCGGATGAGGGCGGCAAGCTGGCGCGCAGCTACGGTGCGTTTGACGAACGCGAAGGCGTGGCGATGCGCGCCACCTTCATCATCGATGCGGCGCGCAAGGTGCTGTACGCGGTGGCCAGTCAGGCTAACGTCGGACGCAGCGTCGCGGAGACGCTGCGCGTGGTGCGCGCGCTGCGCAGCGGACGGATGTGTCCGGCAGACTGGAAACCCGACTCGGAGACGGCCGCCTAGCAGCGGCGGCGCCGCACGCGAACCTTGGCCATCACCGCCGAACAACGACGCCAGCGCTTTGAGCGGCTGTCCAACATCCGCGAGGTCGTCTTCGGGATGCAGGACGGAATCCTTACCACCGCCGGGGTCCTGTGCGGACTGGCAGGCGCGCTGCCCAGGCGCTACGAGGTGATCCTGACGGCGCTGGCCTCGACCGCGGCCGGCGCGATTTCGATGGCGGCGGGCGCCTACCTGGGGACGCGCGCCGAAGGTGAAGTGCTGGAGGGCGAACTCCATCGCGCCCGCGACGAGGTCGTCAATGAGCCTTACCTGATCCAGGAAAGCCTGCTCGATCAACTGGCGCGCGAAGGGCTGAGCCGCGAGGCCGGCTACCGGGTGGTCAAGCTGCTCAGTTCCGCGCCCGAGGCGCTGACCAAGACCGCCGAGGAAAAGGTTTACGGAATCGGCGAAACGCTGGTCTCCAATCCCGTTACCGACGGCATCGTGATGGGGCTGGCGTTCATGATTGGCGCGCTGGTGCCGCTGGTGCCGTTCGTGCTGATCCCGTTGACCAACTACGGGCTGGCCGGCGCGGTGATTGCCACCGCCGCGGCGCTGTTCGCAGTCGGCTATTTCGAAGGATGGCTGGCGGATCGCAGCCGCTGGCGCAGCGGGGCGCATTTCCTGGCTATTGCGCTGGGCGCCGCGGTGGCCGGCTTCGCCCTGGGCAAGCTGATTGGCTGGCTGAGCGGCGTCGAAGTCAACGCGGTGTCGTGAAAGCTCCCGCGTATTCGTCGCTGACCGCGTTTCTGGCCCATCGCCGGGCGCTGCGCGCGCTTGCCCAACGCAGTGCGGAGCAATCGGCGCTGCTGTCGGCACTGGACGCGGCGGTGGCCGAACTCAGCCCCGCCGACCGCGATGCGTTGGAAACCGCGGACGCCGGCGGCGAAGGGGCGCGCCATCGCCAGCGCGCCGAGCGCCATCTGGCGCAATTGCTGCGCCGGCGGGGGATGCTGTCGGAATAGTGCTAGTGCCGATGCTGGCTCACATCGTGCGCCGTCTTGCTTTCGGAATCGTGGTGCTGCTGGGCACCTCGATTATCACCTTTGTGATCGCGTTCGTGGTGCCCGCCGACCCGGCGGTCACGATCGCCGGCGCCAAGGCCGACCCGCAGACGCTGGCGATGATCCGCACGCAGTTGGGGCTCGACCAGCCGATCTACATCCAGTATGGCCGCTACCTGGATCGCGCGCTGCACGGCGATTTGGGCCGCTCCTACATCATGCGCGAAAGCGTCACGCATCTGATCGCCGAGCGGCTGGGCGCCACCGCGATCCTGGCGGTGTGCGCGATGGTGGTGTCGCTCGTCATCGGCGCGGCGATGGGAATGGCCGCGGCGGCCTATCGCGACCGCGCCGTCGATCACGGCCTGTTGGTGGTGTCGCTGGCGCTGATCTCGATGCCGGTGTTCTGGCTGGGCACAATGCTGCTGATTTTCGGCGGCTTGTACCTGCATTCCTTTCCCCTGGGCGGCTTCAGCGGCGCGCGCAGCCTGATTCTGCCGACGCTGACGCTGGCGCTGGGCGCGGGCGGCTACTATTCGCGCATCCTGCACACCAGCCTGGGCGAAGTGATGGGCCAGGATTACATCCGCACCGCGCTCGGCAAAGGGCTGTCACGCCGGCGCGCGATGCTCAAGCATGGGATGGCCAACGCGCTGCTGCCGCTGGTCACGCTGGCCGGCCTTGACCTGGCGGGACTGCTGTCGGGCGTAGTGCTGACGGAGACGGTGTTCAATTGGCCGGGAATCGGGCGGCTTGCGTTCGAAGCGATCTTCAACCTCGACATCCCGCTGATCATGGGCACCGTGCTGTTCTCCGCCTTCCTGATCGTGGCCGCCAATCTGCTGGTCGATCTGCTCTATGCGTGGCTCGATCCGCGCATCAGCCTCGGTGAGCGGGTATGAAGCAGCGGCTGGGCGCGATGGAGCTGGTGGGCCTGCTGATGGTGCTGAGCCTGGCGGTGATTGCCGCCGCCGCGCCGCTCATCGCACCGCACGACCCGACCCGGGCGGTCGCGCCGACCTACGGCGAGCCGGCGCCGCCCAGTTGGGCGTTTCCGCTGGGCACCGATGAGTTGGGACGCGACGTGCTGTCGCGAATCATCTACGGCGCGCGCATCTCGCTGGTCGTCGGCGTGGCCGGGATGCTGGTCACGATGACGATCGGCGTCGCGATCGGCCTGGCGGCGGGATTCTTCCGCGGCGCCGTCGACGTTGCGCTGATGCGCTTTACCGACATGATGCTGACGCTGCCTGCGCTGCTGCTGGCGATGGCGCTGGTGGCGGTGCTCAGCCCCAGCCTGACCAGCATCCTCATCGTGATCGGGCTGGTATCCTGGACGCAGGTGGCGCGCGTGGTGCGCGCCGAAGCGCTGTCGGTGAGTCAGCGCGACTTTATGGTGGCGGCTCGTTCGCTGGGTGCATCGTCATTGCGGCTCATCGGGCGCCATCTGCTGCCCAACGTTCTGCCGCTGATCGTGGTGATGGGCGCGCTGGCCACGTCGGGCACGCTGCTGCTCGACGCGGCGCTGAGCTTTTTGGGCCTGGGCGTTCCTCCGCCGACTCCCAGTTGGGGCCGGATGATCGAAGAGGCGGAGCTGTATTTCCGCACCGCGCCATGGCTGGCCACTTTTCCGGGACTGGCGATCTTTTACGCGGTGCTGGGCTTCAACCTGTTCGGTTACGGCTTCCTGCGCCGCCAAAGCCGCTAAGCCATGCCCTTGGTTGTCCTGCTACGGTGCTTCGCGCCGACCGCTCACTGACGGCGCAGTTGTTCGCGCCAGCGGTCAAATAGAGTGGCGCGAGCAAGCCTCGCGCATCGATGGCGAGCAAGGATGCCCGCCCCACTTATTCAGCTCGCCCCTGCCATGGCCCGGCCTATCAACCGAACTCTTGGACTCACGAACAAATGCTTGGCGCGCTCAGTAGTAGTACGGATAACCGTAATAGTCGCGGCGCTCGACTGACCTGCCAATCAGGTAGCCGCCCGCTGCGCCGCCCAGGCCGCCGATTATCGCACCCGTGCCCGGCGCACCCATGGTTGAACCAATCAGCGCGCCGCCGCCCGCACCGAGCGCGCCGCCGGCCAAAGCGCCGGTCTCGCCCGGCGTCATTCCCAGCCCCGGCGCGTAACATCCGCTCAGTGCGCCCGCCACTGCTGCCGCACAAAGCAGCGCAACGATCTTGCCCTTCAGACCCAGTCCGGCCCTGCCGCCGGCGCGATGTGATTTGCTATCCATCGAAGACCTCCTGAGTCACCCTCTCAGGCCTCCGATGCTTTTGACGCCCGCCGCCCCGGATTCGTTTACCGTAGGAGTTTGCCATCACGGCGGACTTTTTGTAGATTTCCGCTGCTTCTCCGGAAAGCGCGCTTGTGGTGCGGCGCGCCCGCACGGGATTTCGCGATGACCCCCCGGATCAAGTTTGGATTGCACATCTTCAACGGCGACTTCGAACGCGCCCGGCGCAGCACGCTGCTGGCCGAGCAACTGGGCTACCATTCGATTTCCTTCGACGACCATCTGCTGCCCGCCAAATCACCCGGTGAGCGGATTGCGCAATTCGAGTGCTACACGATGCTGGCGTGGATGGCCTCCATCACGCGGCGGGTGCGGCTGGTGCCGACGGTCGGCTGCATGTCGTTTCGCAATCCGGCCCTGCTGGCCAAGATGTTCACCACGCTGGATTACATCAGCGGTGGCCGCATCACGGTCGGCGTCGGCGCGGGCTGGCTGCGCAGCGAGTACGAAGCCTACGGCTACCGCTACCCGTCAACCGCCGAGCGCATCGCGCAACTGGGCGAGGGCGTCAAGGTGATGAAGGCGATGTGGACGCAATTCGAGCCCAGCTTTGCGGGGCGCTACTTCCGCATCGACAAGGCGGTCAATCTGCCGCCGCCGCTGCAAAAACCTCATCCGCCGATCATGATTGGCGGCACCGACCTGCGCACATTGCGCATCACCGCTCAGGACGCCGACATGATGAGCTTCTTCACCCACACGCTGACCATGGCGGAACTCAAGCGCCGGCTCGGAATCATGCGCGAGCTGGCCGCCAAGGCCGGGCGCAATCCCGCCGATGTCGAGGTCAGCGCGATGGTGAAGGTTTATCCTGCCGCCAGCGCCGCCGAGAGCGAGGCGGTGGCGGCCCGTGTGGCGCGCGAGATCACGACCGGTAACTTCAAGCCGCAACTGCCCGACGCACAAGCCGCACGCAACGCACCGGCGCTTTTGATCGGCACGGTCGATGAACTCCGGCGCGCGATTCGCTCGCGGATCGAGGAGCTGGGATGCACCTACTTCAAGCTGATAGTGCCTTCCGATGAATTCGCACAGGTGTTTGCCAAAAAGATAATGCCGGAGTTCACCGGCTAGTCCGGGAGATCAGCCATGCCGCAAAACGTACCCGATTTCCGCTTCGGCGAGGACGCGATCAAGCTGCGCCAGTTCCTCTACGAGTTCTGGTGCGCGCGCGGCTACCCGCCCAATCTGCGCGACGCCACCGAGGCGACCGGTTTTGACCGCCGCCGCCTGATGCAGGCTTATCGCGAGCTGGACCTGGGCATCATGGTGGTCATCGACCAGGAGACCGAAAACGTCAACCTCCTCAAGTGCATGCCCTTTTCCGCCTATCCCTCGCAGGCGCGCCTTATTATCGACGGGCGCTTCAACGGCTACCTGGGATGCGCGATGGAAGCGGTGGCGGCCTCCAAGATGCCGCCGTTTGCCGGCAAGGCCTGCCACATCGAGGCTTACTGCGCCTGCTGCCTGGGGCCGGTGCGGCTGGCGATGACCGACGGCGCGCTGATTTCAGCCGAGCCCCAATCCACCCTGGTTCATGTCAGCCTGAGCCCATGGTACTGGAACGCGAGCACGGTGATCCGGATGTGCGACGCCATGAACTTCGTGCTCGACCGTTCGCACGCCGAGCGGTTCGAGCGTCAGGCCGGGCGGCGCGGTGCAATCTTTACGCTGGCGCAAGCGATTGCGTTCGTCAGCCGGGGCGTCGCCACGCGCATGTGGGACCCGCATCGCCCGCCCGACTTCATCCGCCCCGCGGAGATTTTCGATGGCCTCAAGGCGTTGGGCGTCGACACCAGCGTGTGGGAACGCTAGTCAGACCAGGACCGCGTCCCGGCGCAGGCGCTCGATCTCGGCGCGCGAATAGCCCAGCAACTGGCTCAGGATTGAATCGGTATCCTCGCCCAGCACGGGCGCTGCCTTGCGCACGCGGCAGGGCGTTGCCGACATCTTCCACGCGATGCCGGCGTGCACGCGGGTTCCGACCACCGGATGGGGCAAGCGCACCTGGTAGCCGCGCGCTTCCATGTGCGGGTCCTCGACCAGGTCCCTGGCGCCCAACGAAGGAAAAGCCGCGACGCCGGCGGCTTGCAGAATTTCAGTGCTCTCCCATCGATCGCGCGCCGCGGTCCACTGCTCGATGATGCGATCGAGCTGGTCCTCGTTGCGCTTGCGCAGCGCGGCGGTCGCAAAGCGCGGATCATTTGCGAGCGCCGGTTTTCCGATCGCGGCACACAACGCGCGCCATTCCTGCTCGCTGCCCACCGCGATCGTCACCCACATATGCTCGTTGCCCAGCGCCTTGTAGCAGTTGTGCGGCGCCATCCAGCGATCGCGATTGCCCATCGGCTGGGGCAGCCGGCGATTGACCGCGTACTCCAGCAGCGCTTCCGGAATGATGCTCAACACCGACTCCAGCATTGCCAGATCGATGTGCTGACCTTCTCCGGTGCGCGCCCGATGAATCAGCGCGGCGGTCACCGCCGCGGCGCCGAACACACCCGAGGTCGGATCGGGATAGGCCATCCCGCTACTTTTTGTACGCCTGCCGGGATAGCCGTTGACCAGGGTGAAACCCGACATCGCTTCGATCAGCGCGCCGAAGCTCAGATGCGTGTTGTAGGGGCCGGTCTGGCCGTAACCGGACATCGACAGCATGATCAGGTCGGGCCGCAATTGCCGCAGCGTTTCGTAGCCAAGACCCATGCGGGCGATCGAGCCGGCGGCATAATTCTCCACCACCACGTCGCAATGGCGCACCAGTTGGCGCGCGATTTCCACCGCCTGCGGCCGGGCGAGGTCCAGCGCGATGCTGCGCTTGCCCTGGTTCCATTGATTGAAGCCGCCGGCACGGTTGAGGTCGCGGATGTCGTCGGCCATCGGCAGAGTGTTGCGATACATGCAGGGACGGCGCGCGCTTTCCACGCGGATTACGTCGGCGCCCAGATGGGCCAGTTGCAGGGCGGCGTAGGGACCGGCCCACACCCAACTGAAATCCAGCACCCTGATTCCCGCCAGCGGGCCGCCTTCGGGACGGGGCGCCGCGGATGAGCCGGTTTGATGCTGCTTTTCGCGGGGCGTCCACAGCGTCGTTCGCGGCCCGTCGAAGACGACGGAGTTGTGTTCGCCCAGGCGCGGCGCGGCGCGATTTGCCTGCACGGCCGCGCCAAGACGCAGGGGCGGTCCCGGCACCTCAAGCTCGTGCCCATCGCCCAACGGAATCGAAACGAAGGCGCGACGCTGTTGCAGATGGGCGTCGGCGTAAACTTCCGCGACCGTCTTGACCGGCTCGATCGGCACCGGCAGTTGCTGCAATCCGCGGCACAGGTCGGCCACCTTCCAGCCCGCCGTCCACTCCAAGACCTTGTCCTTGATAAAGTCGCCGTCGCGGACGCGGGCGAAGGCGTCGTTGTACTCCTGGTTGAGCGCCCATTGCGGACTGCCCATGAACTCCACAAAGCGCCGCCAGATGTGATCGCCGTAAACCGTCATCAACACCTTGCCGTCGGCGCATTCGAAGACGTCGGCGGGCTGTGGATTGAAGCGCCCGCCCAGACGCGTAATCTCCTTGCGCGCGTAGCTGTAAAACGGCCAGTTCAGTTCGATCATCGGCGCCAGGCATTCCTGCTGCGAAAGGTCGATCGCCTGTCCGCGGCCGGAGCCGAGCCGGTAGAGGAACGCGGCCAGCGTGACCAGCGCGCAATGCACGCCGCCCTGGAAGTCCGCCTGATGGCCGAACAGCTTGACCGGCGCTAGCGACGGGTCCGACGCCGCCGCATTGCCCGACGCCAGTCCGCCGGCGTGCTGGACGTTGAGGTCATAGGCGCGGAAGTTGGCGCGCGGCCCGCGGTCGCCAAACGGCGAGATGGTGCTGAGGATCAGTTGCGGAAAAACACGCACCAGCCGCTCGGAGTTCAGGCCCATCGCGTCGCGATCGGCAGGCGGCACGTTATGAATCAGGATGTCGGCGTCCGCCAGCAGATTCAGCAGCCGCGCGCGGCCGTCGTCAGCGCTCAGGTCCAGCGTGACTCCCATCTTGTTGGCGTTGAGATAGGCGAACAATCCGCCGGCCTCGGGATCCGGGGTATCGGCAGGGAAAGGGCCGCGCGTGCGCGCGAGGTCGCCCTGGGGCGGCTCAACCTTGATCACCTCGGCGCCCAACTGCGAAAGCAGCTTGGCCGCGAACGCCGCCGACACGCCCTGGCCGCATTCCACCACGCGCGCTCCGCTCATCGGTCCCGACACAGCCGGACCGGCATTTTGTACAACTGAACTCGCCATCGGACTCCCTTCCGCACGCCGCAGGCAAACGGTCGCTCCCTGATGTACCTAGCGCAGGATTGGAAATCGTCAAGCTTCCATTGCCGAAAAGCCCGCGCCCATGGTTAACTCGCCCGCAGGCAGGCGCGAGGAAAAAGAAGGAGTCCCGCCATGATAAATTTCGAAGGCAAGACGGTCTTGGTGACGGGCGGGGGCGGCGGAATCGGCCGCGGCATCGCGGAGACGTTTGCCGCCTACCGCGCCCAGGTGGTGGTCGCCGAGTTGAAGCAGGAACGCGCCGACGCCGTGCGCGCTGCGCTGGAGGCGGCCAAGGCCGAGCACATGGTGCTCAGGATCGACGTGCGGCAGCAAGCGCAGGTCAACGAGCTGATAAAGCAGATCGAGAATCGCTTCGGCAAGCTGGACGTGCTGGTCAACAATGTCGGTACGGCGTCGCCGCCCAAACTCTTCGAGCTGACCACCGACGAAGATTGGGACTTCGACTACCAGATCAACCTGCGCCACATGTTCGTGGTGACGCGCGCGGCGATTCCGCTAATCCGCAAAACCGGCGCCGGCGGCAGCATCATCAACCTGTCCTCGATCGAAGCCTTCCGCGGCATCCCGCTGATGACCGTCTACGGCGCGTTCAAAGCCGCCGTGATCGGGTTTACGCAAAGCCTGGCGCTGGAACTGGGCCACGAGGGGATCCGGGTCAACGCGATCGCGCCGGAAACCACGGAAAGCGAAGCGATACAGCCTTCCAAATGGGTTCGTCCCGAGGATCGCGGTGCAATTGCCAGCGCGATTCCGCTGGGCCGCTTCGGCACGCCCGCCGACGCCGCGGGATGCGCGATCTTTCTCGCCTCGGAACTCTCCGCCTGGGTGACCGGTACCACTATCCATCTGGACGGCGGAGCGCTGGCTGCCGCCGGATGGCATCGGATGGCAAATGGCGTGTGGACCAACGCACCGGTGATCAGCAAGGGCGCGCTGCATATCGGCCGCGGGACCAGGAAATAAAGACATCAGGGGGCGCGATTACGATGAAAGCTGTCGTATGTAAAGCTCACAGCCGGTTGGCCGTCGAAGAGGTCGCCAAGCCGCAGCCGGGTGCAGGTCAGGTGTTGCTCAAGGTGCGGGCCTGCGGGATTTGCGGCTCCGACCTGCACGCACTCGAATACGGGTTCGCTGAGACCGGCGGTATCGGAAGCCGCTACGCGCTGAGTTCGGTCGGCAACATCATGGGACATGAATTCTGCGGGGAGGTTGCCGAGGTCGGCGCGGGGGTGGACGCTTTCCAGCCCGGCGACCGCGTCACCTCGCTGCCCATGCTCAACTGCGGCCAATGCGAGGTGTGCCGTGCCGGCAATCCCACGCAATGCCGTACCTTTCGTGTAATCGGGTCGGCGGACACGCCCGGCGCCTACGCCGAATACGTGCGCTGCGCCGCGTTCAATTTGCTGCGGCTTCCGGCGTCGATCAATTTCCGCCAGGGCGCGCTGATCGAGCCGTTGTCGGTGGCGCTGGGCGGGGTTAATCGCGGGCGGCTGCGCCCTGATACGCCGTGCCTGGTGATGGGCGCCGGACCTATCGGGCTGGGAGTGCTGATGTGGCTTAGGGTCAAAGGGATCAGGACGGTGGTGGTCTCGGAGCCCTCCGCCAGCCGCGCCGAGTTGGCGCGTCGGGTGGGGCCGTCGGCGGTGGTCAATCCGCGCGAGCACAACCCGGCCGACGCGCTCGCGCAAATCGCCGGTTCGCCGCCGGCGGTGGTGTTCGAATGCGTCGGAGCAAAGGGCACGCTGGCACAGGCGGCGAGCTACGCGGCCGTCAGCGGACAGGTTGTAGTGATCGGCTACTGCATGGTACCCGACGAAATCAATCCCCACGAGTGCATCAACAAGAACCTGACGATCGACTTTTCCGCCGGCTACACCCGCGCCGATTTCGAAACAACCATCGACGCTCTGGCCAACGGCAGGCTTGACGCCGAACTGATGATCACCGACGTGGTTTCGCTCGACGAGGTGCCCGCGATGTTCGAGCGCCTGCATCAACCCAACGGCCCGGCCAAGGTGATGATCGAGATGCCGTAGGCTTGTTCTTCACATTTGGACCTCGCCTTCGAAGCAGTGCACTATCGCATCGCGGGTCAGCGATTCGTCCAGCGCGATCATATGGCGCAGGGATTTTTCGCGCGATGCGACGGGGCGGAAGATGCGGATTTCCATGCTGTTGCGATCGGGCCGCTCGCCGCGCGCCTCATAGGTGGGACCGGCCATATAGCCGCGCAGGCCGGGCAGGTTGCGAATCGAATTCCGATGGGCGTGCAGACGCGCCGCCTCGGCCGAAGGCGCAAGGTTGTACCGCAGGGCAACGACCAGGCAAGGCTCGCCGGGCGAGCGGTCGGCGAATGGAAGTATAGTTTGGCCCTCGCAAGCGGCAACCGTCGTGCCGACGATATGCGCCGCGCTGTCCGCCATCAGCTCGGCGCCGACCGGGCAGTCAAGCGAGGTCAGCCCCTCCTGCGCCGTGTCGTAGCCGAACACCACGGCGCGATAATGCCCGGGCCTGCCGTTGCCGGCGTCAATCAACCTTCCGGTAAGATACATCCGCACGCCAGGAAGCTGGCGGGCCAGCCTGACATGATTGTCAAAGTAGTTTTTGTCTTCGGCGGCGAGGTCGGCGCTTTTGAAATTAAATCGCGCAAACATCAGGAACATCGCGTCCCTCCTCCTCGTTCCGACGCTGCGGCTACTCAGGCAGCGGATCGAGCCTGACCCACTGGTGTTGCTGAGCCGATTTCTCGACCGCCTCGATCACCATCATGTGCGCCACGCCGTCGCGGAAATCGGCGGACGTTACCGGCCCGGCGTCGCGTCCCTCGATGGCGTCGCGAAAAGCCCGCGCCTGCATAACATACTCGGGCGACCCGCTTACCATGTTGTGAACCGCGTCGTAAACGGGCGTCTCCTGCGAACTGGGCAGGATGTCCAGCGCGCCCGGCACCGCGAGATCGGCCGGAGTCGGCACGGCGCGCTTGCCATTGCGATCGGCAATCCACAGCACCGGCCTCATGGTCTGCGGGTCCAGCTCCACTGAGGCGGTGGCGTCGGCGCCGCTTATGCGCGCGACGTTGACGAAATCCCACGCCCGGCAGCTTCCCTGCAGGACGCCTTGGAGACCGTTGCGCAGGCGAAACAGGATGCTGTAGCCGTCGTCGGCGTTCATGCTGCGGTCGGTGCCGAAAGACAGTTCCGCGCTGACCCACTCGAACTCGCCCACAGTGTAGCGGATGAGATCGATCAGATGCGAGGCCAGGTTGCGCAGCCATCCGCCGCCGCGCCGCGACTCGTACCACCATTCGGGGATTCCCATCCGCAGCGGGTCGGCGCAGATGCTGGCGTCGAGGACATAGGTGGCGTGGCGCAGCGCACCCAATTCGCCGGCCTGGATGGCGCGGCGCAGGGCGACGTCGTGCGGGCGGAAGCGGAACTGATGCTCGACCATGTGGACGACGCCCGCCCGCCGCGCCGCCGCCAGCATTTCGCGCCCCTCTCCCGCGGTCAGCGCCAGCGGTTTTTCGCACAGGACGTGCTTGTGTTTGGCCAGCGCCGCCAGCGTCAATGGCCGATGGGCTTCCGGCGGGGTCGAGATCGCCACCGCGTCCAGGCCGGGCAGTTCCAGCGCCGCGTCGAAAGCGGTCAATGCCTTGGGCACACCGAAAGCGTCGGCGCGCTCGCGGGTGCGGCGCGCGTCGCGGCCAACCAGCGCCACGACCTCGAACCCCGCAGCGCGCAGAGCTCGCACGTGTGCCAGACAGCCGAAATTCGTTCCCGCGACCGCCACTTGCGGCCCGGTTGAGTTACTATCCATTGTGCGCCTTCACCGTAAAGTTTGGTTGCGCCAACTTTCAGCGCGCGCGCCCAAAAGTCAACTGCTCCGGCCTCCGAGTGCCTCCGGCCAATCATCTGGGGGCTAAGCTTATAACCACTTGACTTTGCTCGCCTGCTCTTGACATTGGAGCGGAGCCGGTGCTACGAGGCAGATGGGGATGTCCTTGCTCCGGTGCTGGGGAGCGCCGGGCAAGCTACTACATAAACCTGCCGTCCAGGCAGGGAAGGAGCGAGCGATGAAAAGCTTCAGACTCCTCTGAGGGATCGCGGCCATTACCGTCGTGATGTTGCTATGCGTTCGGGGACCGGCTGCAGCGCAAATCACCTACGACGTCGCGAACTACCAATCGCTGGCCGACGCCGATTCGGCGGAGACCATCGCACCTGGCACCAGGATAACGCTGCAAAATTGGCAGCAATACAAGAAGTTTATGCCGATCTGGATACAAGCCGCCTTCTCTGGCGCTTACAAATGGCACATCGGCAGCGATCCGGAGTACACGATGGAGGTGGGGCCCAGTCACCACTATCCGCTGCCCAGGCAGTTTGTGGAGGACACCGAAAAATACGGTGGGCAGGCCCAACTGGTGCCGCTGCCCACCGGTGGCTTTTCATGGAAGGGGTACGTCGCCGGTATTCCCTTTCCCAATCCGACGGAGCCCAACGCCGGTGTCAAGATGGCGTACAACGGCTGGGATACCTTTCAGCCCAAGATGCTGAACTTCCACGCCTACAACTGGTTGGTGGACAACTATAACAATGTCACCAACCTTGAAAGTGACGACACCTTCTATCGCACTATGCACTTGAGCGATCCGCCGGGCGGACCTGTCAACATGCCATTTGCCAACGGTATTAATTATGTAACCCGGTTCCAGGTGGTTCTGCCTGAGCAGTCCAAGTACACGACCGAGTTGACCTTGCGTCCGGACGATCCGACCCACCTGGAGGAAATCTACGTGTTTCTCCCCTCGCTACGGCGCTCCTTGCGTCTGTCAAGCGCAGCCCGCTGCTCGCCGATCCTCGGTACCGATTTCATCGAAGACGATAATGCCTGGCTGCCGCCTAACTTCAAGATCACGCTGCTGGGCCGCAAAAAGGTGCTCGCCCCGGTCATGGACTATGACAAGGCTTTCGACGTCAAATCCTACATAGCGCCTCCCACACCTTTTCCCGGCTGGCCGCGCGCCAACGCCGTTAAATGGGAACTGCGTAAAGTCAATCTCCTCAACCTTAAGTGGCTAACGGCCTTGGGCGCATATTGTTACTCCGATCGCGTCTACTACCAGGACATCGAAACGAACATATTGGTACCGCTTGAATCATACGACCGCAGCGGCAAGTTCTGGAAGGTGGTATGGTATGCTTGGACGCCGATTAATTTCCGGGGCGAGAAAACCCTGATTCAAATCGCCAGCATCGCCGCGGTCCAGGGGGTTGACTTTCAAAACAGCCACATTACGGCGACCGTTGAGAGCCCCACCACGATCGACGAAGACGGTGCAGGCAGCGGACAGGGCGGCGTTCCCGCGGAATATAGGGACATGGCCACGATGACCACGCCGGGCAGCCTGTCGCGCATCATGAAATAACACAAGCGCACTTTGCGCTGGCCGTGGCGGACGTCGACAAGACCTCCGCCACGGCCAGCCCGTAACCAACTCCGATTCGGAACTTTGCGGGCCTGAAGCGAGCCTGTTGCTCGCGCGATTTGCCAGGCCATAACCTCGCCGTCGAACGCGCATTCCTCCCGGCCGCAGCTTTAGCATCGCCAGCGCCAGAGGCTTAGGCCCGGCTGGTGCTTAAAGACGGTCGAGGCTCTTGCGGCTCTTGACATTCGTCCGCGCCAAGTGATACGAGCGCTTTTGGGGATGGTACCGGCAGGTGGCGATCGGGACTGTTGCCTGGTACTTCTACGAAACTCTCGTTTAGGGAAGGAGTGGCTGATGAACACCCTCAGACTCCTCTGGGGAATCTTCCTCACCATCATCGTGATGCTCGTATGTTTGTCCGGCCCTGCCCGGGCGCAGATTACCTACGATCCTGCGATCTACGGTGCGCTGGCTGACGCAGATTCTCCGGAGACCATTGCGCCGGGAACGAAAATTACGCTGCAGAACTGGCAGCAGTACAAGAAATTCATGCCAATATGGGTGCAGGCGGCGTTTTCCGGAAAGTACAAATGGCATGTCGGCTCCGAGCCCGAGTACACAATTATTGTTGGTCCGACTCACCACTATCCGCTGGACCGGCAATTTGTTGAGGATACGGAAAAATATGGCGGCCAGGCCCAGCTCGTGCCGTTGCCTGACGGCGGTTTTGGTTGGAAGGGTTATGTGGCGGGTATACCGTTTCCGAATCCGACGGAACCCAACAAGGCAGCGAAGTTGGCCTACGACACCTGGGCGAATTTTCGGCCCAAGATAATGAACTTCCGCGCCTTCAACTGGCTGGTCGATAACTACGGTAACGTGAGCAACCTTGAAAGCGATGACACGTTCTTCCGGTTGATGCATTTGAGCGACCCGCCGGGCGGACCCATCAACCTGCCCTTTGCGGCCGGCACTTACTACGCCAGTAGGTTTACCGTGGTGCTTCCGGAGCAGTCCAAATACACGACGGAGTTGACGCTGCGGCCTGACGACCCGACGCGAATCGAGGAAATCTATGTATTTCTTCCCTCGCTGCGCCGCTCCCTGCGCCTGTCCAGTGCCGCACGCTGCGCACCGATTCTCGGCACCGATTTCGTTGAAGACGACAATGCCTGGCTGCCGCCGAATTTCAAGATAAGCCTGCTGGGCAAAAAGAAGCTGCTCGAGCCGGTCATCGATTACTCCAAGGCGTTCAACCGGGACTCCTACATGCAGCCGCCGACGGGCTTTCCCGTGTGGCCCAAAGCCGACTACACCCGCTGGGAGCTGCGCGATTTTTATCTGCTCAACCTGGAATGGCTGAACAATCACGGCGCCTACTGCTACTCGCAAAGGGTTTTTTATCAGGATGCCGAGTGGCTGGCTTCCTCCCCGCTCGAATCCTACGATCGGACCGGCAAGTTCTGGAAAGTGGTGTGGGAAACCTTTACACCCATCAACTTCAGAGGTCAGCACACCATGATCGAAATCGCCAGCATCGCCACCGTCAGCGGTGTTGACTTTCAGAATTCGCACATTACGGCGACGGTGGAATCTCCAACCACAGTTGACGAGGACGGCGCAGGCACCGCTGCAGGACCGGTCCCGCCACTATATCGTGACGTCGCAGACGTTACGACGCCCGGCAGCCTCTCGCGCATCATGAAGTGAGCCAGGATCAATCGGATGACAGCGGCGGACTAAGACACTGCGTCCGCCGCTGTCATCCGGAGTCAATCGGTCTGCTGCGGAGGATCCAAAATGCTGGATAACCTGCCGATTACGACAAACGACCTGCTCGTTATGGGCGGGGTCCTGGCCGTCTTTGTGCTGTTGAGCGCACTGGTTTTCTACCGGCGCGGAAACTGATTATTCCACGAGTGAAGCGGCCGCCCATGTTCAGATACCATAGACTTTGGCGGCGTTGCCGCCCATGTAGTTCGCGATTACTTCCTCTGGAAGCCCCGCTTCCTTGAACCGCGCCAGCGCAGCGGCGGCGTCGGAAGCGTCGTGATGCGGATAGCGCGAACCCCACGCCCCGATCGGCCTGTATAATTCGTAAGCTGCCAGCGCCGCGCTCTCCCAGGCGTTGAGCGTTACCAAATAGTTGCGATTGTAGAAGGTTCGTTCCGTGTCGAGGTTGATATTGTCGTACATGTAGAAAATCGCCCAGTTGGACGTCTTTTCCAGCATCAGGCTGACCCATCCGATGCCGCCGTGAGTATAGGCGAGTTTGAGACTGGGAAAACGCTCGGGATGGCCGCAATAGGTAAATGTGGTGCCGGCGATCGCATTGTCCATCGTGTAGGCAATCGACTCCGCGACGCGATGACCGATTCTCAAGTTGGCCGCTACCCGCTCGACGTAGGAGCCGGTCGAGGTCCATTCGGCGTTGGCGACCCCGGGTGAGGCGTGGATCGCCGCCGTCAGCCCCGACTTTTCGAGTTCCTGCCACAGGACGTCGTAATAGGGATGGTTGAGGAAGCGGCCTTCGAAGAATACTGGCCTGATCGACACTGCGCGAAAGCCGAGCGCTGCCGCCCTATGCAGCTCCTGGATTGCAAAGCCAACGTCCTGTAGGGGCAGTATGGCAGCCGGGAAAAGCCGGTTCGGCGCCTGGCTGCACAACTCCCGGATCCAATCGTTGTAGGCGCGGGCCAGCGCCCGCGCGAGGTCGGGATTCTCGACTGCCGGGAAATATTCGCCGAACAGGGTCGGAAAAAGAATCGCCTTGTCCACGCCCATCCGGTCCATGTCCGCCAGGCGCGCGGCGGCGCTGTTGGCGCCGGGATTGATGGGATGGGGTCGATTCGGATCCATCGCGCCGATCTCTTCGGGCGTCATCCCCGGACGCCAGATCGCCGAGCGGTTGATGCGTCCGGTATGCATCAGCGGCGCCTGACGCCCGTTGAGAATCACGCCCGTGGCAAACTCATCCTCGTGGTAGTAGAAAGCCGAGCGCACCGCTACGCGATAGGCGGGATCGAGGTATTCCTCCCAGATGGCGGCGGGTTCGAAGACGTGGCTGTCGGCATCGATCACCGTCAGGCCGTTTTTCATTGCGCCCTCACTGCGATGCGCTGTTGAATCACAGCTTCTGTGGACTGTCATTCCGGCTCCGCACAGACATTCGGCAAAACCCAACCGCCTCGTTCCGGTGAGCGCCGTTGAGATTTCTCACTTCGTTCGGAATGACAGGTTCTCCTTCGTTCAATTCAATCCAGTACCAGGTCAGTATCTATTTTCCTGGTTGACTTCTTTCTGCCACCAGCGGCGGAAATCTTCGTCCTCTTTGGGGAACCATTCGGGACGCTCGATCGGCGCGGCTTCCTGGGTGACGAATATCTGCGGCTCGATACCATAGAAGCGGCGCGCGTTGCCGCCCAGCAGCTTGGCCTGCGCGCTGTGCGGAACATTGGCCCGTTCCATGTGCCGGATCGCTTCCCACACATCCTCGGCGTCGGGATGGTACATGTCGGAAGCCCACACACCGATGTCTTCGAACTTTTTATAAGTGCGAAACACCAAATCCTCGTCCGACTCGAACGAGATCATGCACTGCTGGGCGAATGCTTCGCTGGGCAGACGCCTGAGCGGCGTCTTGCGCTCATTCGCGTACAGCTTCACCAGCAGATCGCAATGCTCGAGCAGTTCGGGCAGCCATGCGGCGTTGGATTCGAAGATCGCCATCTTTAAGCGCGGATACCGATCCAGGAAACCCGACAGCAACACCTGCGCCAGCCAGGTCATCGCCTCAAAGATGAAGCTGAAGGTCGAACCGACGATTACGCGCCCGGTGCCGACTCCGGTCCGGGTCAGGATGTCGCCGGGCGAGACCGGCCTGTCGTTCACCTCCATTCCCACTCCAAGCGGCGGCGTGAAGGTGTGCATTCCAAGCACCATCCCGGTGTCCTCGATCGCCCTGAACAGCGCGTCGGTATAGTTGGGGCCGAACTTGCCGTGAGAGGTTGAGCGTTCCGGTCCCGGTTCCAGCCTGTTGGGATAAAGCCCGCCGGCGTCGATCGGCCTCAGCAGGACGACGCGGAAACCCATCTTCGCCACGCGGTAGATTTCCTCCACTGCCAGGCGAGTGTTCTGGATGGCGAAGATGGCGGCCGGAAAAAGCCGCTGCGGCGCCGCCTTGCACCAGTCGAAAACCCAGTTGTTATAGGCGCGGGCAAAGGCCGCCGCGCCCTCGGGATTCTCGACGAAGTAGAGGTTATTGATGAGCATGGTGGGAATGACCAGCACCTGGTCGATTCCCATCAGGTCCAGGTCGCGTACGCGCGCGTGCGGGTCGTAGGCGCCGCGATGGTCGAGGTAAGAGACCTGCTCATGAGTAAGACGCGTACGCATCAGGCGGCGTTTGACGCGCTTGTTGACGCCCGGCCCGGTCACCGTCAGCGCGTTGAGGTTGATGAACTGCGGCCCGCTGCCCTC
>Ga0070740_10002447_pt1 | contig 21799 bp, 17 predicted proteins | sample Coa_R2_FD_67286 | JGI IMG/M metagenome (GOLD analysis project Ga0070740, IMG submission 67286) | Surface soil microbial communities from Centralia Pennsylvania, which are recovering from an underground coalmine fire - Coalmine... | ecosystem: Environmental > Terrestrial > Soil > Unclassified ...
TCTGCGGCGTCATCGCCCTGGCGACAGGTAGCCTGGGTCTGCACCCACCCGCACGTGGCGAGCCCCCTACCTTCCGCATCTACCTCGGCGCGCTGGGGGTCTTGGTTCGCCGGGGCGCTATCGACCGCACGAAGACCCTGGCCGCGGCATGAGGCGGGCCGATACCGCAATTGAGCAGCTGGAGGATCGAGATGAAGATCTTCGTCGCGGGTGCGACAGGAGTCATGGGGCGACGGCTCGTCCCCCTGCTGGTCGCGGCCGGCCATGAGGTCGTCGGCACGACACGGACAGGGGAGAAGGCCGGGATGCTGCGGGCCATGGGTGCCGTCCCCGCCGTGGTCGACGCCTTCGATCGCGCGGGGCTTGCCACCGCCGTATCCGCGGCCCAGCCCGACGTGGTGATGCACCAACTTACCGATCTGAGCGCCCGGGACTCGGCGGCCAACGCGCGCGTGCGCATCGAGGGGACGCGCCATCTCGTGGACGCGGCCCGCGCGGCCGGCGTGCGACGCCTGATCGCGCAAAGCATCGCCTGGGCCTACGAGCCCGGCCCTGGCCCCGCCGACGAGGGCGTGCCCCTGGATACGGCAGCGCCCGAGCCGCGCCACACCCTGGTGGCGGGGGTGCAGGCCCTGGAGACGGCGGCGGACGAGATCGAGGGCGCGGTCGTGTTGCGCTACGGCCTCTTCTATGGCCCCGGCACCTGGTACGCGCCCGACGGTGCCATCGCCGAGCAGGTCCGGCGCGGGGAGGTGACGGCCGATGCGAGCGTCTCCTCGTTCATTCACGTCGACGACGCGGCACGCGCCGCCCTCGTCGCGCTGGACTGGCCGCCGGGGATCGTCAATGTCGTGGACGACGAACCGGCCCCGGGCAGTGTCTGGCTGCCCGTGTACGCGGCTAGCCTGGGCGCGCCGGCGCCGCGCATCGGCACGGGACAGGAGCGGGGAGCGCGGGGGGCCAGCAATGGGAAGGCCCGTCGCCAGTTGGGCTGGCGCCCCCTCTACCCCAGTTGGCGCGAGGGCTTTGTCCGCGTCGCGGAGGAGTGGAAGAGTCAGGCGGCCGCGCGTCGGCCGGGATAGGGACGGCTCGTGATCTAGGCTTCGACAGAAGGCGAGAAAAAAGGCCCGGACGTGGCTGACCGTGGTGTATTATCTCCTTCCCCAGCTACCGATCAGATGGTGGCACAGATCGTGCGGCGGTCTACAGGGTGGGCGGCGACAGCCTTGTACAGGGCCTGTCTGTGGCCGCTCGAATCCGGGGACCAGGTAGACGTGAGCGATGGACAGTAGGCCACAAGGGCTGCGACGGCTCTGAGGAGGTAGGGCGATGCGAATCAAGGATGTGATGAGCCGCGATGTGGTGGTCTTGCATCCCGACACCAGCGTGGGGGAGGAGGCGACACAGATGAAGCGGCTGGGGGAAGGGCCGCTGCCCGTCTGCGAGGGGGAGCGACTGATCGGCATGGTCACCGACCGGGACATCGCCACGCAGGACGCGGCTGCGGGACAGGACCCGCAGAGCACGCGCGTCCAGGATGTGATGACCCCCGAGATTTCCTTCTGCTTCGAGGAACAAGACGTCCGGGAGGTGGCACACCTGATGCAGCAGAAGAATATCCACCGGCTCCTCGTGCTCAACCGCGCCAGCCGGCTCGTCGGGATGGTCTCGCAGGATGATCTGGTTGCGCAATGACCGTTGGGGTTGTACGAGATGAGAGGGTCGCCACCAGGACCAGTAGATGGAGGAGGCAGGATGGGCGCGCAGGCTACGGATGCAAATCACGCGCAGGCTGCAGATGCAATTCAGACACTCAGGAACATCGCCTTGGGCGGTATGGCGGCCGGAGGTGCTTACCTGGCAGGCAAGAGTCTCTTGCAATCTTTGAACCATGACGGGCAGACGCAGCATGCCAGCGAGTCGGTCGAGCAATACGAGCGCGCGGGCACGCGTATCCTGATCCTGGGCGCCGGCTTCGGCGGCCTGATGACGGCGCTGCAACTGGATCGCCGGCTGGGCAGGGCGCGCGACGCCAGCATCCTGCTGGTCGACCGCGGCAACACGCAGCTCTACTTCCCCTTACTGTGGACGGTGGCCGACGGCCGTGCCAACCCGAACGACGCCATGGTGCCGCTACGCTCCCTGCAGCGCGGGCGCTCCTTCCACGTGCTACACGCCGAGATCGAGGGCATCGATCTGGACAAACGTGAGGTCCAGACCTCGGCCGGCCCGCGGCCCTACGACATCCTGGTCCTCGGACTGGGCAGTGTGACGGCCATCCCCGATGTCCAGGGCTTGCGCGACCATGCTTTGCTCTTCCATAGCCCTGCCGACGCCCTTCAACTGCGTAACCACGTCATCGAGGCCCTTGAGATGGCCCATCAATGCGAGGATGCCGAGGAGCGCCAGGCCTGGCTGACCTTTGTCGTCGGCGGAGGGGGTGACACCGGCTGTGAGCTCGCCGCCACCATCAACGACTATCTGAGGCGTGGGCTGCTCAAGGAATATCCGTGGCTAGTCACGGCATCGCCGCGCGTGGTGGTGGTCGAACAGGCGCCGCGCCTGCTGCCGCTCTCGAAGGAGGAGGTCTCGGCGGAGGTGCAGCGTATCCTCGTTGCCCAGGGCGTCGACGTGCGGACGGATGCCAGGATCGAGCGCGTGACCGGCCGAGAGGTCCACACCACGCGGGGTGCAATCCCCGCGCATACGCTATTCTGGGCGGCCGGTATCTCGGCGCCGGACGTGGTGCGTGCCTTACCCGTTGGGCACGAGCGCAACGGCGCCCTCACGGTCGACGGTAACTTGCGCCTTCCCGGGCGGCCCGAGGTCTACGTCGTCGGCGACGCGGCGTGGATCAACGATGCGGTCTCGGGCGATCCCGTCCCGCCGACGGCACAGGCGGCCGAGCAGGAGGGACGCTACGTGGCACACGCCATCGCCGCCCAGGTAGCCGGCCAACCGCTCCCGCCGCCGTTCCACTACTCCTCGCGCGGCCACTTCACGCTGCTCGGCGGCCACACCGCCGTCGACGAAGTCGGACCGGCCGTCCTGACCGGCCTGCCGGCCTGGCTGTTGTGGCACGGCTACTACCTGGCGCACATTCCCTCGTGGCACAACCGCGCCCGCCTGGCCGCGGACTGGGCGCTGGCCGCCCTCGTCGGCCGCGAGACGGGCGAACTCCGCCTCGACACCGAGGTGCCGGCTGGCGCGGCGCGCGGCTAGAGGTGCTGCACGTCAACGGAGGCTGGGTCTTCGAGCGCTGATGGCAAGAGCCTGCGGCGATTTGCTATCATCCTAAGCGGCGCCGCTTCACCGCACAGGCACACTCCATGTCGGCCACGGTGGTCAAATCATGGCGTCAGAGAATGGAGTAGTCTACGTCACATCTATACCTGGGCGTCGACGGCGGCAATTCGAGCACGCGGGCTCTCGTAACCGACGCCGGCGGCACGGCCCTTGGCTACGGCACCGGCGGCAACTCCAACTACCAGTCCGTCGGCCTGGAAGCCGCGATCGACCACGTCCTGGGTGCCGCCGAGGAGGCCTGCCGGAGCGCCGGCCTGTCAACCGCACAGATCGCACAGGCCTATTTTGCGCTGGCCGGAGATGATGTTGCGGACGACCATGCGCTGCTGATGGGGGCGCTGCGCGACCGACTTCCCGGCCTGGCCTTTGGCCTGAGCAACGACGTCTGGGCCGGCCTGCGCGCCGGATCTCTCAGCGGCCTCGGGATCGCCGTCAACTGCGGCAGCGGGTGCGGCGCCGTCGGCCGCAACGCCGCCGGGCAGGGCCTCATCATCCCGGACGTCGGATACATCTTCGGCGACTCCGGCGGAGGCAACCAGATCGCCGTAGATGGGATACGCGCGGTGATCCGGGCCTGGGATGGGCGGGGTGAGCCTACCATGCTCACGCCGCTGATTCTGGAGGCGCTCGGACAACCAGGGCCGCGGGAACTCTACATCGCCCTGCACCGCAAACAAGTGGGCCAAATTCGGCATGTGACCCGCATCGTCCTTCAGGCCTCCGCGGCCGGCGATGCCGTGGCGACCGGCATCTTGCGGCGCATCGGTTCTGAGTTGGGCATCTCCGGGGCGGCAGTCGCCAGGAGACTGGACCTGGAGGACGAGGCCTTCGACCTGGTCTTGACCGGAGGCACCTTCCGGACCTTGAACAGCGCACTTGCCGACGCCGTGGTGGAGCGGGTGCGTGCCGTTGCCCCGCGCTGCCGTCCGACCCTGCCGCGGCTGATGCCGGTGGCCGGTGCCGTGTTGATGGCCATGGACGCGGGCGGCAGCGCGGTGACCGAGCATCACTACGCACGGCTGCGCGAGCAGGGATATGGCTGGCATCCCGAAGACGCGGTGCCCTGATGCGGGCTGGAGTAGGAGCGTGCCGTGGCCGCGCGTGACTGGGCGTTTCTCCTGATGCTGTCCGCCCTGTGGGGAGCGTCCTATCCCTTGATCAAGGTAGCGCTGGAGGGACACGTCGGTCCCTTTGAGATCGTGCTCTTGCGGCTCGTGATTGCCACGGTGGTCCTGTACCTCGTCGCCCGACTGCAAGGTTCCGAACTGCCGCGCACGGCGCGGACCTGGCGTTCCTTCGCCATCATGGGTCTGGTCGGAACCGCCGCGCCGTTCTTCTTCATCTCGTGGGGCGAGACGCGCATCGATGCGTCGCTCGCGGCGATCCTGAGCGCCACGGTGCCCTTCTTCACGGTCTTTCTGGCCCACGTCTGGATACCCGACGAGCGCCTGACGGTGCGCAGCATCGCCGGTATCGCGATCGGCTTCCTGGGCGTGGTGGTGCTGGTCGGCGACGTACGCCTGGGCGGCGCCTCCTCGGCCCTGCCCGGCGTCATCTCGTTGCTGCTGTCGTCGCTTTGCTACGGCATCGCCAACATCGTCGCGCGTAACGCGTTGCGCGAGGTGCCGCCGGTGGTCGCTTCGACCGGCCAGATGCTCATGGGTGCGGTCTTCGTGGCCATACCCGGAGGGATATCTACCCTGACAAGCACACAGGCCCCGACGCCGCAAGGGCTTCTGGCCGTGGCAGGCGTGGCGCTGCTCGGCACGGTCGCCGCTTATCTGATCTATTACCGGCTCATTGCGCGCGTGGGCTCGTCGCGCACCTCTACCGTGGCCTACCTGCTGCCCGCCTTCGCCGTGCTGTATGGCACGTTCCTGTTGAAAGAAGCGCTGACGCTACGCCTTCTCATCGGCTTCGCGCTCATCTTGCTCGGCGTCGCGGTGGTCAACGGCAACCTGCGCCGCGTGCGCGCCCTGTCGGCGGCCGCCGGCGCCCGCCTGGCGCGCTGAGCGCCGGGCACTAACTGTTTTATGTACGAGGAGCGCGGCGGACACCCTGGGTTCGCCGGCAACCGGGGCCGGCGGTCCTAGCGGCAACTTGCGGGCTGACGCAAAGCCGCCGGCAAAGCAGGCTATTGCGGCGCCCGCTGGGTGTGAGGTAAGCATGGTCCATGGCCTTGTCTGCTCTGGGCAGCGCACGCCGCTTGCCCTTCCCGACGCTGCTGGTAGGCATCCTGGGCGCCATCGTCCTGTCATCCTCGGTGACGCTCGATCTGTTGCTGCTGCCCCACGATGGCAGTCTAGCCCACGACTTCTCCGCCTTCTACGCCGCGGGGTTGGTGGTGCGAGCGGGCGGTAACCCCTACGATGCCGGGCAACTGGCGGCCGTGGAGGCCCATCTGCCGGCGGTCGGCGATCCGGCCCAGGTGGTTGGCTTCAATTCCTACGCCAATCCACCCTTATTTGCCTGGTTCATGTCCGCAATGACGCGGTTGCCGCAAGCGCCGGCCTACCTAATCTGGACCGTGGTTATGCTGGCCGCTCTGATCGCCGCCATCGTGCTGCTGGGAGATCGCCGGCGCTCGGCACTCTGGTGGCTCGTGCTTGTGCTCAGCCCCGCCTCCGTCATCTGCCTGTTTCTGGGGCAGCAGACGCCGTTGCTGCTGCTGGCCCTGGTGGGAGCGTTGCGCGCGGTTCGAAGGCAGGCACCCCTCCTGGCGGGAGCCCTGCTTTCCATGGCCTGGATCAAGCCCCACCTTCTGCTGCCGGTCATCGTCCTGATGGTGGCGCTGCTGGCCGCCGGCGACAGGCGACGGCTTCTGGCCGGGCTCGGCGGCGCAAGCCTGCTGTTTGCCGCGGTCTCGTTGCTCCTGACGGGCCCCGGCCTGACCGGTGCCTGGCTGCAGACGCTCGTCGCCTACGGGCGCAGCCTGGACCAGAATCAGCCGGACCTCTCCTCGCTGGCCGGCCTGTACCTGAGCATCGTCGGCAGACCCTGGAGCCTGCTGCTCGAAGGGGCAAGCATCCTGGTCTGGCTGTCGTGGATGGTATGGCTGGTTCGCCAGGCGCCAAGAAGCGGACTGGGCGGCCATGATGGCCGGTTGTCCCGCGCTATCGCCGTCGGTCTGGCGGGCTGGCTATTGCTCCTGCCGTACGTGCACCCGCACGATCTCGTGCTGCTGGCCATCACCCTGCCCGTGTTGCTTGAGCCGGGCGCTCCCGGCCTGGCGGACGCGACCACCCGCGTGGCCGCGTGCATGAGCCTGATCGCGCCCGAGGCCGACCTGCTGGGCTTCCGGCCCAACTTCGTGCTGTCCTACAGCGTGCTGGTCCCACTGTCGCTGCTCGTCGCCCTGCGTCCCTGGAGGCTGGACACGTCAGGCGGTAACCTGTCGTCCCAACAGAGCTGGGCGGGCCAGGGCCTAACAGCGGCTCCTCCCTCCGCTGCTCCGAGCAGTGACGCGGCCTGACCTAAACCAAAGCCAGGGTGAAACCCGCGGGGTCGGTAGCGGCCGGCAATGTCGGTCCCCGCCGCGGCTTTGGTCTACAAGCCCTGCGCCCCGGTCCTGTATCCTTGAAATGACGGGAGACAGAGCGAGGAGGAGACGGGGAGATGTTTGGGCGGCGTGGGCGTGGCTTCGGCGGTGAACCCGACCGGCGGGTCCTGATCCTGGGCGGCGGCTTTGGCGGCATCTACACAGCCCTGGGACTGGAACGGCTTTTGCGCGCCGAGGATCGCACCGAGGTCATATTGGTCAGCGCGGAGAACTTCTTCCTGTTCACGCCGATGCTGTGTGAGGTGGCCTCCAGCTCCATCGACACCAACCATGCCATCAACCCCATCCGCCGCATGTTCAGGCACGCGCGCTATATGCAGGGGGAAGCGACCACCATCGATCCCCAGGCACGTACCGTCCGCGTCGTCCATCCCGGCGGCCACGAGCAAGAGTATCGCTACGACCACCTGGTGCTCTCGGTGGGCGCCCGCACCGGCTTCTTCGGCATGAAAGACGTGGAGGAGCATGCGCTGACCGCGAAGACGCTCGGCGATGCGCTGCACCTGCGCAACTGGGCCATCGAGATGCTCGAGACGGCCGAGGTCGAGGCCGATCCGGCCACCCGTGCCGAGCTGCTGACCTTCGTGGTGGCCGGCGGCGGCTTGACGGGTGTGGAGATGGCCGGCGAGCTCAATGATCTGGTGCGCCAGTCCCTCAAGTCATACCCCTCGCTAAATCAGCGCGAGGTGCGCATCATCCTGGTCGAGGCTATGCCCCGCCTGATGCCGGAGTTCGACGAGAATCTGGCCAACTTTGCCATGAGCCGTCTGCGCGCCGCCGGCGTCGAAGTGTGGCTGAATGCCCGCGTCAGCGGGGCCGGCGCCAACGCCGTCCATCTGGCCAACGGCACCACCATCAAGACGCGGACCCTGGTGTGGACGACCGGTGTGGCGCCCAATCCGTTCATCGCGGCGAATCCGCTGCCGAAGGATGAGCGCGGCTGGATCGTGGTAGACGCCCACATGCGGGTCGCGGGACTGCCCGGTGTCTGGGCGCTGGGCGACTGCGCGCGCGTGCCCGACGTCTTGCGCCCCGGGCACAACCACCCGGCCACCGCGCAACACGCCATGCGGCAAGCTGCGCAGCTTGCCGCCAATATCGCCGCGGTCATCCACGGCCAGCCCACGCAGCCCTTCCGCTACAAGACCCTGGGACAGATGGCGACACTCGGCCACTACAACGGCGTCGGCATCATCGGCAGGCTGCGCGTGTGGGGCTTCCCGGCCTGGGTGCTGTGGCGCTCCTATTACCTGTGGCGCCTGCCGCGGCTGGAGAAGCAACTGCGCGTGGCCGTCGACTGGACGGTGGACCTGATCTTCGGGCGCGATATCTCCATGTTCGGGACAGAGCCCTACGTCATGAGGCGGGGCATGGCGCCCGATTCGGACGTCGTTCGCGTTCCCGACGTGCGCGCCGCCAGCCTCCAACCACGAGGCAGCAAGCCGGGCCCATGACAGGCCGACGCCCGCCACCATCGCTGTGACCGCCCCACCCGTCGCCAGCTAGCAACAGCGTTACAGGTCGCCCGTAGCGACCTGCGCCGCCGCATCGGGATCGTGGGCCCTTCTTTCGACGTGGGCAGATCACGGTGGATTGCACCTAGAGGATCACGCGCGCACGGGGAGGGACCGATTGGCCAGACCCGCCTGTACTGTCGTCCCACGGCCTCTGGCCGGGCGGGAGCAGGACCAGGGTGCCATCACCTTTTGCAACCTTTTGCAGGCGCCGGAATGGCGCTTTCGTCCGCTGCGCTGCGCCAGGACAAGGGCTAGAGTGGGAAGTGGCCGGCACAGAGGAGGCAGCCCAGCACAGGGGCCATGTGCGGCCACAGTTGAGCAGCAGCGGAGCACTGACAATTGGTCGGCAAAAGCGGTACGTTGCCCTTCGCCACTGCGCTACTCCTCGCGATTCTCCTTGCTCGCGCGGCCCCACGGACGGTCCGCGCCGAGACCGAGCACTCCGCACCGACGGTACGAGAGGCCAAGGACCTCCTCGTCTCGGCCGGTTTCCCGCACCTGGCCAACTACAACGGCTATGCCGACAGCTGGCAGGTGCCGTTCTTCTCCGCCTATGGGCTCATCGTCGCCAAGCGCAACGCCCCCATCGCCAAACTCAAGTCCGTGGGCGGCGGGCCGCGCGCACTCCTGTACGAGCGCGCCGAACAGACCGATCCGTGCTGTACCCAGTCGCTGTACGGGCTAAGCGCCCGGGACATACCGGCCGCGTGGTGGCTGACCGCGGCCGGCAGCACGCTGGCCCGGTCGGTCGACGCGGGGGCCACGTGGCTGCCCGTCGTCGACCCGCACCCGTTCGCCGGTTGTCAGGATGTGCTGATCGGGGCGGAGACGGTGCACGTCTGGAGCGTGCAAGGCCACTACCTGCACGTCTTGCGCGGGTACAACTCCCGGGCCACGGCCCACGCCGCCGGCGAGCGTCTAGCCCCGCACTATAGCTACCGCGTGGATCAGTCCAATTGCATCCTGAGCGGGCCGCACAAGAACTTGCGGCCCTGGTCGCTCAATATGTCGAGCCTCTGTCCACGCGTCGGCGGGATGACCTGGGACGACTTCCTCGCGGCCCGCATCGCCGACCTGGTGAAGGCCGGCGGATGGGACGGTGTGTTCTACGACAATCTCAATGACCTGGCATTCAGCCCCCTCGTCGACGTCGATAACGACAACCATCCCGATGGCGGTATCGTCGACGGCGTTAACGTCTGGCGCGAAGGCGAACGACACTTGCTGGCGCGCACGCGCCAGCTCTTGCCCGGCGGCCTGATCCTGGTCAACGGGGATCTTCAGACGGGCAGCCTGGCCGACGGCCGGGAGATGGAAGGATTCCGGACCAGCCCGGGCCTGGTACTGGCCGCGGGGATCGATCGCTATCTCCAGGACAACCGCTCCGGCCTCGCGCTCGACATCGTCAATCCCGATACGGTCGATGCCACCACCCCCGATCACGCAGACGCGCAGCTGGCCATCGCCGTGGGTGCCCTCGGCGACGGCTTCTCGGCCTATGACCGCGGATGGCAGCATCACGGCACGCCCTGGTGGTTTGATGAGAGTTCCGGCGGCGCGGGATCCGCTCTCATGACCCCCATCGGCCCCGCCCAACACCTCTTGCCCGTCTGGCACCCGGAGCGCTTCGCCCCCGGCGACCGCGTCCTGCTGGATGAAGAGTCGGCCCTGGTCCGGGCGGTGACGCCGACGGGACTGCTCGCCGATCGCGGCGTAGACCGGACGAGGGCGGTGTGGCATTCCGCCGGGACCCTGGTCAGCACCCTCGCCCAGCGACGCCGCGGGGCCGGCTATCTCGGGAGCCCGGCCGGAGCCGCCCGCCTCATCCCCCTGGGCAACTGGTCGTCGGAGGAGATGCCCCTGATGGTGACGGACATCGCCACATCGGCCCCGACCACCGTCCCTATCGACGCCCGTAGCGGGATCACCCCGACGACGAGGAGGACGACGTACGACCCCTACGCGGCCGGACTGCGCGTCGACGTGCCGCCATCCCCGTCCCCGCGCACGCTGCTGCTCGATATCCAGGCGGCCCGGCAGGAGGAGATTTGGGTGCGCGATGCCGATATCTCGGTGCCGCTCTTCGTCGGCCCCCGCCGGCACACCGTGGCCCTACCGGTCGCCGCGCACGGCCCCCTCGTCGTGGGCCTGGGGCAAGCGGAGGGGGCGGTACGCCTGTTCGGCATCCGCGTGCTCGATCAACAGAACTTCGTCCTGGCCCGCCGATTCGCCAGGGGAATGGCCCTGGTCAATCCCACCGATGTGCCGCACTACGTCCACCTGAGCCGCCCCTACCTCCTCGTCGCGGGCGACCAGTCGCCGGGCCTGAGCCGGCGCGGGGCCGCGTGCTCGGCGCTTGTCCGCCCCCATGGCGCCCTCATCCTGTCGGGCCCATCGCCGGAGGAGGGGCGTTGCCCCGGCGGTGTCGGCAACAATCTCTGATCCGCCGCCCGGAGGTCACCAACATCGCCGCCATGCGCTGCCACGTCGCCGACCGGCCCCACGACACCCTCGAGGCCGGTGCCGTGGGGCCGTTTCCCCGCCCGCCGCTGCGCCTAATACCAGCCCTTCAAGGTGAGGCTGTCAAGGCCGTCATCGCTCCCGGGGCGAGGTGGGCCGTCCTGGTCGGCGCACAGAAGGCATTGACAGAGCAGCGGCACCACCGATATGCGCTTGTCTGGCTTAGCTGCGTCTTAGCCGTCCACGAGCAGGGGGTGCTCGGTGATGGCGCCGTCGACGATGCGGAAGGCGCGCACGCGCGGCACGTCGGCCTCTTGCAGGGAGACGATGACGTAGTAGGAGTCCGGGTAGAAGGCCAGGCGCACATCGGTCGCCGAAGGGTAGGCGGGGCTATGTGTGTGCGAGTGGTAGATGGCCAGCAGTTCCCAGTCGCGGTCCCACATCTCGCGCATGGCCGCCAGTTGGTCTTGCGGGTCGGCCTGGTAGCGCAGCACGCTGGGATCGACGTTGCGCAGCTCGTAGCGCTTGATGGCGCGCCCGTCCTGGCCGGCGATCAGCCCGCAGCACTCCTGCGGCACGAAGGCGCGGGCATGGCGGATCATCCCGTCGACCATGGCGCGCGGCAGGGTCAGCGGCTCTACCACCAAAGAGACTCCTCCATGGCCGCGGTCAATTCGGGCAGGTCGCGCGTCCACAGCTTCGCGCTGACGTATTTCCACCCGCCGTCGCAGAGCAAGACCACGATATTGCCGCGCTCCATCTGGCGCGCCACCCGCAAGGCCACGTGCAGGTTGGCGCCGCTGGAGACGCCGGCGAAGATGCCCTCGCGCTCGGCGAGCAGGCGCACGCCGATCACCGAATCGCGATTGGAGACCAGCATCTTGCGATCCAGCAGGCGGGTATCGAGGATCGGCGGCGTGAAGCCCTCCTCCAGCGAGCGCAGGCCCTGCACCGCCTCGCCCGGCAGCGGCTCGGCCGCCACGATCTGCACCCGCGGATTGGTCTCCTTGAGACGCCGGCCGACGCCCATCAGGGTGCCGCCGGTGCCCAGGCCGGCCACGAAGACGTCGACCTCGGGCAGGTCCTCCAGGATCTCCACCGCCGTGGTGTCGTAGTGGGCCTGCGGGTTGGCGGGGTTGCCATACTGGTACGGATGGTAGCAGTCGCCCGCCGCGGCCAGCTCCTCGGCCACGCGGATGGCCCCATTGGAGCCCTCGGCGCCCGGCGAATAGACAATCTCCGCGCCGAACAGCTCCAGCAGCTCCGCGCGCTCCGGCGTCAGGTTGTCGGGCATCACCGCGCGCACGCGATAGCCCTTCAGCCGCCCGATCATGGCCAGCGAGATGCCGGTGTTGCCGCTGGTCGACTCCAGGATGGTCATGCCGGGGCGCAAGGCGCCGCTGCGCTCGGCGCTCTCGATCATGCTGCGGGCGATGCGATCCTTGATCGACCCGGTCGGGTTGTGCCCCTCCAACTTGGCAAACAGGCGCACGGAAGGGCTAGGACTGAGGTTCTTCATCTCGACCAGGGGTGTGTGGCCGATGGCGTCGATAATGCTGTTGTAACGCATGGTACGTGGAGGGGGTAGGTGCGCGCCGGCCGGCTACCGATGTCGACGGGCGCGCGGCAATACTCAGGCTCCGCCGGCCATGGCCGGCAGGATGATCACGGTGGACGAGGGCTTGACCGGCGTGTCGGCGCCCTGCAAGGTGCGCACATCTTCGTCGTCCACGTAGACGTTGACGTGCCGGCTCAGGCGGTCGGCCTCCGGCTTGAGCGCCTCGCGCAGCGCAGGATAGTGCTCGTAGAGCCCATCGAGCAGGGCGCCCAGCGTGGCACCGTCGGCCTCGATAACCTTCTGTCCGCCGACGGCCCCGCGCAGCACGGGAGGGATCTGAACGGTTGCCATTACATCTCCTTCTACGCCGGCAGCGGGCAGGCGAAGACGATGTCCTCGACCGTCTTTATAGTGGCGTTCTCGCCGCACACGGGGCAGGCGGGATCGCGGCGCAGGCGCAGCTCGCGGAAGCTGGTCTCCATTGCATCGTAGAGCAGCAAGCGGCCGATCAACGGCTCACCGATGCCCAGCAGCAGCTTGATCGCTTCCACCGCCTGCAGAGAGCCCACGATGCCCGGCAGCACGCCCAGGACCCCGGCCTCGGCGCACGACGGCGCCATCTCCGAGGGCGGTGGCGCGGGGAACAGGCAGCGATAGCACGGACCCTGGCCCGGCGCGAAGACCGTCGTCTGGCCCTCGAAGCGGAAGATGCTGCCGTGCACCACCGGCTTGCCCAGGATCACGCTGGCGTCGTTGAGGGCGTAGCGGGTGGGGAAGTTGTCGGCGCCATCCACGATCACATCGTAGTCCTTGATCAGGTCGAGCACGTTCTCGGCGCTCAGGCGCAGGCGATGCTCCACCACGTGGACATCGGGATTCAGCGCGGCCAGCGTCTCGCGCGCCGACTCGGTCTTGAGCTTGCCCAGGCGCGAGGTGTTGTGCAGGATCTGCCGCTGCAAGTTGGAGGCATCGACGGTGTCGGCATCGACGATGCCGATGGTGCCCACGCCGGCCGCCGCCAGGTAGAGGGCGGCGGGCGAGCCCAGCCCGCCGGCCCCGATCATCAGCACGCGCGAGTCGAGTAACTTGAGCTGCCCGGCCTCCCCCACTTCGGGGATCAGCAGGTGGCGGCTGTAGCGACCGCGCTGCTCGTCGGTCAACGTGCGCGGGACCACGTAGGGATAGCCGGCGTTCTTCCAGGCGCCGAAGCCCCCGGCCATCGACTTGACATCTCCATAGCCCAGCGTCTGCAGCGCCTGCGCGGCCAGCGCCGAGCGCACGCCGCCGGCGCAGTAGACCACGATGGGCCGGCTGTGATCGGGCACCGCGCCCTCGATGCGCAGCTCCAGGTTGCCGCGCGGGATGTGCAGCGCGCCCTTGATGGCGCCCTCCTCGTACTCGTCGCGTTCGCGCACGTCGACCAGGATCGGCGCAGTGCCGTTCTGCAGCGCCGCCTGCGTCTCCGCGACGGATATCTCCTCGATGCTGCGCTTGACGCGCTGCAGCATCTGCTGAAAGGTCTCGGCCATCGTCATCCCTCCCGGCCTGCGTCGCCCAAATCCCGCTTTAGCGATCGGGATTGTCGTCCAATCGTTCAGCACTTGATAATGTCTAGTGTAACGCATTCGACCGCGGTTGCACACACCTGCGCCGGGCTGGACTCATCGAGGCTCGATCAACTGCGGGCGCCTGGGAGCGATGGTACGCTTGCGGCTCCGCTTGCCAGGCACCTACGTCGCCGAAAAAGCAGACCCTATCCTTTACTCCGGAATGTCGAGGCATGCTCCCTCCCTGCCGGTACCACGCTGCGCGTTACGCCTTTGCGCCAGTTGCGCGAAGAGCGAGCGTGTGTAGATATGATATGGCGGGCTACATTTCGTTCTCAGCATACCGGTAGCGCTATCTAGCCTGCTTCATTCAGGAGGATCGCCGACGACCTCCTGGGACCGCCGGCATCCCTGCCGGCCCAGCGTTGCCGGCGGTCTCAGGAAAGCTGCCCCAGATGTGCCGCACCAGCCCGCGCTCCACCAGCCGCTCCATACAGACCCACGAGCCGCGCAGGGTGTTGCCGTAGCTCTCCCCCTCCTCCCGTGCCCGATCCCTGCGTCTGACAACACAGCGGCGATTAACCGAGCGCGATGCGATAGCACTGCACGTACGCGCAGGGCTTCTCCTCCGGCAGATCGATGGCCAGGCCCCGGCCGCCCTGCTCAAACGGCAGTGGGGCACCGTGACCCAGCAGCGTGACCGAGCTGACGCGCTCTGTTCGACCCAGAGCCAGGCTTCTGATCACCGTCTTACCGCCCTCCGGCCACTTCATCTGGAAGGCGTACACCGTGTTGCCCTTGGCGGTGAAGCGGAAGTCCTCGATAGTCCAGGCGACCGGCTCCTCCTTGAAGCGGTCAATCACGACCTGGGACGGACCCTCCGCGGCCTGGATCCACGGGCGGGTGCCGTATATCCCCTCGCCGTTGACGGCGATCCAGGCGGCCATGCGGTCGAGAATGTAGCGGCACTCGTCGTCGATCGTGCCGTCCGGTCGCTGCGGGATGTTCAGCAGCAGGTTGCCGTTCTTGCTCACCACGTCGACGAGGATCTCCGCCACGTGCTTCGGCGTCTTGTACACCGCCCGCACGTCGTAGAACCAGTTCCCGATAAAGCTGTCGGTCTGCCAGACGTGCGGCATCGCCTCGGGGAGCTGGCTGCACTCGATGTCCAGCACGCCCACTGTGAAGACCTGGGGGTCGCGATCCTTCTGCGTATAGACGGCCTCGTTATGGCCGGCGTTCCGGCGCGCGCTGGTGTTGTATAGGTGCGCGATGAGGTGCAGGCCGATCTCCCCGAAAGGCACGCCGCCATCGGAGTACAGGAGGTCGGGCTGGTAGACATCGACCAGCTCCTTGGCATAGATGAACCAGCGCTCGTGCCACCGGGGGTTGGAGGTGTACCATTCCTGCCGCCACCCCTTGGCGCCACGATTCGGCAGGTACAGATCTTCGTACTCCGGATCGTTGCCGTCGTAGGGGACGCCGGCCCAGGCTCCGGCCACGTCGGCGCCCTTGTTGGCCACCCACCAGGAGAAGGAGGCGCCCATGTGCTCGGAGAGCCCGAAGCGCAAGCCCTGCTGCCGTGCGGCATCGCGCCACAGGCCGACGATGTCTTTGCCCGGACCCATGGCTACCGCGTTCCAGCGATGATGCTGCGAATTCCAGTTGTGGAAGTTGTCGTGGTGGGCCGCCTGCGCCACGAAGTAGCGGGCCCCCGCGTCGACATACAGGCGCATCAGGGCCTCGGGCTCGAAGCGCTCGGCCTTCCAGAGCGCGATGATGTCCTTGTAGCCGAACCGCGACGGGTGTCCGTACCTGCGCAGGTGGTAGCGATACTGGTCAGAGCCCTCCTCATACATATGCTGGGCATACCAGTCACCGTACATCGGCACCGATTGCGGACCCCAGTGGGCCCAGATGCCGAGCTTGGCGTCGCGGAACCACTCCGGACACCTATAACCGCGCAAGGATTCCCAACTCGGCTCGAAGGGGCCGCGTTCAATGGACAGGTCGTGCATCCTTCCTCCTCGGTCCTAACCGTTCAACTCTCATCTGCCACCTGTGGCTCAGGCCCTACTCCTTGAGCGATCCGAGCATCACCCCCTTGACGAAGTAGCGCTGCGCGACGGGATAGATGAGCAGCATCGGGACCGTGGCGACCACGATCACGGCGTAACGCAGCAGCGTGTTCATGGCTTGGATACGGATGATCTCCTCCATGGAGCCGCTGCTCGCCTGGAAGCTATTCTGACCCATGATGAGCAGGCTGCGCAGCACCAACTGCAACGGATACAGCGCCTGGTTCTCCAGGAAGATCAGCGCATTGAAATAGGAATTCCACTGGCCCACCGCGTACAGCAGGAAGAGCACCGCGATGATCGCGTACGAGGTCGGCAGGACGATCCGCAGCAGGAATTGCAGCTCCGTGCAGCCGTCCAGCCGCGCCGAATCATAGAGCTCGCTGGATACCGACGTCTGGAAGAAGGTCTTGGCCAGGAAGACCTGGAAGATGCCCAGCGCCGAGGGGAAGATCAGCGACCAGCGCGTGTCGAGCAGGCCGAGGTCTTTGACCACCAGATAGAACGGGATCAGGCCGCCGTTGAAGACGAAGGCGAAGATCAGGAGCCAGATCCAGATCTTCCGCCCGATGAAGTACTTGCGCGAGAGCGGGTAGGCCATCATGATGGTGATGGCGGTGCTGACGAGGCCGCCGACGAGGGTGTAGAATACCGAATTGAAGAAGCTCGTCACCACCAGATCGTTCTGGAACACGGCCTGATAGCCAAGTAGGGTCGGATGCACGGGCCAGAGCCAGACGCGGCCGGCCTGTACGTCGGCGGCCGAGCTGAACGAGCAACTCACGATATAGATCAGCGGGAACAGCACCGCGATCAGGACCAGGGCCAGGATCGCGTAGACGCCGACCAGGAAGGCGCGATCGACCGCCGACTCCCGGATGGCGTATGGCCGTTTGTGCAGCCAGATCATACTCCCTCCCCCCTGTGCAATCAGAACAGGCTGGTGTCGGAGACCCGGCGGGCCACCAGGTTGACGACCACGATCAGCACGAAGTTGATGACCGAATTGAAGAGGCCCACGGCGGAGGAGAAGCTGAAGTCGTCGTTCAGCAAGCCGATCTTGTACACGTAGGTATTGATCACCTCCGAGGTGCTCAGGTTCAGCGGGTTTTGCATGAGGTAGACCTTCTCAAAGCCCACCGCCATCACGCTCCCCGCCGCCAGGATCACCAGCACCACGATGGTGGGCCGGATCGCCGCCAGATCGATGTGCAGCATCCGCTGCCAGCGCGAGGCGCCGTCGATCTGCGCGGCCTCATAGAGGGACGGGTCGACCGTCGCCAGCGCCGCCAGGTAGATGACGGCGCTCCAGCCGGAGGTCTGCCACACGCCCGACCAGACGTAGAGGGAGGCGAAGGCGTTGGGGTCGCCGAGCAGATCCGGGGCGTTATGATTGCCGAACAGCGCGAACACCTGTGCCAGGATACCCACCGTCGGCGAGAGGAGGATGTTCATCATGCCGACCAGCACGACCACGGAAATGAAATAGGGGAAGAACGTGACCGTCTGCGTGAATCGCTTGAACCAGCCGTGCTTGACCTCATTGAGCAGCAGGGCCAGGATAATGGCGGCGGGCGTGCCCACGAGCAGACTGTACAGCCCGAGCACCAGGGTATTCTTGATGATCGGCCAGAAATAGGGGGAGGCGAAGAAGGCGGAGAACTCCTGGGTGCCGATCCAAGGGCTGCCCCAGATGCCCTGGAGCGGACTGTAGTCGCGAAAGGCGAGCTGCGCCCCGACCATCGGCAGGTAGTTGAAGACGATGAGGAAAGCGGTGGGGACGGAGATCAACAGGTAGAGCTGCCATTGGCTGAGCATCTTGCCGGCCAGGCGGCGCGTGCCGGTGCGCGGCCGTTGCCTCAGCCGGGCGCGCGGGGCGATTGTAATGTTCATCGGCGTCTCCACTCGCGTGATGCTGCGAACGTGCAGCCTGCCTGGGACCGCCAGGGTACCCGCAAGCGAGTACCCTGGCCGGCGGTCCCCGGGCGTCCTCGTGCTCCGCGCGACTAATGCAACTCAGCCGCGCCTAATGATGGCAGGGCAGGCTGCTCGGCGTCGCCGGGCAGAACTGGGCCGTCGACTCCGGCTTGGCGTTACTACTCAGGATCTGCAGATAGGAGTCGAGGCCCAGGCCCTTGAGGCCGGTCACGTAGGCATTCCAGTCGCTGGTGATGTTCTTGCGGCCCAGGATGAAATCGTAGGTCCACTGGGTGACGTACTGGTTGATCGTGGTGTTCAGCGTGGCGTACTGCGTCAGGTCCGCCGCGGGGAACCACACCGCCGCCGGATAGACATACGCGGGCTGGTGGCCCTCGTAGTATTTCTCGGTCATGTACTGGTACTTGTACTCCTCGCTCGTGGGGTCGAAGACCGGCGTCCAGGGGCCGCCGCAGCGCCATTGCTTGGACTGGTACATGGGGCCGAGCTGGTTCCAGGAGAAATTCTGGTAGGGGACCGCCGTGGTACCGTTCCAGTTGATGTACTGGATGGCCCGGGGCGCACACAGTCCCCGCTGCGTCGTGTTGGAAGGAAGCAGGTGCCAGGACTGGGGCCCCTGGGCGCCGAAGTCCATGGTGGAAGTGCCCTCGACGGTGTAGATCCAGTTGACGAAGGTCAGGATAGCCTTGATCTGCGCGGGTGTCGCCTTGTTGGTGATGGTGAAGACCGCTCCCGTCGGTCCCTGGCCATAGAAACCGGCGTAGTTCGCCCCATTGGGCCCGATGAGCGGCGGCACGACCACCCAGTCGGACGATTTGTTGTGCAGCTTTTCGCTATAGGTGACGAAGCCGTTGTCCACGCCCCAGGCCACCGCGCCGACGCGGCCCTGTGCCACGGCGGGCTTCAGCGCCGTGTTACTATCCTGGGTGAAGGCGCTCGGACCGAGCACGCCGTCCGCCACCAGCGAATGGATGTATGTCAGACCCTGCTGCCACTGCGGCTGGATGGGCGCGAAGGCCAGCTTGCCGTTCTGGTAGAACACGTCCTGGGCCGCACTCGAGCTCGAGCTCCCGCCAATGTTGGTGCCGTCGTTGTAGATGAAGGCATTCATCAGGAAAACGGTGGGGTCGCTGTGCCACCCGTTGCTCGCGCCGGTCAAGGGGATCGGGTTTTTGACGCCGGGGACCGTCTTGAAGGCGTGCATCACCGCGGCGAACTGGGCGGTGGTCTTGGGCATCTGCAGGTGCAGCTTTGCCAGCCAGGTGGTGTTGATCCACACCTTGTTCGCGAAGTAGCAGTGCAAGCAGAAGTTGAGCGAGGGAATACCCCAGATGTTGCCCTGGGGATCGGTCACGGCCTGCGCCGCTCCGGCGAATTCGCGCAACGCCCGCATCACGTTGGGCGCGTACTGCTCGAGGTACTTGTTGAGCGAGATGAGAACCCCCTGTTTGCCATACTTGGCCAACTGCGCCGTGGTGAAGTTGCCGTTATAGAACACGGGCGGGTAGTTGCCGCTTTGCAGCAGCAGTTGCTGCTTGGCGGGGGCATCGGTGGGCGGCGCGACGATCCAGTGGATCTTGAGATTGAACTGGCTCTCCACGTACTGCGTGAAGGCGTTGGTGTCCAGATTACTGCCCTGCCAGGAGGGATCATGACTGGCGAATAGGGTGATCTCGACCGGCTTCGGGGGCACCCGCACCGATCGCGCTTGCGCTCCCGTGCTGAGGGCCAGACTGCTGGCGATGAGGGCCGATAAGCCGAGGACGATGGACCGTTTCATGACGTTCTCCCTTGACGCTCGTAGCGCGCGCCGCACCGACGAACGCTACCCACTGTGCGCTGCTTCCTCGAAAGGTTGCCCGGAATGCACCGTATGGCCTGTGTTACCCCGAGACGCTCACCTCCTCCCACGCCGCTGATCGTGCGCGACAACATGAGATAACGATTACTGAGAACGCGTCACGGTCTACTCTAGCACAGGCGTTGGCGGGTGTCAAGCACACGTGCTGCGCCATTCTCGTACGCCCACTCCCCCAAGAAGGTGCGCATGTAGAGGTGCCACGGACCATCAATCACGCCGATTGCAGGCGCGCCGTGGAGCCGGATGAACTCGATAGCTGGATAGGCCGCGTCTTGACGAGGCACCGGTCATTGCGTATACTCTCAGCGTCCTGAGAAATCGTGTACTCAACACCCGCCAGGCGCGCACTACCGCCGGCATACAAGGCGGAGCGGCGGCCAGCGTTCATTTCCGTAAGAATGCTTAGAATACGAGTGTATGGCAACGCTTGCATGGGGCTTGGTCGGGCGAGACATGGGCATCGGCCGTGGCATCCACTCGGGACGTTGCGCGCGATGTTGCTGGTTGTTCGAGGCCGGGTGAGACCCAGGCGCTTTCTTTCGCACGCTCAGAGCAAGGACGGCCGCAATGCCACGTGAGACACTTTCCGCGCACCCGGAGAAGCGGGGGCCCGCCACTGTGCGCGATGTGGCTGCTTATGCCGGTGTCTCGACTGCGACCGTCTCCCGCGTGCTCAATGGCGTTGTCACCGTCGAACCTACCTTGGTGGATCGGGTTTTGGCGGCGTGCGCCGCCCTGCATTATCAGCCGAACCCTGCCGCGCGCACCCTGAGAGGTGGGCGCTCGGTGATGGTTGGGCTACTGGTGCCGAACATCAGGAACTCTTTCTTCATGGAAGTCGTGAGCGGCGTCGAAGCGGTGCTCCGGCACGGGGGCTACCTACCGATCCTCTGCAACTACCTGGATAAGCCCCAGGGGCCACTCCAGTTCATCAAGTTCATCGAACACTTGGTGGCGGTGCCATTGGCTGGGGCCATTGTCATACCCAGGCATGACCAGGACCCGGCGCTCACCCTCTTTCGCGAGCATCGCATCCCAGTCGTGGCGATCGACCATCGGACGGTTGACGAGTCTGATTCAGTGCTGATTGACAACGTCGGCGCGGCCCGGGAAGCCGTGGCCCACCTGATCGCCAACGGCTATCGCCGTATTGGCCTCATCTGCGGTCCGGACAAGTTAACGACGGGCCATGGGCGGGCTCAGGGCTATCGTGCGGCCCTGGAGGAAGCGGGTATCGCGCGCGATCCTGCTCTAGAGCGCCGTGGCAAATTCGATGAGCACACGGGAGAAGTGCATGCGGCCGAGTTGCTCGATCTCCACCCCCCAGTGGAGGCCCTGTTCACGACGAATATGTCGCTCACGCTTGGGGCGTTGCGCGTCCTCCACAAGCGAGGGTTGCGGATCCCAGAGGATGTAGCGCTCGTGGGATTCGATGAGATCCCATCGGTATTGCCCGGCTACCCGTCCATCACCACGGTGGTACAGCCCGCCTTCGAGATGGGCGCGACCGCGGCAAGGCGTCTCATCCAGAGACTGGAGGGCGATGGGCCGCACACCCGGCAAGAGATTATCCTGGCGCACCAACTGCGTATCGGGCAGTCGTCGCATGCGCGTGCGCCGGTGGTGACCGGCACGGCAGTGTGAGCCCTCACGGTTTATCCCCTCGGATGGAGGAGACAGTGCGATGAAGAAACGCGGACTTCCTGCTGGCCGAGGAGCGCACGCTCGTGGCGCTGCCGGACGAGTTGAGCTACCCGGACGGGGCGACGTACCGTCAGTGGGCCAGGCCCAATTCGTGCAGGCGACGATGGATGGCCGCCTGCGCCTGCAGGAAGGGACGCTCCAGGTAGGCCTGGTGGTCCTCCTCGCCGTGGTGGTGCGTCACCATGCCCGGCTGATCGCGCGGGCTCAACTCGCGGATGTAGGACAGGCTGCCGTCGATCAGCGTCAGCATATAGTGCGCCGTCTCGGGGCT
>Ga0070740_10002451_pt1 | contig 21770 bp, 15 predicted proteins | sample Coa_R2_FD_67286 | JGI IMG/M metagenome (GOLD analysis project Ga0070740, IMG submission 67286) | Surface soil microbial communities from Centralia Pennsylvania, which are recovering from an underground coalmine fire - Coalmine... | ecosystem: Environmental > Terrestrial > Soil > Unclassified ...
CGTTAATGCAAAAAGCAGTTGATATTACTGAAAAAGCTCATGTCCGCGCTATGCAGTTTTGCCAGCCGGGAGTCTATGAATACCAGATTGAAGCTGAAATCATGTATGAATTCCAGCGTAACGGAGCTCGTTTTCCAGCGTACAACTCCATCGTCGGGGCAGGACGCAATGCTTGTATTTTGCATTATGTAAATAACAACCAGAAAGTTGCGGATGGTGATGTTGTGCTGATTGATGCTGGCGCAGAATATCAAAATTATGCTGCTGATATCACCAGAACGTTTCCTGCCAATGGGCGTTTCACTGGCGAGCAGCGTGCGATTTATGAACTTGTACTGGAATCACAGCTGGCTGCGATTAAATCCATAAAGCCCGGCGCGTCATGGACCAATGCGCAGAATATCATTGTTAAAATTATCACCCAGGGATTGATTGATCTTGGCATCCTGAAGGGTAGTCTCGATAACCTGATCGAGAAGCAGGCTTATTTCCCATTCTATATGCATCGGTCGGGTCATTGGCTGGGATTGGATGTCCATGATGTGGGCCGCTATCGTATCGAAAGCAAGTGGCGGTCATTGCAGCCAGGTATGGTATTCACAGTGGAGCCAGGCATCTATATTTCAGCGGACATTCCTGGGGTGCATAAGCGTTGGCATAATATTGGCGTCCGCATTGAAGATAATGTACTTGTGACAGAAAAAGGCCGCGAAGTATTGAGTCAAAAGATTCCAAAGACGGTTGCTGAGATAGAAGCAATAATGGCGAATTGAGACATGCAGCGCTACGACTTGATTATCGTTGGCGGAGGACTGGTTGGCGCAGGGCTGGCAGCAGCCTTGCGCCGGTCTGATTTGCAAATCGCGCTGATTGATGCAAGGCTGCCAAGCAATGATGATCCGCGTCTGTTTGCGTTGAATGCCGGCAGCTGCCAATTTCTGGAAAATCTTGACCTCTGGCCGAAACTGAAGGCCTATGCAGCGCCAATTCATCAAGTCCATGTTTCCAATCACGGTCATTTTGGTTCAGTGCGGCTTAATCGTGAAGACGTGGGCTTGCCTGCGTTGGGCTATGTTATTCCTGCGAAGCATATTGAAGCGGCGTTAAACGATGAACTGCAGATACTGTCGAATTGCACTCTTTACCGTCCTGCAAAATTACAAACCCTGGAGCAGCAGGACGGAAAGGTACTGTTGTCGGTTATTTCAGACGGAGTGGAAAAAAACCTGCAGGCACCTATTGTTATCGGTGCTGATGGGACGGAATCCACTGTGCGCGCACAACTGAAAATTCATGCGGACATTTTTGATTATGGGCAAAGCGCTCTGGTAACAAGAACCATGTTGAAGCGTTCGCACCGGCACATTGCCTATGAGCGCTTTAATGCTGAAGGGGCGATTGCCATGCTGCCTTTGAGCGACAACGAATGCGCCACAATCTGGAGCGCGGACACGAGTACCATATCAGCCCTCATGGCGCTTTCCGAGACTGCTTTTCTGGACAAATTGCAAAAGGAATTTGGCTATCGCCTCGGAAACCTCAAGGCAGTCAGTAAGCGCCACGTTTTTCCGCTGCGAATGATTCGCGCCGAAAAAATGGTGGAACAAGGGGTATTGTTGCTGGGTAACTCTGCGCATACCTTGCATCCGATTGCTGCCCAGGGCTTTAATCTTGCTCTTTATGAGGTAGCGATACTTGCGGAAGGGATCATGCAAAAAATTGCCCGGAATGAAATTTTTACTCCCGTGGATTTGCAGGGAATCCAGGACCAGATCCAGAAGCACCAGTCCGCGAGTATTGGTGTTTCGCATCGACTGTCGAGGCTTTTTTCCATAGATTCAGCTTTGGCAGGAGCAGCGGTGCAATTGGGAATGATAGGGCTAGATATTGCAAAACCGGTCAAGAAACGATTTATTGACGGAATGACGGGACGAGCAGGTCGTGTGCCTCGTTTACTCCTTGCTCAGGAATAATATTATCCGGAAAGTATTTAAGGATATGGAATAAAAGCAGGATGTTATGAAGCAAGTATCGCAACATGATGTTGAAAAAGAGCTGATTTCAATAACGCACAAACTGCTTATTGATTCTGGCGAGCCTTACAGGCGGGAAATCAAGCTGGATGCCTCCTTGCAGCGACATCTCGGAATTGACAGTCTGGGACGTGCGGAATTATTTCAGCGAATCGAGAAATCATTTGAAGTCTCCATTCCCGATCGATTGCTGGCTGAAGCAGAAACCCTGAGGGATATTGCTGATTATCTGCAGGAGGCGCATCCCGGCATTATCATTCCTGCACGGCATGAGATTGTGACATCGCATGGCGAAAAGTTTCGCGTGGATGTATCGCATGCGAGAACACTGATAGACATATTGCTGCTTTATGGCGAAAAATCACCTGACAAGGCTCACATTTATTTTCAGCATGAAGGCGGCAGCGAAGAGGTGATCACATATGGCCAGATGCTTGAATCATCGCTGCGTGTAGCGAGCGGGCTGCGAACGCGTGGGTTGAAAGACGGCGAGACAGTGGCCATTATGCAGCCAACTACTCCCGGATTTTTTTACATCTTTTATGGCACCTTACTGGCTGGCGGGATCCCTGTGCCAATCTATCCGCCTTTCCGCATGCATATGCTTGAAGCCTATGCACAAACAGAAGCGCGGATATTGAAAAACGCAGAAGTGCGTATTCTCGTTACCTTTTCTCAGGCTGAAAAATTGAGTTTGCTGCTCAAGTCGTTTGTGCCCAGTTTGAAACATGTTGTAACGATTGATGAATTGAAGGAACCAAGCCGGCTCGCAAGTCCTTTCATCGCGAAGCCAGGTAATTTTGCATTTATTCAATATACTTCGGGAAGTACTTCTGACCCTAAGGGTGTATTATTGACGCATGATAATTTGCTTGCAAACATACATGCGTATGGCAATGCGATCAAGGTCACACCGGATGATGTTGCGGTCAGCTGGCTGCCGCTTTATCACGACATGGGTTTGATTGGCATGTGGTTGGGAAGTTTATATTATGGCGTGCCATTGATCTTGCTCACGCCATTTTCCTTCCTCAATCATCCAGAACGCTGGTTGTGGGCGATCCACTATCATCGCGGTACGCTGTCGGGTGCGCCAAATTTTGCTTATGAATTATGTGTGCGCAAGATTGATCCTGCGTTGATCGAAGGTCTGGATTTGTCTTCGTGGCGCATGGCGGCGAATGGGGCAGAAAAAGTTTATCCGAGAACACTTGAGGCATTCGCAAAAAAATTTGCTGCCTACGGATTCAAGCGCAATGCGTTGCTGCCTGTATATGGCCTGGCTGAATCGACAGTTGCACTCACCATCCCGCCAGTGGGGCGTGATTTTCGCATAGACCGCATCGACCGGAAAAAATTCGAGGAAGAACGCAAGGCTGTTCCATCAGAGGGAAAGAATATTATCGAATTTGTTTCATGCGGCCCACCAGTGCAAGGACACGAAGTCCGTATCGTTGATGATCAGAATCTGGAGCTGCCAGAGCGTAATGTTGGCAAGCTGCAGTTTCGCGGCCCATCCAGTATGCAGGGTTATTATCATAATGAACGGGCCACAATGGCGATCTATCGTGATGGCTGGTTGGATAGCGGGGATCTTGCGTATCAGGCTGATGGTGAGATATACATTACCGGTCGCAGCAAGGATTTGATCATCAAGGCTGGACGCAATCTTTATCCTGCGGAAATCGAGGAATTGGCCGGGGGTGTTGCGGGTGTGCGGCAAGGATGTGTCGTGGCATTTGAGGTGTCTGATTCTCAGCATGGCACGGAGCAGCTGGTGGTTGTTGCCGAGACCAGGGAAAAAACAAAATCCGGACGGAACAAGATTGTTGAGGACATAAAAGACAAGATCGCGAGTTCGCTGGAAATCGTGCCGGATCACGTCGTTCTAGTTGCGCCGCATATTGTTCCGAAAACATCAAGCGGCAAGCTGCAACGCGCAGCCTGCAAGACAATGTATCTTAATGGGGGTCTTGGCAGGCCACAAACTCCGGCTTGGCTGCAGGTGAGCAAGCTTGGACTGCGGTCATTGTTCCGCAAATGCGCGACCGGCTTCGGGTTGGCTGCAAAAGCCATTTATACACTGTACATGGCGCTTATCGTTGGCGGTACATTTTTTCCGATGTTTTTCCTGGTCAAGTATTCTTCCCGGGATATAGCAGCAAGAGCAGTCAGGGTGTGGGCAAGATGGATATTAAGATTTGCTTTTTGCCCGGTTAAGGTGATAGGTGCTGATAAGCTGCATCAATCATCCAGCGTTATCTTTACACCGAACCATGCCAGCTACATTGACTCAATTGTGATGGCTTCTGTTTTGCCGATCAATACCCGGATAGTTGTTAAGAAAGAATTATTCCATACGCCGTTAATTCGTACGGTCATGGAGAAACTTGATTACCTGGGTGTGGACAGGCTGGATTTGTCCAGGGGACTGGAAGATACCAGGCGAATCGAAAATTTTTTAAAATCGAACAATCCGATTTTGATTTTCCCGGAAGGAACGTTTGGGTATGCGTCCGGTTTGAGACCGTTTCGTCTGGGTGCTTTTAAAATCGCAACGGAAACCAGTATACCTGTTTGCCCGATTGCCTTGAAAGGCACGCGCACGATTTTGCGCGATGATGAAAAACTGATGCGGCCGAACAAGATTATTGTGACGGTCTGTGATCTGATCAAGCCCGTTGGGCAGGAATGGCAGAATGTCACCCAGTTGCGTAATCAGGTTCGTGCCGAAATTGCGAAATATTGCGGTGAGCCTTCGCTGGATTTTATCGCCGCGCAGGCAATTGCGCCCAAGCATACACGCTAACAATATTTTAGCGGGACCAGTCTGCAGAAGTTGATTTGGAGGCATATTTTTTGAAGCAAGGTAAATCTGGAAAAGCGATTGCAGCATGGTGTTTGTACGACTGGGCTTGCGCATCCTATTCAATTATTGTCATGACATTTATTTTTGCCACCTACTTTACCACCAAAGTGGCGCAGAATGAAATTATCGGGACTTACCAGTGGGCAAATGCGACATCGATTGCCGGAATAATCATTGCGGTTTCGAGTCCATTATTCGGTGCAATTGCTGATCATGGCGGGCATCACAAACGCTGGCTATTCGTTTTTACCTGGATAAGTATTATAAGTTCGGGGCTGCTCTGGTTTGCCTATCCGAATGTCGGTTCCGCTCCTCTCACGCTTGTTTGTCTTGTGTTTGGAACCGTTGGTCTGGAAGTGGCACTGGTTTTCTATAATGCTTTTTTGCCGCAGCTTGCTCCAAAAGACTATCTGGGACGCGTATCCGGATGGGGGTGGGGTTGCGGTTACATTGGTGGAATTTTAGCGCTCTCGTTTGCGCTGGTATTTTTTGTCAAAACCAATATCTTTTCACTGGATACGCAGACGGCAGCCCAAATTCGAATTTGTGGTCCATTTGTTGCAGTCTGGTATGCGATTTTTTCGATACCGTTTTTTTTTATGGTGCCGAATATGTCTGCTGCTCCGCGTCCCTTGTGCCAGGCTGTACGCGATGGGGTGAGTGAGTTGATCAGCACACTAAAAAAAATGCCTCGTGAAAGAAACATATTTCTATATCTTGTCTCGCATATGATTTACACGGATGGACTGAATACGCTGTTCGTGTTTGGCGGGATTTATGCTGCCGGCACCTATGGATTATCTTTTGAGGAAGTATTGTTATTTGGGATCACGATGAACATTACTGCCGGGCTTGGCGCAATATTGCTTTCCTGGATGGATGATTTTCTTGGATCAAAGATGACAGTGGTCGTGTCTTTGATATTTCTTGTTTTACTCGGAATTCCTCTGTTATTTCTGCATCACAAGTCTGCATTTTGGGCGGTCGCGTTATTGCTTTGCATATTTGTGGGGCCGGTTCAGTCGGCGAGCCGCTCGCTAATGGTGAGATTGATTGAAAATAAGGAGACGTCAGCAGAAATGTTTGGATTGTATGCGTTATCCGGAAGGATTACTGCATTTATTGGTCCATGGCTGCTCGGTGTAATGACATTGCTGTTTGGCAGTCAACGTGTCGGGATGGCGACAGTTCTGGTGTTTTTTGCTGTCGGCGGATTATTGTTATTGCCGGTTCGTGTCCAGGAGGCCTAGAGCATTCGCTTAATATTTTCATTATTTCATTAAGATATGCATGTCTGCTATGCTTGAGAAATGAGAATGTAAACGTCAGCTCCAAGCCTCTTGATTTTTTTAAAAATGAAACCATATTAATGATATAACCAAGATATAATTAACCAAAGAAGGTCAAATCATGAGCAGCCATATTCACGCAATTAGCGATGATTCGTTCGAAACCGAAGTAATAGAATCCCACATCCCCGTTATCGTTGATTTCTGGGCGCAATGGTGCGGGCCATGCAAGGCATTAGCGCCAATCATCGAAGATGTTGCATCGAAATACACCGATAAAGTCAAATTCGTTAAGCTGGATGTCGACCATAATCCATCCACACCGCCTAAATTTGGCGTACGCGGAATCCCTACATTAATTATGTTCAAGGATGGCCAGGTTGCGGCGACTCAAGTTGGACTTTTAAGCAAGGCTGACTTGGTGCGATTCATCGATAGCCATATTTAATTACGCAAAAAATCCGTTCGATCCAGTTATCTGTTTTATGGGAGTGTGTCTTCCGGCTTGGCCTGGGCAGAAGCCCGGGCTAGTCTGTTGTCGAATAAGGCTACCCTGACAAGGCTGTAACCTGGAAAGCTGGAAATTCTCATAAATTAATGATATTTTTACCTTGTAGATAACCCCCTTGCCTGTCGTATATTCCATAGTTCGTGTTTGTGGTTATCAGGTGTGTCACGACCCTGAGTCGGATACAACTTTTGGTACATGATTCATTGGTTTACACCGAAACGGCGTTTTTCCTGTGTGAATAGGAAAACAAGTCTTTTTCAAAGATCCCTATGCATGAAAAAACGAACAGCTCGGGTTATCAGTGAACTGAAGGTGTAGTGTCATTTCTATGTTTAAAATCAATCAACGTTCTTTATGTAGGGTTTAAATCATTATGAATTTAACTGAGCTTAAGAAAAAAAGTGCAGCTGAATTGGTTACATTGGCTGAACAATATGGGCTGGAAAATATGGCCCGCTCAAGGAAACAAGATATTATTTTTGCAATTTTAAAGGAACACGCAAAACGTGGTGAAGATATTTATGGTGACGGTGTACTGGAAATTCTTCAAGACGGATTTGGGTTCTTACGCTCAGCTGAAGGTTCTTATCTTGCTGGCCCGGACGATATTTATGTCTCACCCAGCCAGATTCGTCGTTTCAATTTACGCACAGGCGATACAATATCCGGCAAAATCCGTCCTCCAAAAGAAGGCGAACGATATTTTGCCTTGTTAAAAGTTGATGAAATCAACTTCGAAGCGCCAGAAAACGCAAAAAATAAAGTATTATTTGAAAACCTCACGCCGCTGTTCGCTGACAAGCATCTAAAAATGGAGCTGGGTAATGGCAGCACGGAAGATATCACGGCGCGCGTTATTGATCTGATCTCGCCGTTCGGAAAAGGACAGCGCGGATTGATCGTGTCTCCGCCAAAAGCGGGTAAGACAATGATGCTTCAGAACATTGCACACTCGATCGCACATAATCATCCCGAATGTTATCTCATCGTATTGCTGATCGACGAACGTCCTGAAGAAGTGACGGAAATGTCACGTTCGGTCAAGGGAGAAGTAATTGCAAGTACATTTGACGAGCCCGCCAACCGTCACGTGCAAGTGGCAGAAATGGTTATAGAAAAAGCCAAGCGACTGGTTGAACATAAGCGCGATGTTGTCATTCTCCTTGATTCAATCACCCGTCTGGCGCGCGCCTACAATACGGTCGTGCCTGCATCTGGCAAGGTATTGACTGGTGGTGTCGATTCCAATGCGTTACAGCGTCCAAAGCGCTTTTTCGGTGCGGCGCGTAATATAGAAGAAGGCGGCAGTCTGACAATTATCGCAACTGCGCTGGTTGAAACCGGATCCAAAATGGATGACGTGATTTACGAAGAGTTCAAGGGCACAGGTAATATGGAAATTCATCTGGATCGGCGAATCGCAGAACGAAGAGTTTATCCTGCTATCAATGTAAATCGCAGCGGTACGCGTCGAGATGAAAAATTCGTATCAAAAGATGTATTGCAAAGAATATGGATACTGCGAAAGCTCTTGCAGCCCATGGAAGAAGGCGCAGTAGAATTCCTGATTGATAAAATGAAAGATACAAAAACCAACGATGAATTTTTTGATGCCATGAAAAAGTTTTAAAGTGAATATTGTTTCAACGCTGTCAACCAGCGAAAGTGATTGCAGCATTGTCATGCCAGCTTGCGCTGGCATGACAATATGTCGCGGTACTTCAGGGTATGGCGATGTCGCCTGGATATTGTTGCCGGCCTCCAGATGAATACATAAGACATAACCATAGCTGTGATAAGGAGTTAACGTATGCATTATTGGCTATTCAAGTCTGAACCTGGCTGCTTTAGCATTGATGATTTGAGTAAACGTCCAAAACAGACAGCATATTGGGATGGAGTCCGCAATTATCAAGTCCGCAACATGCTGCGCGATGAAATCAAGGTAGGGGATCTTGGTTTTTTTTATCACTCCAGTTGTGTGCCACCAGGAATCGCAGGGGTGATTGAAGTGGTAAAAAATGGTTATCCTGATTTCACGGCCTGGGATTTGAATTCGGAGCATTATGATCCCAAAAGCACGCCGGACAATCCACGCTGGTACATGGTCGATGTCAGATTGGTGAAAAAATTTCCCCGCTTAATTACGCTGGATGAAATCAAAAGAAATCCTCAACTGAAAGAGATGATAATCAATCGTAAAGGTAATCGGTTATCCATTACACCCATTTCGCCCCGGGAATGGAAAATCATTTCAGAATTGGCAAAATAACCTGATAACAGGTAAGGCTTTTTTTTGATCAGATGGTTAATCCTGCCAACCTGTTCCGAGTTGAATTGTCAATAGTCGTTTCCTGCGCATTCTCTGAATATAATAGTACGGTCGGTTTATAGACATCCTGATATATTCAGATTCATTTTTTAAATGCCAAGAATGCAGAGAGGAGAAGACAATGAATACCAAAGCATTAATCAAGCAGGGCATGCGCCTAGCCGTTCTATTGTGTGGTTTGATGTCATTGTCCAGCTATGCTTATCATGGTTATTACCATCACGGATACTATGGGTCACATTACTATCGCACCTATTATGGTCCGCGTTACCATGATGGATATTATGGTCCGCATTATTATCGCGGTTATTACAGCAGTTATTCCAGAAGTCCACGTTATTATTACGGTCCCCGCTATCATCATGCGGTAAGAGTTTGCAATAATGGATATTGCTTTTTCAGCAGATACTAGAAAGACATTTCGTCATCATTATTATCAGAAATAGTAATCTTGCTGGAAGTGAAAGATTTGTTGTTTATGAACTTTATGAATGAATTGTTATGGCCAAACATTGACAGGGAAGGAATACAACGATGTCGACATCGCTCCGGCAGCAAATTCTGGATTTTAATCGAGAAGTGCATGCGTTTGAGGGTGAGCGCAAGAGGGATCTGGAAGCTGCTATCGATATTATCCAGTCGCTAGATACGAAAGGCCTTGCAAGTTACGCGAATCATCTGCGTGACAATCTGGCTGGTATCATGAAGGCAAAGTCTCAGGAAGAGCTGGATTTGTATTATGGCAGTTTCAATGATGTTCTTGATTCACTGGTGATAGATGAGGACGTCCTCGGTATTTATGATTGTCTGCTGCATTTTCGCCATGTCATTGATTTGACTTCCGCTCGCTACGATGAAGATCAAAAACATGATGATGAAATCAGGGCATTTACATTCAATACCCGCCTCAAGTGGATTGATATCGGCTTAAAGGAGTTTTTTGATAGCGTCAATGAATTGGCTGCGGGCCTAGAGCGGAGATTAAAGCTTTTAATCGAAGAAGAAGCATCCGAAGCGGCAATTAACCGGGTAGAAAGCGGGCTTAAAAAGCTTGCACTCATCAAGGAAGAAATGAGAAAGGCAAGACTGCTTGCCGAAGAAATGTTGAAGGCAAAAAACCGGCAGGAATTGGAGGAGAAACGCTTAATACTTGCCAAGCATATGCGCAATATCCAGGAATTGGGTGGCGCAAGACAAGGTGGAAAAGACTTACAGAATCTTTTCACCAGAATTGGAAGACGCCATGTAGATGCCTTGTATGAAGCAAGATCCAGCTATCTTCCTGAACCCGTCAGTACGAAACGAAAAGCAGTCGATTTTGCCTGGATTGCAGTAGGTGCCACATTGACTGCTGTGGGTGTGGCAATGACTGCTCCAGTAGCCGTGATTGCCCTTGGTATCGCAGGTATTGCTTATGGGACAATTGATCTCGCCAAGGAAATCACTGAGCCTGTTGCCAAACATGCAATGCCAAAGTTAGGGAAAAGAGAGCCTGTCAGGCTGCGGCAGCCGACCAGATTGGAAAGAGCAAAAAGTATAGGTAAAAAGGCGCTACCTATCGTGCTTTCTGCGCTTGCATTGGGAGCAGGTATTGCTGCGCTTGCGTTTCCACCTGCGGCTATACCATTGGCGGCAGTTGGACTTGGCCTTGCCCTGGTTGGAGGCATTATGTTCGGGATGAAGTTATATAATGAGCGGCAGGAGGCCAAAAGAATTGCCAGCCAGCATGCCATGATACAAAACAAATATGCAGTTCCGGTTGATAAATCCATGAAGAAACCAGCACCTGAACCGCAGGAAGAATTAACCGAGGAAGCAAGCAAGAAGCTCACCAAAACAGTGGTGAGCGCCAAGAGTTCCGAAGCTAAAATCGACATGTTTTTACTTGGCCATCATTTTGATCAACCACTCTCTGAAAATGAGCTGGGGTTGTTGAGAGAAAGACAATCACCATCAGAAGAAGTCCTTTCGGTGAGCAAGGGTGTTGAGCCGCCTCAGCAAGAGAGCAGGGAAAAATCTGAAATGAAAAAAAAGAATAACAAGCCGGAAGACGAGCACTTTAACCCAAAAGGGTTTTAGCTGTATTCAGAAGTCAGCGATCATGCCTGGATTTGCTTCAGAGTAGAAATGTGACGCCGACAGTCAATTCCTGATTGTCGGCGTCATTTGGACTAGTAGTTCTCTGATCCAGTGCTGCTATGAGTAAATCCACGGTCCTTGTTTGCAGGACGCTTTTTGAATGAGCGAGGATTTTTCTTCTTCGCGCTGTCGTTAAACTTGTTTGCGCCGCTATCAGAAAATCTGTTATTTTTGGCATGCTTCTGATTTTTTTTATTGGAAGTAAATTTCTTTTTCGGACGGTAGTTCTCGCTGGATTCGGTCTTGTCAAATCTTTCGAACCTGGAGGCTCTGCTTGTCTCTCTCTCTCGCCTGTCAAAGTGATTCGCTTTTTCATTTCTCGGTTGTTTTTTAGTTCCACGACTGAATTTGTCAAATTTATCGGTAGAATGTGTTTTTTCTTTCTTCAGGGTCAGAATCTCTTGAGGCGGAATAGCATTTGAATGTTCGGATGATTCACGCATTTCCACATGATGAATGAGGTTGATGCGCTGTCCCATATACTTTTCAATTGAGCGTAAATGACGGTTATCTGTTGGCAATACAAATGATATCGCTACGCCGCTTCTGCCTGCTCGGCCGGTGCGTCCAATACGGTGAACATAGTCTTCACAAAATCTTGGCAAGTCATAATTGAATACATGAGTAATGTCGCTGACGTCAATGCCACGTGCCGCAACATCGGTAGCAACTAGAAACTGAATCTTTCCGCGCCGTAATTGTTCGAGAGTGCGATTACGTACATTCTGGCGCAGGTCGCCGTGTAATGCCGCAGCTGCAAATCCTTCGTCGCGTAACTGATTTGCGAGTTTGTCAGCGTTGATTTTGGTTGCGGAGAAAATGATTGCTTTATAAATATTTTCATCAGTCAGGAAATGACGCAGCAAGCGGGTTTTATGTTGGGCGTTATTCGCCTTATACATGTGCTGCACGATTTGCGGCGAAGCAATTTTCTGGTTGGATAAATCGATGCGCACGGGATTTTTCAGCAAATGTTTGACCGCGGCCATGAGTTTGTTATCCAGTGTCGCGCTGAACAGGAGTGTCTGACGTTGCGAGGGTGTTAACTTGGCAATGTACTGGACGTCATCAATGAAACCCATGTCCAGCATGCGATCAGCTTCGTCAAGCACAAGCATTTCAATGGCTGATAGATCGACACGTTTTTGATCCATGTGGTCAAGCAGGCGTCCAGGTGTGGCAACAATGATGTCCGCTCCGCGGGACAAGTCTTTGATCTGGTGATGGTACGGCATGCCGCCAACCAGACTTACGATGTTAAAGCGTAAAAATTTGCCATACATGCCAGCTGCTTTGGTAATCTGACTGGCTAATTCGCGTGTTGGGGTAAGGATGAGAACACGCGGTTTTTTCGAGGCCTGCGGCTGGGAGCTTAAATTATGCAGTGCAGGCAGGACAAATGCGGCTGTTTTGCCGGTACCAGTCTGAGCGGAAACAACGACATCGCGGCCTTGCATGACTTCGGGTATGGATTGTGACTGGACGGGTGTCGGTTTGGTATAACCACAAGCGGCAATAGCTTTATAAATATTTGAATGCAAATTAAATTCTTTGAAAGTATTCACAAATTTCCTCGTAAGGTATATAAAATGCGAGCCATGTAGGATCACGCATTTCCCAAGGAAAGAGACCTAGATAGCTGGCTGTTAATGTGATCATCGCCAACCTGACAGAAAGATAGTCGGCAATCCTGCCTTGTGAACCATCCCCTGACCTATTCTTAGGTAGAACCGACGATAGAAACAAAATCGGAAGGAAAACAATTCATTGGTGATGACGTATAAAACTCAGTGTGCTTATCTGAACATTATTTTTGCAGAAATGCAAGTGTTTTTAATCGGTGTTTACCCCTGACGATATTCCCATTTGTTACTGTTAGAGCTAGTATAGCTCGCTTCTGGTTCAGCGGGATAAAACGGGGAACACGTTGATGAAAAGGATTGCGGTTATCGGCGGCGGCATTTCGGGCCTGGTAAGTGCCAATCTGCTATCTCAGCGTTATGAAGTCACACTGTTTGAAGCGAATGATTATCTTGGCGGTCATGCCAATACCATTGATGTCGAACTGGATGGAACTAGATATTCTATCGATACGGGATTTACCGTCTTTAATAAGAAAACCTATCCTAATTTTTGCAGGCTTCTGGAAAAATTCAATGTTGCTACGCATCCGGGTGAAATGAGTTTCAGTTTTCGTTCAGATGCCATGCAGCTTGAGTACAATTGGCACAATATCAACACATTGTTTTCTGACCGGCGTAATTTATTTAATCCTGATTTTTATCGCTTCATGAATGAAATCAGACGCTTTAACAAAGATGCAAAAAGATTTTTACGGCGCGCTGTCGTAACCGATGTGTCTATCGGTGATTTTATCCGTGAAAATGATTACTCTTCATTGTTTATTCATAGTTATCTTATCCCGATGATTGCAGCTATCTGGTCCAGTGATCCTGACGATGTCATGCATAATTCAGCACATTTTGTATTGCAGTTTTATGCCAATCACGGGTTGCTGAGTGCGGAAAATAATCCTGAATGGCTCGTAATCACAGGAGGGGCGCGCAACTATATCCCGCCGCTAATCAAAAATTTCCAATCCAATATTCAGTTGAATAGCAAAATAGAAAGAGTGGAGCGAAAAGAAAATTCTGTCGTATTAAAAACACAAAAAGATCAATTCACCTTCGATGCGGTAGTCATGGCGGTGCATAGTGATCAGGCGCTGCATATGCTGGGAGATCCGACTTATGCCGAACAGGAAGTATTATCTGCCATTCCCTATACAAAACATGATGTCATCTTGCATACGGATTCGAGTTTGCTGCCAAGAAAACGTTTGGCTTGGGCTGGCTGTAATTATTATGACAATGGGTCAGCACGCACGACGCTGACATATTACATGAACAAGCTGCAACAACTTGATGCCAGCCATGATTTTTGCATGTCTGTCAATTTATCCGATCTGATAGACAAGGAGAAAGTTATCAAGCGTTTTCATTATGCGCATCCCTGTTTTTCGCGTCAGGCAGTGAAAGCGCAGCAATTGCATCATCATATCAGTGGTATGAATAATACATACTACTGCGGCGCTTACTGGGGCTACGGTTTTCATGAGGACGGCGTAAAAAGTGCAATGAACGCCTGCCAGCAGCTGGGAGTAATTTTATAATGAATCCTTTGTATTCCTCATGATGGATTTTTCTTGATCATTTGAGTCATTGATCTGAATCGTGTCTTTTTTTATCCCGCAACTGTAGTCCGCAAACAGGGTCTTGATTATTTTCATGGGATCATGAGTGGTAAATAGATAAGTATTTTCCGGAATCCCATGATCATTGCACAGGTCGGTATGAATGCTGAGCGTCGGCTCCAGTTTGCTGATATTTTTGAAAAAAGCTGCAATCTTGCCGGTTTGACTGGAGGTATATCCTGTCCATATGTTGGTGGGATTGACAAATACCTTGCGAATCCCTAGGTAACTCAAAATGTTCTTGATTTTATCAAAGGCAAGCGGGTCTTCCCATGTTTGTTGTATCAATGATACGTGTTTGATGATTGCACGTACGAATTCGTAACCATATTTTTTAAATAATGCGGAAAAAAACACGGCTGGATTCTGATTCAGGTAGGTGGCGCCATTGTTGTAATCCTTATAAGCCAGGTCTGTCAGGGGTCTGTACAGATGTCTGTAATCTTCAAGGAATTGAGGAAAATTCATGATGAAATCCTGTTCTGTTTTCGTCAGGGAATCATCCTGCATGAAATTTCTCATAGCCTGCCAGAATTCATGAACTTCTCTGCTGTTGTCGACAAGAAAAATTTTTGGCGTATGCTGCACGTTTCCAAGCTTGCAGGCCAATGATACAACACGCATGCCGGATGTACCTACAATCGCGATTTTTTCGTTTTGAACATTAAAGCTGTCCAGTTCTTTTGGCATGACGGGATCATTCCCGACAATAAATGTTGAGTATGAAACCATTTCCGTTTTGCTTAAGTGATTGATTGCAAAATGCTTGCGCGCAAGATAGCCGCGTATATATTTTTGCGCATTGATAACAGACTTGATGTCAATAGCATCTTTTTCGGCTTGTTGATTTGGAATAAGAACGGTTGAACTGTGGCCGTCGATCGGGTCTGGCTGAATATCATCTGCGCTTGTTGCCAATGCGCCTGTATTTCTCTGCATATGCTCCTCGTCCAGGTGTTGTGTTTATGGGTAGTTGTAATAAATTTAGCAGGAATAAGTTAAGATAGAATTAAAAAACGAGCATTCTGTCAGGCTCTCGAGAAATCAAAGGTTAACACGTTCGCAATATTGTTGCTGTGAGTGGCCAGCATGATCAGCCGGTCTATACCTAGGGCAACGCCGGAGCAATCAGGCAGTCCATGTTCAAGAGCCGAGAGAAAAAATTCATCGATATCCAATAAATTTAACCCCAGTTCCTTGCGCCGGATCAGGTTGTTTTCAAAACGCTTGCGCTGTTCACCTGCATCCTGAAGTTCATGAAATCCATTCGCCAGTTCAATGCTGCGAAAATACACTTCAAACCGCGAGGCGACTGGTGGAGTTCCCGGTTGAATTCGTGCAAGCGCAGCCTGGGAAGCTGGAAAATCGTAAATAAAAAAGGGCCTGTCTTGGCCAATGCGTAATTCTATGAATTCAGACATTAATATCTGCAGCCATGTGTCGCGATCCTGAATGTCTTCAGCAACTGAAATATGATTTGCGCTTGCGCAAGCCTTTAATTCTTCCAGAGAAGCGGTGTGCGGATTAATTTGCAAATATTGCAAAAACACTTCCGAATAGCTTTTCCGCTCGGCTGCCGGTTTGTTTAAAACCATTTGCAGTAACTCATCCATTTCATCCATGAGAGCATGATGATCAAATCCGGGACGATACCACTCCAGCATGGTGAACTCAGGATTATGAAACCGGCCTACTTCGCCCTGCCGGAAAGCTTTGCAGATCTGGAAAATAGCGCCGCTGCCGGCCGCAAGCAGCCGCTTCATTGCATATTCAGGCGATGTTTGCAAATAATACCGCTGCTCTTTTTCATGCGGCTGGGATTGAAACAGTGCGGGTATGCTTTGAATGAATGTATCAGTGACCGATGTATGGCACATGAGCGGTGTTTCAACTTCCATGACACCCCGGGAGGTAAAAAAATCACGAATCGATTTGATGATACGCGCTCTTGCATGCAGCGTCTCGATAGAGGCAGATGGCCGCCATGAGGATGGTGCATCGGAATTGTGTTTGGAAGGGATCATTTGAGCAGGGATTCTTGTTCTGGATTTCTGGATGCCAGCTTGCGCTGGCATGACAGCTGGATTACTCCTTCGCTCTTGAAACGTATTCACCTGTTCGGGTATCAACCTTGATAACTTCGCCCTCCTGGACAAACAGCGGTACACGAACGACAGCGCCCGATTCCAGTTTGGCTGGCTTGCCGCCGCCTCCGGATGTGTCACCCTTGAGCCCTGGATCTGTCTCAACGATTTTCAGATTCACAAATGTTGGCGGTACGACAAGAATGGGTGATCCGTTCCAAAGTGTTAATTTGCATTCAGCCTGTTCTTTTAACCAGATTTTTGCATCAGAGACTTCAGCTTCATGGACGGCATATTGCTCGAACGTTTCTGTTGCCATGAAGTGCCACTCGGTGCCATCGCTATATAAAAATTGTGCATCAACTTCGACCACATCAGCGGCTGGAATGCTGTCGCCGGATTTGTATGTACGTTCGATGACGCGGCCTGTTTTGAGATTTCGATATCTTAAACGGTTGAAAGCCTGGCCTTTGCCTGGTTTGACAAATTCGTTATCGACAACAACACAGGGGTCGCCATCAATGATAAGCTTCATTCCGCTTCTTATTTCATTCAACCCATACGAACTCATAAATACACTCCTAAAATGTTGGGCATATCATAACCTCTAGCCGGGCGGGGAGCAAACATGATGTTTGTCCAGTCAAGTCTCATTCTTTCAGCATTCTTTTTAATCCTATCTGGACAAAAAATAAAACGATGGCAACGAAAAATGCCAGGCACGCATAATCGAAGAACGCGCTTTGATAAATGCTGAGTTTCTCCGCGACAGTAGCGGTTGCTTCGGGCACGCTTGAGAGTTTTGCAATCCATCCAGCGAAGATTCCTCCAAAACCAGTTGCGACAAACCAGATGCCCATCATCATGCCAATCAGGTTGGAAGGCGCAAGCATGGTGACAGCAGATAGTCCAATGGGCGAGAGAAGCAATTCACCAATTGTAATTAGCAGATAGGAAAGAAATATCCATAGAGGACTGATCAGGCCTTCGCTGCTTGGATACATGGTGCTGGCCGCGAGTACCAGAAATCCCAATCCGGCAAAGAAAATACCAAGGACAAATTTGGTCACAGGCGAGGGATTTTTGTCATTGCGTCCAAGCGCCTGCCATGACCATGCAAACACTGGACCCAGCAGGATGATAAAGACGCTTTCAGACGCATAAAATACCGTTGTCGTGAGGTGCAGGCCAAACAGGTTTTTATCCACCAGTCTGTCGATATACAAATTGGCGGAATTGAACAGCTGAAGAAACAGCATCCAGAAGACAATGGATGAAAGAATTAATGTATTGAGTACAATCATGCGCTTGCGGTATTTCGCATCTTGCTGCAAGGTCAGTACAATAAGGAATATGAGCAGTACAATTCCCGCGCCTGGCAGCAACAGGTTAGCAAGTACATGGACGCGCATTAAAAAGCTGATGCCAATTACAGCAAGCACACAGCAGAATAACAGCTTGAATTTTAACTTGCCATCAGCCGGCTGGATTTTTTGGGTGTTTTTTATGTGTTTCAGGCCGCTGAAAAAGACAATCAGTCCAATAATCATGCCTGCGCTCGCGAGAGCAAATGCCGTATGCCAGCCAAATGCATTTTTAATGTAACCAGAGGCGCCAGACAGGGCTGCACCGATATTGATTCCAATGTAAAAAATGGTGAAGCCTGAATCCCGGCGCGGATCCTCTGCCGCGTACTGCGTACCCAGCAGACTGGAGATGTTTGGTTTTAACAAACCATTGCCAATAATGATGGTGGAGAGGGCAGGATAGAACAAGGCACTGACAGAAGACAGGCTGAGTAATGCGTATCCAAGGACAAGAAACAGGCCTCCCCAAATAATGGCAGTTTTAAAACCCAGTAATTTGTCTGCCAGAAAGCCGCCGATGAAAGGGGATATGTATACCAGGCCTGCAAAGATTCCCGAGATGGTATAACTCATGTCATCGGAAAATCCGTAATATTGAGTCATATATAAAACAAGCAAACCTTGTGCGACATAAAATCCGAATCTTTCCCACATTTCAGTCAGGAACAGAAATGGCAATACCTTGGGATGCCGGGCCGATAGTGAATCCATAGTTTATACCTCAGTTATATGAAAGACTTGTGGGGAATGTATTATGGCTTTCGTATGGATGTTGGGCAAGCGTGAGACATTTTATTGGCGCATATGCCGATCAAAATGCAAGTGCGTTAAATTTGACCATTTTGTGGGGCGTGGGTATAATGCGCCTGCATAATCCGCATATCCAATGCAAATTATTATTTGTTTTTGCAGCAAAACGAGGACAATTCTCCATGTTAGGTCGCGGCGATTCTCCGCAAGCCATTCGCGGATATCAGGCGTTTCTTGAATTCAGTGAGCAAGTATTAAAAGGTGAAGCATCAGAAGGAATGACAGTCTATCTTCTTTTCCCGCGCAAAAAGGATTTTTACTCGGAGCAGGACTGGAGTGACGAATACATCAATATCTATAGTAATTCAATGAGCCAAATTGCAAGACTGATTGAAAGCGGACGGCTGCCGGAGCACACAAAAATTGTTCTTTACATATCCAACCATGATAACAGGGGTTTTAAATCAATTTCCGCTGCATTGAAAAGCGGAAAATGTCCTGCCCATTTTCAGCTGGAAATCCGTTTTGATACAGGCTGTGCTCTGGAACAAGATGCGCGTGGTCGCTTGCGAATGAATCATTTCGCGTATGAAAGTTTCAGTCAACACTGGGTTCCGCAACTGGCGGAAGCGCTAGAAAGCGGCCAATGTCCTGCCGGATTGGAGATCAAGTTGAATTACCCACTGGCCAGGAGATTGAAAAACAGACTGGATACCGCTACCAAAACATATCATCGCCTGCTTGAGCAGCAGCAGGCTGTTGTGATGGCGCAGGGACACCAACAGGCGAATTCATTAATATCCATTCTGCCAGAGGAGGTGCTTAATCTTTGCTGTTATTTCATGTTTGATCCGCAAACCCGGGTAGCATGGTCCTTGAGTCAATGCAAGGATAAGTTAACAGAAATTTCCGCCAGCTGTTTCATTGAGAATTACTGGTCATTCATTCCCTCAGAGCTGTCCACGCTTTTTAATAAGGCATTGCAACAGATTTTGTCTTCTGATTGTTCCTCGCGCGTGAAAGCAAGCAAAATACGGTGCTCAGCAAAATTGTTTCTGGAAAACAGCCTGGGCGATCTGGCAGATAATGAATATCGCAAATCAACGGCGATTGCATTTGCAAAAAGATATCATTTGATCCAGAGCGAAAAGGTTGTGGAAAATCCGGCCTGCGCGGGAGAGTTCAGGCTCGCGCCAGCTCTTGGCATCTGGAAAAAGCCTGCGGTTTCGCAAGAAGCGGGCATCCAGCCGCAATCCGATCAACAGGCGCATTCCATATCCCGGGATAAATCTCACATTGTCAGCAAGATGAACTAGGGAAGCGCGGGCTGGACTCAGATTTGCCCATGCCTGCCTGCGTGGATTCATGCCGGCTGGCCTTTTATAATTCCACTTTGTCTAAGTAGCGCGTCAATTGTGGGTTCACGGCCGCGAAATTCCTTGAATGAAACCATGGGATCGCGCACACCGCCAATTTCGAGAATGTTTTCCATGAATGATTTACCGGTCTTGCGGTCGAAAATTCCGTTTTCTTCGAATTGCGCATAGGCGTCGGATGATAAAACCTCTGCCCATTTATAGCTGTAATAACCCGCGGCATAACTGCCGGCAAAAATGTGCGAAAAGCTGTGCTGGAAGCGGTTGAATTCGGGAACATGGATGACCGCGGTCTGGTTGCGCACTTCATTGAGTATAGTCTGGACGAAATTCGATTTTGATGGATCGTATTCGAGATGCAGTCGAAAATCGAATAATGCGAATTCAATCTGTCTGATCATTTGCAGTCCCGTCTGAAAGTGTTTCGCATTCAGCATCTTCTGATAAAGGTCGTCAGGCAGGGTTGCGCCGGTTTGATAATGTCCGGAGAGAAGCGCCAGTGATTCCTTCTCCCAGCAGTAATTTTCCATGAACTGGCTGGGAAATTCGACGGCATCCCATGGCACGCCGTTGATTCCGGAAACAGAGGGAAAGTCAACTTTTGTCAGCAGGTGATGGAGACAGTGGCCGAATTCATGAAACAGGGTGAGGACATCATCATGAGTGAGCAGTGCCGGATGATTGTCGACAGGCGGCATGAAATTGCAAGTCAGATAGGCAACGGGATATTGAATGTTCTTCCCGTCGATTCGGCGGCGTACGCGGCATTCATCCATCCATGCACCGTCGCGCTTGTGCGGGCGTGCATACAGGTCAATATAAAATCCGCCGCGTAACTCATTGTTGTCATCGTGGATTGTGAAAAACTGGACGAGAGGATGCCAGACATTGATATCATCCTGCTTTTTGATATTGATACCGTACAGCTTGTTCACCAGTGAAAACATGCCTGCAAGTACTTTCTCTATCGGGAAGTAAGCACGCAAGTCTTCTTGCGAAAAATTGAATTTGGATTCACGTAGCTTTTCAGAATAATAGGCGAAATCCCATACCTCGACAGCAGTGATGCCATCCAGTGTTTTCGCCAGTTCCATGACTTCATTGTATTCGGCCTCTGCAATAGATTTGCTTCGTGCCAGAAGATCATGCAGGAAATGCAGCACTTCGTCAGGTGTTTTCGCCATTTTTGTTGCGAGAGAATATTCAGCAAATGATTTGTAGCCGATCAGATGGGCGATTTCATTGCGTATCCTGAGAATGTCATCCATGATCGGTGAATTGTCCCATTTTCCCGCATCCGGTCCGCGGTCTGATGCGCGTGTAGCATAGGCTTCGTAAAGGGTTTTGCGGATTTCCCGGTTTTTAATAAATTTTATCGCAGTGGAGTAAGAGGGATAATCCAGGGTGAATACGTAGCCCGGCAGTCCGCGCTGTTTTGCATTATCAACAGCAAGCTGTGTAGCTTGCGCGGGTAACCCTTCAATTTGCCGCTGGTCTGTGACATGCAGGGTCCATGCGTGGGTCGCATCAAGGAGATTTTCGGAAAATGTTGTCATTAACCTGCTGAGCTGCTGCTGTAATTCGGCCATGCGTGCTTTTTTGTCTTCGGGTAAATGCACGCCAGCCAGTCTGAAATCGCGAATTTCGTTTTCGATTATTTTGCGTTGTGCAGGCGCGAGTGTTTCAAACTCCGGACTTTTCTCGAGGGAAGAAATGGCATGAAAAAGCTTTTCATTCTGTGATAGTTCTGTGTGGTATTCCGTGATG
>Ga0070740_10002453_pt1 | contig 21754 bp, 15 predicted proteins | sample Coa_R2_FD_67286 | JGI IMG/M metagenome (GOLD analysis project Ga0070740, IMG submission 67286) | Surface soil microbial communities from Centralia Pennsylvania, which are recovering from an underground coalmine fire - Coalmine... | ecosystem: Environmental > Terrestrial > Soil > Unclassified ...
AATATGTTGACCATCATCATCGGCATCAGTCATGAACATAATTTTTCCATATCTAAGTTTATTGAAATTTTCAGTAAGGCTATAATCTACATCTTTTTCTGCTTTAAGAATTTCCATAATATCGCTAAGCTCTTGATTTTTATTTACTTTCTCTTCGTTATGACGATCAACATTGATAATTTTTCCTCTTAAGGGATATACACCATTATATTGAACTCCTCCAGGAAGATATTTTCTACCATTAAGTGCCAAAGTACAACCGGTTTCACCCTCGGTAAGAATAAGAGCGCATTTCCAAGATTCTCCAGCGATTCCAGCTTGTAGAGCATCTTCAAGTTTTTGAACTCTTGCTTTTTGTTTCTTTTTCTGTGCTTGAGCTTTAGTCTTCATATTAAACATTTTTCTTAATTCTTCATCGAGTTCCCATTTAAGAACATCCTTTTGTAGTTTCTTCGGCAATTGTACTTTAGGTTTAGGCTTAACTAATTTCTTCTTGATTTGGGAGTCGAAAGCCGGCTTATCTAATTTACAACGAAGAATAAGAGAAACATGTTTCTTAAGATGAATAACGGTAACTTTCTTCTTATGTTCTTTTTCAAATTTATCGCACAATTCTTCGAATATAACTCTAAGATATTCATTAATATGCTCACCTTGAGGAACAGGAACACCATTAACATAACCTAGTTGAAATCCTTTTCCTGGAGTATCGGCAACAACAAATTCATCGTTACCATCGGCACTTCTCCAATGAATTTGTTTACGAAGAGGATTTTTAGTTTCCATATGAGCTTCGAAGAAGGTTTCTGCAGAGCGGTAATCTAATTCTATTCCGTTGAATCTGGTAATAATTTGAGCTGAAAAAGACATTGACATAGTTCTAGCTAAATAATACCCTTGCATCGATTCTAAAAATGCAGGTGGTGTATTAGATTCACCATAAAGTCTAGGAAAATCTGGAACAAAAGTGATTTCAGTAAATCCTGGACCATCATACGGCTCTATTATCGGCTCAGAAACGTGTCCCATGTTATTCTGCCATACTTGAGTATATTTCAATTTCTGTTCTGGATCTCCAATAGTAAGCTTAAAAATAATGCTAAAAATATTGGTGAGTTTAATACCGTAACCATTTCTACCAATTTTATAACGAGCCATAGAATCCGAATCATTATAGTTATCAGAAGTAAGCAATTCTCCAAAAATAAGTTGAGGAACCCAAATCTTTTCTTTGTGATGAATGACAATAGGAATATGTTTCCCATAATTTCTTATAGTTAAAGAATTTTGAGTCATTTCTACATCAATAGTACCTGGATCAATTCCTATTTCTCTGGATCGTTGAACATTATCTGATGCGTTATCAAAAGCTTCCTTGGATATTCCAGAAATAGAAGAAGAAGTGGGACTGGCTGTTAAAGTTATTCTGATAGGTACGAAATCTAATGTTTGATTTTGTGAAATCTGAGCTAACCAAACGGTATCATTTGTTATTCCCGCAGGAGACCCAATATACATGTCTGGACGCAATAAAATTTGATTACGATGTGTTAATCTTTCATATTGTTCGCCTCCGAACTTAGGAGCTACCCCAGCTAGCGGATTAGTTATTACGTTTTCTTCCATCTCGTTTCCTCTTTATTGTTTTCCCTGCTCTAAAAATCTTGTTTTTCTTCTCATTCAAATAAAGAAAAAATATCACTTTTTTCTTTAAAATTCAAAAATTTTTCCACGTCTTCAGTAGAATAATTTCTAACAATTTTGTGCTGTAACTTTATATACTAAAAAGATTATAAAATTTAAGGAGGAAGAAAATCGAAAAATAAAATTTATGAAAATGAAAATAAAAACTTAGACAATTATCAAAGATATGGAAGAATATGGAAATCCTCTTACAGATAACGATATAAATGAAATTTTGAAACAGGTCAGAGAGATAAGACCGGCAGATCTCGATGAAAAACTGTTCAATTCAACCCTGGACAACATCGTTTCTAAAAGAATCGTTGAAATTAGAGGAGTAGAAGATAGACCTCAAGTGAAGGCATGGTTACAAAAACGAGAATTTGACGAAACTACTCAAGCGGCACGTTTGAAAATTAAAATACCTTTCGCTGAGCAACAAGAAAAATTCTTTCCTTCAGCTTACAATGATGCTTTGCCAAAATTCTATACTGATGTCGAAAGGAAAGATGCTATTCAGACGTGGATTAAAATTTTACAATCAGAAATGATTGCTATTTTCGAAATCGAAGGAGTGAAAACTGAAGAACCTTCTGGAGCTATTATTCCAAAAGAGACGATTGAAGATGATAGCAAACTTAAAGAACTTCCTCTAACTGAAGAGCAAATTCAAAAAGCTTTGGACGTGTTGGATTATTCTCTATTTTATCGTGGTGATAGAGAGAATGTTAAAATCGATTACAATGTCTCTATGGTTGCAAATCGTGCTCTTAAAAGAGTTTATGAAAATAGATTAAGGGCGATTAGAATAAGACCTACGAGAGCTGAAAAATATATTGAAATGTTTCAGTTGAGATTCATGCGATCTTTAGCTATTCCCGGTAAATTTGCAGGAAACATTGCTGCATCGAGTTTCGGTCAATCGGCTACTCAGCAGAGTTTAAATACTTTCCACTTTGCAGGAGATAAGAATGCAAGAAAACAAGTTGCCGGATTTGCTAAATTTGAGTCTATAATTGCAGCAAGTGACAGTGCTCAAACTATAGCTACTATATTCTTAAAACCGATCAAAAGATTTTATAACGGCGAATTACTTACTGAAATTTTGAATGGCGAACAGATGCGAATGAGAATTCCAGAATTTCAAATGACAACACTTTCAGATATAATAGAAGATTATAGAATTTTGGGAGATGTTCATGGATTACCAAAAGCTCCAAGATGGGAGCTAGTTAATGATGCTGTTAAAGGTATTGATTACTATAAACAATATGGGCCTAATGATAGATTTAGAATTCATAGATACAATTCATCATTTAATCAAAGACAGGAAAACGGTAAAGGACCTAGAATCTTAGAGATTAAATTTAAAATCGAGGAATTATATTTTCGAAGAATTTCTCTTGGACAAATAGCTGATGCAATTGAAGAAATAAGTAGTAAAGTTAGAGTTGTTACTTCTAGTTTGGATATAGGTTTAATTTATGTTTTCTATGAGTTTACGAGCATTTCCCAAGAAGTAAGAAAAGAGGCGGAAACTCTACCGGAACAAGCATTCGAAGATCCTTTCACTTTCTTTCTGAAAAAGGTTTATTATCCAAGCATCCAATCGCTACAGATTGGAGGGATTTATGGTATAGACTATTTAGCTGTCAAGAATTTTTCCATTCCCAAAGCTTTGGACGATTTCAATTCTATTTTCAATAGTGGAACTAAGAGAATGTATCTCAAATTTAAGAATAATGATGTTTATTACTGGGGTCTTACACCCGAAGTAATAGAAAATTTTATTACAATTAAATTAAGAAGATTCATGCCTCCTGGATTTAATTTAAATCTTGCGAGAGATGAAGATGAAGTTATTTATAGTTTTAATACTGAAGGGTTGGAATGGTATGACTATACAGATAATACTGTAAAACCTTTATATCGCAAAGAAATTTGGGATGAATTACAGAATAAGACACGAATTCCAATTTATGAACTTTTAAAACATCCTCCCGGTGCTCGTTATAAAATAGGATCTGGAACTAAAGGCGAAGGTATTTATGATGATTTAGTAATTATTCATAATAGTAGCAATCTTACTCAATACACAAATCCTTTGAATGTGATTGTACAACAGCCTGTTCAACCAATAGTCGAACAAGAATCTTCGAAATTAGGATTACTTCCTCTGAATCAAATAAACTTGTTTACAGGATTTTCAGCAATGGCTTTGAATGGAAATGATGTTTTAAAATCCACTATCACACAAGTAGAAAAGAATACAATAGTTTTAGAATTCGACGAGGATAAAATGGATGATTTAGGATTCGATTTGCAAAGTGTTGCTAAAGTTCTTGAAGGAGTATTTTCTTTCGCAAATACACAGTCAATTCAGACTAGTGTAGACGATAAGAACAATAAAATATTATTGAGAGGAATCGATCCTGGAGATATGAGTTTAGAAGCTTTTGTAGAACAACAATTGAAAGAATGCTATGACGTTTCCGATGTTATAGATGAATGTACTTTACGATGGTATTTCGAAGCCGAAGGACAGAATTTAGCAAAAATTCTCGCTCATCCTGATGTCGACGCTAAATATACGAGAAGTGATAATCCTGTGGAAATGTTTCAAGTTCTTGGAGTCGAAGCTTGTCGATCAAGTTTAATTAAAGAAATTGCAGAAAATGTAAAGCAAGATTTGAATCCTGTCCATATTGAACTTCTAGCTGATTCTATGACTTTTAGAACTCCTGGAGATAAACCTCTGGCTCAAAACAGAAACGGATTAAATAAACGCCATGCGCAATTTATAAGTCGTGCTTTCGAAAAAACTGTCAGCGTTTTTATGGAAGCAGGATTAGGAGAAGTTGATAATTTAAGAAGTTTTCCTGCAAAAATTATGTGGGGAGTTTTGAAAGATAATGGAGTATTAGCAGAAGATGCAAGAATAAGAGACTTACAAAAAGGTATTCCTCTAGCATCTATATATGAAAATCAAAGCATTTTTAAATATGATTTCCCACCAGAACCGAAACCTCAACCATCTACTAAAGAAACAGAGATTATAAAAGCCGTTTCTATTCAAGAAGAATTGGAACAAAGGTATGAAACAGAAAATATTGCTGATGAAGTGGTGCCAGCTCCCGAACCTACCGTTAGAACCGGAGGAATAGGTAAGAAGAAAGAAAGACCTAAAATTAGTAGACGGCCTAAACTTAAAAAGAAATAAATAAACAATGAGAAAATTTCTCACGGGAATTTGTGTTGAATGAAAAATAGCCGGACTAATCGTATTCGAATACGATTAGTAATGATAAATTTCGTATTTTTTATTTGTCGAAAATGGTAGAAATAAATATTTAAACAAATAAAAATTCAAATTAAAACATGAAAAAGGTAAATGGAGCGCGTGGTTCTATTAAGCCTTATACGCCTATGAAAGCTATACCAGTAAGAGATACAAGTTATAAACCAGATAGTGCAGGAATATATAGACCTAAAGTTCATGCTGATGCTGCTATGAAAGCTGGTGATAAACCCGAAAATTACATAACTGCAGTACCTTGGGGAGGAGATCCTTTTGCTGGAGATCAGATAGCAGCACAAAAAACAATAATATTCAGACCAACTAAACAACAATTAGATATGACTACAGCTCCAAAGAAAACACCAGTAAATATGAAATCTGGTATCTCAGGTATAGGATCTGTCCAACCTGATAAAAATAATTTGAAATTTATGGCTAAAAATGTAGATAGAGTTCCGATTAGTGCTATTGCTACTGCAGATATTAAAACTCAACATAGCATTCCTATATTACCGAAAAATGCAGAACGCGACAATATCGAAAAACAAGCAGGCTTAGAGCATAGTTATATGGAAAAAATAGAACCAGATCAATCTCAAATTAATAATTATAAACAAACGCAGGAATACGTTCCTGCATGGGCAGAGGCTTTTCCTGAACAACAAGATTTCACTCCTGTTTATCCAGAAGAATATTATCCCAGTAGAAAAGTAACGGTCGAACCTGATGATTATGATGCTGGATATGTCTACGAGACCGATACCAAAATAGAGTATCACGAGCAATCTAGAGCAAAAAATAATATAGGAGTAGAAGTATACGCGCAACAGAATTATGAAGATGGTTACTTAGAAGACGGTAACGTACAATACGATCGTAATCAAGTGCAAAATAAGAAAAATCAGAATAGAGTAGAAAATCTTAATGCCGATGCGCAATATGATGACGGTTATGTAGAATATGAACAACCGAGACAGAATAGAAGATATCAAGCTAGTGTAGATAATTTGCAAGCTAATGCTGAACAAGAAGTTTATGACAACGAATATGTAGTAGAAAATCAAAATAGGAGAAGACAAGTAGAAGTAGAAAATTTAAGAGCAGATGGTGAGTATTATATCGATGACAATGAATACTATTCTGTAAAACAAAATAAAAAGCATCAAGTAGAAATGCAAAATAGACGTGCTGATAAGAATAATTATAACACTAATGATAACGAATATGAAATTGAAGAGCAAAATAGAGCCTATCAAGCTGAAATGTCTTCTCAACAAGCAGAAAAGGATCTACAAGTTAACAATTATGAAAGAAATTATCAGAAAAATCAAACACCTAAATATAATTCAACTGTTAATAATCTTAAAGCGGAAAGACAGCATGAAGATGTAGAACAAGATCGTCCTGCACAAACAAGGCAAATTAAGAAGACTCAAAATAACGTAAACCAATTGAAGGCAGAAATAGAAATCGGTAGAGCTGAAGTCGAAAAGAAAGAAGGAAAAAATAATAGAAAATATCAAGCTAATTTAAATGCTGCAAGATCTGTACCTAAAACTGAAGACATGGCATCTAACGTTTCAGAAATAAAGGAAGTTAAACAAACTAAGAAACAACAAGGAGAAAAAGAAGCTCACATGGCTCAACCTGAACATGACGTTAGAATTGCGATTCCTAATATGAGATTTACTAAAAAACAGGAAACAGATACTAATAGACCTATAATTAATACAAGAATAATGGACGGTGATAGTAAAGTTAGAATACAAGTAGCTTTAGAAAAATCAAGAAAGCAGCAATCAGCACAACCTAATGAAGAGCATTCTAATATTCAAGTAAGTCAGAATGGAAAACTTGAGCAAGAAGTAGAAAGACAAAATGTTTCCCATTCTGCTAAACCTGATTCTAGCACTGCTCAAATTACTACAAATACTGTCGAACCTCGTATAGAACAAGTAGATTCTCAAAGAAGACAATATTCTGCTAAGCCTGAAACACAAGAATCTAATGTTAAATTTTACGATAACAATAAAATTGAAGAACATGATGCCACATCAATAACAGAATTAAAAGGAGGAAAATATAAAAGTGATAACATTGTATATCAAGCAAATATTGAAACTAATTCCAACTCTAACGAAATAACAAATAAACCTTTAAGAAGGGACGCGATTGAAGTTAGTCAAACGGAAACTAAGAAACATTTGGCAAGAAGTGAAATTTCGGATACAGTTCCAGTCCTTGAAATCAAACAACATAATACTCTACTGGCTGATATTTCACAAACCGCAAAAAGACGCGAGCCTCTTATTCAACAAGATATCAAATCTGGATCTAATAAGAGTGTCAAGATTTCTACAAATATTCTTTCGATAAAATCTCCTCCACAAGAAAGAAAAGAAGAAGTTAAACAATTCAGAAAATTAGGAGATTTCTAAAAAAGAAATCTAACTTTTCATTTCACAAAATGAAAAGATGCATTACGAAGACGGAATATTAGAGCTGACTCTCGATCATATTACAACCACTAAATTTATCGATAAATTTATTTTCGAAGGCGTAAAAATATTAGACATAGACGGGGAAAGAGCTAGAGAAAGAATAAGAATGCCTACAAATAGGAAAGATTACGTTTTAGATATATTAGAAATTTTAAATGAAACTGTTAAATATCGACATCTAAAACAAATAAATATGTATAATTTAATATTGGATGTTAGCACAATTATCGCAATTATGCAACATGAAGCTTTATACGATTTGAGATTTGAAGGCTGTGTCTTTTCTGAACATACCTTATTTTATTTTTTCATCTGTTTAATAAGACGAGGTTTACATTATAATTGCAAAAGTAATGCCGAATGCGAAACAAAACTTATCGAAAAGTATGTCGAACATATTCCAGAATTTGAAACAAATAGCTTACGTATTTTATCGTTTATAGAAAATTCAACCTTCCTGCACAGAAGATTGAGAAATTTGACTTTTATTAAATGTAAAATTGCTGAGGGCTCGATTATGTTTGGGGATGTTCAATTTAAAACGAAGATGTTAAGAGAATTATTGACTTCTTCCATTGTTGAAGTTCTAAAAAGTAATGGTTGTCTCAAAACAATTGTATTTCCTAATCAAGACATATTTATTCATAATAGTAAAATATCTCTTAAAGATAATTATTCTATTATAGCTACAAATATATTTGATTGTAACGATTTTCTAATGAGAAATAAAAGAATATTACAAATTACGAAAACGACATGTCTCATGTTGATAGCTATAAAGAGATTTCGACAGAATGAATCTAAAGAAGCTAGCCAATTAGCATTATTGGATATAAATATTATTGTCAAAATATCTAGATGGTGTTTTACCTTTCTGAAAATTAATATCGAACATCTCAAGGAATTAGCTTCTAAGATTTAATTTTTTCGTTTCATTTATTAAAATAAATGAAATAAGTTGCTCTACTAATCGAAAAATTTGTGAGAAGAAAATCTGTCTAACTAAATTTTCTTTTTCGCCTTCCATATTTTTACGATATGGGTTTCAATTTTATAAAAATTAAAATTGAGGAAATTTAAAATGAATAAAGAACAAAGTTTCAATTTAGTTCGATCTATTTTGAGTTCCTCTATTTTTCATAGTCAATCTCTCGAACAACGAACCAACATCTTGAATCAAATAGTAGCTACAGGAGAAATAACTAGAGAAGAATTATTTAATTTAATTAATGAAACGCTTCAACAGAAAACAAAAGAGATTCGAAATCCGTTACTAGATAATAATCAATTCATTGAAAGATTAGACTATAATGGATTTGTTAATTTCGTCACTAAAGGAAATATCCAAGGTAAAAATTTAATCTATCTATGTAATAGTTCTCAAAAATTAAATGGGTTCTGTAACAAAGCATTAATTTTACCTAATGGGAATATTTTAGATCAATATTTATTTAGATTGTTATTAGATAAGAAAGGAATTAGATTATTACCCGGACAAATTCCAAGACAAATTTATAAGCAAAAAGTTATTGGGGGAAAGGTCTGGGGATTTGGATCTAAATTATACGAAGAATTAATTTTAAGTAGAGAACAACAAAAATTGGTTCCAACTTTAATTCGAGATTTGAGTGGAGTTACAGCAATAACTACGGGAAATAATCATTCTTTAGTTTTAGACAATCAAGGAAGAGTTTGGGCTTTTGGAGATAATATATTTGGACAATTAGGTTTGAGCGATATAAGAACTATATCGATTCCAACTTTAATTCCCGGCTTAAATGGTGTTGTGGCAGTATCTACGGGAAACGGTCATTCTTTAATTTTAGATAATTATGGGCGTGTTTGGAGTTTTGGATTTAATAAATATGGCCAATTAGGTTTTGGTGATAACCTTGATAGATCGACTCCACATTTGATTCCTAACTTAGAAAACATTGTGGCTGTCAATTGCGGATATGATCATTCTTTTGTCCTAGATAATCAAGGACATGTTTGGTGTTTTGGAGCTAATCATTTTGGACAATTAGGTTTAGGATATCAAACCCCTAGTCAACCTCTTCCTACCTTAATTCCCAATTTAAACGAAATTATAACAGCGAGTGCTGGATCTAGTCATTCTTTAGTTCTAGATAATCAAGGAAGAGTTTGGAGTTTCGGAAATAATCTATATGGGCAGCTAGGTTTAGGTGATAATGAAGAGAGATTAATTCCAACTTTAATTCCTGATTTTGATAGTATTATAGCAATCAGCGCTGGAGAAGGCCATTCTTTAATTTTAGACAATCAAGGAAGAGTTTGGAGTTTTGGTTTTAATACGAAGGGCCGATTAGGTTTAGGAGATCGAAATTATAGATTAATTCCAACGCTAATTCCTAACTTGGATAATATTATAGCGGTTAGTACCTATGGACTCAATTCTTTAGTTTTAGATAATCGAGGAAGAGTTTGGGGTTTTGGATCTAACCGTTATGGGCAGCTAGGTTTAGGTGATAATGAAGAGAGATTAATTCCAACTCTAATTCCTGATTTGGATGGTGTTATAGAGGTTAGTGCTGGTAGTGGCTATTCTTTAATTCTTAAATAAAAGTTCGAAGAACGATTAAAAATTGAAATAAAAATTATTTCAATTCAAAAATAAAAATGGAAGAACAATTCTCATCAGAAGAAGATTATGATAGTGAGGCTAATATATCTGAAGATGAAATAGAAATTGATGAAGACGAAGATACTCCTATAACTCCTCAATTTAATCAATCACAATTAGCTCTTATTGGAGGTCAAATAGTTCAAAATTCTATGGAAAATCAGTTTTATGGATTTACACATGCACTTCCTGGTGAAGAATCAATGAGACGTCAAGAAGGAATTATACCTCCAACACTCCAGATGACACCAGTAGAAACTAGAATTTTTATAGCCGATTTAATATTACAATATGGATTACCAAAGGATGAAAATGCAACATTGAGATTCATAGTAGGTAGAACGGAAATTAATAAAGCTCCGGGAAGAGGACCCGGAGAAATAGATAAAATAAAAGGGGAAAATGTTAAAGGCGGAATAGGCGGGCGTGCCGAAAATCCTAATAAAAGAAATTGGAATAAATTGAAAGAATTTGCCAAAAAATATAATTGGAGACATATTCTATCCGATGATTTTCAAGGAGATTATAAGCATAGAGAAGCTATGCCATTTGTTATTGACGAACAAGAATGGAAAACGGTAACACATTATTTATTAGGAATGCTATATGCTTCTACTCCGGCTTACTCTATTTTGTTTTCTGTAGAATCCAGAGATAATGATAATGGATTTTGGGGAGATGTACGTGCAGCAGAAAGAGAACATTTTAATAACGTTAGAACAGGATTATATCCGATTGATCTAGATTTTCCTTCAAAATTAGAAGGATATTTAAAGAAAGCTTATCTTGCTAAATTTACACAAAATCCTATAGCCCGTCAAGCTTTATTGCTGACTCAAAATGCTGTAATTTCTAAAAGAGGTACAGAAGAAAGAATTTTAGATGTTCCAATTTATGCAGTAGTTAGAGATTTTATCAAAAATAACCCTAAATTAATTTATAAAGGGGACAACAAAATAGAACAAGAATTTGAAGAATTACCAGAAATTACATCCGCTGAAGAATTAAATGTTTTAGAAAATGGAAAAACTAAAGTCTACAAATCTTTAAGTATTAAATCCCTTGTTCCCAATGCTGATATTGAAAATATGGAGATAGAAGATCGATCTTGTATAATTTATCTTGCAACAGGAGAATACGAAATTAATATACAGGATTTGATTAAAAATTATGGAACTCCGCATTTTGTAAAAAGACCGATTTATGGACTGGAAAGAGTAGGCGATAATTTAAATCAGAAAATCATGATAGCTATTCAAACTACTCCTACATCTATTACTACCGAATATATAGCTTTTCAAGTGAAAATTGTATTAAGTAGTGAAGACGAACAAAGAAATAGTCAAATTGTTTTATACCTTCAGCCTCTTCAAAATCAAAAATACAGCGTTTTCATTCTTGCTGCAGAGAAACATAATTCCATTTTAGATTTTCTACGTAGTTTGATTGGAATTCAAATTAAAATTACGGAAACTCCCGAATGAAATTTTCAAAATATTATTTTGCGGCGTATGCAAAATTTAATAACGTATATCTAAATTGTAACTTGACAAAATTATATTTTTGTCAAGTTTTGCTTCACGAAATACAAAATTTCGAGAAATCTTACTTTTTAAAACATTTCTGCTTCGGAGAAAATTCACTTTAAATGCCTTAGAAAAAAGAAAAATTCGGCGAAAAAACTTGCAAATCTGATTTTTAAATTTCAATTCTTAAAACAAAGTCAAGCCGAAAAATTTAACTCCCCATGGCAGCGCGCAAAAGAAAAGAGCCTATTCATCGAATTTTTTACATTTGTAGCACTTACACACCAGATGAAGCATGGTCTGAATTTTTGAAAGATTGTTCTTTTGGAAAATTTCCAAAAGGTGTAAAATTTGAAGACGGTGCAATAAAATGTACCAGAAAGAAACAATCTTTTGTACAGTACATTCCCAGTGACACTGAGAAAGCTCTCGAAGTTATTTTGAATGTTTTCAGAGACAAATTAGGTATAAAAACTACAAAAGAGAAGAAAAGTGCATCGATTAAACTCGACAAATGTAGAGAAGAATCCCGTATAAAAGATTGGAAACAAGCGAGTACTATTGCTCTTAAAAACGCCTTGTTAAAACATTTTGCCGAAAAGTATGTTCGAGAAAATTATATGGACGAAGACGAACATAGAAAATTGTTAATTATTCTTAATGTAGGTATTTCGACAAAATTGATACAGCCGGGGGATATAAATATGATAAATGGACAAATTGTAAATATTCAAGGATTAAACTTTAATCCCTACAACCGAGAGATATCCCTTAAAGGATATCTCAAAACTCCACAACAAATGCCATACCCAATACCGCTTGACTACACTCCAGTAAAGCAAGAAAATTACGAAAAGCTTTACTTTGACGTGCTCGATTACCACGGCACTAAATCCGCGAAACTCGGATTAAAAGGTACCTCAACTACCCAACTACCAACAACATCTGAAATTGACGACGAATACTAATCTCTTTTTCTTTTGCGCGCTGCCATTCCCTTTGACCCTTCTTTAAATCTTTTGTAAATTTAAAGAAATTTCTTATAATTGATTAGCTAATCGCCTAAGATGGTCTAAATCATGTCTGAAATTCCATAATCTTTTCGTTATAAGCAATATCAAATCTTTATTCAAATTATTGAGAATACTCTTACGATATTTCTTAATCATAATAATTGTTAGGGCCCCGTCTTTTGTCCATTGATAAATTTTATTATTTCTTTGCCTAATGTTGTCTGGCTGAAAATTACAATCAAGCAGAGTATAATTCAGTTCTAAACTTTTTAGTAGTTTTTCATTATTCATATCTATTTCAGGTAAGTGAAGTGACTTCAATTTACGATTAGTATCAATAATTTCAAATATCAAATCATTCGTAATTAAAAGAGTATTATCATTTAATGCGGGAGGACCAACAAGACTTAATACTGAAAATTCAATTAAATTACAATTCTTTCTTTTAGAATACGGGGCAGTATTATTTAAGCCATTCGCTACGGCTTTAATATCTAGCAATGGTATTCTTTCAATTATTTTATTAGTTCTTTCATTAACTTCAGATAGAATTAACAATAAAATGAATAGAGAAAATCCGCCACATCGACTAATTTGAAATCTTTTTAGATTTTTATGTTCGTAAAATAAATCAGTTAAAAGAAGTTCAAGAAAATTGAGACTATATTTATTCTTGTATTTCGGATACATTTCTGATTCCGAAATGCTAGTAAGCATCGATAGTTTTATGGGTATATTAGAAAAAATTAATGTATGGATGCCTTTATAATTTTTTAAGTGCCATAAAATTCTTCCTGTAAGTTTATAATAACCCTCATCGCCAGGTCGATTTAATTCCAAAATTAAAGGACTTGTATTTTCTATTAGAGTCTTGCAAAAATCTTCAATATTATCTTCATCCTGCCAAAATTCAGAGGACAAATCTATAACTATTTTCCCTTCATTCCTTTCTTTAATATTTTCTAAAGAGATGTTCTCCATTTTTTCCTTCCATATTTGAAAAAATTATAAAAATCTTTTTTATTCTTTCCTCGTATTCTTCCTTCTGTAAGTCTTATTTCCTTTAAATTCGTTAACAGCACTACCCAAGATATTTAGGGCTTTATTTAACGTCCCATTATCGTTCTCTTTTCCTAGAAATCTATCCAAAATATCTAACGCAACGCTTATTATTATAGCAACATAACATAAATATTCAGTGAAATACCAAATGAAATTGAACATTTTTATAAATAAAAATGTCTCCTAAATAGAAAAATTATAAGGAAAATAAAAGAGACAAGGAGAAGATTTGAAAATGGAATCTATGTTATTAAGACATGCTAAATTATGTTATTATTTAGAAGAGAAAAGAAATAATGATGTCGAATTTTTAAAAGCTAAAATCAAAGATCTCGTAAGCAAACATGTAGAAATTAGATTTAATAAAAAAGACGAGAACAATCCTTTTTCTAAAGAAGAATTATTAGATGCTATCTTATGTCTGTATGACTCTATATTATTGTTACCAGAATATGGCTCATTGAGCCAAAACTTTAAATTGTTGGTCGATAATATTTATAAAGGAAATTTTGTAGAAAATTTAGATGCTTTTACCATTAAAATAAGTTCTTTAGAATTATGCAGAATAGAAAAGGGATTAGCTAAATGTAAGAATGAAGAGGATCTTCTTCATGAATATTTTGTAGGTTCTCTATTCCTGAATAAATTGAGGTTTATGGTCCCCAATTATCACATAACTTATGCTGGCGTAAAACTTACCTCAAATCCCGATTGCATAGTAAGCGAAGAAGATTGTTTGGGTATATGTCCTTGCGATACAGAACAAACTGTAGATTACATTCTTTACGAAAGATTCGATGGAGTTACTCTTTCTGAAATGCTTAAAATCTGTACATTAAAAGATTATCTGTCCTGGTTGATACAAATATTATTATCTTTAGAATTAGCACATTTACAATTCGGTTTTGTACATAATAATCTTCATACAGATAATATTCTAATAAGACTGATAAATAAAGATATGGATTGGATTTGGCCAAGTAATTTATTGAAGAAAGATCCCGAAGCAGCTAGAGAAACTACATGTTATATAAAATATTTTTATAATGGAAAGATCTATTATGTAAAATGTAAATCTATTGCTTGTATCATAAATTACGAATTAGCGCATGTTGAGAAATTAACATATACTCAGGAAGGAGAATACATAATTGAGAAAATAGAAGATTTTAATCCTAAAGATTATGAAACATACAGAATAGAAAATGATTTAAGATTCGATATTTATAAATTAGTTATGTGGACTTTGAGAATAACTTATGATAATAATAGAATTCTTTTCGACCAAATTAAATCATTGGGTAAATTGTTTGGATTCGTCTACCAACATGAATTATTAAAGGTTCTAAAGGATATTTCTAATCCAAAAGATTTACCTAATTTATCTATTTCTGAGGCGATAGAATTTCTCCAAAAAGAATTCTCTCTTACGAATAATATTTTAATTCCGGAAAAGCAATTTTCATTTATACCTAGGTTAGTAAATCCTACAGATTTGGAAATAATAAAAAATTATAAACCAAATGGAAATAATTTGACGTTCTTTCCTAATCTAGAATCTATAATGGAAAGATTACTACAAACTGACGATATTAAAGAATTAGTATGGCATAACAGAGATTGGATTTTGCAAAGATCTATAAATCAGAGAGAACAATTGATAAATGAAATAAATAAATTAATAACTAATTTAAATAATGAAATAGAAAAATTTCACGTTATAGGCCCAGATAAGAAGAAAAAATTCGAATTAAATCGACTTAAAAGACTTATAGAAGCTAAAATAGAATTGTTAACCGACGATTATTTATGGCTAGATAGATTCAAAAAGGAATTCAATTTGGAAAATTATGATCATATAGAAGATCAATTAATTCCCATTTCTGAATTTTAATTAATATTATTATGGCCGGAATAAAAATGAAAAATTAAAAATTTTTCATCTGAAAGAAAAAGAATCAGTTAGAACTTAAAGGAAACTCAATGCAAGGATTTAATTTCAGTTCCATTCTGCTGGCTACGCCGTCACAACAGCCTGCTCAACAGCAAATGACTAACGCGCAGTTTCAAGCTCAACCGGTTGCTGGTCAAGCTCCTCAAGTCTCTCTTACAGGAGGAATAAGAACCCCTACTCCTGTGTTCTTTTGCAGCGAGAAAGATCCTGTGACGGGATATCTTTCAAACTGGTTTTACTCTCCTTTCGTCGGAACTAACGGTGGGGAGAGATATGTTGGTGTTGAACAGTATTTTATGCAGAAAAAGGCTAGAGCTATGGGAGATTATGAAACTGAAGATAAGATAATGGAGATTACTCTCGACGATCAACAAGCTCAAAATCCGGATTTGGTCCACGAAACTATGAAGAGGATTAAAGATCTTGGAAGAGAAGTGAAGAATTTTAATCAAGAACTATGGGATCAAATCAAAGTCGGTGTTGTAGAGCAAGCTCTTTTTTATAAGTTCGCTCAAAATCAGGAACTGCTGAAGAGATTGATGTTGACGCAGAATGACATCCTCTTTGAAGCTGCTTCCTATGATAAGGAATGGGGAATTGGACTTGATGAGGCTAACGCGCGTCAACTTGCTGGGGCTCAATGGAATATTACTATTTTTAGCGTGGAACAAATTCCATTGTTTTTCGAGCAACACGGAAAGAATCTTCTGGGCAAAACTTTAATGTCGGTTCGGCAGAAATTTCGTGAATTTGGAATTCCTTCATGGGCCGTTACGCTTTCTGACAAGGCAAAAGAAGCTATCGCTAAGAGAGACGAAGCGAAGAATAAGCATGTCGAAGTGGTAAATCAAGAATCTCCTAAGCAAGAAGAGAGCGCTAAACAAGAAGAAACTATTAAGGAAGGAACTCCGGGTGAAACAGTTAGCAAGACGGGTCTCATTGATGATCATACTTATTATCCTCCTGTTGAACCCGAAGTTGTTGAGGATGAAGATCCTGTGACTCCCAGAGAGGATTCTACCCAATCAGATGAGGATGTTCCTGTCAATCCCGAAGATATTAAGAAGGCTTTGAGTGCTAACATCGATGACGTCAAGAAATAAGCAACTTATCTATTAATTAAAATAAGATTAAAAAAAGAAGAAATTCAAAGATAAGTCTTTGAATAATATGTTTAGTTAGTAAAATTGAAAAATTTAATTTTTCAATTAAAATTAAAATCATGATCGAAGAAATTAAAGAAAAGGGAATTGCAGGTATTCGCAAGTATCTAACATTAGAAACACATGAAAAATCTAAATATTTCAGACTCTACGTAGATAAAATTAATCCTTTTCTAGATTTAGAAATGTATACATATCCTCCTCTTGTTTACGATGAAAATTTACCAATAAAAACTGGTTCGTTGCCTAGTTATTCTGGTAAGGATATGAATTATAAGATAATTAAACTGGTATCTTATTTTAAAATATCAGGAATTGATCCTAAATATATGCCTGATGTTGTTGAAGAAATAAAAGAAGAAGTAATAGTTGGTTTAGAAAAATTCTTAAAAACACTAGATATAAAAAGGAAATTCTATTACATGTACATGTATGTCAGATCTCAAATAAAAACAGTCGATGCTTTAGAGAAAAATCCTCATCCTCCGGTTGTTTACGAAGACGGATCTTTTATTAGCCTCTCTTTAAGACAGATGTTCCAACGATTTGGAGGGTTATTTACTATTAGGGTTTTAGATTACTTTAAAATTTCAGGATTCAATTTAGATCACATATTTGATATACATATAGACATTGTAAAATATTTTCCTTTTGGAGCAGGGCACGATTTTGAAAAATTTCCTACACAATATCCTACAGCAAAAGTGTGTAAATGGCTTAAAGGAGAGACAGAAGTACGCGAGTTTATTAGTCTCGATGTAGTATATGGAAATAAGTACAACATATCAGCTCTTTATCCAATTTACGTTAAATATTCGGGAAAATCTGCTTTTGAAATTTTATGTGAAATTTCATCGTATATAAATACCTTTAATCGCGCTTTAAGATGTAAATTCCCATTTGAACGGCTGTTTACTATGGTGAATCCTTATTTTAATTATGCTCCTAGAGAATATCATTTTTGTGGTCGTCCTATTAGGTTGGCAAATATATATTACTATCCATTTATTCAGTATAAATCAGAAATTGCAAAACTCGATATCGTTTATAATAGTAATTTTCGTATTCAAAAATTACCAATTCCAAAATGGGACACCAACTGTTATAAACAATATCCTCTAGAATTTAAACGTCAAGTTAAAACTCTATTACTGTACAGAGCACGGCATCGTAGATCTTTGGATAAAAATCTTCTTTATAGAATATTTGAATATATGTTATACAGTTTCTTCAAAGCAGAACTAGCGGAAATTGACAAATTAAAACAAACGTTAGAAGTTATGAGTAAAAAATACAACGCAGTAAATATGGAATGTTACAAAAGAAACATCTTCCCGACATTTAATACAGAACTAGCTGCCGCTAATCTTTTAGCTTATAACAACGGGATGAAATTTGAAGTTAGCAATTCAGATATTGATGAATTGGCAAGTATCTTGCATAGATCCAAAAATGTTAAAAAGCTTACAGATATTCTTCGAGAGAAGTATTATGAAAAATATTACATTGAATGTCCCACTAGTAAAGATCTTACAGCGTTTTTGATAAGGGAATCTTTAGAAAAAGGTTTAACATACCAGGACGTAATTGATGGTGCTAATCCATTTTCTGAAGAGCCGACTGAAAGAAAAACTAAGAAAAGAGAAAGACAGGAGATAAGCGATATCCATTTAGTTTTCATCAAGAAACATAATAAACAATTAAGTCAAATTTTAAACTCTACAATTTTGAAAAATAATGAAGTCATTGAACTTGTTTATCAATCTATTTCTCTAGAAAAATCTAAGGAATTTTTTAATCAATGGACGAATAGAGGCGAAGAATGGGTAGTTACAGAACTGTTTATAGTTTCTATACCTACGAATTTAGAAATAAATAAAGAATCTATTTCTAAATTTAAGTCCATGATGAAATTTTTTCAGTAAAAAAATGAAATAAAATTTTTGGGAAATTTTTTCTCAAAATGATGCGACTAGAAGACATACTTGAACTCAGAAAGGTTAGTGAAAATAGATTGAAAGAACAAAAGTATATTCCTATTAATAATAAATTTATTATGGAATCTAAGCAATTTCTTAAGAATAGAGTAAGAAAGAGATAGTCTTATGAAATAAAAACGAAAAAATTAGTTATTTAAATTAAATAACTAAAAATGCAACAATCAGTTTATGTACTTGTAGGATATCCAGCATCAGGAAAGAGTACATGGGCTAATTGGTTTGTCACTACAAACTCAAATTTAATTATTCTTGATGGTGATGTTTTGAAAACGTCAAAGAAAGTTGAAAAAGAATTGATGTATAAATTAAATGAAGGAAGAAGTGTTATTGTTGATGCTTGTAATCATAGTTTGAAAAGAAGAAGCCCTTTAATTCAGCAATGCAAGCAGAGAAATATTCCAATTTTTGCAATTTACTTTAAAATTCCTTTAGAAGTTTGCAAAGCGAGAGCAAAAATTAGAGAGGAACAGATAGGTAAGCATATTCCTGCCATCGCTTACAACAAAATGAAGAAAGATTTTGTAGAACCATCGTTGCCAGAAGGATTTCTTGGAATTTCTTTTATCGAAAATTTTTGAAAAATCACAAAATAAATAAAAATTAAAATAGATCTAAAAAGATTTGCAGAAAAACTAAAAATCAAGAAAAATTAGAAAATGCGATTTTCCACGAAGAACTCTAAGGGAAACTCGCAAAAAGTTTTCATCTGCAAGGCAGAGAATCAAGGCATGACTTGCACCCCCGTTCAAGAAGCTAGAGATTATCACATTAGTCGAGGAAATCAAGAGAAGGATTTCCATAGCAAGTTTTTCGCTGAGTCAAATTTTGGAGATAGCGATTCTAACTATCCTGCATTGAAAGTAGTTTTTCCTGGATCTCATCGTCCTCAAGTTCCTGATTTCATTGTTCTCGGTTGTGGAGCGACATCGTTGCCTCTGCAAAAGGTCTTGACTGATAAGGGATACGCTGTTCTCGGTATTGAGAAGGGACTGGATCAGAGAACTAATAACCAGATTTATCAGTTTTTTAACGCAAGTCCATTCAAGGGAGATGGAGATACTGAGCCTAACGCTCTCATTGCCGCCTGGGATCCTAACTGGAATGAGCTTATCGGAGGTATCAGTAAAACTAGAGGTCAAGGATACAGAGTAGATGAACTTTGGGGAGGTAATGGTATCGGTGGTGGAAGTTTGCATTTCTTCGCCGTTTGGGAAAAGCCTATTCCTAAGAATCTCGATGGACCTCTTCCTCCTCAAATTATTCCTCCTGCTAGTGTTGGAAGTTCTACGACTCAATCCTTCGTCCAAGCTGGTGGCAGCGCATGGTCTAGCACTAACGTTCTAAACGCCATTAAGAATGTTGAGCATTATTACGGAGCTAGTGAGAATGCTGCTTCTCGCGGAGCTACAGGTCCTATCGCCGTTCTTCAGAATGGAGGGCAATTCAACACTCAGATAGCAGCTGCAGTTACGGCATCGGCACCTCTCATTCCCGGAGGTGCAGCTTGTCCTACGGTTCAAGACACCAATGTCGTTCCAGCTCAACTCAACAGTTATGGTCCTATTCAAGTTTCAGCGGATCCTAACACTGGTCTTAGATCTAACGCAGCAACTGGTTTTGTTAATCCCTACACAACTGTTGATGCTGATGGAAACGTTATCGGAACTGGAACTAGAAAGTGGGTTATGTGGACTGATACTATCGCTATTAGAGTAGTTGCCGATAGCGGCGAATGCAGTAGAACAGGACAATTTGTTGCGGCAGGAGTAGAAGTTATTCAAGACAACAAGATGTATTTTATTCCCGCTAAGAATGTTATCTGTTGTCTCGGAAATGCTCAATCTGCGCAATTTTGGCAGCGTTCCGGAGTTGGTCCTACTTCAATTATTAACAAGTTGGGTATTCCTCAACAACTCAATCTTCCTATCGGTCAAAACGTCCAGACTCAATACGGTCCCGCTTTTCATTTCACTACTAACAATCCTGGCTTTGGACAAGGATTTCCCGGATGGGGATATGTCCAATACAACGGGGTGCCTAGAAGATGGACTATAGGCTTCCTCGGTGTTGGTACTACTCCTTTCGGCTTTGAGGAACAATGGACTGTCGATAACGACGTATATCACTTCTATGCTCTTATCTACATGATAAATCCTAGATCTAGAGGTTACATTAATAACGTTCGCGCCAACGTTGGAAATCAGCCAGATATCAATCTTGGTTGGTTTAACGATGGACCTAACCCCGATGATCCGGCTTCCGGACTTGTGGTGAATGGAGGATCTCCCGATTCCGATATCCAGAATTGCTGCGAGATGCTCGACTTCGTCTCCAATGTTCTTGCCCAGCTTCAATCTGGCGGAAATCCCAACAACATTCAACTCGGTCCTGAGTACAAGCCGTCGCTTTTCGCCCCTGTCATTCCCGGCCAGGCTAACAATGGACAACCTGGATCTCTTGCTTACCAGCAGGCTACCAAGAACACTCGTTTTCCTGAGATGGTTCCTTACATTGAGATGTGGGAGCTTACTCAGGCTCACGATTCAGGAGCAGTTGTTATGGGACAACCGGCCAATGCTTGCGTTGATGGAACTCTCAAACTCTACGGTTCCACCAACTGCTTTCAGTGTGACAAGTCCATCTTTCCCGTCATGCCTGCCAGTGGTCCTTGGGATGTTCTTGCTGGAATTGGCTCTGGCATTGCTCCCAACCTCATTGCTAGTGCAGCCGTTTTCAACTGAAGCATTCATCATAGAAGCTTAAAAAGACATTGAAAAATTAAAAACAGAATAAAAAGAATTTTCGATAAAACTATCGAAAATAAAAATGAATTTGAACAAAGTAGAAATTACAGCAATTATCGTTCTGATTATTGTTATTATTGCTATAGTTTATTTATTGATTAAAAAT
>Ga0070740_10002457_pt1 | contig 21713 bp, 11 predicted proteins | sample Coa_R2_FD_67286 | JGI IMG/M metagenome (GOLD analysis project Ga0070740, IMG submission 67286) | Surface soil microbial communities from Centralia Pennsylvania, which are recovering from an underground coalmine fire - Coalmine... | ecosystem: Environmental > Terrestrial > Soil > Unclassified ...
CAGTGGACCGCGCGACGCTCGCCGCCATGAGCGATCCTGGCGGTTGGCCCTTCTGGGACTACGGACCGCCTTCGGCACCGCTGGGCCTGGAGCTGGAGAGCTACGAATCGCGCGCCAGCGGCTCCGCGCCGACGCTCGATGGCTTCGGCCTGGATGCGCCGCTGCCCTGGCGCGAAGACCGCGCGGGTTTCGCCGCCGAAGTGCGCGAGTTGGCGGAGCGCTTCGACTATCGCTGACCGCCTTACCGAGACGTCGTTGTCGGCCGGGAAGCTTGAGACGAGGTTTACGATTTTTCAGCCAGTTTGCGATGAGAGGCCCCGTACAGACATCCGGGTCAAGCACCTCCAGAGGCGGCGGGCGCGTGGTTGATCTCCTCGAGCTGCTCCCGTTCGGCTACATCCCGAAACGCAGGCGTGCTCAACTCCCGCTGAACCGCCGCGCATACACCGTCGTCTGGTAGGTGCCCGGCTCCCCGGTCGGGGTGGTGTTGTCCCAGTCGACCACGAAGTTCCCCAGGGCGTCGGCGCCGACCCCAGGCAGTGTCTGGGCACCGGACTGAGTGGCGTCCACTACCAGCGGTCCGGTCAGCGGCGTGCTGTTTTCGTCGAACACCCGTGCCATTGCCCGACTGACGTAACTGCCGTCGGAATCCGGGACTCCCTGGCGCCAGACCACCACCGATTGCCCGTTGTCCGAGACCGCGACAGTGGCCGAATCGATCCCACCGGAGACCTCGATTGGAGATTGCGGTGCGTCATCAACGTAGCGGCGCAACATGATCTGCCATGTGGTGTGGGCACGCTGCCAGACCACGACGAAGTCTCCGTCCGATTCCATCGCGACCCTAGGCGCGAACACGTAGGCGGCGTCATAAGCTCCGTTGGTGGTGTACACCGAGTCGACGACCATCGGCAGCAGCGTGGTAGGCACTCCGGCGGCGCTGTAGTGGCGTGCGTAGACCGTGTGCGTGGCCGGCAGGTAGGTCGATACGGCGTCCGTTTCCGATGTGGCGACGAAGCCGCCGCCGTGCACGACGCCGAGGGCGCTCGTTGCGGCCCAGACGATGACGAAATCACCCGCGGTATCCATGGCCACCGCCGGTGCCCCCGCATTGGTGCCCAAGATCAAGAAAGGCGGGAGCGAGCTGGGCACACCCAACGGTACGCTGATCTCCAAGGCAGGTCGGCCACCGGCGAGGATCGGCAAGCCATGCCGGCTGCCATCTGCGTCGTAACGCTGCACAGTGAAGGTTGACGATCCCAGTGCGACTACGCCGAGACTAGCGCTGAGCTGCGATAGCCGCTCGATCAGGACAACGAAGCGGCCGTCGGGTGCCATCGCGACGGCATAGGAGCCAATGCGGGACTCCGAACTCGTCACCGCGAACTCGTCGCCTAGCGGCGCCCCGCCCGCGTCGAAGCGGCGGCCGAAGAGCTGCATCTTAGACGAGCTCGGGTCAAGATCGCTCCAGACGACGATGAAATCACCGGCCGCATCCATCGCGATGCGCGGGCTCAAGAGAGAGCCGACATAGCTTTGGTTCACCTCGAACGCGTCACTCTGCGGCGTACCATCGGCCGCAAAGGCGCGCGCGAAAATGTTGGTGCTGCGGCTGCCGTCTGGGTTATCACTGGGCTGCGACCAGACGACTGCGTAGGCGCCGTTTGCTGCGCGTGCGATCTGCGCACTGCCTTGTTCGAACACCGGATCGGTCGGAACGCGAACGCTTGGTCCCAATGGATCGCCCACCGCCGCCGATGCCGTCATCGGAGACGCTGCGGCAAAACCGAATAATGCAGCGTATGCGGTCCTCTGCAGGACGCGCTGAACCGTGCTGTTTTTCATAGGAACCTCCCGAGCGAGCGGGTTTGTGTTGCGGAATCCTTCCGCGTCGAACCCGCGTGGTGTGATGATCTTGATGCTGACAACTCCTCATTACATTGGTTTCAACATCGCGTTACTTCGCTGCCGCTGGGTGGGCGTTGGCGGACGGGAGCCGGAAGATCAGCAAGGCATTGCCGGGGCCAGCCTGGTACTCGTTGGCGCTGCCGAAGGTGTCGTAGCCGGAGTTCACCAGCAAGTCCGTGCCGGCGGGAATGGCGCCGACCGAGTCGATGGTGCCGCCGTTGCCGCTGTTGCCGTCGGCGTCCGCATAGCTTTGCGCAGTGTCATAGGACCACAGCTCGGCGCCGTCCGAGGTGCGGAAAGCCTTGACCGTGCCGTCGAGCGAGCCGGCGAACAGCACGTCGTTGGTGACGCTCAGCGCGGCGGAGTAGATCGAAGCGTAGGGCTGGCCGTCAACCAGGTGCTGCGGATGCGCTTCCCACACCAGCGCGCCGGTTGCGAGGTCAAGGGCATAAATTCCCGGTCGAGCGTCCGGCACCGGTTCGACCTGGGACTGGATGCCGAGCTGCAGGCCGGAAGCCTTGTTCACGGTCACGTCGCTGACCGCTACGTAGACTTTCCCGCCGTCCGCGGCCATGCCCCAGTGGATGCCGCCGAGCGTACCGCCGGCGCCGAGCCGGCGCGACCAGTTCAACGCGCCGGTATCAGGGTTCAATGAATAGACGACACCGTTTTTTGAGCCGGCGATAACGGCATCGCCGCCGGCCGGATGCGCCAGGATCGGCGGCGCGCCGAAGTCGAAATCCGGACCCACCGGCGGCACGCAGGTGGTGTCGATCGGAAACGGCAGGCTGCAGCCCGCGTTGAAGGCATCGCCGACCGTGGCCTGGAACACCCACTTGGGCAGGCCGCTGTCGAGGTCCAGAGCGATGATCGAATCGGAATCGATAGTGGTCGGCGGCGTCAGGTTCTGGCCAGTGCCGATGTAGACCGCGTTACGCGCGAGATCGATGGCCGGCGTGCCCCAGACACTGGCGCCGTTGGGTGCGTCGTGGCGCACTGCGGCGTTATAGCTGGCGTCCGGCGTAGTGTCGTACCGCCATAGCATCGTCCCGCTGTAGGGATCGAGCGCCAGAACCAGGCCGTGGCTCTGGCAGCAGGCGCGCAGCGGCTCCACTACGGCGCTGAGGACCTCTTTGCTCGACACCGGCACGATCAGCCTGCCGCCATAGAACTGCGGCGCACCGGTGATGAAGTGATGCGTCTTGTCGGTACCGACGAAACGCGACCAGACCGGTGCGCCGGTTTTCGCGTCGAGCGCGTAGTAGTTGCCGTAGAAATCACCGGCCAGCACCAGCGCCGGCCTGGGCGGACCCTCGTCGAGGTAGTAGATCGCCGAAGAGCGCACCGCGTTTGAACCGACGAACAGGGTGATCTTGTAGGGAACCGTGTAGGTCCAGTAGATGCAGCCGCTCTTCCGGTTCATCGCCACGAGGTCGCGCCCGGCGGAGAAGAACACCGCCTGTTCGGTCACCGCCGGCGCACCGCGCTTTTCCTTCGAGCCGGCGGCGATGTGGACCAGGGCCAGTTGCAGGTCCGCGACGTTGGCGGACGTGATCTGCGAGGGGTTGTCGCGTGTGTTGGCAAGATCGGACGCGAAGCCGTTGGCCAGCACCGGCGAGCTGGTGTCGATCAGGTCGATGCAGGGCGCCGCCAGAGCGCGACCGCTGTCAAGCAGTATCAAGAGGCCGAGGCACCCGATGCCGAATCGCTTGCGGTTCACAGGCCTGGCTCGGCTTGCGTCCTCGTCATGACTGCGGTTTCCCATCGGATTTCCCTGGAGCCGAGCGGACGTCCGACATAGAAGCTCCCCGTACCGGGTATCGAACTCTTGCGACGGAACAGTTTTTCGAACTACTTCCTTGGTTCAGAGTCGTTTTAGGCCGATCGGCGGTAGCTGTCAAGATACTAAGTTGTTTTTTGATGATTCTCCCCGAAACCGGATCCGTTATGGGCTGATCCGGGTACACGCCGATGCGTCGAATGCGGTGGACGGCATACCGTTGAAAATCTACGCGGGCCGCTATGACGCCAAAATCGATGCGCTGGGTGACGAGTTCCGTATAGACGTCGGCGGGCCCGCTACTTTCCCGTCACGCCCGCGCGATGGATCCAAACAGCGATTTCGTCGCGCGGTGGAGCTTGCGGATTGACACTCCGGTTGATGCTGAACCAAGCCATTCTATGGTCAGCGCTTCGCCAGCGGCGAAGACACGCAAGGCACCAATTCCAGGTCGATGTTGCCACGCAGGATGCAATAGACACGGCGATACCGTTGCGCCAGACAGCGGGGGAGATGTTGTTGCGGCCTGGCTGGGTTGCGAGTGTGCGACCGGGCGATATTCGGTGAACGCCTGGCTTTATCCGGGGTCCTGATTGATTGCTTGTTAAGGCTCGTCGAACGCTGTGCCAAGCTTGGACGGATCGAGATCGGGCCACACGTCACGCGCCAAGCCGAGCGGGCCCAGCACCGCTTCGTTGTCCGCCCCCAGTTGCGGTCCGCGGCCGCGGTAGCGCCCGCCGCCTTCGGCGAAGCGGAACGGAAAGCCGGGGAAACGGCCGTCGGACGCGTTGATGAACCAGCCGCGCGCAGCCAGATGCGGGTCCTGCGCCAAATCGCGCACATTGAACACCATGCCGCAGGCGAGTTTCTGAGCCTGTAGCGTTTCCATGACCTCTCGCGCCTCACGCGAGCGGGTCCACTCCGTAATCAGTGCGTCGATCTCGTCGTGATGTGTCCGGCGCGAGGCGTGATCCGCAAAGCGCGCGTCGCACGCCAATTCCGGCCGTCCGATGGCAGCGACGAGACGCGACCATTCCGCGTCGTTTCTGATGGTCAGCACGACCCAACGGTCCTCGCCGGTACAACGGTAACAGCCCTGTAGGAACCGGGGATGACGGTTGCCGCGGGGGGAGGGCGCGTGACCCGTATGGCTGAGTTCGACGAAGAATTCGCCGAGCAGCCAGCCGCAGGCTTCCGACTCGGCCACGTCGATCCAGCAGCCGGCGCCGCTCGCTTCGCGCCGGAGCAGGCCGCTGAGCACCGCGCAGGCGCCCATGATGCCGTTGAAGACGTCCATTTCGCGGATGCGCATGGGCACGCCGTCCGAGCTATAGGCGGTCAGCGACTGCAGGCCGCTGAGCGCTTCGATCGTTCCACCGTACCCGGCGTATGAGGATTCCGGTCCGGAGGCGCCGAACGCGGACAGCGAGGCCATCACTAGACGCGGGTTGAGGCGGCTCAGCGCTTCGTAGCCGAGCCCCAGCTTCTGCATCACGCCGGGCCGGGAGTTCTCGATCACCACGTCGGCGTCGGCGATCAGCCGTCTGCAGCACTCGAGATGTTCGGGGATGTGCAGGTCCAAGGTGATCGAGCGCTTGTTGCGGTGGAGCTGCCAGAAGCGCGGGTGCTCGTTGATGCGGTCCCGGTAGCCGCCGCGCATGCCGTCGAGCAGCTTGGGATATTCGACCTTGATGACCTCGGCGCCGTAGTCGGCAAGCAGCCGCGCCGCGTGCGGCCCGGCCCAGTCGTGAGTGAAGTCGATGACCTTGATTCCGCTCAGCGGCTGCGGTGTGTGTGCATGCGTGCTTCTGGTAATGCCGCGATCGGCGCCTTGCGGCCAAAGGTCCGAAAGCCGTGCGGCGGGGATCGATGCAGTGGGCGCAGGCTGTGTGCGCCAGGGCAGACGCTCGCTGCGGAAGGGCGCGTCCGGCATGCGGCAGCGTCCGTACCCCGGTTGATCGATCTCGACGAAGTAATTGCGCGCGGCGCTCTGCGGGCTGTCGAGCGCTTCTTGCAGCGTGGCCACGTAGCCCCAGGCGAGTCCCGCTTCCTGGCCGAGGCGATAGATGGTGCGCTTGTCGTTGCGCATGAGCCAGGGCGTGATCAGTTCGCGCAGGCGATCGCGATTCTGGATGCGCAGCAGCATGTTCTCGAAGTCCGGGCCGAGCAGCTCCGGTGCCTCGAACAGCCGCGCGCCGCGCCGCCAATTGCGGATCGGACCGCCGATGATCGCGGCGTGACCGTCGCGGCACGGATAGGTGCGCCAGGGCACCATCGGGTGCTCGTCGTTATTGCGCGCGGCGACCTTGCCGGTGGCGAAAAATTCGGCGAGGGCGATCTCGTAATTCTCGAGATTGGTTTCCTGGATCGACAGCTCGATCACGTCGCCGTGGCCGCAGCGCGCGCGCCGCAGCAGGGCCATTGCGATGGCGAGATAGGCTTTCAACCCGGCGGTGAAATGGCACACGCCGGGGCCGGAGGCGAGGGGCTCGCGCCCGGGATCGCCGGTACTGTGCATCAGGCCGCTCATGGCGTAGAGCGTGATCTCCTCGGCCCAGTAATCGCGGTACGGACCGTCGCAGCCGAACGGCGCGATGCGAGCGAGGATGAGCCGTGGGTTGAGCGCGCGCAGGCGTTGTGGTGTAAAACCGAAGCCGTCCAACACGCCGAATCCATAGCCGTCGATCAGTACGTCGGTGCCACGGATCAGTGCGGTTGCGGCGGAGCGCCCGCTTTCGCTGTTCCAGTCGAGCGCCGTCTTTGACTTGCCGGTATCGAGCCAGACGCTCTGGCTGTCGAGTCCGCGTTCGATGCCCGTGCGATCCAGGCGCAGCACTTCGGCGCCGAAGCCCGCGAACAGCTTTCCGCACCAGGCCGCCGCCGGCAGTCCAGCCAATTCGATGACACGCAGTTCCCGGAACACGCAAACTCCCTTTTCCCGAATCGCGGTTCTGCTCGTGAATGTGTCAGCGCGAGTCGCGATGACGATGCGAGGAAATCTACGGTTTGGGATGCGCGGCGAAGAATTGCCAGATCAGCTGGGTCGCCGAGATTTCCATAGTGGGCTTGTCCAGGATCGAAAGCATCTGTTTGCCGCCGGGCCAGGCGTGGCCGCCACCGGCGATGAGATAAAACACCACTTCGGCGCTGCCGTTGGCGGCGGCGTACACGCGCTTGGTGATGCTGCCGAAGCGTGTGACCTGCGGTTGCGGCGAGGCACCGTCACGCTTGATCCAGAAATCGATCGTGTCCATCACCGGCGGCTTGGGCGTCTTGTCGACGGACTTGGGGCCCACGCCGCCAAGCAACGGCACGTTCTGATCTGCGGTGCCGTGGAAATGAATGACGGGGACCGGCTGGGCCGGCCGGCAGGAGTTGTCGGTCAACACGCCGGAGACCACGCCGATGGCGGCGAAGGTATCGCTCATCTCGCAGGCCAGGCGATAGGCCATCATCCCGCCGTTGGAGATGCCGGTGGCGTAGATGCGCTTGCGATCGATCGGGTATTGCCGTTCGAGCGTGGCGATCAGCGCGCGGATGAAGCCGACGTCGTCCACCCGGTGCTGGACGGCGTAGCCGCAGCAGGTGCCGGCGTTCCAGCTGTAATACTCACCGCGGCCCATGGCGTTGAGCAGCGGATGCGGCGCGCCGGTGCCGTTGGGATAGACCACGATGAAACCGTTGCGGTCGGCTTCGGCGTTGAAGCCGGTCTGCTCCAGGGCGCTCTTGGCATTGCCACCGCCGCCGTGCAGGTTGACGACCAGCGGCACTGGCTTGGTGCTTGAGATCGTTGGCGGCAGGTGCAGGATGTAGCTGCGGGTGCGGCCGCCGAAATCGAGCGTGTACAGCTCATCGTTGGCGGTCGCGTTCATGGGTGCGGCGCAGGCGGCGACGGACGAGACCAGACACAACAGGCTTGCAAGGCGGCGGAGCAGATGCGGATCAAGCACGGTGGCACTCCTTTGCGGATATGAACGCCGGGATTTTCGCTGCACGGCAGGTGAAAATTATGCGCCATCTTCATGACGAGGCGGTGATGTGGATCGCACCGCCGCGATGTGTACGCCCGGCTCGACGAACCGGCCTGCGGCGCCGAAGAATTCCGCCAGCCAGCCCAGCGTCTCGCGGGCATGTGTGGCGGGGAAGAAATGGCCGCTGCCGGGAACGATTTCCACCCGGGCCTGCGGCAGTAGCTGTTGCAGCGCGCGGCAGGAAGGCAGACAGCGCGAGCGCTCGCCGTAGATCAGTAGCAGCGGCATCTTCAGACCCGCGAGGCGCTCGGCCGGCGCGCCGGGCTGGACGAATTCCTCCGGCGCCGCAGTCTGCTCCAGCAGGTCCAGCCATTGCCGCGCGCCGCGCAACGCCCCGCGGCCTTCGCCGAAGGGCGTGTACACGTCGCGCGTCTGCGCGCTGCCGTTGCCCAGGCGCCAGCGTGCCATCACTTCCAGGAAGCGCAGGCCGAGCTGCGGTTCCCGATCCCAATCGATGGCCCAGTCGCGCGCGGCCTGCTGCGCGATCTCCTTCTCGAACGGCGTGAGATGCGGCGAGTCGGAAAGCCGCTGGTAGGGTTGCAGCGCGTTGATCTTGCTGTCGAGCAGCGCCAGGCGCTCCACGTTTTGCGGTGCGCGCGCGGCGTATTCCAGCGCGATGGCGCCGCCGTAGCTGTGGCCGGCCAGCGCGCAGCGTTCGATCCGCAGATGGTCCAGCAGCGCGGCGAGGTCTTGCGCCTGCGTTACGGCGTCGTAGCCGTGCGGCGGGCGCTCGCTGTAGCCGTGGCCGCGCAGATCGTAGAGCGTGACGCGGAAGTGCCGCGCCAGCGGTAGCGCGTAGGCGCCGAACCAGAACGCGCGGCTGGCCGCCAGCCCGTGCACCAGCACCAGGTCCGGCCCGTGGCCGAGCTGCTGATAGGCGAGGCGCACGCCGTTGACGCGGGTTTCGGCCATGGGGTTATTCGTGCTATTTCAACTGCCGCTTGCCGCAGGACCGGGCTGGATACGATTGCGCCAGTATCCTGGTTCGCGGCTGAGGTGCATGATCGCAAGCAGCAAGATCCGGTCCGGTTTCACGGAATAGAGCACGCCATAGGGGAAGATGTGTGCTAGACATCTCCGGATTTCTCCTTCGATCGGGTGCCACCGCTGCGGCGCTTCAACAACGCGCTGGATCGTAGCTTCAATCTCGAGTGCGAAGCGTGCGCCCAAACCCGCCTGGCGTTCTTCGTAGTAACGAACGGCTTCGAGATATTCAATGCGTGCTTCGGGATGAAACTCGAAGCGCATTACCGTTGGATGATGCGGCGCGCTTCGGAGAGAACCTCTTCCCCGGGAATTGTTTTCACCTTGCCGGATTGAATCTCGGCGAGGCGGCGGTGGGCTTGGCCGATCCAAAGCCGCTGAATCTCGGCGAGCGAGGCCGAATCCAAGCTCTCCACCATCAATTCCGCAAGCTCCGCCCGCTGCGCCGGTTCAAGCTGCAGTGCATCCCGTGCGATTTTTTCCAGTGTGGCGTTCATGGTTCTCCAACGATACCCCGCAGCTTGGGCAACGACAACTTGAGACGTCCATCGTCCCTTCCTCGCCCTCTCCCGCAAGGGGAGGAAACCGAAATTTCAAAGATGCCGCGCGAGGAAGTCCGCGATCTGGCCGATGGAGAGGTCGTCCACGTAGCGGCCGTCCTTCATCAGGAGCTGGTCGAAGGGCATTTTCTTGTGGGTGATCTCTTCCTCGATCGCCACCACGAGCTGGATGATGTCGATGGACTCGAAGCCGAGATCGGCCAGCAGTCGGGTCTCGCGGGTCATTTGTCCGGAGAGTTCGTGGTCCCAGTCCTGGGTGAAGTCCTCGAGCAGCGCGACCAGGCGCGGGACGAGGCTTTCGGCGTCCGTCGGGGCGTGCAGTGGTTCGCTGTGGTCGTTCATGGGCGGATCAATAAAGCGGACGGGGCAGGCGTCGGAGCCGGAAGCGGCCGTCGGCCCGCTGGAAGGCATAGGTCGGCGGGTCGAGCCGGTGCAGGCGGCCGGCGGCGCGCAGCGCCTCGAGCTGGTCGAGCGCCTTTTCGACCTGCGCGAAGTCAAGCATGCGCTTGTGCGGGGCGAGGTCGTACTGCCACCAGCCGAAGCGCAGCAGCCGTTCGATGAGCGGATCTGGGAAGCGCATGCGGATCACCTTGGCCGGCACGCCGGCGACGATGGCGTAGGGCGGCACGTCGCGCGTGACCATGGCGCCGGCGGCGATCACCGCGCCGTGGCCGACGGTGACGCCGCGCTTGACGAACGCGCCCACGCCCACCCACACGTCGTGGCCGATGGTGGTCCGCACCGGCGGCGGCGGTTCGGGCGCGTCGGCATCGGGCGCCAGCTTGGCGAAGTCTGGCAGGCGGTAGAGGTCGGGATACTGCTTGGGATGGGTGAACGCGAACAGGTGCGAGCTCAAGTGATCCAGCGGATGTTCGTGCGGACCGATCACCGAGCTCTCGCCGATGCCGCAGTAGCGGCCCACGTCCGTATCGTAGAGGCTGTTGGTGAGATAGCCGTTCAAGATGCTGTAGGCGCCGACCGTGCAGTCCTTGATGCGGCGCGGATCGAAGACGTAGGCGGGGCGCTCGTAGGTGAGCGTGCCGACGAAGCGCCTGCCTTCGACCACCGCCAGGCCGAAGTCGGCGAGCCGCGCGGGTTCGGCGACTTCGATGATTTCGTCGGCCGGGTCCGTCGGCTGGAGTGGCGCGCGCTCGGACATGGCGCTCATTCCATGTAACCGAGCATCTGCAACTGCTCGATGATCTGCTGCTTTTCCTGCGCGTCCATCTCCTGGGTCTGCTCGCGCTCGCCGCGGCGCCGGGTGGGAGCGCCGGCGCGCACCGGGTGCTGAGCCAGCCAGTCGGGTTCGAAGAAATTCTCCGCCACCGCGCCCTCGAAATCCTCGGGGATCGGCAGGCCGAGGCTGTGCAGCAGGGTGGGGGCCACGTCCACGATCTGGCGGCGCGCGAGGGTTTCGCCGGCCTTCACGCCCGGACCGCAGGCGATGAAGATGCCGTCGGGGTGATGCGTGCCGATCGGATTGGGGCGCCGCACCACGGCGGGCTTGAGATTGCGGATGGAGACGAAGCCGTGGTCGCGCAGCACGAGCGTGAGGTCGCAGGCGTCCTTCATGTGCGGCCCCGGGAACCAGTCCTCGCGCTTGAGCACGTCCACCACCACCGGCTCGCCCTGGTCGTTGCGCAGGGCCTTGAGCTGCTCGATCAGCTTGTCGCGGAAGCGCTGGTAGTCCTTCTTGGGGATGCCGACGTCGCCCGGGTTTGAAGCCACGCGGATGTGGATGCCGTTGGACGATGGGGTACGGCAGTAAGCCACGGTCTGGCTCCAGTCCACGTTGGCGAAGTCTGCCGCCTCGCGGCGGCGCGCCAGCTCGCTGCCGTCGTTGGCCGCGAACTTGAGATAGCCCAGGTCTTCCAGATAGCTGTTGATGCGCAGCACTTCCACGGTGGCGGTAAAGCCGTGGTCGGAGGCGAAATACACCTGCGCTTGCGGGCCGGCCGCAGTGACCAGGCGCTCGATGTAGCGGTCGAGGTTACGGAAGTAGTCCAGGCACACGCCGCGCACGCGGCGGTAAAGCTCGGAGGGCTGCGCCGGCGCCAGCCGCGGGTCGAGGAACTGCCAGGCCTGGTGCTGGATCTTGTCGGTGCCGTCGAACATCACCGCCATCAGGTCCGGACGTTCCTGGGTGAGCACGTACTCTGCGATCTTGAACCACTGCTCCTCGCGCGGCAGGTGGTAGCGCACCCAGTTCTCCATGTCGGCGTCGGAGAGCGTCTCCATCGCCTGCTTCTCCTTGTCGAAATCCCAGGCGAGTTCCTTGGGATCGAAACCCGGCACGTCCTGCTTGATGCGCTCGAACAGGCCCTGCGGATGGCTGTTGCGGCGCAGGTGCTTGGCCGGAATGAAACCGGGCACGATGGCGCCCACGATGTCTTTGGGCGGCGGGGCGGTCAGCGGAAAGTTCAGCGCTGCGATCTTCTTGCCGGCGCGCGAGGCGATCGACCAGATCATCTCGCTGTCCACGTCGCGGCTATCGTACAAGGTCCAATAGACATCGCCGCCCTTGTCCTCGGCGCGGATGAAGTCGAACACGCCGTGGCTGCCCGGACCCTTGCCGGTCATGATGGTGGTCCAGGCCGGCGGCGTCAGCGGATTGGGCGTGGAGCGCAGCTTGCAGCGTGCGCCGCGGCCGATCAGGCCGGCGAGGAAGGGCATGACCAGGCCTTCGTCCGGCCGCTCGCGGATGAGCTCGTCGAGGATGGTGTAGGTACAGCCGTCGAGGCCGATGAACAGAGTTTGCGGGCGGGTTTGCGATGCGGACATGGTCGTTCTCGTGCTGTGCGTGCGGTTCAGGCCGGGCTGGGCGGAGCGGCGTAAGCCGCGACGGGCGCGACGGACGCGGTTCCTGGGCGGGAGAGATGGGGCGCGCGGCACCAGGCGAGGACTTCGCCGTCTTCGGTGAAGCGCAGTTGCACTTCGTATTCGCGTCCTTCGTGGCACACCCGTGCGCGCGGCGCGTGCGCCCGCTCGAACGCCGTCGTTTGCCAGTCTTGCGGCCGGCCCTTGAGGCCGGTGCCGGCCGCCTTGGCCGCGGCTTCCTTGGCGCACCACAGCGCCACTGCGGCGCGCGTGCGCTCGGCTGACGGCAGCGCTGCGAGCCAGCGGACGCGCTCGGCCTCGGTGAAGGCGCCGGCGACGAGGTCCTCGACCTTGGCCACACCGAGGCGCTGGTAGTCGAGCCCGATCGCGCCGTCGTCGCAGCAGGCGGCGAGCGCCGCGCGACCGGAATGGCTGATCGAGATCGAGGGCAGCGACGCGCCCGGCGGCAGACCGGCGCAGGCGGCGAGATACGGCTCGCCCGAGTCGCGGCTGGCGATTTCCACGTCGGCCGGCGCGAGCTGCACGCCGTGCTTTTGCTTCGCCCACAGGCGCACCGCGTCCTTGGCCGCGATGCGGCCCATCAGCCATTCCTCGCGGCGCGCGCCTGCTGCCGGCAGCCGGTGGTAGAAATGCTCGCGTTCGGAGGCGCACAACACCATGTTGGCGAGCACGCGTTTCCACACCCCCCAGGCTTCGTCGAGCAAGCCTTCGGGGAAGTAATCGGCGCGCACGATCCACGGTTCGCCGGGCGCGGCCGGCTGCGGCCAGGCGCGGGACAGGAAGCGGTTGACCGGATCGAGCCGGAACTTGCACAGCGCATCCGGGATGAGGAAGGTGCGCGACTCCCAGCCGGTCGCGCGCGCGACCATCCGTCCGTCGGGCGCGATCAGTTCGAAGCGCGCCTGAAGCCGCTGTTCCTGCGGCACCAGGCGCAGCGCGCCGCGGCAGACGAGCGGCGTGCCCGGCGGCAGCGGATCGCGGTACTGGGTGTACTGGCCGACATGGAACGGAAAACACGCGTGGTTCCAGTCGTACTTGTCGGTGAGCCAGTAGGCGGTGAGCTGGCCGGCGGCGTCGAGCAGCGCGGCGTCGGTCTGGAAGCGCGGCCGGGCGGTGAAGCCGAAATAGTCATCGACCGGCAGGGTGAGGAGATCCGCCTCGATGGCGTCGTCCGCCCAGCGGCGGATGTGCCGCACGCCGCGCAGGCGCGGACCGTGGAACATGCCGCGCGAATAAAGCTCGGCGTCCGGATTGTTGCGCGCCGGCCGCTCGTTCTGACCGCGCCAGGCATGCGGCGCCGGCGCCTCGGGATAGCGCTCGGCCAGGGCGACGAGTCCTTCGAATCTCAGTTGCGGCGGGCGGTGGTCGGGGAAAATCTGGAACAAGCGCACCTGGACCTGCTCCAGGCCATGTGCCTGCTTGGCCCGCTCCGCGATGATGCGCAGCGTGAGCGGGCCTTCGTCCAGCGCCAGCCAGCGCGAGCCGCGCGCATGCTCCACGCTCACCGTCTTCAGCGCTCCGCCGGCGAGGCGTGCAGCCGCCTGGGCCAGGATTTCCATGCTGAAGGTGAACGGAATGCAGGACAGCGGCAGCAGCTCGGGCCGCCGCGGGCTGGGGGCCACGCCGATGCAGTGGTCGCGCAGAAAGAGATCGTCCTGGAGGTCGAAGCTGCGTTCGGCGACCAGCTTGTGCGGGCTCAGCTCGACGATGCGGCCCAAGAGCGGATACCGCGCTTGATCGTGGTCGGTGACGGTGACGGGCGCCATCTCGCGGGGCGCGCCGGAGCTCGCAGTCGAGCCCGATCCGCCGCTCGCATCGGGCGCGCGGGTGGCCTCGGTCGCGGAGTGTGCGGCCAGGCCCGACAGGCCCGCCAGCACGCGCGCCTGGCTGTCGAGGAACTCCTGCATCAGCGCGAAGTGCGCCTTGAGGGCCTGGAGTCGCGGGTCCTCGGCAGGAGCGGCGTGAGCCGCGACCGTCGGGACGGAAGCTCCTCCACTCCCAGTGCCGACTGTCACCGTCGGGGCTGACGTCCCTTCTGCAGCGGGCGCCTGGACAGCGGTTGGTGCAGCGCTGCGCGGCAGCGGCACGACTTTGCCCACCGGGTCCGGCGCTGCGCCCGGCGTTTCGCTGCGCGCGGCGGCGGGCGCGGCGGCATGCTTCGGCTTCCAGTCCGGCGGCACGCGCATGGAGGGCATGGCCAGCTTGAGCTTGAGCTTGGGCCGCGCGGGCAGACGGGGCAGGGCGGCGAGATCGACGTCGGCAATCTCGCGGTGGGCATAGAGCCGTTCTGGCTGCCAGGCGACGCCCGCGGCATGAAGCTGGGCGAGCATGTGATGGAACTGCTGCAGGCCCGGCCGCCGCCGGCTGTTGACCGCGACCGCGATCACGTCGCGCTTGTCGCGCAGGATGTCGGAAACGAAAGAGGTGAGGTTGCCGCTGGGGCCGACTTCCACGAACACGCGCACGCCGTCGGCGTAGAGCCGCTCGACCGTCGCCACGAAGCGCACCGGGTTTTCCCATTGCGCCACCGCCAGCTCGCGGATGGCGTCGGGATCGTCGGGAAAGGGCGCGGCGCTGCACGCGCTGTAGAGCTGCGCCTTGCCGGGGCCGAAGTCGAGCGTGGCGAAATGCTCGCGATAGGCGTTGGCCACCGGCTTGAACAGCGGCGTGTGGTAGGGCCGGTCGAAAGGCAGCTCGGCGCACACCGCGCCTTCCGCGGTGAGCTTTTCCTTGAGCGCCCGGGCCTCGGACGCGCTGCCGAACAGCACGAGCTGGTTGGGACAGTTGTCCATCGCCAGCCGCATGGGCGCGGGGTCCTCGAGCAAGCGCCGGCGCGCATCGGGCCGCAGCGCGCCCACGGTGAGCAGCACGCCCTGCACGATCTCGCCGGACTCCAGCAGGCGGCGATAGATGCGGTTCAAGCTGCGGATGGACTCCGCGATCTCCTCGCGCCGTTCGTAGCGGCGCACGCCGCAGACGGTGAGCGCGGTGTTCTCGCCGGTGCTGTGGCCGAGCATGGCGTCGGCCTGGAAGCCCAGGTCCTCAAGCACCGCGTGCAGGCCGAGGCTGGCGGCGAACACCAGTTCCGCGGCGACGTCCATGTCGTAGAGCTTTTCGGTGAGCGCCTGGCGCGCCTCCTCGGTCAGCGCCGTCGGCGGCGGGAACAGCACCGGCGCACGCGGCGAAGTGGCCGCCGCGTTTTCCTCGACGAAGTCGAACCACTCGCGCAACGGCGGAAAGTGGATGGCGAGATCGGCGAGCATGTTGGGGTACTGCGAGCCCTCGCCGGGAAACAGAAAGCACAGCCGGCCCGGCGCGTTGCCGTGGCCGTAGTAGATGCCGCTGCGCGTCTTGAACGGCGCCGGCGATGCGGCGGCCTTGAGCTTGGCCAGCGCCTGATCGAGCTTGGTCAGCAGATCGGCCTCGCTTTCGCACACCAGTGCCAGGCGATGGCTGCCGCCGTGCGCCTGCGCGGCGGCGGCCTTGGCCACTTCCGCGAGGCTGGGCGGCGCGTTCTGGCGCAGCCGCGCCGCCAGACGTTCCAGCGTTTCGATCAAGGCCGGTGCGGATTCCGCCGACAGCGCGACCAGTTCTTCGCGGCCGGGCACGGCGAGCAGGCTCGGGCCGCGCGCGCGCTGCGGACGGCGGTATTCCTCCAGGATCACGTGCGCATTGATGCCGCCGAAGCCGAAGGCATTGACGCCGGCCCGACGCGGATGCGGCCCGCCGTGGATCCAGGGGCGCGTCTCGGTGTTGAGATAGAACGGCGTGCGTTCCAGCTCCAGCGCCGGATCGGGCTCCTCGCACAGCGTCGGCGGCAGCACCTTGTGATGCAGCGCCAGCGCGGTCTTGATCATGGCCGCGGCGCCCGAGGCGGGCAGACAGTGGCTGATCATGGATTTCACCGTGCCCAGCGCGATCGTCGGCAGCTCGCCCGAGCGCGGGCCGAACACGGTGGACAGCGCCTGGATCTCGGTGGCATCGCCGATCGGCGTGCCGGTGCCGTGCGCCTCGATCAAGCCGATGGTGGCGGGATCGATGCCGCTGGATTCGTAGGCGCGTTTGAGCGCCAGCACTTCGCCTTCCAGCCGCGGCGTGAGCAGGCCTTTGGCCTTGCCGTCGGAGGAAGTGCCGATGCCCTTGATGACGGCGTAGATGCGGTCGCCGTCGGCCTCGGCGTCGGCCAGACGCTTGAGCACCATCACGCCCACGCCTTCGCCGAGCAGGGTGCCGTCGCTGCCCTTGGAGAACGGCCGCAGCAGCCCGTGGGCCAGCGCGTTGATCTGGCAGAACTGGATGTAGAGCTGCGGCGGCACGTGCGCGTGCACGCCGCCGGTGAGCATGAGATCGCAGCGCCCGGAGACGAGTTCCTGCACCGCCTGGTTGACCGCGATCAGCGAGGAGGCGCAGGCGGCGTCGACCAGGTAATTCGGGCCCATCAGATCGAGCCGGTTGGCGATCATGCCGGTGATCACGTTGGGCGTGAGCGGGCCGACCATCTCGCCGCTGTAAGGCGGCAGTTGCTTCTTGAAGGCGGCGCGCAGGTCTTCCAGATCTTCCTCGGTGAGATCGGGACGCAGGCTGCGGACGATGTCCATGGCCTGGTCCACGAACAGCCCGTGGAATAGACCATTGGCGCCGCCGCGGTTGGCATAGGTGCCGCGGCCCAGCACGACCCCCGCGCGCTGACGGTTGAAGGGGCGGGTGAGATAGCCGGCGTCGGCCAGCGCGTCGCGGGCGTGTTTGAGCGCGAGCAGGTGGTCCGGCTCGCCGCCGTCGGCCATGCTCGGCATCACGCCGAATTCCGCCGGATCGACTTCCGCCAGATCGCGCAGGAAGCCGCCGCGCGCGGTGTAGATGCGGTCGTTGCGCTGGGTGGCGTGCTCGGGATCGAGATAGGGGCCGATCCATTCGGCCGGCGCGTCGGCGACGGCATCCACTTTGTCGAGGATGTTCTGCCAGTAGGCGCGCACGTCGCGCGCGCCGGCGTAGCAGCCGGCGAGACCCACGATGGCGATGTTGAGTGGGCCGCTCATCGCCTCAGCGCATTTCGTTGGCCGCGCGCGCCGGGGCGCTCGCTTGCGGCGCGCGCGGCAGCAGGATCGCCTGGGCGCGGAAGGCGCTGTGCTGCGATGCGGCGTCGAGCAGCTCCACCGTGACCGCCTGCTGGTCCGGCTCGTTGTGGGCGGCGGCGCGGGCGCGCAAGACCAGCGCGCAGACGCCGTGTTCGTCGAAGGTCAGTGGCGTGCCGGCGCGGACGTCGCGCAGCTCGCTCACCTGCCATTCCGGCCAGCCGAGGGCGGCGAACTGCGCCAGACATTCCCGCGCCGCCTTAAGCGGTAGCGCAGGGCGGCCGTCGGCGGCGCGCTCGGCAGGCCAGGGCAGGTCGGCGAGCGTCAGGCGCTGCTCCAGGAGCACGGCGCCGCCGGCGCCGACGCGCGGCGTACCGCGGATCAGCGGTTGCACGGCTTGCGCCGACTCGGCCTGCGTCTCGATCTCGTGCTTCCAGGGACCGTCGCCGGCGACCAGTTCCACATCGTTGCGCGAGCCGTAGGCCAGCTCGTCGGCGAACCAGCGGCGGCCGCCGGCGACGGGAATGGCTTCGATGCCGCGCGCGCGCAGCGCTTCGCGGATCGCCTCGCCGGCCATGCCGGCGTGCCACGGGCCCCAGTTGATCGCCATCACGCGCGTGTTGGGCCAGCGATGGTGGAGCTGCCAGGCGAGACGGTTGAGGGTTTCGTTGGCGGCGCCGTAGTCGGCCTGGCCGAGGTTGCCGAAACGGCCGGCCACCGAGGTGAAGAACACCAACAGCTTCAGGCCCTCCGGACGCAGCTTGCGGGCGAGCGTCCAGGCGCTGTCCACCTTGGTGTCGTAAACGCGATCGAAGGAATCCGGCGTCTTGTCGGCGATGCGCTTGTCCTCGATCACGCCGGCGCCGTGGATCGCGGCGTCGATGCGGCCGTACTGGGCGTACAAGGCGTCGATCAAGGTTTCGAACGCCGCGACGTCGCGCACGTCGCACACCCGGTAGTCCACTTGCGCGCCGGCCTCGGCGAGGCGCTTGAGGTTGGCGCGCAGCTCGCGTTCCGCCAGCAGCGTGCGGTAGCGCCGTTCCAGCTCCGCCGGCGTGATTTTCTCGCCGCTGCCGGTGCTGGCGGCGAGCAGCGCTCTCTTGAGCGCGGCGGGCTCGCTCAGCGCTGCGGTGGCGGCGTCTTCGCGCTCGACCGGCGCGGTGCGGCCCACCAAGACCAGGCGCAGGCCCGGTCGCGCGGCGCGGCGCACCAGTTCCTCGGCGATTTCGGCGGTGATGCCGCGCGCCCCGCCGGTGACCAGCACCACCCAGTCTCCGTCGGCGCGCAGGTGCGGGGCGAAGGGATGATCCACCAGCGTTTCGGGCACGTGGATGAAACCCACGCGCCGCGGGTTTTCGTGCGCCGCGGTGCGCGCGTAACCGATTTCGCGCGCGCCTTCGTCGGCCTGCAGCTCGTCGAGCAGCGCGTCGGCGATGAAATCGCCGCTCGCGTCGTCCGCGAAATCCACCAGGCGCGCGCGCAACTGCGGCCATTCGTGCAGCGCGCAGTTGAACAGGCCCAGCGCGCCGCCGGCCTGGGCCGCGCCGGAGGCGCTTTCCGTCTCGCGGCCGAAGCTGCCGCCGCAGCGGCTGGCGGCCAGCAGCGTCGCGCCGGGTTGGGCGAGCCGTTCCGCGGCGAGCTGCATCAGAAGGAACAGGGATTTGACCTGGCGCTGCGACTGCCGCTTCCAGGCGGTGAGCGCCGTGGAGTCGTCGCGGTCCAGGCCTGCGAGGTGGACGATGCCGCGCAAGGCGGCGCCCGCGCGCGCGACTTCGGCGGCGAGCCATTCCGGGTTTTCCAGCGCCGCGCTCGGCAGCACTCGCGCCTGCGCGCCGGCGCCGACGATGCGGTCCGCCAGCTTCTCCGCCACGCCGCCGGCATCCGGCGTGAGCAGATACGCGCCGCCCAAGGGCAGTTTGCGGGCGGGCAGGGGTGCGCTGCGCAGGCGCGGCACATAGCGGGGCACGGCGGCGCTGCCCTGACTCACGGGGCGAGACTCGGGTTGCGGTGCAGCGGCGGCGGGCGCGGCGGCGGCCGTTGCGGGCGTCAAGGCCTGCACCGCTTCGAGGATGGCCTTGAGGCTGCGCGCTTTGGTGAAGCGTTCCATGTGCGCTTGCATCGCCTCGGCCAGCGGCGCAGGCAGACGCTTGCGGAAGGCGCCGAGGATTTCCACGCGCTTGATCGAGTCGATGCCCAGCTCGGCTTCGAGGTCCTGTTCGAGCCCCAGCATCTCCTGCGGATAGCCGGTGCGCTCGGCGACCAGTTCCAGCAATTGGGCGCGCAGGCGGTCGGGATCGGGTGCTGCGGCGCTCGGCGCGACGGCCGCTGTGGCGGTCGCAACCGGCGCCGAGGATGGCGCAAGCGCCAGCGCGGCGTCGAGGATGGCCTTGAGGCTGCGCGCTTTGGTGAAGCGTTCCATGTGCGCTTGCATCGCCTCGGCCAGCGGCGCGGGCAGACGCTTGCGGAAGGCGCCGAGGACTTCCACGCGTTTGATCGAATCGATGCCCAGCTCGGCTTCGAGATCCTGTTCGAGGCCCAGCATCTCCTGCGGATAGCCGGTGCGTTCGGCGACCAGTTCCAGCAATTGCGCCTGCAATGCGCTGCGTTCCAGCGCCGCGCCAGCCGCTGCAGAAGGTGCTGCCGGACTCGCGGCGGGAGAGGGTGCACGGTCGGAGGCGGCGAGTTCGCTTTGCGCCTGCGCCAGGATGGCACCCAGCGTGCGTGCGCGGGTGTAGCGCTCCATGTGCGCCTGCATCGCCTCGGCGGCGGCGGCCGGCAGGCGCTTGCGGAAGGCACCGAGGATTTCCACGCGCTTGATCGAGTCGATGCCCAGTTCGGCTTCGAGATCCTGTTCGAGCCCCAGCATCTCCTGCGGATAGCCGGTGCGCTCGGCGACGAGCTCGAGCAGGGTCTTGCGCACGTCGAATGCCGGCGTTTCCGTCTGGATCTCCGACGCCGACAGCGTGCCCGGCATGGGGGCCGAGACGGGTTCTGGCTGCTGGGGCGGCGGTTGGTGCACTGCGGGGATCGCGGCCGCCGGCACCGCCACTGCGGGCACTGCCGGTACGGCCGGCATCGGCATTGCCGGAACGGCGGGGATCGCGCCGCCGCCTCCGAGAAATTGCATCAGCACGCGCTCCTGCAGTTGCAGGAACTGGCGCATGGTTTGCTGATAGGCGAGCAAGGCTTCGCCGCTGAGGACGGCGGCCGGCGCCGCCATCGGCACGGCGGGCGTCGGTCCCGGGCTTGCGGCGGGTGCCGGTGCCGGCAGCTCGGCGGCGACGGCTCGACGATTCTGCTCGCGAGCGGCCTGGACCGCAGCGGCATCCAAGGGCGGCCGTTTGCCGGTGCGGAACTGGGGGTCGTCGAGCGGGCGCGCGCCGCCGCCGCTGACCCACCAGGCGTGCTTGGGCAAGGGCAGCGGCTTAATGAGTTCGGCGAGCCGGCCGAGGTCGAGCCGTTGCGGCTCGCGCCCGTCGAACAGGCGCGAGAGCTTGAGCTCGACGCCGACGGCGTAGAGCTCGGCGAGTCCGAGCAGCAGGCCGCGCAGCCCGCCGCCCTGACCGTCGAGCGCGACCGCGGTGAATTCGCGACCGGCGAGCGTGGCCTTGGCGAGATTGGTGCACACGCCCTTGGGGCCGAGTTCGACGAAGACCCGACAACCGGCGGCGTGCATCGCTTCCAGCTCGGCGACGAACTCCACCGCCTGGAGCAGGTGCGCGTCCAGGGTGCGGCGGATGGCCGCCGGTTCGGACGGATAAGGTTTGCCGCTGGCATTGGAATAGACCGCAAAGCGCGGCACGTTCATCGGCGCGGCAGCGATGGCGGCGGACAGGCCGAGCTGGGCGCTAGCCACCAGCTCGGTGTGGAAGGCGCCGGACACCGGCAGGCGGGTGACGCGCACGCCGGCCGCTTCGAGTTTTTTGGCCGCGGCCTCCACGCCTTGGGCCGGGCCGGAGATCACCGCTTGCTCCGGCGCGTTGTGGTTGGCGAGCTTGACGCCGGCGAATTCGGCGATGGCCGCGGCGACCCTTTCGCGCCGTGCCTGCACGGCGGCCATCGCACCCGGCGTGTTGCTGCGCGCGGCCTCGGCCATACAGCGGCCGCGCACCGCGGACAGGCGCAGGAAATCCTCGGGCGCCAGCACGCCCGCGGCGGCCAGCGCGGTGTATTCGCCGTAACTGTGGCCCGCCGCCGCGGCGGCGGACAGCCCCAGCTTCTCGGCCAGGCGCAGGTAACCCAGCGAAAGCGCGCCGATGGCCGGCTGCGCCACGCGCGTGTCGCGCAGCGCGTCGGCCTGTTTTTGCTCGGTGGCTTCGTCGAAGGCGGCGGGCGGCAGGATGAACTGCGATAGTCCTTGGGGGAAGTCCGCGCGCAGGCTGCGGTCGGCGAATTCCAGCGCGCCGCGCAGCTCGTCGAGGTAAAGCGCCGCCTCGCGGCCCATGTTGACGTACTGCGCGCCCTGACCAGGGAACAGGAAGGCGACCGGCGCGCCGCGGCGTTCGCCGCGGCCCAGGCGTGCCGACGGCGGCAGCGGCTT
>Ga0070740_10002458_pt1 | contig 21704 bp, 19 predicted proteins | sample Coa_R2_FD_67286 | JGI IMG/M metagenome (GOLD analysis project Ga0070740, IMG submission 67286) | Surface soil microbial communities from Centralia Pennsylvania, which are recovering from an underground coalmine fire - Coalmine... | ecosystem: Environmental > Terrestrial > Soil > Unclassified ...
TTCTTATATATAGTGAAGCTAATCTAGCAGATTGCGATTAACACATTATTAAACCTGATATCTCGTGACAGGCTATTATTTCTTTTGCCCAGCCATGATATCCCAAAGCAGAATTGCGCCTTTATATCGTGGAAAATTCAGATTACTTTCATCAGGATAATCATTATCCAGACGCCACTCCATCATGCCAGCCAGACCATGCGTCAAAGCGTAATTTGCCTTTTGTGCAATGGTCCCATCGGCGCCAAGCGAATCTGTGCCGCCGCTCTGGCGATACGGCACTTCCACCTCAATACCGCCAATCAACTTGTCCGCCGGAAATCCGCTTTTGACATACTGATTGACGGAATACTCAAGCGAAGTTCCCCTGCCGTATGACATAATATTGATTTGATCAAGCTTGTCTTTAAGAACAGCCATGTCATAGGCATAACTGGAGTTGGGCCATCCAGCCAGTGTTACCTTGTATCCTGCCGTATGCAGGGATGATGACAAACTGGTTACCAATGAATTCAGGCCTTCCCTGTTTAAACCCATCTCCCAGTCTATATCAAGTCCATTCAGCCCATATTTCTCCAAAAAGGCGCGGACATTGTCTGCAAACCTGGGATCGTTTGCGGCGCCGCCAAATTGATCTTTCCTGCCGTCTCCACCCAGCGAGATAAAAATTTCAGCGGAAGGATTAACTGCTTTGACCCTGTCTATCACTGCCTGAGCATTCCGGACTTCCCCATCATACTCAATGGAAAAATGCCCATCTTCTGTTTTGACAATCTTCCCGAAAGCAATATAGATACGGTTTAATTTTTCGAACGGCGTGTCATCACGGAATTTTTGCTCCCAGGTTTGGCCTCTGTCTGTTTCCGTCCATATTCCAAAATATTGTGCGATGACCGGCGTTTTAAACGGATACTGATTCTGTCCAGCAGCCGCGGAGACAGCAGGCAGTGTCAAACCTGCCGCCAGCATCAGTATTAAATTCAATTTTTTCAAGATACCCCCCGCTTTTATCCCTTGTAATAATGTTTTTTAAGCTGTTCAAAATGCCTGGACTGCAGATGGCCGCGGCGGCTGCACATGAGACTGGTAATATCAATTTGATAGTTGATCATCACAGCATTTTTTTCATCATAAAATTCAACATAACAATCAGGAAAACCAAGCACATGCCCAAACTCATGGCGGATAGTCCAGGTCACAGCATACTCTTGCAAGGGTCGGTTGGCATCCATGGTAATCGTATCGCCGCCCAGGCCATTCACATGCGGAGTCGCGCCGGGTTCGAATACCACTTTTGCGAGATTCCGATTATTGTTGAATCCAATCTTGAGAGACCAGTTATCCATGCGGTACTCATCTTCAACATTGGCTTTAAACCAGTCCTGCACATCCTGACGCTCAGGCAGGGTAAACGGCATTTCCATGACATCAGGATTCTTGTAATTCCAGATTACTTCCGGGCGTGGATTTTGCAATTCAAAAAAATCATTATAGACTTGTCTGGCAGTACCCGCGTATTTCTCATGATATGCCAGAACCTGCCTTGACTGGATTGCTTTTGCCAGCTGTGCCTGACAGGCATTCATGCTCAGCATTGAATTGACGCATTCTCCTGTCAGCCACTCAGAATATTTTTTCCGTGTTTGCTCATCAAGACTGGACCAATGATCAAGTTTGTCCTTAAGGCCGGCTTCCTTGTCCAGAAAGTAATAACCGCGAATATCAGATGCCGCAAATTGTTTATAATCATCCAGATATGGTTCTTCCAGCAGCCAGCGACTGGCGGCTTCATAAACACGGTTCATGGTCCGCGCATTCTCAATAAAGGTTTGATCATCAACCGGCGCGGTATCCGGCAGCGCACCGGATCCAAAGATAACTTCCGCCATTGCCTTTGGCATTTGTGTCTTCAGTGTTTCCAGATTTTTCATGATGATGCTTCGATTTGAGTATCCGGGTGCTTCAATAGGATAAGCGGCAGTAGTTTCGGGTGTGGTGAGCTGCAGTTTATGCTGGTCATCGCGATGACTATTAATGACTTCAATCCAGTCAAGATTGCGTTTCCCGAGCTCGAGTATTTCATTGAGCGGATCAGAAACCAGTTTTTTTTGAAAATCCTGCCTGTGTTCAAGCTTGCGAAAAATACTCCGGTATTCTTCGCCGGTCATTTCCGGATCAAGATGCGGCACCTGCCCGGCTTGCGCTGTCATGGCTGCCAAGGAAAGCAGCAGGAAAATGCTTTGACGTTTCATGATATCCCTCTCAATAAAAAAATTCCGACGGCGTAATATAGACAATAAGCCTGTCAACAGCAAGACAGATCTCCCGGCATTCAGGATCAGCCGTCATTGCGAACACCTGCAGGATGCGCAGCAATCCAGGTAAAATTCCCTGTGTCATCACGCCAACTTCTACGTCTCTTGATAACGAGTTCAAATGAGCAACTGCAGAATGCGTAACGATCAACGCACATGGCCTCGTCATTTATGAAACAATGCGTCGCCCCAATAACCAATAAATGACTTGAATTTTAAGGTGCTATTCAGTAAGGTTTTTGTAGCATCATATGATTATGGACAATCATCTACCCGGCATTTCAGCGCTCCTGTTGTTGGAGCACATGCACCAGAGACAAGGACGACAAAATGATCACCTCAGACAATATCGCCGCCGCCAATACAGCGGGACAAAAATCCAAACTGCGCTCGGCAGAATTACTCTCAGCATTTGAAGCATACGCCCCGCATATCAAAGTCCTGTCCCTGGATTGCTTTGACACATTGATTTGGCGTCAAACTGCGGAACCCAGAGATGTATTTTATGATCTTGAAAATCGTCCTGCTTTCAAAGCGCTGGACATTTCCGCGTTAACCCGCATCAATGCAGAAACTTTTTCTTACAGCATGAACAAACTAAAAATCGGCACCAGGCAGACAAATTTAAAGGAAATATATCAATCCGGATTTCCTGAATTAAATGAAGACAAACTGCGTGCACTTGCTGAAGAAGAACTGGCTGCCGAATTGGATACCTGCTTTGCGTTTCCACCAATCATTGAATTAATCAGAAGGGCGCACACACGCGGCATTAAAGTAATCATCGTTAGCGACACCTACCTTCAGGAACACCAGTTGCGAAAACTTCTGGCTCATGCATTGCCAGCCGATGTTCTCGCCTGTATTGATAAAATTTATTGTTCTTGCGACATGCGTAAGGGCAAGAGTGAAGGACTATTTATAGACATTATTAACGAACTGCAAGCCCCCGCCGCATCCATTCTGCATATCGGTGACAATGTGATTGCTGATTACGCAGCACCAAAAGCACTGGGTGTGCGCACATTACACTTCGTTCATCATGAAGAAACCACCGCAGAATTGCTGCGCATGCAGGCTGTCATCGCCTGTTTCATTGATCCATCCATTCGTAACAGACGCCCATTATTGAGTCCGTTTAAAAGCCTGCTGGCACATCGGTTAACAAACGCCACACCCGAAAGCATCATTGGCTATGCATCGCTTGGTCCGATCATGTACGGATTCGCACGCTTTATCTGTTCGGAAGTGGAGCGCCTGAAACAGGCAGGCAAGCGTCCGAAAATTCTGTTTTTAATGCGCGATGCACATTTGCCGGCACTCGCCTGCGAAGCATTGACTGGCGAAAAAATTGGAATTCGCGTACGCATCAGCAGGTTTGCCGCATATGCTTCCTCGTTCAGATCGGAAGCAGATGTGGATGTTTATCTTTCAAACCGGATCAAATCCAAACGTTTTGATGATCTTTGCCGCCAGCTTCTCTTGCCTCAAAAATTATCCGATCAAATAATCCAACAAATCAGGCAAGCCCAAAATCCAAATGAAGAATTCACACGTCTGGTACATAAAAAAGATGTTCTGGACACCATATACAAGCAATCATCCATCTATCGCAAACGACTTTTTCGTCATCTGCAAAAGGAGGTGGGGCTTGAATCTGGCGATACCCTCCTGTTTGTCGATCTGGGATATAGCGGCACCGCACAAAACCGTCTTGATCCTGTATTCCGCGATGAAGCGGGCGTGGATACTTTTGGCTGTTATCTCATTGCACTGCGAACGCCTAACTGGAAAGCGACGCGGCGCGGATTGCTGGATGCTGCTTCATATGATGACAGGGCATTAAGCATGTTTACTTCGCATATTGCATTATTCGAGCAACTTTGCACCGAAACCGAAAAAAGCGTGGTTGATTACGATGAGGATGGCAATCCAGTCTTTTCTGACGTGGAGCTTAGCGACAATCAATACAAAAAGCTGAAGCCCGTACATCAGGAGTGTATTCGCTTCATTCATGATGCAAAGGATTATTTTAAATCCTTGAAACTTGAGTTGACACAAGATGTGCTGCGCGACGTTGCCGCATTCAATTTGTGCCGGTTGACGTATTTGCCCACCAGAATGGAACTTGAATATCTGAAAGCATTCCAGATCGATTTCAATGTTGGCACCAATGAGGTGCTGCCCATTTTCGATCTTGAAAAAGGCCTTACTAGCCTTAAGCGCCGCACCTGGTTATACTCTGCCAAAGAGCATCTCAGAAACATGCGGTTAAATTATCCGTCAGAATGGCGCGCCGCCAATCTTGAACTCGCCATTACCCTGATTGCCCAGCTGCGTTTCGGCCTGGAAGTCGCACCCAATGATCTGACTCACCGCACGGAATCAATTCAGGTCATCGCTGTACAGAATGAACAAGCTTCTCCGCTGACACTCACTGCAACCCAGACATTTGATGGATATTACTCATTAATGGTTCCGGTTGTTGCTGGAAATTTCAAGGCCGGCATCCAGTTCGGACTCAACTACGAATGGATTGAAATCGAATCGGCCGAACTAATCCCGCATCTTGCCATTTACTCGAATGTCGAATCGGATAACACACTGGATGCTTCACCATATCTGGCCGGGGAACTCATGACAGCAAAGAACGGCGGTTTATATGAATGCCTGTCTGAAAACAGTTTCATCATATTTAACCGTCCACAAAGCCTTGGCAAGGATAATTATGTTCTCAGAGTAATATTCAGACCCATTGTCTGGAGAAACAAACCCCAATCTCGCGCATCATAGAATCTTCCTGCAGACGCTTTGTTCAATCCTTTTTATTTAGGTCGATTGGTTACAAGCGTCGCCTTCAGGAACAGCGCCGCATCATTCTGTCCTTTTGCGACAATCGCGTCAAAAAAGGCAATCACAATTTCCGCAGCCTGCTTCCTGTCCAATGCAGGATTATTGGGCTGCTGCAATATAGTGATAACTGTTTTCGAGCCATATTTTTTGGAAAGGTCCTGAACCACATCGCGAAACATCATCATCGCTTTTTTGGTTTCATCCGCAGTCGGCAATGGTTGCGGCTGCGTCATCCCGGAAGTGACTGCGTCTTCTGCCGCATCCAGAATCGCATTTTTATACTCATTCACATTTATATTTTTGAAATCAATTTTCTGATTGGCAAATTTTTCAGGGAATTCATGATACAGCACCAGTACCGGATCTACCTGGACAAGTGCCTTGTCATAGCTGACGCTGGATTTCAGATATTTATACAGGCTTTGATTGCTCGCCATGGGACCGTATTTTATCAACAGCGCATTGATGAAATCCGTTTCATAATAAATCTCATTACTGAGATCACCTTTTGCCTTGATATTCTCCTTGATTTTGGCAATGTAAGCATTGTACTCACTCGGGGACTTGTCCTTGACCAGATTGAAGAATGGACTCTGACTGATAATCCCTGCCTCATAAGTCCCGCAGACAAAATTGTACGGCATCAGCAGCACGTGCGTCAGCGCTATTGCAACAACCACAAGGATTGCTGTCAGCACGCCCGAAATCAGTATGCGCAATGAGAAATATCGAAAGACAGAATAAGTGATGACAGCCACCAGAAAAGCCACCAAACCATATATCCAAAGCATAATCAGTCCTTAGATGTCAGCCGGTATAATCATATTTTAACTCTAGCGGCGAATGATGGAGGTAACTATTTTTGTGCCGATTGGTTAACGGATGATTTTATTGAAAAAATACCGTATAAATAAAAAGCCCGGGCATGCCCGGGCTTGTTGTTTCCAATGAAAATACTAGCACTTGCTGGTATCAACACCCACCATCTTGAACGCTTTCAGGACAGTTTCAACATCATATTTATAATCCTGAGCCGCCTTGATCACACCACAAGAAGCTTCTGCAAATGTAGTGTTAGGCGTCCAGTAATACATATTGGCTTGAACCATCACATTGAATGCCTTACGCGCATCCCAGTTTGGAGAAGTTCCGATGAGATAAAACACGCGGTTAAAAATACCACTGCTGTAATGCACATCGGTATATTCAGTATATTGGCTCATATCATCAATAGAACAGTTTCGTCCCGGTGTACCGGTTCCATAACAGTCCTTGCTGGGTTTATCCAGATATCGAAGCGCTCTGCCTTCCGCTTTGGTGATTTCAGCATCATGCATCCAGTTGTTATTGCCATTGAATGCATAATACTGTGCTGCCTGATCAGACATGTCCGAGAAGGATTCATTCAAACCACCAGACTGCGCATCATAAACCAGATTGGAGTGCTGCTCAGTAAAACCATGTCCAAGTTCATGCGCCACGACACCGATAGCCGTTGATGGGTATTTGACTTCACCGCCATCACCAAGCTCCATTGTCCACTCACCATTGACCTTGCCAGCCCACATGGCATTGTCCATATCAATATGTGTATAGACGGTTACAGGAACTGATTTGCCATTTTCAGTGATGGGAGCAATGTTGTACCATTCTTTATACATTTTCTTTAAAAAAGTAATTGCGGTAATGGCATCATTATTGGGTGAATAGCCATCATTCGCGGCATCGTTCAAGGTATTCCAGTAAACATTGTTGTGCTGCGGATCAGTTGCAGCGCAACTGTATTTCACAATCGCATTTTCTGCGCGGCTATCCTTGACGGAAGCATCATCGTTTTGCAGATAACAGATGCCTGCTGCAGGATCACGCATGACCGCAAATTTATCCTGATGTCCTGGCAGCCCATCATAGTACAGTGTACCCATCTTCTTGTTGCCGCCTACACCACCGCCATCCACTTTTTCCAGCGTGGAGGTTTTGACATTGTTCCAGCTTCTGTAAATCCTGAATGATTGGGCATCCAGGATATAAACCGGTTTTACGAACCGGGCGCCAGCCTGCGCGGATGAAAGATCAAAGTTAATCAAAAACGCCCAGTGAGCCTTATTGTCATGATCAAGATAAACCATTAATTTGCTTGCCGCATTGGACGGCTGGTAAGACAAGCCATATTCCTGACGGGATTTTGCAATCGCGAAATCAAGCGCTTGTTGCGCCTGTGCGGCGCTGAATACTTGTGTTGATACATCCCGCAAATCCGCATCCAAATTCTGATACAGGCGACCATTCATTGACACATCATCGTTTCCGGCGGCTGCTATCAGAGACTGTTTGTCACCTTTCGCTCCAGGTACGTGAACAACACCCTCGGCACCCCACACCGGGTATCCAGCATAAGTTTGGCGCATGCGCACATGCAGCGTATGATTGAAATCAACAGATCGATTCAATTCTTCAACCTTGCTAACCGGTTTGTTATTGGGAGCCAGTGACACTGGCGCTGATAAATATGGCTTCAATACAGAGATATTCTGATGTCCCAGATCCACCAATGTGGCAGAAAAAGCCGGTAGAACACTACCCGATATACATACTGCAACCACTGACTTGACAAGTTTATTCACTTTCTACTCCTTGAAACATTGCTTGATTAATAATAAAAAAATATTTATTTTTTTCTTCCGGGACTGGGCGAGCTGGTTATAAACTCATTGAATCTGGCTTCAATATCCTGTGCATGCACCAGGAAACCCAACACGGATTTGAAACTGATCATTTCGCTTTCCGTGGCATCGCGGCTAATTCTTAGTACAAAAGTTTCTTCATTTTCCTGCTTAAATTGCTGAGGAATCTGACCGAGGAATTCACTCCTATTACACGCCAGAATCATTTCATCATCGACATAATTGATATAATAGGTTCCGGCAGCGATTGGCGGTTTTCTTGTGAACAGCATGATATCACACTCCCTTCATATTGAATTTAACATCCGGTTTTTCGGCGAATATAACAACTTCCCCGTTGCAATTCCATACCCGGCGTAGCACTGTATATTATCCGTTACTGAAATGCGGACTGGTTTTCTCCAGTGCGAATACAAGGACATGATAATGAAGCTCAAGCGATCAACCCTGCTGCTGATACTCTTTCTGACAACCGCTGCTTCAGCGGCGCCCGCCATTCAGGAGATTGAATCTGATTACACGATTTACGGCACCAATCAGCAGCAATTACGCAATGAAATGAATAACTTGGGACCTGAAGATAATGGCCGCCACTTTGACGCCTACACACACTGGTATGTTGAATGGCGTTTCAATTTTCAAAACGATGATGGTCTTTGTAAAATTACTACCGTCAACGTATCCGTCAAAATATCCTACACACTTCCTTACTGGGCGGATTATAGCAATGCGGATCCTGCGCTTAAGAGCAAATGGGATACTTACATGAGCCATTTACGCAGTCATGAGCAAAATCACGCGGAACATGGCAAACAGGCAGCTGCAGAAATTGAAAACATGCTGCGCATGCTTCCTCCGGCACAGGATTGCCGAACGCTGGAAACAACTGCGAATGCACAGGCACAGCAAATCATCTCTGCCTATAACCAGAAAGATAAATCCTATGATGATAATACTCAGCATGGAACCACTGAAGGTGCGGTATTTCCCTGAGGTACACTCTAAGTGCAGCATGCCTGCATCGCATTTCTGATTAAAGTTTGGTCAGCCTAAATACGTCAGCGCATGATTGAGCGCAGCCCAATAATATCCGTACCGTACAGATTGCTGCAGGGATCGCCAGTTACGAGAACTCTGGGATAAATAGGATTTATCAATTAATATACTCTGAGCAACTTCAGAGGCCACACCTCGAAATAATAAGATGAAAGGAATTACTAATATGATGCGCTTACCGAAATCCATAATTCGACTGTTGATAGCAACCTGTGTTTGCTTTTCATTGCTCGCATGCTCAAAAATCACGCAATCCAATTTTGATAAAATCAAACCCAACATGACCATGAAAGAAGTCGTCGCCATTATTGGCGAGCCAACCAGTTCAGACAGTATTAACATCGCCGGAATCTCCGGTACTTCTGCTGTCTGGAAAGATAATAACGCCGAGATTGATATTCAATTCCTGAATGACAGGGTAACTGTTAAATCGTTCAGCAAACCAAGCCCAACTTCTGATGGGCAGCAAAAACCTGGCGACCAGATACCACGCGACAAAACTTCCTGAGCAGTAATCATTGAAATATCCGGGACTGTATCACGTCCGCAGGTAATCGCTCAGCAATCGAAGCGTATCTGTTCCTGAAACACGAAAGTTCATGCGCCAGGAACCTGGCGCATGAATAGATGACGCAGTAGTTATGTAATCGTAAAAACTGAAGAATAGCCGGTGTAAGGTGAAATCTTGCGGCTCCAGAAAGCCTTCCAGTCTCCATGATGCACAATACGATATTGTCCCGGGAAAACATCCGCCGGGATTCTCCATGCAATCGTGACTAATGAACCCGCAAAACCATAACGCTGCCATCGATATTCCGTATCCCAATCACGGTCTCTGCGTATGGTATTCCACTGTCCATTCTCAAGCCGCTGAATCTCTAAAAATGTATCCTGGATGCGATAATTATTTTTAGGATGCGCGCCGATGAATACAGCCGTCACTGTTTCTCCTGGCTGATAGGTCTGATTAACATCCTGGTAAACATCACCAAACTGTTTGCCTGATGGCGTACTGTCGTACACCACACCAGTCTGTAAATTAATCTGAAACCCGGACAAATCAACCGGTGTCGGACCTGCATCTACCGCGCTGCCCTGTACAAGCGCATTCGTCAATCTTGCAAATTCTTGCTGCAGCGCAGCCAGGGCCCAGGGACCAAATACTGTGGAAGCGCCTTCATAGCGCTGCAACTGATACTCCTCATGCGTCGTAATATACTGCACATAAGCATTGGACAAGGCAGATAACACCACATGATTGTTTTCAGACTGCGGCAAGGACTGACGAATGGTCGCCTTGATGCGGCGGCCGCTCATGGTAGTCAATTCAAACGGCGCTGCAGCAATAACCACGTTTCCAATTTTAAATTCCTGGAAAGGCAGTATGGTTGGCACCCATGGATAGGGTTTCTTGTTGCCTAATTCAAGTGCAATCGGCTTCGCTCCCTGACAGGATGTCGTCAGCATTTCGCAAACAAAAGCAGGTAAAACACGGCTGACCGTATCACAGGTTACACCCTGCTTCCCCACGCCTTCTCCATCTGCCGTTCCCGCAAGCATGGATACGCCAATCGCAGGTGGACAGGTCGTATGCGGCTGGCCGTCTGTGAACTGCGGATCAATATTCACTTTGTCCATTTCGACAAATTCATGCCGAAAATCAACGCCACCGCGAACAATTTCTTTCGCATTATTGTATAACTGCCTTGCGACTTCATATTGCGGCCTGCCTGCCTTTTCCACTGCTTTCAAACCTTCGAGGCCTTGTCCCCCTTCATGGCCATATTCATTAGGGGAAACATCGCCCGCATTCGCCTGCGCGAAAGCTGCAACAAAAGCATTTGCACCATAATCTGAGTTAAAATCCTTTTCGAAAAGATATTCCGCATAACCTTTGTTATCGCCATTGATCAAATGGTTTTTATTATTCATGGATACGCCATGCACAGGGAACCAGTTAATCATGCCGATTGGTTTTCCATCCAGACTATCGAAACGCAGCAGCGTCATTTCCGTATCCACATCCGAGGAATAGCTGGCACGTTCATTTTCCGGATTTAGCACGTATGATTGCGGTGAGCGATTAAAACTGACACCCGTCAATTGACCTTTGGCAATTTTGATCGTCGCACTGGTCATATTCATTTGTGCGCGGTCAATTGCTTCAACTATCCCATCCACAATCGTGTCAAAATTTTTGCGGCTGAACCCAAGAATTGACAAATTATAAAGCGTATAAGTTGAATATCCGCCTGGACCGCTATGTTGATGTGTGGCAGTAATCAGGACATTGGCATCACTGTAAAGGTCGCCGTATTTCTGCTGCAATTGATGCACAACCTGCTGTTTAACGCCCTGGAACAATTGTCCCAGGTCAGCATTCACGAATACAACTCGCTTCCTGTTGCAAGGTGATTCGATGACAAAGGCTCTCGCCCATAAGCGTGAATACATTCCGGAGGCAACCTGATCCAGCATCGCATAACCCATCATGCGCTGCTCCGCAACCGGACCGGTAATATCATAGATGCCTGCGCCAATATTGAAAATCGAGTTGTCCTGACAGCTGCCTGGCGTCTGATTTGCCGCGAACACCATGCTGGTTGTAAAACCAAGAATCATTGCTAGCAAAAGCCTGATCATTTGCCTTCTCCTGTGGCGTATATGGATATTTAAGTGATAAACAAGAAGTGCTTCAAAATATTGCATATAAACCACAAGGCCGCAAGCGGTGTAATGATGACACCAGCAAACTGATTATCAGTATTTTTGATGATAGTGATAATTATCGTTGTGCGCCGGAACAAGATAATAGCCAGGGTGATAAACAGTATCATAACCAGGATAAACGTAATAATAGGGAAACGGGCCAGAGTCACATATCCCATGTCGCCAACGCCGGGATACACCGGGTAGGCGCTGATACGCGTGGACGACACTTCGGCGCACCCGTCTAACACGCTGATTAACAAGAAAATTGCGATGATGTTACATAATTTCATAGGATTGCTCCTATAAAACCTGTTTAGTTAATTATAGAAGATCGTGAAGCCGGATTAATTAAATGCGGAAGGAGCTCGCAATTTAACAACAAACACACTGTCTTACCGATAGTTATGGATTGCGGCAAAGATCTCATCATTGATGTCGGGAATCGTTGCGACAATACCGTCAACCAGCACGTTATTGCGATTAAATTGAATTTTCCTTCTGTACTTATCTGTCGCCATTCCGCCAGCTTCTGTAACAAGCAACACTCCAGCTGCAATATCCCATTCGTTTTTCGGACCAAGGCTGAAGGTAGCGTGCGCTTTTCCAGCAGCAACCAGGGCGAGCTTATACGCAATTGAGCCAACCTGCTGGACATGATAATCCTTTTTGAAAAATTCCCATTCACCCCGCGCATATTCGGAACGGCTTGCGAGCAGCATGATATCTGCAGGCACCGTCAGTGATGCACACTGCAACTGACTACCCCCCTTCCAAGCTCCCCCGTCTTTGATTGCATGAAAAAGCTCATCCGTTGCCGGATTATAAACACCTGCCAATATAGGAGCACCATCTTCAACCAGCGCAACTGAGATCGCATATTCTGGAATACCCGCCGCAAATTCCCTGGTGCCATCAACCGGATCGACAATCCAGACACGCTTGTGCGCGAGCCGGCCCCTGTCATCATGCTCTTCTTCTGACAACCATCCATCGCCCGGATACGCCAACATAATCTCGTTCTTTAATATTGCATTTACCGCAAGATCAGCCTGCGTGACAATATCATTATTCGATTTTTTTCCAATGGCAAAACCATCTTGCTGAATGGACAGAATTGCCGATCCTGCGGCACGCAATGCGCGCAATAATATATCCAGTTCACCCATAGATTTCCTGGAGGATCTTTTCCCTGCGTTTTTTCCTGTGCGCACGCAGCGCGTCATCAATCAACCGAAGCGGGTAGATGATTTTCCATAATCTGGATTTATGCATGGTGCGTATCGATTTACCCAGCTTTTGGTTTCGTTCCAGCAGCACATCGATATAGGCATAGATTGACGACATTTTCTCATATTCATTCCTGATCGCCGTCCAGGCTGACAAGAATTCAATACCCTGCATTGATATTGCATCAGTCGCAACCTTGAACAGGCAATCATATACCTGTGCACAAACCGGAGAAATTGCCGCAGCCGGATGAGTGCGCAAATCATCCAGGGTGTACCCATAATGCAGCAGTTTTTTATCGAGGAATGCATTGACAAAATCATCTATCGCGCCCGGATTCACCGCTGATGATATCTGCAAATTTTTCCGTATGCGTTCAAGCTGATAGCGCGGATTCTGCATCATCAAGTCATAGCTGACAACAATCACATTTCTTCCCATCGTACCCTCAATTGCCGAGAGCAGATACATAAGCCATGTCAATATACCATGCTCGACATCCATGCCGGTTAATTCATGATAAGACCTGGCTGAAGATAATGGGTTACGCAATACAATAATGTAATTGTCCCTGACTTGCGCGAGATCGAACACTGACTGCCAGAACGGGAGCAGCCTGGACGTGTTCGGATCCTTGAACGCCCAACAATCTGTTGCTGCAAATCGCTGGCGCAACAACCGTGCTGCAAATTGTTTCAGTCCGGTGAGTTTTTCATCCATCTGCGAAGCAGCATCAATGAGCCGCACACTTTCCTGTGATACATTCAGAATGGTTCGCGCCCTGGCATTTATTCTGATGATGTCCTTATCTTCCCAAAACCCCTTGGGATTCCATTCATGATCTGCAGATACCAGTCTGCTGCCGAGATCGATGCCCAGGGTTTTCAAACCTCTGGCAACAACGCTGGTGCCGCAGCGCAGCATTCCCAGCACCACAAAAACATTTTTCAATCCGGCATTCGCCACATCCTGCCGCATTATATATATCCAAGCAATTTGATTTTCTTGATCATGGTTTCCACGACTTCTACCGGACCCAGGTTTGCTGTATCAATTTCAATTTCGGCAGCCAAAGGCGGCTCATAGGGATCCGTCACACCAGTGAATTGCTTTACCAAACCTTCGCGAGCTTTTTTATACAATCCTTTTCTGTCTCGTGCCTCACAAACAGACAATGCTGTTGACACATATACTTCGATAAATCCGCCAACCTCGGAAATCATTTGCCTTGCCATATCTCGCGCCCGCTTGTAGGGCGCCACTAATGCGCATATTGCAATGCCGCCATGCCTGGTGATTTCCCTGGCGACAAACCCGACACGGGTGATGTTCGTTTCCCTGTCTTGCTGGCTGAAGCCCAAACCGCGCGACAAATGCGTGCGAATTTCATCGCCATCGAGCAGTGTAATCTGCCTGCCGGTCAGCTCGCGTAATTTGAACATGAGCGCATTTGCCAATGTCGATTTACCGGAACTGGGCAGTCCGGTCAAAAAAACAGTAAAGCCCTGCTGATGTTTTAATGGATACGCCTTGCGTAATTCCGTGATAACTTCGGGATATGAAAACCATTCCGGAATTTCCTGGTTATGCTGCAGGCTGTCGCGCAATTGTGTACCGGAAATGGTAGCCGGCGTATCATCAGCTGGAAACTCATCGAGCGGGAAATAGCGTAATTTCTTTTTGCTGTATGCCATTTCCTGAAACGGAATAATTTCAATTCCCATCTCATCCTGATATTCCAGCGCCAGCTGCTGAGCTGCGTATGGCTCATAAAAATCATGCCCGCCGCGGTTTTTACCCGGACCTGCATGGTCTCGACCCACAATAAAATGTGTGCAGCCATAGTTTTTCCGGATGAGTGCATGCCATAACGCCTCCCTTGACCCGCCCATGCGCATGGCCAATGGCAATAAGCTTAATAGCGTTGTGTGCGGCTCATACTTTTTTAAAACGTGCTCATAGCATTTGACCCGCAAATAGTATTCAATGTCACCAGGTTTGGTCATCCCGACCACAGGATGCAGCAGAATATTTGCGCCAGCCTGTTTTGCTGCGCGCAGTGTCAACTCCTGATGCGCACGGTGAATGGGATTACGTGTCTGAAAGCCGACGATTTTTTTCCAGCCGAGCCGAGAAAAAATTTCACGCAGGTCCACAGGCGTAAAACGTAAATGATTGAAATCATAATGATGCGGCAATGCAATCGGCAGCAAGCGGCCGCCGATATAAAACTCCTTTACATGATGATAAAGATAAGTTACTCCCGGATGACTGTCATCCAGCGTACCAAACACACCCAATGCTTCACGCTTTTTATTCGCCGACCAGATATCCTCTGCCTGTAAAATAGCGATTAGCAATCCTTCCGTATCACGTAATGCAATCTCCTGGCCTGACTGAAGACTCTCGACAAATTGACGGTCCGCATCCAGTGTGATTGGCATGGGCCATAATGTCCCGTCACTCAGGCGCATATTCTCTACCACACTTTCATAGTCTGCCTTGTTCAAAAAACCGCGCAAGGGAGCAAATCCGCCATTCAGCAGAAGCTCAATATCGCATAATTGCCTATGAGTGAGCGTGATGGTTGGGAGCTCATGCGCCCTGGATTTGTAATCGTCGATCAAATTCACATCTGACAGAATTAACGGATATCTTGCCCTGTCATCCTGAACAGGATTTACACCTGCTTCCATGTATCAGTCCTCAATTAAATTCAAGATACTGATAATCATTATCCATCAGAATCATAAAAATTCAATCATACATTATCTGTTAACGCATTCTTTCCTTGCAGCAAATGTCTGGCTAAAACCTCGCATTGCCTGCGAATCTCTGGAACTGCGCCGCACTCCCAGACCATCCCCTTGGTGGGCGGACCCAGCGAATAAAAACGTGAGGATATATTTCCCGACGCTTCGAGCAGCGCGCCTGTTGGCGCGGTTGCGAATCCAAGTTTCAATGGATCAAGCGTCGCATACCCTTGCTGAAGCAACGTCTTCACACACTGCTGCGTGTCTGACATCTTAAGCGCCGGGCCCATACAGTTGATCACCCATTTCACATTTAATTGCATGATTTTATCAGCATGACGCAATTTTATTTTTGCTCTGCCGCCATCCACTTCAAGGACACGTCCGGCAAGAATTTGCAGCTGCCGGGCTGTCAGCTGCGTAAGTGTTGCGGCAATTTTGTTGTGAACGCGATGACGATGAATATTCCAGTAAGGAAGCAAATGCCGCAGAAACCGCTTTCTGTCTGTCAGACTGGATTTTTCCCATATCGCCGGTACATGCGGACGAACAGCATTAATGACAGAACGCCAGTCACCACCGGCGTTTACTTGTTGCAGGCTTTCAGAACGGACATGCCTGGCAAGCCGGCGCAGCGTACCCGTGAAATCCTTTCCCCCCAGCGAAACCAGTTTCAATTTGGTATCGACATGCGGCAATGGCAGTAATCCGTGACGGGACAGAGCAAAAATTTTTCCCTTATGTTTCTGATGATAAAGCGTCAATACGGCATCAATCATGCTCAATCCCGTGCCGATAATTAATACCGGATCGTTTGCCGCGATTTCTTCTGGCGCAGTAAAATCCCACGGATTATGAATACAGTTGATGCTGTCAGAAACAGGAAATGGAAATATTGCGGGTTGATTGTTGCCCAGCGCAAGAACCACCTTATCAACCATGATTGTTTTTCCGCTGCCAAGCACAAGGCCAGTCTGATCCTCATGACCAAGAATATCCGTCACCTCGGCAGACTCCAGATATAACCTGACACTCCCTGAGCTATCAGTTAAAATGGAATTCAATAAATATTTAAGATAATTGCCATATAATAAACGCGGAACAAACTGATCACCTATCGGGATTGCATCTTCAAGAAGCTGACCTGCGTTACAGTCAGCCGATATCCAATTGACAAAATGATCCGGCGCGGTCTCAAATGCGCTCATATCCTGAGCGCGCACATTGAGCAAATGAAATGGATAAGGTGTACTGTAGGCCTCTCCCTCGCCAAAACGACCTCTTTTATCTATCAGGACAATTTCGATCGGAATGCCTGACATCCGATGCAGATTCGCCGCAAGCGCGGTGCCAGAAAATCCGGCACCAACAATTCCTATCCTGAGAACTGGTTCTCGCATATTCCTCTGCCGGCCTCCCTATCATTTGCCAGGTAAATTAGCATGAATCACACCCCTTGTCAGTCAATTCACACCAGCTGCAGAGCTGCAAGAAAAACCAGACATCAAGCCCGTCATTGCTGGTATAATCGGAGAAACAATCATTCAAAAAATGAGAGCATGTCATGCATGCTCTTGAAATGACACTACACGAGTCGAGCATGAGTCTTTACCGCGAAACTTTTTCACATATTCGATCCTTTCCACCCGCATTCTGGGTTGTGATTGGCGCCACCTTGATGAACCAGATCGGGAATATGGCGTTTGTGTTTCTGGTCTTGTACATGACGCAGCATATGCGCTACAGCCTCCCGCAGGCATCGCTCGCCTTTGCCACCTTTTGCGGCAGCATGCTGCTGACCGGCCTGCTGGGTGGAGGATTGGTAGACAGACTCGGCGTCGCGCGCATGATGATGGGATCCCTGCTTGCAAATGGCATTGTCCTGATCCTGTTTCCGCTGATTCATCACTATCCGGCAATTTTGCTGATGTGCCTGGTGTGGGGGTTTGCTTACGGCCTTTATCGTCCATCCTCTCAAACCCTGGTGAGCCACCTTTCAGCCGCGGGTCTGCATAAAATTACTTTTTCCGTTTATCGTTTGTCCATTAACCTTGGCATGAGTATCGGGCCTGCCATCGGCGGATACCTGGCCGCTCATTCTTATGCAGCCATCTTTCTGGCCAACGGCATTGCCAACCTTTTGGCAAGCACCATACTGATCGCCGGGCTCGCGCGCACCCACTGGATCAAATATCGACCCGCACTTCAGCATAAAATGGAATTCAGCTTTATCCGGTTAAAGCATGACCCCCTGCTGCGAATTTTTCTGTTTGGCATGACTCCAGTCTCCATGGTGTTTTTTCAGCACGAATCAACACTCGCTGTCTTTTTATATCGCGACCTGAAATTTCCTCTCGCTTTTTACGGCTGGCTATTCACGATTAATACTCTCATGATCGTATTTTTTGAATTAGCCCTGAATGTTGCCACCATGAACTGGCCATACCGTACCAACTTCATACTGGGCAGCTTGCTGATCACAATCGGGTTTGCCGGAATGCTGTATGCTTCTCAAGGCTGGCATATCATTCTTTTGACCATGATCTGGACCTTAGGAGAAATGATTTTATACCCATCCGCCAGCAGTTATATCGCCGATATTTCTTCACCCGCTCACCGCGGAAGCTATATGTCCCTGCTAGGCACTGCTTCCAACATGGGCATGCTCATTGGGCCCTGGAGCGGCGCCATTGTCATGGAATATCTCGGAGCAACAGGCTTGTGGACGGCGTGTGGATTATGGGGAGTGCTTTCGATCATGATTTTCAGATACGCGCGCGAACCGGAAGCCCGCCCTCGCCTGCAAACAGGCGAGGAAAAAGCTTAGACTGATATTTTAGAATAGCCGGCGCTGAAACTATTCCGTCGTAAATGACGAGCCGCAACCACAGGTGGTTTTTGCATTCGGGTTGCGAATAATGAATTGTTCGCCTTCAATGTCTTCCTTGTAGTCGATCTCCGCACCTGCGAGATATTGAAAACTCATGGGATCAACCAGCAGCTGAACGCAAGCCGAATCAACCGACCGGGAGACAACCGTATCATCTTCCTGTACCGCTTCATCAAAAGTAAATCCGTATTGAAAGCCGGAGCAGCCGCCTCCCGTGACATAAACACGCAGCTTGAGGTCAAAATTACCTTCTTCCTGGATTAATTCCCAGACCTTGGCTGCCGCTTTTTCAGTAAAAATCAATGGTTCAGACATATGACTACCCTCGTTTTAGACTGCATTATACCAGAATTAACCGGCCAGATTAATCGATAGTTAATATCTATTGCATTAATAAAGACTATCAATTAGATCAATCAGTCACCTCGGATTATAGTGACTCTATCAACTTACCGGAGACCAAATCATGTTAAATACTGGCGACTTGCTTCCTTCATTTGCCCTGAAAGGCGTTGTATCTTCCGACATCAAAACCGCGTTTACAGATATTACCGAGAAAACCTATAAAAACAAATGGCTGGTCATTTTTTTCTGGCCCAAGGATTTTACTTTTGTCTGCCCAACCGAGATTGCTGAATTCGGGAATCTTAACCAGGAGTTTGTTGACCGTGATGCGCAACTGCTTGGCGTTAGCACCGATTCCGAATTCGTACATCTTGCCTGGAAGCAGCAAAAAGATGAATTACGCAATCTGCCGTTTCCCATGCTGTCTGACCTCAAACGTGAATTATCCGATGCATTTGGCATTCTGGACAAAAACGAAGGGGTGGCAAAACGAGCTGTTTTCATCGTCGACCCACAGGGTGTGATCCGCTTCACCATGGTCACCGACCTGAAAGTGGGCAGAAATCCGCGCGAAGTACTGCGCGTGCTGGATGCGCTGCAGACCGATGAACTCTGTCCCTGCAATTGGCAGAAAGGTGAAGAAACATTAGTGGTTGCATAAGAGGAGCCAAACTCCCGCAAGGCCCTAACCAGGCCGCTGGTGCAGCGCGGATGCAATACCCGGCATCTGCGCACACTTGAATCAGGCGTGACAGGAACCCTGGTTATTAACATGGATCCCTGCTTTCGCATCGATGACAAGCCTTTGACGACAAACAAGAATGACAATTTCGCAGCAGTAAACAATAGCCCAGAACCATATTGAGGAGAAAATAATGATAAACTTAGAACAGCTTAAAAATGAATTACCCGATTTCGCAAAAGACATTAAATTGAATTTAGGCGCCGTGCTGAATGAATCCGGCTCCGCTGATCTCAGCCAAAAACAGATAGACAGCATTGCGCTGGCATCCGCTTACGCCACTCGCAACAAGGACATGATTACCGCCATGACCCATCACGCCAGCACCAGTTTATCCCCTGAAGAAATCAATGGGACAAAAGCGGCTGCAACCATCATGGCCATGAATAATATTTATTATCGGTTTACTCATTCCATGACTGACCAGTCTTACAGTTCCATGCCAGCCAGGTTACGCATGAATGTTATGACTAATCCCGGCGTGGACAAGATCATTTTTGAACTGGGTAGCCTTGCGGTATCTGCAATCAATGGCTGCAGCATGTGCATGAATGCGCACGCCAGCCAGCTTGAAAAAGCCGGAATAAGCAAACAGGCAATTCAATCCGCCATTCGCATTGCGAGCGTCATCCATGCAGCTGCAGTTGGCAGGGAAATCGGATAAATAATGCGTCCGGGCCTTGCCCGGACCGCCAGTTATCTGTGCAGCAGAATTGCACGGATGTCATTTGCGAAACGTACAATCTTGTCGCTAATATCAAGTAACTCTGCGTTATCCGCCTCGTCTCGTATCTGCATGGACCGATGAATCATTCTTATGTCGAAAGCATACACGTCAGATCCACACGAAATGATGACGGTGAAATTACAAATCTGTCATTTACTTCCCGCCGCCGAACTTCGCATTTTGAATTGTTGCAGGTATAATTCCAGTCAATTTTGAGGAGGATACGATGCTCTGGGTAAAAGCGTTTCATATTATTTTCATGGTGACATGGTTTAGCGGTCTGTTTTATTTGCCACGCCTGTTTGTTTACCACTCAATGGCGACTGATAGCATCAGTATAGAACGCTTCAAGATCATGGAAAGAAAGCTGTATTTCGGGATTACCACCCCAGGCGCTGTCTTTACCATTCTGTTTGGCCTCTGGCTGATCAGCTACAATCCACAGGCATACATGCAGAATATCTGGCTGCATATCAAACTTGGACTAGTCTTTCTGCTGGTTATTTATCATCTTTATCTGGGCAAATTATTTTTTGCTTTCAAGGTAGACCGTAACCGGCATGGACATGTGTTTTACCGTATCGTGAATGAGATCCCTGTGCTTTTCCTGGCTGCAATCGTGATCCTGGTGGTCGTCAAACCATTTGGCATTATTGGACATTAAACTACTGAAAGAAGTGCCCGGATGCGCAATTTCGTGCTCCGGCACTGGCAATTGATCGTGCCTGAATCTGTACATCTAATGCGATTGTCGCAAATTCATCTCCGAACCTTTTTCAGACTCACTTGTACCTTTCACCTGGACAGCGCCAATGGATGCATGCATGTTATGTTTTTGCAATGCCTCCCTGTCAACAAAAGCATGAGATAATTCACTCTTTTTTAGCGCCGGTTTCATCAAGGTTTTCTCTTTCATCCGATACTCTTCACCGGTTCCACGGTAGTCATCCATAATAAAATCACTCAACGTTTTTTTCCTCGCCGATTTTTCTACAGGTTCCATTCCCTGCACCGGAGAACTTTCTGTCACTGCGGCTCTCTGCCCTGAAGATTCATGCGCCGGCAATTTTTCCTGCCCCTGAATACTCCCTGAGAATATACTCTGACTTGCCAGGCTGACCGGATGGGAAACCCGCTGATCTTCGTTTAATCTGACGGGGATTACACCAAGAGATTTTTCTGAACCGTCATATTCATTGATCAGCATACAGCCAACGACCGACTCCTTTTGCAATGATTTTTCATCCCTGATGGAATCATTGCGTTTGTTTTCATTTGTTTTGACTTCCTTCTTCTGTTCCTCATGACCGTCTGCAATCATTAATGATTTTTTTTCAGGACTGGAAATTTCCGTACCGATGGCGTCCGCAAGCAATTCCTTCAGGCGTTTCGCATCGTGT
>Ga0070740_10002459_pt1 | contig 21703 bp, 21 predicted proteins | sample Coa_R2_FD_67286 | JGI IMG/M metagenome (GOLD analysis project Ga0070740, IMG submission 67286) | Surface soil microbial communities from Centralia Pennsylvania, which are recovering from an underground coalmine fire - Coalmine... | ecosystem: Environmental > Terrestrial > Soil > Unclassified ...
GGGACCCAGAGACGACGGCCCGCGCGGTGCAAGGCCGCGATCAGCGGGGCGGTGGACAGTTCCGCGGCGTTGGGCAGGTAAACGCCGATGCGGCGTGCGCGCCGCATCGGCGCCCAGGTCAGCAGCCGCGCCGCCGCGCGCCGCGCCGCGCGCCGCCGCTCGGCGGATGGCAGCTTGCGGCGCATGCCGCGCTGTGTCGCACGCAAGGCTTGTTTGCGCAGGCGCATGGAAGAAGGGGAAAGGGTGTCTCCCGCCTGTGCCGTCATCGGTCTTGGACCTTGAGACGTAGTCTCAAGTGGGCGCCGCGCCGCGTATTCGGGCTTTCCGCTGCGGTTGCGCGGACCTGCACTCCCTACGCGGGTGAGGCTCCCTGTGCATGGCAAGTAGGCTCAAGGGTACTTAAAGACCTATCACCAACACCGCAGGAGACACCGCCACCACCTTAGCACAACTCAGTCGGTGGTGGTCAGGGTGTGGTCGATGTCCAATCCGAGCTGGCGGATTTTCTCGAGCGCCTCGGCGTCCGGCGGCACTACGCCGGGATGGCCCTTGAGCGCGAGCAACTCGCGCGCCAGGTTGAGCGCGGTCATCACCGCGATGCGTTCGGCGCCCAGCGCCTTGCCGCGGCGGCGGATCGCGGTCATGCGTTCGTTGAGGTAGTCGGCGGAGGCCACCAGGGCCTCGTGTTCCTCCGGCTTGCACGCGACGGTGTACTCGCGGCCCATGATGCGCACCGTCACGGTCAGCGGATCCTGCTTGCGCGGTTCGCTCATGCCGTACGTCTAGGAAGTCTGGTCGGTTTCGAGCACCCGGATGCGCTCGACCACGCCTTCGATGCGCCGCTTGAGTTCGGCGTTGAGCGCGAGCAGACGGTCGCGCTCGGCCAGGGCGCGCTTGCGTTCCAGGCGCGCTTGGCGATACGCGAGGATCAGCCGCTGCACGCGCTCTTCCAGTTGCGCGAGTTCGCTGTGAAGCATGAGCGACCCGGATGGTTCCGAACCGGGCGCAGTATAACGCAGCGCCGCGCGGGCTTGCGCCCGCGCGGCGCCCGCTGTTACTGGAGCAAGAGGAACAGCGCGCCGTCGCCGCGGCGGAGGTACAGGAGCAACTGCGCTTCCTTGTCGCCGGCGTACTTGCGCAGGTCGTCCACCGAGTTGATGCTGTGGTGGTTGACCGAAAGAATGATGTCGCCGGGCCGCAAGCCGGCTTCTGCCGCCGGCGAGCCGGGTTCCACGCTCAGCACTTGTACGCCCTTGGTGTCGCTGTCCTGCGAGGGGCCGAAAGTCGCGCCTTGCAGCTTGGCGCTCAGCGCCGTGCCCGAGGTCTTCTCGCCGACGTTCTTGCCGACGACCACGGTGAACTGGCGTGTCGCGCCGTCGCGCAGCACTTTGAGATCGACCTTGTCGCCGACGCGCAGCAGGCCGACCAGGTTGCGCAGTTCGAGCATGTCGTTGATCGGTTTGCCGTTGGCTTCGACGATCACGTCTTCGGCCTTCAAGCCGGCATGAGCGGCCGGCGAGCCCGGCAGCACGCGCGACACCAGCGCGCCGTGTTCGATCTTGAGGCCCAACGCCTTGGCCAGCTCGGGCGTGAGATCCTGGCCGACGATGCCGATGCGGCCGCGTTCGACCTTGCCGTAGGCGATGAGCTGGCTCATCACGCTCTTGGCCAGGTTGATGGGGATGGCAAAGCCGATGCCGATGCTGCCGCCGGAGCTGGACAGGATCTGGCTGTTGATGCCGACCAGTTCGCCGCGCAGATCGACCAACGCGCCGCCGGAGTTGCCGGGATTGATCGAGGCGTCGGTCTGGATGAAATCCTGGTAGCTGCCGTCGTCCATGTCGGTGGTACGGCCCAGGCCGCTGACGATGCCCGAGGTGACGGTCTGGCGCAGGTTGAAAGGACTGCCGATGGCGACCACGAAATCGCCGACCTGCAGCTTGTCGGAATCGCCCAGCGGCAGCGCGGTGAGCTTGTCGGCCTTGATCTGGAGCACGGCGAGATCGGTCTGCGGATCGGTACCGATGATCTTGGCGTCGAACTGGCGGTCGTCGTTGAGCCGCACCACCACTTTGTCGGCCTGCGCCACCACGTGGTTGTTGGTGAGGATGTAGCCCTTGGTGGCGTCCACGATCACGCCCGAGCCGATGGCCTGCTCCTCGCGCTCCTGCGGCTGGTCGGGGATGTTGAAAAAGCGCCGGAAGAACGGATCGTTGAGCAGCGGATTCTGGATCTGCACCTTGCTGCTGACCGCGATGTTGACCACCGCCGGCAGCACGTTTTTGAGCATCGGCGCCAGCGAAGGCACCTGGCCGGGCGCGCTCGGCGCCAGCATCGGCGCCGGGATATCGGCCTGCACCGGCGTCGGCGAGCTGGTGGTCAGCACCAGGGTGGCGGCGGTCGCGGCGAGCGCGGCGCCGGCGGCGATCGCGGTGGTTTTCAAAAAGGAGGGACGAGGCATGGACGAATCATCCTTATCGTTGAAGTGAGCCGCCGGGAGCGACGCGCTTATTGACCGCGCGGCGCCCGCCGAGTTTCGTGTCCGCCGTTCACCGCAGCCGCAGCGCGGGGTTGAGCGTATAGCGGCCGACCAGGGAAGCGCTGGCCAGCACATGATTTTCCAGCGCCTTGCGCACGTCCGCCGCGGTGAACTCGCCGTCCACCGGGCAGCGCTCCAAGTCGGTCGCGATGAGCTGGAAACGGTAATGGTGCACGCGGCGGTCGTTCCACGGCGGACAGGGACCGTCGTAGCCGAAATACGGGCCTGCCATGTCTTTGTCGCCCGCGAACCAGGCGGTGTAATCGTTCACGCCCTGGCGGCTGCCGGGCGGGCCCGGCGGGTTGCGTTTGCCATGCGGGGTCACGCCCTGACTGCACGCGCCTTCGGCGATTTCCCGCGTCTGCGGCGGGATGTCGACCATCACCCAGTGGACGAATTCCCCGCGCGGCAGGCTCGCGGCGAGCGTGACGCCCTCGGTGTTGATGCCCTCCGGTTTGGGGTTGGGCGCGTCGCCGTCGGTGCACAACAGCACCAGGCTGCGAGTGCCCTCCGGCACGCCGCGCCAGTGCAGTTCCGGGTTGCGGTTTTCGGACAAGCGCAGATGGTGCACCGGATCTTTGACTGCAAAGGCACAGCGTCCGGGGATCACGCCGTTATTGCGGAAGCTGCGGCTGCTCAGTTGCATGAAACCTCCTTGGTCTTCATAGGTGCGCCGGCGGCAGCGGCAGGCTGCGGGCGCGCAGTTTCGTCAGGTTGGCCAGAAGCTGCTCGCGCAGGCTGCGGCGCCGGCGGAAGTGCAGTTCGTACACGTCGGCCTCCTGCGCGCGCTGCAGGAGATAATCGTCGCTGGTCGCCAGCTCGTCCACCAGTCTCAAGGCCAGCGCCTGCGTGCCGTACCAGTATTCGCCGGTGGCCACGCGCGCCAGTTCCAGCGCCGGGCGGCGTTGCGCCACGAAGTCCTTGAACAGGCCGTGGACCTGCTCCAGCTCCTCGCGGAATTTGGCGCGCGCGGCTTCGGTGTTCTCGCCGAACAGCGTGAGCGTGCGCTTGTATTCTCCGGCGGTGTGCAGCTCGTAGTCGATATGGTGTTCGCGCAGCCAGCGATTGAAGTTCGGCAACTGGCCGACCACGCCGATCGAGCCGACGATGGCAAACGGCGCGGCGAGGATGCGTTCGGCCACGCAGGCCATCAGATAACCGCCGCTGGCGGCCACCTTGTCGATCGCCACCGTGAGCGCCAGTCCGCGGTCACGGATGCGCTGCAACTGCGACGCGGCCAGGCCGTAGCCCGGCACAGCGCCGCCGGCGCTTTCCAGCCGCAGCAGGACTTCGTCGTGTTGCGGTCGCGCCACCTGCAGCAGCGCGCTGATTTCCTCGCGCAGCGTGGAAACGCGGCTGGCTTCGAGATCGCCGTGGAAGTCGAGCACGAACACCCGCGGGCGCGCTTTGGCCGCGCCCTTGCGTCGCGCCTGGTGTTCGCGTCGCAGACGCCGGTGCTCGCGCCGGCGGGCGGCCGGGTCCAGCAGTTCGCGGTTGAGGGCCTCGGTCAGTTCGCGCAGCCGCTCGTTGAGATTACGGATCTCCAGGCGCTCGCCGCTTTCGTGACGCAGCGCTCGGATCGAGGCGGTGACCAGCGCCAGCAGCAGGCCGAGGGCGGCGACCAGGGTCGCGGTCTTGGCCAGGAACAAACCGTAGGACAGCAGGAATTCGCGCATGCGGGCCGTTCCCGAAAGCCGCCGGCGCGGCGTCGGTTTTTTTTCTTGACCCGCTTATAATAACGAGCCTAGGCTTCGGCCGGTGGGAGTTGTCGGTCAGGGAAGGCAACACATGAATACGAAGAGCGTTGGACGTGGCCTGTGCGCGCTCGGAATGCTGGCGGCAGGAACGACGTGGGCGGCCGCGCCCGACGGCGACGTGGCGATGTGGCCCTATCTGGGCGCCAGCTTCGACTACATCCTGGCCTCGGGCCACCGGCACTCCGATGACGGTCTCGGCGGTTATTTCGGCGGCGGCGTGCCGATCAACCGCTGGCTCAACCTCGAGCTGGGCGGCTTCGGCGAGTATTTCAGCCCGGACAAGAGCGCTCCCACCGTGGTCGGCTGGCGCGACTATGGCCTCAAGCTCGACGGTCAATATTTCTTTTCGCGCAATCCCGCCTTCGCGCCTTACGCGGTGATCGGCCTGGGCAACGCCTGGGAGAAGCAATACAGCGCCGGGGAGCGCGACAGCGCCTTTTTCGCCAGCGCCGGCCTGGGTGCGATCCACTACTTCAAGATCGGCAAGGTCAATCTCGGCCTGCGCGCCGACGCGCGCTACCGCTTCACCGACACCGACGGATCCAAGTTCCCCGGCAAAGGCGTGGGCCCGTTCAACGAGGGCGTGCTCAGCGTCGGCCTGGTGATCCCGCTGCACTTCGGCGCTGCCGCTGCGCCAGCGCCGGAAGAAAAGCCGGTCGAGGTTCCGCCCGCGCCCCAGCCGATGCCCAAGCCGATGGTGGAAAACCCCGCGCGCCGTTTCGAGGACATCCATTTCGCGTTCGACAAGTCCGATCTCACCGACTACGCGCAATCGAGTCTGGACAGCGACGCCGCCACCATCAACGAGCTGGCGCAGAAGTTCCCGACGCTCAAGGTGGACGTGGCCGGCCACACCGACTGGATCGGCACCGAGGCCTACAACCAGGCCTTGTCCGAGCGGCGCGCCAACGCGGTCAAGGAATACCTGATCCGCAAGGGCGTGGACGCCGGACGCATCCGCACCTTCGCCTATGGCGAGAGCCAGCCGATCGCGCCCAACACCACGGCCGAAGGCCGGGCGCTCAATCGCCGCGCCGAGATCCGCACCAACGCCAGCGAATAGAAAACGCGGAAGTTTTTCAAACCCCGCCGTGTTGCGCGGCGGGGTTTTCTGTGCGCGCGCCATCCGGCAACCCGGCGCACAGATGACGCCGCACGAGTTGCACCAGCAGCGCCGCGTGCGCGGAGCTGCCGTTGAGCGCTGGAATGTAGCGTAGCGCCGCGCCGCCGTTTTCGCGAAACCGCGCGGCGTAACGCAGCGCCACTTCCTCCAGCGTTTCCAGGCAGTCGGCGGCGAAGCCGGGGCAGATCGCGTCGAGGCGCTTGACGCCGGCGCGCGCCAGTTCGGCAATGCGCACGTCGGTGTAAGGCTGCAGCCAGGGCGCGCGGCCGAAGCGGCTTTGATACGCAAGGCCGTACTCGTTTTCGTTCAAGTCCAGCGCCTGCGCCAGCAGGGCGGCGGTGCGCGCGCAGCGCCGCGGATAGGGATCGCCGGCTTGCGCGTAGCGCTCGGGCAGACCGTGGAAGGACATCAGCAGATACTCGCCGCGACCGCAGGCGCGCCAGTGCGCGCGCACGGCATCCGCCAGCGCGGCGATGTAGGCCGGCTCGTCGTGGTAATCGCCGACCGTGCGCAGCTCCGGCACCCGGCGGCGTTTGGCCAAGGCGGCGAACAAGGCGTCCAGTGCCGCGGCGGTGGTGGTGGCCGAATACTGCGGAAACAGCGGCAGCACCAACAGCCGGGTCACGCGCTGCGCGTCCAGCTCCGCGAGCGCGGCCGCGATGGAGGGCTCGCCGTAGGTCATGGCCAGCGCGACCGGGACTTCGTGCCCGAGCTCTTGCGCCAGTTTCGCGCGCAGCGCTTGCGCGAGTCGCCTCGTGTGCGCGAGCAGCGGCGAACCGTCCGCGGTCCAGATCTTGGCGTAGGCGTGGGCCAGGCGGCGCGGGCGCAGCGGCAGGATGAAAGCATAAAGAATGGGCCACCACAGCGCGCGCGGCAGCTCCACCACGCGCGGGTCGGCCAGGAACTCGCGCAGGTAGCGGCGGATCGCGCGCGCGTTGGGCGCCGCCGGCGTGCCGAGATTGATCAGCAGGACGCCGGCGCGCTGCGGCGCGGCGGCTTTCAGCTCCTCCATGGCTTGACGTCATCCGGGCCCTGGAGTGGCCGAGATCCGGTGACAGGGAGGTCTTTTGCAACGCGCGCGATCTTGCCGGCTTTGAGCCGCCGGAAATAGTCGTGATAAGCGCGCATCGCGCGGCCACCCAGGACCAGCATCAACGGCAGGTTGATGGCGTACATGAAACCCATGCCCACGGTGCTGATGGCGTCGAGTTGCACCGAGGTCTGGATGAAGCCGAAGGTGGCCGCCGCGGCGGCGCAGCACCACAACAGGCGATAGAGCCTGACGTGACGAGCCAGGCCCAGGTAAATCACGCCCTGTTCGCCGTAATAGCCGTAACTGATGATGCACGACAGACCGAACACCCACACCGCCAGCGTGATCAGCCAGCGACCGAGTCCGGGCTGCACCGCGTCGAAGGCCTTGGCCACCAGCGTGGCGCCGCGGTAGTCCGCGAACAGCCCGCCCTCCGCCATGCGCGGAGTCGCGGCGGCGGAGAGCGGCTGCCAGTCGATCGTCGGTCCCTGGTCGCGCAGGTGCACGCTGCCGTAGAGGCGTTCGCGCCGGCCGTCCGCTTCGACGACGACGAACACCGGCGCGCCGTCGCTGTGGAGTTCCGCCGGTGCGCCGGGCGGCAGACGGTCGAGCTGCGGCGCCCAGCCGCCGGCGGTCCGCACGATCGCCGGCGGCGTTTGCCAGCCCACTGCCGGTGCGCGGTCCCACACCCCGGTGGACAGCACCACCAGGCCGGTGACGGTGCACACGAAGATCGTGTCGATGAAGGGTTCGAGTCCCGCGACCACGCCTTCGGTGACTGGCTCCGGTGTCTTCACCGCCGAATGCGCGATCGGCGCGGTGCCGAGCCCCGCTTCGCTGGAAAACAGCGCGCGCTTCATGCCCCACATGAAGGCCGTGCCCATCACGCCGCCGGCGAAGGCGCCGCTCGCCTCGGTCTTCGAGAACGCCCCGTGGAAGATCAGGCGGAACAGCTCCGGCAGGCGGTCGGCGAAGTGCAGGATCACGTACAGCCCGCACAGCACGTACACCCCGCACTTGAGCGGCACCAGGAAGCTGGTCACGCCGCCGATGCGCCGGATGCCGCCCAGAATCACCACGCCGCAGGCGATGGCGAGTACGACGCCGGTGATCCAGGTGGGCACGCCGAAGTACTCGCGCGTGGTGTCGGCCACGGTCCAGGTCTGGAACATGTTGCCGCCGGTGAACGCGAACAGCAGCAGGGCGAGGCAGAAGAAACCGCCGGCGCAACGCGCCAGCGGGGCCAGCCGCGGGTGGATGCGCGCCAGGCCGTTGCGCAGCACGTACATCGCGCCGCCATGCGGGTTGCCGTCTTCGGCGGTGTCACGATAGAGCAGGGATAGCGTCACCTCGGTGGTCTTGAGCGCCATGCCGACCAGGCCCACCAGCCACATCCAGAACACCGCGCCCGGGCCGCCGAAATCCACCGCGATGGCCATGCCGGCGATCGCGCCCAGACCCACGGTGCCCGACATGGCCGCGGTCAGCGCCTGGAAGTGCGAGAGTGCGCCGGCGCCGTGCGCGGTCTCGATGCCACGACCGGCGCACAAGGCCACGCCGTGGGTCAGCGAGCGGTACTGGCAGAACTTGCTCCACACCGAAAACAGCAGGCCGATGCCGAGCAGCGCCAGCAGCACCGGTACGGACAACAGCACCGCGTTGACCGCGTCGATCAGCGACCACAACGCGCTCATCGTCAGACGTCCTGCGTCAGGGTGCTGTGGCGGTAGGAGTAAAGGAAATAGATGGACAGGCCGACCGCGAACCACACTAGGAACGCCTCCCAGGTCAGCAGCGGCAGGCTGTACATCAGATAGCCGCAGAAGGCCATGCCCAGCAGCGGCACCAGCGGCACCCAGGGCGTGCGGAACGGACGCTGCAGCGCCGGGCGCGTGCGGCGCAGGATGATGACGCTCAAGCACACCAGGAAGAACGCCGCCAGCGTGCCGAGGTTGACCAGCTCCGCCACCTTGCCGATCGGCGACAGTCCGGCGATCAGCGCGATCGCCGCGCCGGCGCCGAGGATCAAGCGCACCGGCGTGCGCGTGCGCGGGTGGACCCGTGCCAAGGGCTGCGGCAGCAGTCCGTCGCGCGACATCGCCAGCACGATGCGCGTCAGCCCGTAATACAGCACCAGCATCACCGTGGTGATGCCGGCCAGCGCGCCGACCGAGATCGCCGCCTCGGCCCAGGGGATGCCGAGCTGCTTCATGGCGTCGGCGATCGGCGCCTTGATGTCGATCCGGTCGTAGTGCACCACGCCGGTCAGGATGCCGGACACCAGAATGTAGAGAACGGTGCAGATCACCAGCGAGCCGATGATCCCCAGCGGCAGATTGCGCTGCGGATTGACGGTTTCCTCCGCTGCGGTGGACACCGCGTCGAAGCCGATGTAGGCGAAGAAAATGATGGCCGCGCCGGTGGCGATGCCCTGGGGTCCGAAGTGGGCGATGCCTTGGGCATCGACCGTGCGCGGCGGGATGAAGGGTTTCCAGTTCTCGGGATGCACGTGCGGCGCGGCGACGACGATGAACAGCAGGACCGCACCGAGCTTGACGAACACCATCGCGGCGTTGAAGCGTGCGCTCTCCTTCACGCCGATGGACAAGAGCACCGCCAGCAGCATCACGATGCCCATCGCCGGCACGTTGGCGATGCCCCCTTCCAGGGGCGCGCTGGTGAGTTCCGGCGGCAGGTGGATGCCGATCAGCTCCAGGATCTTGGCGAAGTAACCGGACCAGCCGATGGCCACGGTGGACGTGGCGATGCCGTATTCCAGGATCAGATCCCAGCCGATGATCCAGGCGATGAACTCGCCGATCCCCACGTAGGCGTAGCCGTAGGCGCTGCCGGCACCGCCGATGGCCCCGGCGAGTTCCGCGTAGGACAGCGCCGCGAAAGCGCAGGCCGTGCCGGACAGGACGAAGGACAGCACGATGGCCGGTCCGGCGTGTTGCGCCGCGACCACGCCGGTGAGCACGAAGATGCCGGTGCCGATGATGCAGCCGATGCCGAGCAGCGTCAGATCCAGCGCGCCGAGGCAGCGCTTGAGTCCGGTGTCGGCGTTGGGGTCGATCGGCTTGGTGCGGAACAGGCCGCGCGTCTGATCCATGGGTCTCCCTGGTTCGGAATACTTGAGCGCTAAGCGCGATGCGCCAGTATGCCGATCCCGCCGGATTCTGTAACCCACACCGCCGGTTTGCGCCGGCGAGCGGCGCGCGCGGCGTTGCCGGTCAGCTTTCGAGGATCGCCGTCACGCCCAGCCCGCCCGCGGCGCAGATCGAGATCAGGCCACGCGCGCCGCGGCCGGTTTTTTCGCGGTGCTGGGCGAGCAACTTGGACAGCGTGGCGACGATGCGCGCGCCGGTGGCGCCGAAGGGATGCCCCAGCGCAAGACTGCCGCCCTTGACGTTGAGCTTGCTGCGGTCGATTTCGCCCAGCGGTTTTTCGAGGCCCAGTTTTTCCTTGCAGAATTTCGCGTCGTTCCAGGCCTTGAGCGTGCACAGCACCTGCGCGGCGAAGGCTTCGTGAATCTCGTAATAGTCGAAATCCTGCAGGCTCAGCCCCAGGCGCGCGAGCAGGCGCGGCACCGCGTAAGCCGGCGCCATCAGCAGGCCCTCTTTTTTCGCGCCGGCGAAATCCACGGCGGCGGTTTCGTAGGCCACGAGAAACGCTTGCGGCTTCAAGCCGCGCGCCGCCGCCCAGTCCTCGGAGGCGAGCAGCACCGCCGCGGCGCCGTCGGTCAGCGGCGTGGAATTGCCGGCGGTGAGCGTGCCGCGGCCGCTCTTCTTGTCGAAGGCGGGCTTCAGCGTGGCGAGTTTTTCCAGCGACGTGTCCGGCCGCAGGTTGTTGTCGCGCGCGAGGCCGGCGTAGGGCACCACGAGATCGGCATAAAACCCCTCGTCATAGGCGCGCGCGGCCTTCTGATGACTTTCGAACGCGAGCCGGTCCTGTTCCTCGCGCGCGATGTTCCATTCCTGGGCCATGAGTTCGCAGTGCTGGCCCATCGACAGCCGGGTGCGCGGCTCGTTGACCGCGGGAATCAGCGGTAGCAAATCGCGCGGGCGGAACTTGGCCAGCGCTTTCAAGCGCGCGGCGCCGGTCTTGGCGCGGTTGGCCTCGAGCAGGATCTTGCGCAGACCCTCGGACACGCCGATGGGCGCGTCGGAGGCCGTGTCCACGCCGCCGGCCACGCCGCACTCGATCTGCCCCAGCGCGATCTTGCTGCCGACCAGAATCGCCGTTTCCAGCGAGGTGCCGCAGGCCTGCTGCACGTCGTAGGCCGGCGTCTCCGGCGCGAGGCCCGAGGACAGCGCAGCTTCGCGCGTGAGGTTGAAATCGCGCGAGAACTTGAGCACCGCACCGGCGGCGACTTCGCCCAGCCGCTCGCCGTGGAGCTGGTACTTGTCCACCACCGCTTTCAAAGCGGCGGTGAGCATGTCGTGATTGCTGAGCGTGGCGTACGCGGTGTACTGGCGCGCGAAGGGAATGCGCGCGCCACCCAGGATGGCGACTTTGCGGCCGTAAGGTTTCATGCGGATTCTCCTGCTTGAGCCGGCATTCTACCGACCCCTTCCGGTCCTCGTTGTTGCCGTAGCGCCAAGGGCCTATAGTGGAGCCGCCAAAAGGGCACGCGCCAGCACGGGGGAGGGAATCATGGCTTATGTCGAATGGGAGATTCGCGGCCGACAGGTATCGCACTGCAACTGCAACATCGGTTGTCCTTGTCAGTTCAACGCGCTGCCCAGCCACGGTCATTGCCGCGCCTACATGTTCATGGAGATCGAGCGGGGCCATTTCGGTGCAACCCGGCTCGATGGCCTGCGCTGGGGCGGGCTGTTCGCCTGGCCGGGGCCGATCCATCTCGGCAACGGCACCGCGATGGTGGTGGTGGATCGCTCCGCCAGTGCGCCGCAACGCGCCGCCATCGAGGCGATCGCCAGCGGCCAGGAGACCGAGCCGGGCAGTCTCATCACGCAGGTGTTCAGCACCACGCTGTCCACACTGTTGCCGACGCAGGTCCAGTCCATCGAGCTGTCGATCGACCTGCAAAAGCGCAGCGCGCAGGTGCGCGTGCCGGGCTTGCTGAAAGGCGCGGCCGAGTCGATCAAGAACCCGATCACCGGCGCGCCGCACCTCGTCACCGTCAAGCTGCCGCAGGGCTTCGAATACGACGAGGCGGAGTTTTTGCAGGGACAGGCCAGGACCGACGGCAGCCCGATCGCGCTCGAGTTCGACGGCACGCATGCGCACATCGCCAAGGTGCACTGGAGCACGCACGGCGTGGTGAGATGAATCCGGCGGCAGCGCCGCTGGAGCGCGGGCTGGTCCGCGAGCGCCTGTGGGTCGGGGCGGGGCTGGGCCTGGCGGTCGCGGCCTGCTGGGCCTGGCTCGTGCCGCTGGCGCTGGACATGCAGGGTGCCATGACCGGCTCCGCAGCGTGGATGATGCGCGCGGACTGGGACGCGGTTTATTTCGTCGCGATCTTCGGCATGTGGGTGGCGATGATGATCGGCATGATGCTGCCCTCGGCCGCGCCCACCTTGCTGCTCTACGCCACGGTGGTGCGCAAGTCGCCCGAGGCGGGCGACGCCGTGCCGCGCGTGTACGCCTTTGCGGCCGGGTATGTGCTGGTCTGGAGCGGGTTCAGCCTGCTGGCGACGATTCTGCAGTGGGGACTGGCGCGGCGGGCGCTGCTGTCGCCGATGATGCAGGCCGACAGCCCGCAGCTCGGCGCGAGCTTGCTGTGCCTGGCCGGCCTGTATCAGCTCACGCCGTGGAAACGCGCCTGTCTCGCGCAGTGCCGCGCGCCGGCGGTGTGGATCTCCGCGCACTGGCGCAGGGGACTCGCCGGTGCGCTGCGCATGGGCCTGCACCACGGCGCCTATTGCCTGGGTTGCTGCTGGGCGCTGATGCTGCTGCTGTTCGCCGGCGGGGTGATGAACCTCGTCTGGATCGGGGCGATCACGCTGTTCGTGCTGTTGGAGAAACTCGCCCCTCACGGCGCGCAGGGCGGGCGGCTGTCGGGCGCGTTGCTGATCGTCTGTGGCGCGGCGCGGCTGCTTGCGGGATAGCGCCGCGAGATCCGCGCGGTGCAGGGCGCTCGGCCTCGCGCGTCGGCTGACGGCATAATCGCCCTGCGCAGGCCGCGACCCGCGGCCAAGGCGGAATATCCATGCCTGATCGGAGCGCCGGGATCTGCGTCTGGCCGAGGCCGAGCCGCTGCTGGCCGCTGGCGGCGGCCTTGCTGCTGCCCTCCGCTTGGGCGGGCGGTGTCGGCGGCTCGCTCGGCGCAACCAGCGATTACGTGTTCCGCGGCATCTCGCTCTCCGATCATCAGCCTGCGGGGCAAGGCGATGTGCATTACCGTGCCGACGCCGGCTGGTTCGTCGGCCTGGCGGCGGCCAGCGTCAAGCGCGGCCGCGGGCAGGACGTTACCGCCGAGCTCAATCCCTATCTCGGGTTCGCCTGGGCGCTGGATTCCGACTGGAGCGCGCGGCTGGTCTATGTCCATTACGCCTATCCCTTCAATGCGCCCCACCGCCTCTACGACTACGACGAGCTGGGCGGCACGCTAGCCTGGCGCGACCGCGCCTTTCTCACCGTCGCCGCTTCGCCCGACACCGGCGTGGAAACCACCCGCGGCACTGCCGCCGGCCGCGCGGCGCTGGCTTACAACCTGGGCATACACCAGCCCCTGCCCGGCGCGTTTTCCGTCAACGCCGGTGTCGGTTATTACGACCTGCGCTGGGCGATCGGGACCGGCTATGTCTATTGGAACGCGGGCTTCGGTTACGACCGGGGCCGCTTGCATCTCGACGCGTCCTATATCGGGACCAATGCGGTTGCGCGCCGGTTGTATTACGACGAATTGGCGGTAAACCGTTGGGTGGTGAGCCTGCTGTGGCACTTTTGATCGGTGCGGGGCAACCATTTCGCCCTCAGCGGGCACTTACCGTCAGAGTAACCATGGGTGCGGGCCAAGGATGAACGAGGAGGCGGGGCGGGAGGCTCGCGAGCGCGCGTGGCTCGCGCGCGTGGCCGCGGGCGAACGCCAGGCGTTCGAGGCCTTGTATGGCGAGTACCATCGCCGCCTGTGGCGCTTTCTCGCGCGCGTCTCGAATTCGCGCGAACTGATGGAGGAAGCGATCAACGACACCTTCTGGATCGTGTGGCGCAAAGCCGGCGAATTCCGCGGCGACTCGCGCGTCTCGACCTGGATCATGGGCATCGCCTACCGCTGTGCGCTCAAGACCCTGCACCGCGACGAGGGCAGCTTCGAGTCCGTGCCGGAAGACCTGGCCGACGCGGTCGAGCTGCCGCACGTCCGGGCCGAGCAGCGCGACTGGGTGGCCAAGGCGATGCGCTGCCTGCCGCAGGAGCAGCGCAGCACGCTGCTGCTGGCGTATTACCTCGGCCATTCCTGCGAGGAGATCGCGCAGATCATGGACTGCTCGGTGGGCACGGTGAAGGCGCGCATGTTCCACGCGCGGCTCAAGCTGCGCAATCTGCTGCCAGCCCTCGGCGGACTGGCGCCGGGAGAGGATCATGCCGCGCACGGATGATCCGCAGGCCCTGCACCGCCAGGCCTGGGACCTGATTCCCTGGGTCGTCAACGGCAGCGCCTCGCCGGAAGAATGCCGTCTGCTGGAGACGCACCTGACCGGCTGCCGCGACTGCCGCGAAGAATACGAGTTCCAGCGCCGGCTGTGGTCCGCGCTGTCGCGGGAACGCGAAGAGGGGACGCCCGACCCGCGGCCGGCGCTGGAGCGCCTGTGGGCGCGCATCGACCGGATGCCGCAAAACGTAGGCGCAATCCCGGCGCGCGGGCCACGGCGGTCTTCGGCGGCCTACGCCCGCGGCTTGCTGCTGGCGGTGATCGCGGAAACCGCCGTCATCGCCGGGCTTTCCGTTGCGCTGTGGCTGCGCCCGGCCCCGCCGGCGCCGGCCGCCTACCGCACCTTGACGCAGGCGCCGGCACCGGCGAAAGCCGCCATCGTGCGTGCGGTATTCGAGCCGCAGCTGCGACTCGAAGCCTTGCAAGGGCTGCTGACCCGCACCGGTCTGGAGATCGTGTCCGGACCCAGCGCAGCCGGAGTCTACGCGCTGGCGCCCCTGCCGGGTGCGGCGCCGGCGGACGCCGAGGCGGCCGCCGCACGATTGCGCGCGGATCCCGCCGTGCGCTTCGCCGAACCCATCGTCGCGGCACGATGAAGCGGCGTCACTGGACTCTGGGCGCGGCGGCGGCGCTCGCCGCGTGCAGCGCCTTGCCGCCGGTGCCGCCCGTGCAGACGCTTGCGATGCGCGATCCCGCGGATGCGCAGCGCATGATCGTGGTGGCCGTCGCCAATCCGCCGCAAAGCGTGGCGCTGGAAGCCGGCTCCACGCCGCGCGGCTACGACACGCTGCCGCGCTACGCCGCCAGCGACGCCGCCCGCGCGAACCTGGCGCAGCTCGCGGCGCAGTACGCGCTGCGCGAGGTGGTGGCCTGGCCGATCCCGGAACTCGCTCTGCACTGCGTGGTGTACGCCATTCCGCCGCAGGCTTCTCGTGCGGCGCTGTTACAGCGGCTCGCGCAGGATCCGCGCGTGCGGCTGGCGCAGCCTTTGCAGACCTTCAGCACCTTTGCCGGTACCGCGCCGGCGCCCTCCGCGCGGCGTCCGGAGTCGGCCGACGAGCCGCTGCCCTACAACGATCCCTACGTCGGCCTACAGCGGGGCTTCGCCGAGATCGATGCGGCGCAGGCGCAGCGCTGGTCTTCCGGGGTGGGCGTGCGCGTGGCGCTGATCGACAGCCAGGTGGACGCGGCCCATCCCGACCTGCGCGGCCGCGTGCGGTTCGCGCGCGATTTCACCGGCGTCGGCGCGACCCCCGACCGACACGGGACCGAGGTGGCCGGCGTCATCGCCGCCGTCGCCAATAACCGCCAGGGCATCGTCGGCGTGGCACCGGAAGCGGAGCTGCTCGCCTTGCGCGCCTGCTGGCCGCTGGATGCAGACGGTGCGAGTGCGCAGTGCAATTCCTACACCCTGGCGCAGGCGCTGGCGGCGGCGGTCGAGGCGCACGCGCAGATCATCAACCTGAGCCTCGGCGGCCCGGCCGATCCTCTCCTGGAACAGTTGACCGCTTACGCGATTGGGCAGGGCGCCATCGTGGTGGGCGCCGTACCGCCGGACGGACGGCGCGACGGCTTTCCGCTGTCGGTGCCCGGCGTGATCGCGGTAGGCGTGGCAGGCGAGGCCGCGCCGCCGGGAGCGCTCCATGCACCGGGGCGCGAAGTGCTCACGCTGGAACCGGGCGGTCATTACGACTATGCCAGCGGTTCCTCACTGGCCGCGGCGCACGTCAGCGGCGCGCTGGCGCTGATGCTGGCGCAGGATCCGCAGCTCACCGCCACGACCGCGCGCGAGCTGCTCGTGCGCAGCGCCGCTGACACGGCGAGCGCCAGCATCAATGCCTGCGCCGCGCTGTCGGCGCTGCGTGGGGACCAACGCTGACACCGCGCGGCGCCGGCGGACACGGCGTTTTCCGCGCGCTGAACGACCCTTCCGCCGTTTTCTAAAACACAACCGTTTGCCGTGGGCGCGGCACTTACGTGCGGGTTCGGATGAATCCGCAACGAGAACGCCAATGCGCCCGTTCCTGGTCTCGCTGTGCCTTGTTTTGCTCGCCGCCTGCTCCGGTAACGGTCAGGGCCTGGACGAAAACGGCCGGCCGATCGGGGAGGGCGGCGGCGGCGCGCTGAGCGCGGACTTCCAGTCCATCCAGGATCACGTCTTCACGCCGATCTGTACGGAATGCCACGCCGGCGCCTCCGCGCCGCAAGGGCTGGACCTCACGCAAGGTCATAGCTACGGCTTGCTCGTCAACGTGCCGAGCAACGAAGTGCCTTCGTTCCTGCGCGTGGCGCCCGGCGACCCGAACAACAGCTACCTGATCCAGAAGCTGGAAGGCACCGCCGCCGTGGGCCAGCAGATGCCCGAGGGCTGTCCGGTCACCCGGCCGTGTCTGGACGCCGAAACCATCGCCGTGATCCGTCAGTGGATCGCCAACGGCGCCGCGCCGCCGGCAAGCGCGAGCGCCGCGGGAGGTGGATCATGAAACGCGCCACGATGCTGATGCTGGTCTTGCTCGCGGCGGGCTGGGAAGCGCGCCAGCCGGCGCGGGCGGAGCCCTACCTCGCCGTGCGCACCGGCCTGCCCTGTGCGAGCTGCCACGTCAATCCGACCGGCGGCGGCATGCGCAGCGCCTTCGGCGACAGCTACGCGCAGACGCAGATGCCGCAGTTCCGTTTCGATCCGGCCCAGGAAAAGCTCTGGCTGGGCCAGGTCAACGACTTCCTGCGCGCCGGCGGCGATCTGCGCTATGACGCCAGTTTCACCGACGTGCCTCACCAGAAGCGCAGCGATGCGTTCGGCATCGAAGACTTCCGCGTTTTCGGCGCGGCGAGTTTCCTGAAGGATCGCGTCACGCTTTACGTGGATCAGTTGCTCGCCCCGGGCGGCGCGCTGACGCGCGAGGCTTATGTGCTGCTGTGGACGCCCGCGCGGCAGTTTTATCTCAAGGCCGGCAAGCTGTATCTGCCATACGGCTTGCGGCTGCAGGACGACGGCGCCTTCGTGCGCCAGGCCAGCGGCATCGACTACGCCACGCCGGACAACGGCGTCGAGCTGGGCTGGCAGCACGGCGCGTGGAGCGCACAGCTCGCGGCGTCCAACGGCGCCGGCGGCGGCAACGAAACCGACCAGGGCAAGCAGGGCACCGCGAGCCTGGTTTACGTGCGGCCGCTGTGGCGGCTGGGCGGCAGCTTCAGCTTCAACGACGCCGGCAGTGGCAAGCGCCAGCAGCAAGCGCTGTTCGCCGGGCTTGAAACCGGGCCCATCGCCTGGCTGGCGGAAGGCGATTACCTCATCGACGGCAGCGTCAGCCCGCGCCGCAAACTGTGGGCGGGACTGGTCGAGGCGAACTGGGGATTCCTGCGCGGACACAATCTCAAGTTCACCGCGGAGTATTTCGATCCCGACCTCGAGGTCGCGCACGATCAGCAGAACCGCTTCAGCCTGGTGTGGGAATACACGCCGCTTCCCTTCGTGCAGACGCGGCTGGGCGTGCGCCGCTATGGCGGCATTCCGCAGAACGATCTGCAGAACCGCAAGCTCGTGTTCCTGGAACTGCATGGGTTCTTCTGATCGCATGGCGGGCCGCGAGGCAACCGCCCGTCCGCAACGCGGCACTCACCGGTACCGAGATTCATTTCCGCAGGAGAATCGTCATGTGCAAGATGCCGTGGTGGGTACAGCGCTTGTTCTGGATGGTCGGGAGTGCGGCCGTGCTGGCGGCTTGCGGCGGCGGCGGTGGCGGTGGCGGCGGCGGGGGCTCGATGGGGCCTGCGCCCAACTCCTTTACCGTGACCAATCTGGTATCCGACGGATCGGTCATGGCCGCGCACACCGACTCGGCGCTCAAGAATCCCTGGGGCGTCGCGTTCGGCACGGAGCCGGTGTGGGTGGCCAACAACCACACCAACACGCTCACGGCCTACGATGGGACCGGCGCGACCGCCGCGCCGTTGGTCAACGTTCCCGCTGGAACCCGGGGGGACGCGGCGCCGACGGGCTTGGTTTTTAACGGCACCGGCGATTTCAAAATCAGCGACACCGCGGGGCCGGCGGCTTACATTCTCGTGGGCGAGGGAGGCACGGTCGCCGCCTGGGCGCCGAGCCTCGGCGCCAACGCCGTGACCAAATACGACGACGGCGCCGGCGGCGCGATTTACAAAGGCTTGGCCCTCGCCGCGTCCGGCAGCGCCAACCGACTGTACGCCGCCGATTTCCACAACAACAAGATCGACGTTTTCGACCAGAATTACCAAAAGGTCTCGCTGCCGGCCGGTCGCTTTGTCGATGCCGCTCTGCCTGCCGGTTTTGCGCCTTACAACGTGCAGAACATCGACGGCCGGCTCTACGTGGCCTATGCCAAGCAGGACGCGGACGCCGAGGACCAGACCTGCGGCCCCGGCCTGGGCGCGGTGGACGTGTATGACGCGGATGGCAACTTGCTCCAGCACTTCGCCAACGGCGCCCCGCTCAACGCACCCTGGGGAATGACGCTGGCACCGAGCACCTTCGGCCCCTTTGGCGGAGATTTGTTGATCGGCAATTTCTGCGATGGCGCGATCAATGCCTTCGATCCGGTCAGCGGAGCGTTCAAAGGCGCGCTCAAGAATCCCAGCGGCGGCACCATCCAGATTCCCGGCCTGTGGGGGCTGGCTTTCGGTAACGGGGCCCTCAACCAGTCGCGCGATGCGCTTTATTTCGCGGCGGGGATCAACGACGAAAACAATGGGGTGTACGGTGCCATCAAGCCCGCGGGCGGCGGCGGAACCTGCACCGGTTACGGCTGCTGATCCTTCGCTTAGTCATTGGACGAGCGCCGGCGATGCGGATGCGTCATGCACCCATCGCCGGCGGTCTTCTGCCGCGGTATTCCTTCGCTCCAGACGCAGGCGAGTCTCGACAAAGACGATCGACATGCCGCAGCAGCGGGTTTCCGAGGGCGCGCAGAACGACTGACAACGCACTGCGCTTTTCTTAGCGGGCTGTGGCTTCGAGCGAGTCCACGCTCGATACGGAAATATCGACGTGGTCGCCGCCTTCCCAGAATCCATGCGGCAAGCCGAAGTCCGAACGACGGACGCGGGCGCGGGCGCTGAAGCGGCAAGCCGCCGGAGGATCACCCGCTGAATTGGGCGCACAGCCGGACTCGCTGACCGTCAAGACCACCGGCCGGCTGAGGCCGCGGATGGTCAGTTCACCGACGATGACCCAGCGGTTCCGCGCACGGATGCCCGGCCCGGCGGATGTGTAGCGAATGTTCGGAAAGCGTTCCGCGCCGAACCATTCCGGCGATTGCAGGCGGGCGTTCCAATCGGCGTCGCCGCTGTCGATGGAATGCGAGTCCATACGAACCGCCAGGCGCACGAGGTCGCCCTTTTCGTCGACCACCAGTTCGCCGGCGAAATCGCGCAGCCGCGCGCGCCGCCACGAAAGCCCCAGCGGACTGATCTCGAGAGCGATGTTCGTATTTGCCGGATTCAGTCGGTAGGTCAGCGCCCCGGCGTTGCAAGGCAAGACCATCTGAAAGCCGGCCAGGGCGAGTGCCGCGATCCCGATGCCGACCGTATTCGCCCGGATACTCACAACCATCCGCTCGAGTCGTATCAACGCCGTTCACGCCTTGGGGGTCGGAGCCGCGCGCATCCGCGCCGCGACGCTTGCATCGGTATGTGAACCCGCCGCGGCGTTTGGTTGCCTTTTTCGCCACTTGCCGGCCATGCTCAGAATCCCATGCCCTGGCGCGACCACTTCGACCTCGGCCCCATGGAGGCCGCCACGGGACGTGCGGTGGAGCATCAGGAGTGCACAGGGGTGCGGGAGGGGTCTTGCTGCCGGTTCCGCTTCGGCGCGCCTGCGGCTGGGGTTCGGCGGCCTCGGGGGTCTTTGCCAGCCGCTTCCCGGATAGGGGTTGCGGCAAATTTCGGCAGCCGGCTCTTGAAAGAAAATGTCCCGTCCCCAAGAATTAGCAGCCTTCACAGGAGAGTGCTAATAGATGCCTGCCGCCGGGGAACCTGCGCCGGCGGGGGTCGGATCGTTCCGATGGGGCAGTCCGGGCGGCTCCTGGAAGTCCGTGCTCAACCGTTCGTTCTTTTGAGGAGTCTAGGTTATGAAGCTACGTCCCCTGCACGACCGAGTGGTCGTCAAGCGTATGGAGGAGGAAAAGAAATCGGCCGGCGGCATCCTGATTCCCGACACGGCGGCCGAAAAGCCGCTCAAGGCCCAGGTCATCGCGGTGGGCCCGGGTAAGCGGACGGACGACGGCAAGATCCACGCGCCGGACGTCAAGGTCGGCGACAACGTCTTGATCGGCAAATACTCCGGCACCGAGGTCAAGGTCGATGGCGAGGACCTGGTGGTGCTGCGCGAAGACGACATTCTCGCCGTACTGAACTGATCCCCCCGAATTCCAACCGAGGTTCACATCATGGCAGCCAAAGAAGTCAAATTCGCCGACGACGCCCGCACGCGCATGGCCAACGGCGTCAACGTGCTGGCGAACGCGGTCAAGGTCACGCTCGGCCCCAAAGGCCGCAACGTGGTGATCGACAAGTCCTTCGGCGCACCCACCGTCACCAAGGACGGCGTCTCCGTGGCCAAGGAGATCGAGCTCAAAGACAAGTTCGAGAACATGGGCGCGCAACTGGTCAAGGAGGTCGCCTCCAAGACCTCGGACGCCGCCGGTGACGGCACCACCACCGCCACGGTGCTGGCCCAGGCCATCCTCAACGAGGGCCTGAAGTCGGTGGCCGCCGGCATCGACCCGATGGACATCAAGCGCGGCATCGACAAGGCCGTCGAAACCGTGGTCGCCGAAATCAAGAAGCTTTCCACGCCGTGCAAGGATCGCAAGGCCATTGCCCAGGTCGGCACCGTGTCGGCCAACGCCGACGAGGCGATCGGCGAGATCATCGCCAACGCCATGGACAAGGTGGGCAAGGAAGGCGTGATCACCGTCGAGGATGGCTCCGGCCTGGAGAACGAGCTCGAAGTGGTCGAGGGCATGCAGTTCGACCGCGGCTATCTGTCGCCGTACTTCATCAACAACGCCCAGAACCAGACCTGCGAGCTGGAAAACCCGCTGATCCTCATCAACGAGAAGAAGATCTCCAATATCCGCGAGCTGCTGCCGGTACTGGAGAGCGTGGCCAAGTCCGGCCGGCCGCTGCTGGTGATCGCCGAGGACGTGGAAGGCGAGGCGCTCGCCACCCTGGTGGTCAACAACCTGCGCGGCATCCTGAAGGTCTGCGCGGTCAAGGCCCCGGGCTTCGGCGACCGCCGCAAGGAGATGCTCAAGGACATCGCCATCCTCACCGGCGGCCAGGTCATCGCCGAGGAGCTGGGCATCCAGCTCGAGAAGGTGTCCGTCAACGACCTCGGCTCGGCCAAGAAGGTGGTCATCAACAAGGAGAACACCACCATCATCGACGGCGCCGGCGCCAAGAAGGACATCGAGGCGCGCATCAAGGAAATCCGCAAGCAGCGTGAGGACGCGACTTCCGACTACGACCGCGAGAAGCTGGACGAGCGCATCGCCAAGCTCGCCGGCGGCGTGGCGGTGATCAAGGTCGGCGCGGCCACCGAAGTCGAGATGAAGGAGAAGAAGGCGCGCGTCGAGGACGCCCTGCACGCCACCCG
>Ga0070740_10002462_pt1 | contig 21687 bp, 22 predicted proteins | sample Coa_R2_FD_67286 | JGI IMG/M metagenome (GOLD analysis project Ga0070740, IMG submission 67286) | Surface soil microbial communities from Centralia Pennsylvania, which are recovering from an underground coalmine fire - Coalmine... | ecosystem: Environmental > Terrestrial > Soil > Unclassified ...
TGCGGGCCGCCGCCGCCGGCATCCCTGCCGGCAAGGATGCCGGCGGTCCCAGGAACGGTGCCCCGCGGTCCTCGTGAATAATGCAGGCTATGGCACCGCTACGCCATGCCGCCGAGCGAGGCTACACTACCGCCACCTTGCAGGCTTCGGAGCAGGGGCAGAACAGGTATGCCCGTATAGGCTTTCATAGCTGCTGTGCCTTCCAGACCTATCAGTAATTATGTCGCGCTCCTGGCGATCGTTCGACAATCTCCCTCAGCCGGGCGAAATCCTCGGTCTGCCGGTCTACGGTACGGTGCAACTGAGCGCGCGGTCCGGGGTGGTAGAGCGGGACCAGTAGGCGCCCATACCAGGGTAAGGCCGTGGCCACGTCGCGCCGCAGCTCGGCCTCGTGTGGCGCGATCAGGGCCAGCGCGGCCAGCGCCGTGCGCCCAAGGGCGGCGACCACCGGCGGATCGAGGATCTCCAGCAGATCGCGCAGATGCGCCGAGCAAGAGCGGATCTCCGTCCTCGTTGGTGTATCGTTGCGCCCGCGCCCGTCACGCGGGTTGCACAGGACGGCGTTGCTCACGAACACCTCGTCGCGGCTCCAGCCGATGCTCTGGAGCAGGCGCGTAAAGTTGCGACCGCTCTGATCGCTGGTGAGGGGCACGCCTGTCCTGTCGCCGCCGAGCCGTCCGGGCGCCTCGGCCACGAAGAGCACCCTGGCCTGCAACGGCCCGCTGGCGTGGCCCAGGACGCGGCGCCGTCCCTCCATGCGCGGGCAGAGCCGGCAGGCCTGCGCCCGCGCTACCAGTGCGTCGAAAGCAGCCCTATTCTGCACCCGCCACTACCTGGGGAAGTACCGTCCGGTAGACATCCAGGTCGCGGTCATAGAAGAGCACGAACAGCACTCGCTCCAACTTGTGCTCTTCTTCCCGCAGAAAGGTTAGAGTCGTCTCGATCGCGACGCGGGCGGCCTGGTCGAGAGGATAGCCGTAGGCGCCGGTGCTGATGGCCGGGAAGGCGATGGAGCGCACCGCATTAGCCGCGGCACAGCGCAAGGAGTTGCGGTAGGCGGAGGCCAGAAGCTCTGCCTCGCGGTTCTGCCCGCCGTTCCAGACCGGGCCGACGGTGTGGATGACGTAGCGGGCGGGCAGATTGCCGGCCGTGGTGACTACCGCCTGGCCCGTCTTGCAGCCGCCGATACGCCGGCACTCCTCCAGGATGGCCGGTCCGCCTTTGCGGTGGATGGCGCCATCCACGCCGCCCCCGCCGAGCAGGCTGGTATTGGCGGCGTTGACGATGGCGTCGACGGCAACCGCCGTGATATCGCCGCGCAGCAACTCGATGGTGGTAGAGCCCACCTGTGCCGAATCAGCATCAATCATAGGGGCATCATACCACCGTTCACCGGGATGCGGTCGATCTGACTAGGCCAGACGCACGCGGGGATCGACCAGCACGCGCAGCACGTCCGCCAGGATGTTGAGTAGGGCGATACACAGGGCGGTGAACAGGACGGTGCCGATGACCAGCGGCACATCCAGCGCCTGCAAGGCCTGGTAGGCCATCAGGCCGATACCCGGCCACGAAAAAACCGCCTCCACCACCACGATGCCGCCGAACAACTGCCCCAGGTCCATCGCCGCGATGGTGAGCACGGGGATGATGGCATTGGGCAGGGCATGCCGGATCACCACCAGGCGCTGGGCCAGGCCCTTGCTGCGGGCGGTGCGCACGTAGTCCTGGTGCAGCGTGCCGACCAGGCTGGCTTTGAGGATGCGCGCGTACCAGAAGCCGCCCGGCACGCCCTGGGTTGCCGCCGGCAGGATGAGGTAGACGATCCATGGGTCGCCGTAGCCGCCGAGCGGCAGCCACGACAGCTTGTAGCCGATGAAATACAGCAGCATGATGCCGACCCAGAAGCCCGGCAGCGAGACGCCCATGGCCGCGAAGCCGGCCACGGCCCGGTCGATCAGGCTGTCCGGGTACAGCGATGAGACGATGCCGAAGATGAACATCACCACCATTTCGGTGATGATCACCGCGACGGCCAGCGCCGCCGTCGCCGGAACGCGCTCCAGCAGGGCGTTCCAGACGGGTTCATCCAGGGTCGCCGATTGACCCAGGTCTCCGTGCAGCGTCTTGGCCAGGTAGTGGAAGAACTGGATGGGCTTGGGTTGATCCAGTCCCAGCGAGTGGCGCGTCTCGGCAATGACCTGCGCCGAGGCATGCGGGCCGGCGTAGAAGATCGCCACATCGCCGGGGATGAGCGAGACCAGGGTAAAGGTGATGATCGACACGCCGAGAAGGACAAGCAGTACCCAACCCAGGCGCCGGACGAGATACGACAACATGATGAGAACCCCTCCTGCTCAGCGGGCCTCGACGGCCTTGGAGATTCCGTCTCCCACGATCGTGAAGGCCAGGACGACCACGGCCAGGGTCAGGCCGGGATAGAGCATCAAGGCCGCGTCTTCGCGATAGTAATCCTTCCCGGCGGCGATCATGGAGCCCCAACTGGCCGTCGGCTGCGGCACGCCCGCGTTCAGGAAGCTGAGCGTAGCTTCCAGCAGGATGCTGATGCCGACGCCGAGCGTCGAGTAGGCGATGGCCACCGGGACCAGGTGCGGGGCAATGTGTCGCCAGATGATGCGCCAGTCGCCGACGCCCACGGCGCGGGCCGCGGAGACAAACTCCCATTCTTTCAGCGTCAACACCATGCTGTAGACCACGCGGGCCATGTACATCCACTGCGTGGCCGCGATCACCACGATGGTCGTCAACACGCTGGGGGTGAAGATCGCCGCGGCGGCCAGGCCCAGCAGGACCACGGGGAAGGCCAGCATGATATCCACCAGTCGCGTGATGATGATCTCTAGCCAGCCACCGAAGTAGCCGGAGACGGCGCCAAGGGCCACGCCGACCGTGACGGTCAGCAAGGTGGCCAGCACGCCGACGGTCAGCGAGATGCGCGCGCCGAACAGCAGCCGGCTGAGCACGTCGCGCCCGGCCGTGTCCGTGCCCAGGGGGAAGAAGGGGGTGCTGCCGAGCGGATGCCCATCGTTGGTCAGACCCGAGTCGAACTGGAAGTTCGGATCGTGAGGTGCCAGCAGGGGGGCAAGAATGGCCGCTAGGACAAAGATCAGGATAATGACCAGGCAGGCCATGGCCACGCGTTGGCGGCGCAATCGCGCCCAGGTACTGCGACGTTTCGCGGCGGCGGCCATCGCGCGCTCTTCGTCGTCGAGCGTACCGATGCCGGTGCCGGGTAGCACCGCCGGTACATCGCTGAGTTCACTGCGTTGCATGTGGGCTCAATCTCCGCGCTCTCTGGCTCGTAACGTTACCTTACCACAACACAAGCCCTTATCAGGCTGGCACCCTCCTTACGTCATCGCGACGCATAGCCCCTGCGCACGGCCGTCTGTACCGCCGGCCCTGCCACGTCGGTTGCAACCAGTGTACTTTGCCAAGCGGACATTGGGCAACCTATGAGGCCAGACTCGAACGGCTGCAATCACTCGGAGCGTCAATCCTCGAGGATGATGCGGCGATAGCCCTCCGCCGCCGCCAGTCCGGCCTCCTTGCCCTCGCGTTCCGCCCCCTCCCGCAGCCATGTCGCGCCGTCCCAGTTGTCGCCAAGCTGGCTCTTATGGTGGGCGAGTGCCGCGATCTTGCGCTCAAGCGGCTGGCCCGAGATGTCGATCCAGGCGTTAGCGTGGGTGGTATAGAAGAGATACACGTACTTCACATGATGGGCCGACAACCCTTCGGCCAGCAGCTCCCTGAAGGCCCGCGGGTTGCGCGCGGCGGGATAGACGGCGTCCAGCGTGGCCATCCCCGCGGCGCGATGGTCGGGGTGATTGATGTAGCCGTCGAAGAGGTGCGCCGTGGGGTCGTGGGCGAAGACCGTCATGGGGCGATGCCGGCGGATCAAGCGGGTCAGGGTGCGGCGCAGGGCAAAGTTCGCTTCGAGACGCCCGTCTGGGAAGCGCAGGAACTCCACATCTTCGACGCCTAGCTCGCGCAGTGCCGCCCGTTGCTCGCTTTCGCGCACGTCCCGCAAGTGCTCGTCGGGCATGGCAGGGTCCTCGCCACCTTCGCTGCCATCGGTCACCACGACGACCACCACCTTACGCCCCTCGGCGGAGAGGCGGGCTATCGCGCCGCCGCAGCCGATGTCCGCGTCGTCGGGATGGGCCGCCACGACCATGACCGGCCCCTCCGGCAGTATGGTCGGCGAGGGGCCTTTGGCGCCTTCGCCGCCCACGTCGGGGGCCAGGGTATGCTCCGTTTGTTTGCTCTCCGGCTCTTCGTTCTCGGTCATCATCTGCTCCCAGTCTGGTGGCTTGGCACGCTCTGGAGGGCGCGTGCTCTTATGAGGCCCTACGACGTATCATAAGCCACGGGGGCTGTTGATCACGAGAGAGGAAATGATTGATGCGTCAATGTATCAAGAGCGGCACGGCTTCGGATCGTGGCGGCAATTGGGGGTGGGAGTGAGCTATCGCCTGCTGGCGCTCGATCTTGATGGTACGCTGCTGACGGATCAGAAACGCATCTCACCGCGCACGCGTTGGGCGCTCAATACTGCCGCGGCCGGCGGTTGTCTCATCGCGGTGGCGACGGGCCGCGGCTTCCGGGTGGCCCGCTACTATTGCGACGGCTTGGCCTTGAACGGCCCGCAGATCACCTACAACGGCGCGGTCATCTACGACCCGGTTCAGGACGCCGAGCTTGCCAGGTATCTCGTGCCCCGGGACGACGTGGCTCCGGCCGTCGATTTCTTCTTGCACGCGGGGGTGCCGCTGGCGTATTTCTCGACCGATGGGCTGTACCTGGATCAGCGCATGCCGGACGCGGCGCTCTGGTTGCCCGGCAATACCGGCACGCCGTTTCTGGTCAGCGATTGGACGGCGGTCCTAGAGAAGCCGTGCATCAAGCTGGCCGGCCACGCATCTCCCGTGACCATCGCGGCCTTGCGGCCGCGCGCGGTCGAGGAGATGGGCCACCGTCTCTATGTCACCCAGACCGCCTCGACGCTGCTGGAGATGTTGCATCCCGAGGTGTCTAAGGGGGCGGCGCTGCGCCGGATCGCGCACATGCTGGACGTGCCGCGCGAGCAGATCATTGCCTTTGGCGATAACCACAACGACCTGGACATGCTGGAGTTCGCGGGCGTCGGGGTGGCGATGGGCAATGCGAGCGCGGAGGCAAAGGCGGTCGCAGACCTGGTGACCGGCAGCAATCTGCAAGACGGCATCGCCCAGGCGCTGCTGCACCTGGGCGTCGTCGCGGAGTAATGTGCCGGCGTGGCCGCGCACATAGAGAAGGCCGCCGTTCCGGACCCGGAGCGGCGGCCCTGGTTATTGGGAAGGAGTTGCTCAGTACCCGGCCAGGGCCTGGAACTGCTGGAAGATCACGGTATACCCTTGTCTGGTGGCGTGAATGCGCGACAGGACATTCTTTGGCCACGACCTGCACATCCACGTTAGCGTGCAGAGTTGCGGGTTGGGGCTCGCGGCGCCACCGAAGGCCGTGAAGACGTCGGCCCACGGCACACCCTCGCTGTTGGCATCGGCTTCCAGATGCTGGTTCAACGTAGTGATCAGCGACAGGACATCATCGTGTCCGGCGCACGTCGTCGCGAAGGGGTCGTAGTAATTCATGGTAAATAGATCGCCGGTCTGCTGATGGGTGTTCGGATCGGTCAGGGCCGTCTTTAGTTGTCTGAGCACGGAGGTGAAGTTCGAATCGAACGCCGCGATGGCATCGCTGATGCCCTGCGTGGTGGTCAGGACGGTGCAACTGGTTGGGTCAAACAATGCCATGAAATCATTGGCGCCGATGTCAATCGTGACGGGGCTGACCTGGCCGGGGTGCCCCTGGAGAAATTTCAAGGCTGCCTTGAATTGAGCGCCCCTGTAGCGCGTCTTGATGATGAAGTGCAGCGGACACTTACCGTTGATAAAGGTGACCAATGTCTCGCCGGGGCAGGCCAGATTGGTCAAAGTCAGCCCGGGGTCGCTCTGCTGCATCTCCTTGAGCCAGTCGTCGGCGTACCCAAGCCCAAATCGGAAGTTCGGCTGATAGCCGTAGGCCAATGAATCGCCCAGGGCCAGGTAGAACTGCTTGGGGCCGACCAGGCCCGCCCTGGCCTGAGCGGAGGTATGTGGAACCGATATCGCACCCAGGACGGGCGCAATAGCCACTACTGCAGCGAGGAGCGCAGACCGACGGAAGCGAAGCATGTGATCAATTCCTCATTTTGTGTACGCGGGGACGCATACCGCCGGGCTGCGGGCGAATGTCAATCGTTTGGATTATAGCCTGGACCTACGCGTACGTCAATCCCGATGGCGAATCCTCAACCTCAACATCGGCATATAATAAGCGCATCTTTAGGCCCAATGCAATAGGCGCGGGGTGAATAGTTTTCGGCAGAGCTACTCCCGGGTGTCAGCCGCTCCGCACGTGGAGCGGCGGCCCCACTCATCGCCCACGGCAAATGCAGTACACTACTCTGGTTATGAATCTCATCACAAGCCTGCTCGATGGGGTGGCGGTCGCGTTTACTCGACTGGGTGTAGATGGATGCCTTGATTCTATGAAGGAGGCTATGTCGCGATGGTGTACATGAGGCAGATGGGTGCTCGCGTCAAACGCAAGGAGGACCCGCGCCTGATCACGGGGCGCTCAACCTACACGGATGACTTTCAGCCGCGCGGTATCGGGCACGTGGCCATCCTGCGCAGCGTCTATGCCCATGCCAGAATCAACGGTATCGACACATCGGCCGCGGAGAATCACCCGGGGGTGATCGCGGTCGTGACCGGCGCGCAGCTTGACCAGTGGGTCGAGCCCATGCCAACGGGTGTACTTGGCGAGTCCGAAGGGCGGCTCAGCCTGGCGGTCGAGCCGATGCCGCACACCGGCGAGGGCATGGTGGAAGGCATCGTGCCCATCCAGACCCCCGTCCTGGCGGTCGGGCGGGTACGGCACGTGGGCGAGCCGATCGCCGTGGTGGTGGCCGACGATCCCATGACCGCGCGCGACGCCCTCGATCTGATCGAGGTGGACTACGAGCCGCTGCCGGCGGTGACCGGCATAGAGGCGGCCATGGCCCCCGGCGCTCCTCAACTCTACGACGACGTGCCCAACAACATAGCCTTTACCTGGGAATGCAAAGAAGGCGATGTCGACGCCGCCTTTGCCTCCGCCGACGTAGTGGTCAAGCAGCGCATGATCAACCATCGCGTGGCCGGCGTATCGATGGAGACGCGCGGCGTGCTGGCCCAACCGGACGCCTTGAGCGGCGGCCTCACCGTCATCACCTCCACGCAGAACCCGCACTCGGTGCGCAGCGAAATCGCGCGCACCCTGCGCGTGCCCGAGATCTCCGTGCGCGTCGTCGCGCCCGAGGTGGGCGGCGGATTCGGCGTCAAGATCAGCTCGTACCGCGAGGAGATGATCTGCGCGGCGCTGGCCAAGCACCTGAACCGGCCGATCAAGTGGATCGAGTCGCGCAGCGAGCACATGCTGGGCACCCATCACGGGCGCGGCCAGATCGCCGACCTGGAATTCGCGGCGCGCAAGGATGGCACCATCACCGCGCTGCGCATGCGCTGCTACGCCGACCTCGGCGCCTATCCGCGCGACGCGTCCGTGCCGCCGCTGACCGGCTGGCTGATGTCCGGCGTCTACGCCTACAAGAACGTGGACATCGAGATCTCCGGCGTCTATACCAACACCATGGCCGTGGGGGCCTACCGCGGCGCCGGGCGGCCCGAGGCCGCCTACTACGTCGAGCGTATGGTGAATATCCTGGCCGCGAAGCTGGGCATGGACCCGGTCGAGCTGCGCCGCAAGAACTTCATCCCGCCCTCGGCCTTCCCGTACAAGACGCCGACCGGCCCGACGTATGACACCGGCGACTACGATAAGGCCCTGAGCAAGGTGCTGGAGGTAGCCGACTACAAGGCGCTGCGGGCCGAGCAACAGCGGCTGCGCGACCAGGGCCGCCTCGTCGGCATCGGGGTGGCTACCTTCACCGAAATCTGCGGCTTCGGCCCTTACGACAGCGCAACCGTGCGCGTCGAGCCGAGCGGCCAGGTCACCGTGACCACCGGTATCTCGCCGCATGGCCAGGGCCAGGAGACTACCTTCGCCCAGATTGTCGCCGATAGGCTGGGCGTATCCGTCGACGACGTGGTGGTGGTCCACGGCGACACGGCGCGCACGCCGCAGGGCATCGGCACCATGGGCTCGCGCGGCCTGGCCGTCGGCGGCGCGGCGCTCTACCGCTCGCTCGATGTGATCGAGCAGAAGGCCATCAAGATCGCGGCGCACATGCTAGAGGCGGCGCCCGAGGATGTGGAGTTCACCGGCAGCGGCTTCGGCGTGCGGGGCGCGCCCGATCGGGTCAAGACACTGGCCGATATCGCCGGCGAAGCCTACAGTGGCTCGCTGCCCGATGAGATCGGCACCGGCCTGGAGGCCGTCGACTTCTTCAAGCCGGACCAGGAGACCTTCCCCTTCGGGGCCGACGTGGTGATGGCCGAGGTGGATCGGGAGACCGGCACCGTCACCCTGCTCAAGTATTTCACGGTCGACGACTGCGGCCGTGTGATCAGCCCGATGCTGGTGGAGGGACAGGTCCACGGCGGCCTTGCCCAGGGCATCGCGCAGGCGCTCTATGAGGAAGTTGTCTACGACGAGCAGGGCCAGCTCGTGACCGGCTCGCTGATGGACTACGCCCTGCCCAAGGCGGATCAATTGCCGAGCTTCGTGCTGGATCGCACCGAGACGACCACGCCGCTCAACCCGCTGGGAGCCAAGGGCATCGGCGAACTGGCCACCATCGGCTCCACGCCGGCCGTTGCCAATGCAGTGGTCGACGCCCTGGCACCGCTCGGAGTGACGCACGTCGATATTCCGCTGAAGCCCGAGCGCCTGTGGAGCATCATCCAGCAGGCCGCAGCCGCACAGGGGTAACGTTGGTGCAGGGCCTGCGACCGCGGGCCCTGCATTTTGTAGGTCGTCGGAAGAAACGGAGCTTATTGTAGCTTCTCAGTGGTGCCTGGGTGGCTTGGGCAGCGGATCCCAGCCCCGAATCGGGCAGTTCCAGTGAAGGTGCTGATCGGGACAGCGCTTGAAGTCAATTATCACCTCACCGTTCACCGAATAGGTATAACAGTGAACGCAGCCGGGCGACTTGTAGCCGTAGTCAGCCTTGATAGTGAACGTGCCCGCGGCAAACGCCACGGGGCTAAATGTCGAGCTGGTGATGTGCAGTTCTTCGCCTTCCCTGGGTAGGGTCAGACTTGGCCCCGCCGAAACCTGTGGCCATGGGTCGTCGGACGCCTTCTCATCCACATCATTCGAGCCGCACTTGTATGCGGGCGTGTGGTTATGGAAGAAGTTAAGGAGCGGGAGAGGGTCGTAGGTCACGCCGAGCCTCAGGGACGGGCCATCTAGGGAGAGTATGGCACCGAGCGGTGGCTCACCGCGCATGCTTGAATCGGTCTCCACGGTACAGTCGGCGATGTGATAGGCATGAGTAACATGCCGGTGGCCGGTGTAGGACGTCAGATGGCCGCTCAGCTCCGCATACACATCCAACGCGGGGCCGACGATGACAGCCCCGATACTTTCGAGTTTGAACCCGGCGGAGCTATGCGATTTGTCCGAGAGGTCGTCGCCCGGAGAGGGCACATACTTATAATCGCCGACCGCATCGCCCAAGACGGCAATGCGGTACCAGCAGGCCACGTGGCAGGGCGCCGCAGTGCGCTGTGCCTGTCCGGCCGCGGGATCGGCCAGTAGGGTCAGGGCCAGGACTAGGGGCGGAAGTAGGAGCCGGACCAAGCGTCGGCGGTCCCTCCACCGCGACGCCGTCGCCTGACGGGCGTACGTGCACACGCTCTTCATCGTCGTCATTCCTCTCTGGCTCGCGCCAACGGGCGCCCGCACCCTCTCCTTGGGTCTGCTTTGGTGGCCTGGGCCGGCGCCTCCACATCATACTCCTACAGTGTGGGCCGTCTGTGCCCCGCCTACCATGAACAGCGCCTGCACACTTCCTGCACAGGTTGCGCTGTGATCGCGGGCCGCTGCTCTGTCCGCCTATCCGGACTCGCCGTCGAGCCCCAAGGGGGAGGCTCGTCGCGATGCAGCGCGGGCCGCCGATCTCGACGTGCACGCGGGTACCCGATCCCCGCGCACTCGAGAACTCAAGCGTACCACCCAGACGCCTGGCGCGTTCGCGCATGGTGTGCAGGCCGAGGTGCCCTGGAAAGGCGTCGGCCGTGTCGAAGCCCGCGCCGTCGTCGTGCACCTCGAGCATGAGTCCGCTCGACGTGGCGTCGAGCCGGATATCAACCTGCCGCGCGCCGGCATGCTTGACGATGTTGTGCAACGCCTCCTGAGCGATGCGATAGAGGGCTTCCTTCACCGGCAACGGTGCATCCGGCGCCGGGCCATATTCGGCGGTGACGACGAGACGATGCCGGGCACGACAGTGATGCCATTCAAGTCGGCGATAACCAGACCATCGCCGGTGGCCTCGAATATGTCCCGGTACTGCTCTTCCTGTTCCCGCAGCCGCTCCTCGGCCTCTACCTGTGCGCTGATATCGCGGACGACCGACAGAATATGGGGCCGGCCGTGATACGTCTGGCAGGTCGCGCACTCTTCACTGCACTTCCGTCTGCTCTCGCCGCGGGAGCCGTCGGGCCAGCGCGTCGAGCGCGGCGCCAACCTCATCTCCCGCCGTCGGGTCCTCCGGTATGGGTCCGGTGTCGAAAAGACGCCCGTAGACCGGGTGCTCGGGCGCCGGACAGTCGCCCGCCAGCGTAGCCAGCAGCAACGCCCAACATCTCGCCGTGGCGTCCGGGTTGTAGCCGCCGCCGCCGGTCACCAATAGCCGGCCGGCGCACAGGTCGTGGGCGAGCTCATGGACCAGGCGTGCGGTCTCGACATAGGCCGAGGTCGTCAGGGCCAGGCGCACCAGTGGGTCCTGAAAGTGGCCGTCCGTGCCGAACTGCAGGATGATGAATTCGGGCCGGTATTGTCGCAGCAATGGGGCGACCAGTTTGTGCAGGGCAAGCAGATAGGGTGCATCGCCACAGCGGCGCGGCAGCGGGACGTTGACGGTGTAGCCCAGGCCGGGGCCGCTGCCCATCTCGTCCGCGGAGCCGGTCGCGGGGTAGAAGCGCCCGTCATAGCGATGCAGCGAGATGTACAGGATGGGCTCCTCGTACAACTCGGTCTGGGTGCCGTCGCCATGGTGCCCATCCACGTCGAGCACGGCGATGCGCGACAGGCCATAGTCGCGTTGCAGGACGCGCACGGCGATCACGACATCGTTGAAGAGACAGAACCCGGAGGCGCGCTCGCGAGCGGCATGGTGCAGACCGCCGGAGGGGTTGAAGGCATGACTGACCTCGCCGCGCGCGATTAGACGGGCGCCTTCCAACGTGGCGCCGACGGCAGCGAGGGCCCGCTGATACAACCCCGGGTAGATGGGCGTCGAACGGTCGAAGCGGCCCGTTCCGCCGGCTACCCGCTCGAGCACCTCGCGCACGAACTCCGGCGAATGCACCAGCTCCAGCTCGGCCTCGCCGCCCGGGTCGGGCGAGACGGCGCGCAGTCGCTCGTACAAGCCGAGCTGCTTGATCAGCTCGACGGCCATAGGGTAGCGCCGCCACGAGTCGCTGATCGGCGAGAAGCCGCGGCCGTTATACAACTCGTGGTAGAGGAAGGCTACATCGCACACACTCAACAGTGTACCGGCGGGCATGGCTCGCGATATAGTAGATGCATAGTCGCGGGCGTGCCTGCTTCCTTAATTGCCACGGCGCCTGCACCTCTACCTGGCCGTCTTCCCGATCTTCTGGCTGGTGACGCTGCTGGACCAAGGCATCCGCCTCTCCGATGCCGGACAGTTGGAGAACTGGCGCGTCAACGGCCTTCCTGCTGAGGTCCGGCTGCGGCGCTACGCCGCGCGTGCCCTGGCCTAGCCACAACAAGAAATCGCGACTCAACTTGAGGCGCTTGGCGAGCTTGATTTCTTTCCTCTGCGAGCATGATGCATTCAAATCGACTACAATGCAGTGAAGGGAGATGCAACACATGAGCACCACTACTGAGCCATCCGCCACCGTCACGACCAGCCTGCGCGTGCCTGCCGACCTGCTGGCGCGCTACGACCGCCTTGGTGCCCTGACCGAGCGCCCGCGGAGCTTTCACCTGCTCAAGGCCCTCCAGGCCTACATCGACGACCAACTATGGCTGGCTGAAACGATGGCCTCGGCCGTTGCAGAGGATGAGCCCACCGCGGTGACGAACGCCGAGGATACGGCCGATCTGATCTCACGCGGCCTCATACGTCCGGAGGATCTGGAAGGCCCCGATCCCACCAGTGATGAGGAGTATGAGGCTGCACAGCGCGGACCGCTGCGGTGGAGGTAGTCTGGAAGCCTCGTGCCCGGCAGCAGCGCGAGCAGATTCATGCCGCGATCGCCAGGCACATCAACCTCGAGCGGGCCCACGAGACCCTCGTCGCCATCAAGCGGGCGACAGATCGCCTGGAACAGCACCCCGATTACGGTCTTGCCACGGACAAGCCGGGGTTACGCGTCATCCTGGTGCCGCGAACGCCCTACCGCGTGTTCTATAGGCGTGGCCGCGAGCGCTGCGAGATTCTGCGCATTGAAGATGCCCGCAGGGGCGCTCCATTGCGCAAGAAGTAGGCGCTCAATCCTCGTCCCGCCGCTCGGCCGGTGACCAGTTCCCGCTGCGTCGGGCCAGGAAGAAGCTTCCTAGCTCGGCCATGGTTGCCGCCTCCTCCGGCTCCAGCATCTGCACGATGCGCCGCACCGTGGCGCGAGGCGCCATGCCGGTGCGGCCCGGCAGGGCGAATCCGATAGCCTGCGTCATCGCGGGCTCGCGCTCGCCGCGCAAGGCATCGGCCAGCAACTCGAGCAGATCGGGTACCTCCATGCCAAGCCCCTCCGCCAGCTTCTGCAGCACGGAGGCCGACGGGTACTTCTTTCCCCGTTCGATCTCTCCCAGATATACGATGGAGAGCGCCGAGCGCTCAGCGAGGTCCTTCAGCGTCAGGCCGCGCTCCCGGCGCTCGCGCCGGGCTTCCCCCACGACAGCTACCCGAGAGAGCGGACGTCAGAGCCGGCACAGGGATGAGCCACATGCGTTAGACGGGCCGGCCGAGCCGCCTGGACACGCGCTTGTGCATCTTGGCGTAGCTGCTCAGGAAGTGCACCAGGCTGGGCGAATGGCCTCCGCGGACGCGGCCACACCGGGCCTTCTCCAGGAAGTCGGCCGGTCCGTCGAACGGCTCCATCTCCAGGTACGCCACGCCGAACTCGCCCGCTGAATGGGCGTCGCTGCCGGCGGCCATGACCAGCCCGTGCTCGCGCGCGTACCAGTAGGCGCGGGCGTCGTCGGGGTAGCGGATGTTGCGCGCGTTCAGGACCTCGATCAGGTCTATCTCCGGCCGGATGGCGTCGAGCGTGTCGCGGCCGATGGCCCCTTTGCGATACGAGTCGAAGGGATGCGGCACGTAGACCAGCCCGCCCTGGTCCTTGATGCGCGCGATGGTCTCCTGTACGGAGAGGCCACGCGGGATGAGCTCGCGCAGGAAGAGGCCGATCACTTCACCCTGTTCGGTGAACACCTCTTCGCCCACGATCACCGGAAAGGGCGCCCGTCTCCGCATCTCGAAGGCGCCCTCGATCTCGTTGTGGTCGGTCACGGCCAGCGCCGCGATGCCGCGCCTCTGGCAGACATCGATGATGGTATCGTAGTCCAGCAGACAATCGCGCGAATGGCGGGTGTGAGAGTGCAGCTCAATCTTCACGGGCGTTTCCGCAGGCGCGGCCAGAGGGTGAGCCGTCGCGGTCGCGTCTCGTCATTGGCTCCGTGCGCGGTCTCCGGCAGGGGGGCAATTTCCTGCTCGGCCCTGGTCAGTGCGGCGTCGGCGATAACCCCGCGACGGTGCAGCGGCGCGGGCGCGGCGAGGTTGAAATCGCGGATGGCGCGGTTGAGATTATGCAGCGCCTCGCGGTACTCGGCAAGCGCCTCCAGGCGGGCCTGGTTGAAGGTCCGGGCCATCTCCGGGGTGCAGCGCGCCTCCGGTTGCACCAGCCAGGCGCGCCTCCGCCGCAGTCGCTCCACGATGGCCTCGGCAGCCTGCTGTGCAGCATCAACATCCTTGCCCTGCTCGACCAACGGCGGAGCCAGCCCCTCGCGTTTGAGCAGCTTCTTGAGGAACCAATCGGGGCTGTTGTCGCTCAGATCAAGCCGCTGGCCGTACAGGTGGCGCAACCCATGCGTCTCCTGCAGATCGCGTATGGTTGCGGTAATGGCATCATCGGCCTCTTTGCGCAGGCGCTGTGCTTTCTCTCCGGCCATAATGCTTCTCTCTCTGGACAGGCAGCGTATCTACCTACCCCTTCAGTCTACCGCCCCGGCCGGATGGAGGGTGTTGGGTGCGCTATGCTGGTCGTAGGTGAGGGCCGTGACAAGACCTTACAATCGACACCCACGGAGCGCCGCGGCAAGAGTCCGAATGGCGCCGGCGGCGCAACCGAAACACTCGACGTTTCTGTGCGAGGCTGTCGTGGCTGCCGGACTGGAGGCCGTGGCGCGCGACGAGATCGCGCGGCGCCTGGGCAGCCGCGCGCGGCTATGCGAGGGCATGGTGCACGGATCGGGCAACACCGGAATCCGTTTCGCCCTCGACGGCTCGCTTACGGAGGCGCTGCATCTGCGCACTGTATCCGCCGTCTACCTGGTACAGCGCTACGCCATACCACGGCCGCGCGCCTTGCTGGGCGACCAGCACCTGCGTGCGCTACTGGCTCAGCTCGCCCTGGCGCGCAGCCTGCACCCTCCCGGCGCCTTTGCCACGCTCTTCATTAGCGCCGCCGGATCCGAGAGCGCTGTGCTGGCCCGGCTCAAGGGCGAGCTGGCCGCGCGCACGGGGCTGGAGCCCGGCGAAGGCGAGGGAGACTTGCAGATTCGGCTGCGTCCGGCGCCGGCTCCCGACACGGGCTGGGAGACGCTGGTACGGCTGACGCCACGCCCGCTGACGGCCCGAGCCTGGCGCGTCTGCAATATGGAAGGCGCCCTCAACGCGGGCGTCGCCCACGCCATGGCGCTGCTGACCGTGCCCAGGCGCTCGGATGTCTGCCTCAACATTTGCTGCGGCTCGGGAACTCTGCTCATCGAGCGGTTGGCCTGCGCTCCTGCCCGGCGAGCGATAGGCTGCGACATCGACGCCCGGGCCCTGGACTGCGCCCGTGCCAACGTGGCTGAGAGCGGCTACACCGGCCGGATCGAGCTGTACGACTGGGACGCCCGCGGCTTGCCGCTCGCCGACGCCAGTGTTGACGTGCTGCTTGCCGATTTGCCCTTCGGGCAACTGGTCGGATCGCACGACCAGAACAGGGAGTTGTATCCCGCTCTGCTGCGCGAGGCCGCGCGCGTGGCGCGATCCGGGGCACGTTTCTGCCTGGTGACACACGAGGCACGGCTGATCGAGTCCGCTCTCAATGCGGAGCCGGCCTGGGCTGTCGAGCAGACACTGCGCGTCAGTCTGCGCGGTCTGCCCACGCGGGTGCTGCTCCTACGGCGCCACTGAGCCTGATTGTCTGAAGGTGCTCGTTGAGATCCAAGATGGTCGACTACGTGACATCCGTTCAGGATGATGGGACCATGGAGAGTAGGGATCCGAGACTCAGGCGGTCGGGTCGCCGATGGCGATTCTGATCGCCTGCACGGCCTTCTTCAACACCGCCACCGTGACAGTCCCGTAGGCGCGCTCGCCGAGATGGCGCTTGGCTATCCGGGTCACATCGTCACAGACGAGCACACTGGCATGGGCGATGCCGCCCTCGCCCGCACGGAGCGGAACCCGCGTCGGCCCGGGCGGGCTACTCGTCCAGATCGGGATCACCAGCACGGATGTCGCGTTCTGATTGCGTTCGTTCTCGGAGATGATCAGGCCCGGGCGCGGAGCATGGGGATCGCCCGGTTGCGAGACCGGCCAGACCTCGCCGCGGCGCGGGTGATTAACGGTCGGCGGCATCCGCCAGCATCTCCGCTGCCGCTACGTCGTGAATGGCGTCCCAGGCTGCGCTCTCTTCCTGCTGTGCCGGCGTGAGCGGGGTCGTATACTGGCGCGCGAGGGCCTGCCTGCGCTGCTCGGTGCGCCAGGCTGCCAGCACCTCGTCTATCAACCGGCTGCGGTTGGTTCCGCGCGCTCTAGCCTCCTCGTCGATGGCCTCCAGTACGCCCGCTTGCATGGTCACGCTGATCTTGACGCGGCGCTGCCCCGTTTCCTCTCGGCGCGCACCTGAGGGCCTGATGCGGGGCCTCCTGCCACGTGTCGTTGCCCGAACAATAGGCATCTAACTCCTCCTCCGTCTATCCTACCTGTCTATACTACTAACCTATCTTACTTCGTCATGTGTCCGACCACAACAGCCCGGTGGACCGGTTTGTCATGTAGGAATTGGCGACGGATTGGATACAGGTCCTGGCCCCGATGGTATCCTCTAGCCAGAGCAGCAAGGCTCCAATAAGCACCTGCGGTTGTAAGGGGGGAGTGACTAGGACATGGACTACGGACTGCGGGGGCGCGTCGCCCTGGTGAACGCCGCGAGCAAAGGGATCGGGCGGGGTATTGCCGAGGCACTGGCGGCGGAAGGCGTGGGGCTGGTCATATCCGCGCGCAGCGCCGACCTGCTGGAGCAGACGGCGCGCGAGATATCCGCCGCGCATCGCGTCGAGGTCGTGCCGGTCCCGGCCGATGTGTCCGCGGCCGGGACGGCGGAGCGCCTGGTCGAGACGGCTGTCTCGCGTTTCGGACGCCTTGACATCCTGGTCAACAATAGCGGCGGGCCGCCGGGCGGCACCTTTGCCAGCTTCGACGACGGGGCCTGGCAGGCGGCCTTCGATCTGCTGCTGCTCAGCGTGGTGCGCATGGTGCGCGCCGCGTTGCCGCATCTGCGCGCCTCCGGCCACGGGCGCATCGTCACCGTGGCTTCCACCTCGGTCAAACAGCCCCTGCCGAACCTGCTGCTCTCCAACAGCCTGCGCGCCGGCGTCGCTGGGCTGTCCAAGACGCTGGCCGACGAGCTGGCCGCCGACAACATCACCGTCAACATGGTCCTGCCGGGCAGCATCCTGACGGACAGGCTGCGTTCATTCGCGCGCGAGCGGGCCGAGCGCGAAGGCGTCCCGGTCGACGATTTGGTACGCGCCTCGACGACCGGTATTCCGCTCGGACGCATCGGCGAACCCGCCGATATGGGCAACCTGGTGGCTTTCCTCTGCTCCGACGCCGCCGGCTACATCACGGGGACCAATATCCCGGTGGACGGCGGCCTGCTGCGCGGACTTTTGTAGCCCACAGCAGGTGCTCGGAAGGATATTGTAGAACGTAGCCGGTAATCTCTGGGTCCGCGGGCGTCCTCGCCCGCGGGCCGGATTTGCAACCGACCTAACCTGCATTATTCACGAGGATCGCCGGGCACCGTTCCAGGCCGGGTCGTCCCGCCCTATCAGACGCCCATGAATAAGCCATGCTAACGCAGCGAGCGTGGGTCCAGCGCGTCGTACAGGCCGTCGCCCACGAAGGAGAAGCAGAGCACCATCAGGGTCAGCGCCAGGCCGGGGAAGAGCGACTCGGTCCAGTTGATATTGAGCACGGTGATGGCCGCGCTGATCATGATGCCGATGCTGGAGTGCGGTGGCTGAACGCCGAGGCCCAGCAGGCTCAATACCGCCTCGTTCACCACAACCGAGGCCATGTCCAGCGTGGTGGCCGTCAGCACCAGGCCGACGACGTTCGGCGCGATATGGGCCAGCACGATGCGCGAGGTCGGGGCGCCGACGGCCCGCGCGGCCTCGACATAATCGCGCTCGCGCAGCGAGAGGACCTCAGCCCGCACGTAGCGCGCCAGCAGCGGCCAACTGACCAGGGCCAGCGATACGATCACCAGGGCCAGGCGCCCCAGACCGCCCGCCGCGTCGCCGATGCTGGCGCCGAAGACGCCGGCCACCAGGATGGCCAGCAGCAGGCCAGGAAAGGCGAACAGCACGTCTGCCACCCGCGACAACAGAAAGTCGAGCGCGCCGCCGAAGTAGCCGGCCGCCAGGCCGATCGGCACGCCGATGATAATGTTGAGCAGTTCGGCGAAGAGGGCCACCGCCAGCGAGACCCGCAGCCCGGCCAGCAGGCGGGCCAGGATGTCGATGCCATCCTTGTCCGTGCCCAGCGGATGGGCCGGGGATGGCCAGGCGTTCAGCGTGAGGTTGAAGATATCGGCGTCGGTGGCGCTCTGTGTGTAGACCAGCGGCCCGACGACCGCTATGACCAGCAGGATCGCCAGGCCGGCGAGTCCGGCCACCGCCAGCCTGTTGGCCGCGAAGACCGACCAGGAGCGCCGCCATTCCGAGCGCGGACGGGCACCTATCTGCGACTCGCCTTCGGGATCGGTGCCCTGAGCAGGCAGGTTTTGCCTCGTCGGCGCGAGCTGGCCGGCCGCCGATCTATCCACTGCTGCTACTCCTGGATGCGCGGGTCCAGCACCCGGTACAGCAGGTCGGCGATCAGGTTCATCACCGCCACGCCCACGGCGACGATGATCGTGGTGCCCTGGACCACGGGGTAGTCGCGGGCATTGATGCTGGTCACGGCGGTGAAGCCCACGCCCGGCAGGTTGAAGATATTCTCTACCACGAAGGTGCTCGTGACGAGCAGGCCAATGGCCGGGCCGAGAAAGGTGATGACCGGCAGCAGGGCGGGCCGCAGCGCGTGCTTGCCCACCACCAGCGCGCGCGGCAGGCCCTTGGCCCGCGCCGTGCGCACGAAGTCCTCGCGCAGGATGCCGACCATGGTCGTACGGGTCAGGCGCGCGATGTAGGCGGCGCTGCCGGCCGCCAGCACCAGGATAGGCAGGATAGCCTGCTGCACCGTACCCCAATTGGCCACCGGTAGCGATGGATAGCCGTGGGTATCGAGCCAGATGTCGATGGAGAGCAGGATAGGTATGAGCACGAAGCTGGGCACCGAGTAGAGCAGCAGGACCAGCGTCATGCTGACGCGGTCGAACGCTTTGTTCTGCCGGACCGCCGCCCAGATGCCGATCGGCACGCCGATGGCGCAGGCCAGCGCGAGCGCCGACAGGCCGATGGTGAGAGTCACCGGCAGGGCATTGAGCAGCAGGGACATGACCGGGCGGCCGTCATAGCGGAAGGAGAGCCCGAAGTCGCCCCAGCGCACGATGTGCCAGAGATAGTCTCCAAGCTGGACCAACAGGGGCCGATCCAGGCCGTACAGGTGCCTGAGCCGATGATACTCGACCGGATCGTGTCGAAAGCCCATGATGGTCTGTATGGGGTCGCCCGGCGCCGCGTGGCCGATGATGAAGGTCAGACAGGTCACCGCGAGGACCACGAAGATGAGGCCCATCAGCCGGCGGATGAGATAGACAGTCATAGCTTATGGCGATCCTGCGCCGGGGCGCACACGAGAATCGAGGGCAGGACCGCTGCCCTGGCCTGCGATCCTGCCCTATAAGACTCTATCCTACCGTAACGGTTGCCCAGTTCGGCGCCGTCAGGCCCAACGCGTTGACGATAAGCCCATGAACGGAGGGTCGGATCAGGACATCGGCCTTGGCCCAGTCGAGCACGATCCAGGCCGCGTCGTTGACGGCGATCTGTTCGGCCTTGCGGTACAGCTCGTAGCGCTCTCGCGAGTTGACGGGCATGATGTCGGCCTGCATGGTCAAACGGTCGAAGGTTGGGTTGCGGTAATCGCCGTTGTTGTTGCCGGTGCCCGATTGCAGTTGCAGGCTCAGGAAGTTCTGCGGGTCGGGATAGTCGGCGCCCCAGGCGATGAAGGCAATCTGGTAGTTGCGGGCTGTCAGGGCGTCGTTGTAGGCGCCGTGCTCGATGGTTGGGGTGGAGACGTCGACGCCGAGCACCTGCTTCCAGTACTCGCGCAGCAGATTGGCCTTGGTCGGCCCGTCGGAGTCGCCCCCGTCCACGCTGAGCGTGATCTTGGGCAGGCCCTTGCCACCGGGATAGCCGGCCTGGGCAAGCAATTGCTTGGCCAGCGTGGGGTTGAAGACCTGGCCCTTGAGTTGCGGGTTGAAGCCGGGCATGCCCGGCGGCAGGATGCCGCTGGCCGGCAGGACGCGATTGTTGAGCACCCGGGCCAGGGCGGCACGGTCGAAGGCGTAGGAGAAGGCACGCCGTACCAGGACGTTGTTGAAGGGCGCTTTGTGTTCGTTCGGCGTCAAGTACTCGGTGAAGAGTTGGGCCACCTCGTGGAAATCGGGCGTGCTCTTGACCTCGCCCAGTCGGTTATTGGGGAAATGGATGGCGCCCATCACGTCAACTGCCTTGGTGCGGTACAGGTTGTAGGCCGTATCGGCGCTCTGCACGAACTCCACGATCACGCCCTTCAGCTTGGGCTGCCCGCGCCAGTAGTAGGGGTTCGGCGCCAGGTCGATCTCCTGCCCGTGCTTCCATTGCTTGACGGTGAAAGGGCCGATGCCGACGGCGTGCTCCGTCCAGGTCTTGCCGTACTTCTCGATCAGGTGGCGCGGCACGATATCGGCGACCGAGTAGGCAAGCTGGTACAGGATCACGGCTTCCGGTTGGTCCAGGGTGATCTGAACCTTATCCGAGCCGATGGCTTTGATGCCCTTGACCGTCTTGGCCTTCTTGTTGGTCACGTCGCTGCCGCCCACGATGTGGCCGAGATAGTAGTCGGCCGCGCCCGAGGCGAAGTCAGGGCTGAACGCGCGGTTGAAGGACCAGACCACGTCGTCGGCGCTGATCGGCGTGCCGTCGCCGAACTTCAGGCCCTTGCGCAAGGTAAAGGTATAGGTCTTGCCGCCGTTGCTGATCTGCCAGGACGACGCGGCATTGGGCTGGATGTGCAGTTTGTCGTCGATGCGCACCAATCCGCCGAAGATCAGGCCCTCCACCAGATTACTCTGGGCGTCGCCGGCGTTGGGCGACGGCGGGTCGATGGACGGCAGGTCGTTCTCACCTTCATCGGACATGCGCAAAATGCCGTCGGAAGCATGGCCGGTCGCGGCGTGAACGCCGCCCACGCCATGCGGGCCGGCCATGAAGGGGCCGACCAGCCCGACAATCAGAACTAAGGCGGTAAGCGGGCGACGCCTACGGGCTGATGATGCTGCCAACTTTGTCCTCCACCATGACTACATTAGTTCAACCACCGCGGTCAAAATAGCTGTTGCCGGGGCCGAGCCAGGTCCCATCAGTATACCGGCGGGCCGTGGCGAGAGACAAAGGTAGGCCGGCATAGGGTAGCTCAAACCCTTGGCATTTGCGGTACGAGCGGTTGCCGAAGCCTGGAGTGGGGCGTCCTCGCCTGCTTTCGGTAACCAATAGTGGGCGAGGATGCCCGCGCTCCGGCAGCTCAACTACTCGGTTCTACCATAGTCTTACCTACCCGGCGCGGGCTATATCAGCTCGTCCGTGGTAGGTCGGGGATGTGCTCGGTGGTATGCTCGACCAGCCCCATAATCCAGTCGTAGGTCGGGTTTGGCGAGGCGAAGATAGACTCATCTAGGCCCTGGATCACGCCGATCAGGCGGGCATGCGTCGCTTCAAAGCTATCCCGTATCTCGGCCA